>Ga0070696_100003219_pt1 | contig 10872 bp, 7 predicted proteins | sample KBSK1253metaG_FD_65474 | JGI IMG/M metagenome (GOLD analysis project Ga0070696, IMG submission 65474) | Corn, switchgrass and miscanthus rhizosphere microbial communities from Kellogg Biological Station, Michigan, USA - KBS K1-25-3 metaG | ecosystem: Host-associated > Plants > Roots >... | reverse complement strand
CATGGCTGTCGACCTGCGTGCCGCGTCATCGCTTCATCGGGTCAGCCGGCGACGGTCAGGACGACGGCGTCGGGGTGGGCCGGGCCGCGAGCCAGTTCTGCTGGCTGTCGACGATCGTCGGCTTGTTCACCTCGGTGACGCCCGCCGGGTCGAACGTGCCGAAGCGCGGGTTGACCTCGACGCGGGCCTGCTCCAGCTGCGTGCGGATGCCCTCCAGGGCCTGTGTGTTGTTGGCCTGCCGCAGGTTCTGGAACGCGAGCTGGGCCTGCAGCGCCCGGACTGCGCGGGCGTCGGGGTTGTGCGCCTTCGGCAACGCGGCGGCCGCCTCCGCCTCCGACACCCCGACGCCGGCCTGGCTGGCGGCGTCCAGCAGGTAGGGCGCGGCAATGAGGTCGAACAGCAGGTACCGGTCGAGGCCCTCGACCTGCGCGAGATCGGGGTTGCCCGACTTCACGGCCTCGACGGCGGAGTGCAGGTCGCTGACGGAGACCGTCCGGTCGCCGACCGTGGCCGCTGCGCCGGACTGGTCCGGAGAGCAGGCCGTCAGGGCGGCGGCGAGGGTCGTCGCTGCCAGGGCGGCGGCGATCCGGCGGGTGGTCCGGGAGCTCACGCGGTTCTCCGATCGGTCAGCGGGAAGGTCGTGGGTGGCGGTCACGAGCGCCGCACGGCGGTCAGCTGCCGGTGGCGGCAGCGGCCGCGGCCGCCACGCTGTCGAGCAGCACGGCGTCCACGAGCTCGCGTGCCCAGCGTAGGACGTCGCCGTCGCGCAACGGACGACCCCCGACCCGGGACGTGGTCGGCGCCGGCACCATGATCGCCCGCAGCGTCGGCCGGACCATCGTGCCCGGGTAGAGGCGGGTGAGCCGCAGCTGCTGGCTCTCACGCAGCTCGACGGGCGCGAACCTGACCTGCTTGCCGACCAGCATGACGTCGGTGAGCCCGGCGGTGCGCGCACGAACCCGCAGCCTCGCGACGTCCAGCAGGTTCTCGACGGGCGTCGGCGGCTCGCCGTACCGGTCGACGAGCTCGGCGCGGATGGCCTCGACCTCGTCGGCGGTGGTCGCCGACGCCAGCTTCTTGTAGGCCTCCAGGCGCAGCCGCTCCCCCGGCACGTACTCGTGCGGCAGGTGCGCGTCGACCGGCAGCTCGATCTTGATCTCGGCGGGCGCGGCCTCGCCGTCCCCGCGGTACTCGGCAACCGCCTCGCCGACGAGCCGCACGTACAGGTCGAAGCCGACGCCGGCGATGTGGCCGGACTGCTCACCCCCCAGCAGGTTGCCGGCGCCGCGGATCTCCAGGTCCTTCATGGCGACCTGCATGCCAGAGCCCAGGTCGGTGTGCTGGGCGATGGTCTGCAGCCGGTCGTGCGCCGTCTCGGTCAGCGGCTTCTCCGGCGGGTAGAGGAAGTAGGAGTAGGCGCGCTCGCGGCCGCGGCCGACCCGCCCGCGAAGCTGGTGCAGCTGCGACAGGCCGAAGTTCTCGGCGCGCTCGACGATCAACGTGTTGGCGTTGCTGATGTCCAGGCCGGTCTCCACGATCGTGGTGCAGACGAGGACGTCGAACTTCTTGTCCCAGAAGTCGAGCACGACCTGCTCGAGCTTGCCCTCGCCCATCTGGCCGTGGGCCGTGGCGATCCGGGCCTCGGGCACCAGCTCGCGCAGCCGCGACGCCGCCCGCTCGATCGAGCTGACCCGGTTGTGCACGTAGAAGACCTGGCCCTCGCGCAGCAGCTCGCGGCGGATGGCCGCGGCGATCTGCTTCTCGTCGTACGCCCCGACGAACGTCAGCACGGGGTGCCGCTCCTCGGGCGGCGTGGCGAGCGTCGACATCTCACGGATGCCGGTGACCGCCATCTCGAGCGTGCGCGGGATCGGGGTGGCGCTCATCGACAGCACGTCCACGGCCGTGCGCATGGCCTTGAGCTGTTCCTTGTGCTCGACGCCGAACCGTTGCTCCTCGTCGACGACGATGAGGCCGAGGTCCTTGAAGCGCACCTCGGCGGTGAGCAGCCGGTGGGTGCCGATGACGACGTCGATGCTGCCGTCGCGCAGCCCCTCCTTGACGGCAGTGGCCTCCGCGTCGGACTGGAACCGCGACAGGGCCCGCACCGTGACCGGGAAGTTGGCGTAGCGGTCGCTGAACGTCTGCATGTGCTGCTGCACCAGCAGCGTGGTGGGCACGAGCACCGCCACCTGCTTGCCGTCCTGCACGGCCTTGAACGCGGCACGGACGGCGATCTCGGTCTTGCCGTAGCCGACGTCCCCGCAGATCAGCCGGTCCATGGGCACCGAGCGCTCCATGTCGGCCTTCACCTCGTCGATGCTGGCGACCTGGTCCGGCGTCTCGACGTAGGCGAAGGCGTCCTCCATCTCGCGCTGCCACGGGGTGTCGGGGCTGAACGCGAACCCGGGCGACGCCATCCGCGCCGAGTACAGCCGGATGAGCTCGCCCGCGATCTGCTTGACGGCCTTGCGCGCGCGGCCCTTGGTCTTGGCCCAGTCCGAGCCGCCCAGCTTGTTGAGCGCGGGCGCCTCGCCGCCCACGTACCGGGTCACCTGGTCGAGGGAGTCGCTCGGCACGAACAGCCGGTCGGCCGGCTGGCCCCGCTTGCTCGAGGCGTACTCGATCACCAGGTACTCGCGCGTCGCGCCACCCATCGTGCGCTGCATCATCTCGACGAAGCGCCCGACGCCATGCTGCTCATGCACCACGTAGTCGCCCGGCTTCAGCTGCAACGGGTCGACCATGTTGCGGCGACGCGACGGCATGCGCCGCATGTCCTTCGTGCTGCCGGCGGCGGACGTGCCCGTGAGATCGGCCTCGGTGAGGACGACGACCCCGGCCGCCTCCTCGAGGTAGCCGTGGGCGAGGGCGCCGGTGCCGACGTGCACGATGCCCGCCTCGGGAGCGGCGTCCAGGTCGGTCACCAGCCGCGCGGCGACCTCCTGCTCGCCCAGCACGTCGACGATGCGCCGCGCGAGCCCCGGGCCCTCGGTGACGACGACGGCGCGCCAGCCGTCGCGCACCCAGCGCTGCAGGTCCTCCAGCGCCCGCGAGGTGTCGCCGCGGTAGCTGTCGACCTCCTTGGCGGCGAGCCGCAGGGTGACCGCACCGTCGTCGGACACCGCCTCCACGACGTCGTCCGCGCCGTCGTCCTCGGCGTCTGCCAGGCTGAACGGGCCGACCGTCCACCACGGCGTGCCGATCTCGACGGCCCTGGCGCGCAGGTCGGCGATCGACCAGTACGACCCGGTGCCGAGCACCGGCTGCAGGTCGACCGGGGTGACGTTGCCGGCGGCCGCGTTGGCCCAGCTGGCGTCGAGAAACTCAGCGCTGGTCGCGATCAGGTCGTGCGCCCGGGTGCGGACCCGCTCGGGATTGCAGACCACCACGTGGCTGTCGGCAGGCAGCACGTCGAGCAGCGACTGCATGCCGTCCACGAGCACGGGCGTGAGCGACTCCATGCCCTCGACCGCGATGCCCTCGGAGATCTTCTCCAGCATGTCGGCGACGCCGGGCAGCACCGGCACGAGCCCGCGGGCGCGGGCCCGCACCTGGTCGCTGAGCAGCAGCTCGCGGCAGGGCGGCGCCCACAGGCCGTGCCCGGCCACCTCGAGGCTGCGCTGGTCGGCCACGCTGAACCAGCGGACCTCCTCCACGGTGTCGCCCCAGAACTCCACCCGCAGCGGGTGCTGCTCGGTCGGCGGGAAGACGTCGAGGATGCCGCCGCGCACGGCGAAGTCGCCGCGCCGTTCGACCAGGTCGGTGCGCACGTACGCGGCGGCGGCGAGCCGCTCGACGGCCTCGTCGAGCGGCATCTCGTCGCCGGGGCGCAGCGTGACCGGCTCCAGGTCGCCGAGACCCTTGACCAGCGGCTGCATGAGCGAGCGCACCGTGGCCACGACGACGCTGATCGGGCCTGTGCCGTCGTCGGCATCGGCGGGGCCGGGATGGGCGAGGCGCCGCAGCACCGCGAGCCGCCTCCCGACCGTGTCGCTGCGGGGGCTGAGGCGTTCGTGCGGCAACGTCTCCCACGACGGGAAGTCCACGACCGACTCCCTGGGCAGGAAGCACCGCAGCCCTTCGGCCAGCTCCGACGCCTCCCGGCCCGTGGCAGCGACGGCCAGCACGGGGCGGCCAGCACCGCGCGGGCTGGCGCCGGCGATCGTCGCCACCACGGTCGACCACGCGCCGGCGGGGGCGGTCAGGTCGAGCAGGGGCGTGGCGGACGTCGGCTCCTCGGCGAGCGCACGGACGCGGGCGAGCGCGGGGTCGGCGGCGGCGGCGTCGAGCAGGCCGGTGAGGCTCATGAGGTCCTTGAGGGAGAACGAGACGGACGACGGACGGCGGCCCTCGACTCGATGGCGGGCAGCACGACGGACCGGATGCAGGCGGCGCCCCCGGTCGCGCAGGCGAGGGAAGCTCACGAACGTCGGCCGTCCGGCGCCGCCCGGGCCGGCAGGATCAGCCTACGTCCGACGGCCGACCGCCCTCTCCCGTCGTCCACCTCGGCCCTGGATCCGGCCCGGAGATCCGGCCCTGGATCCGGCCCGGACGGATGATGTCAACTCGCGGGGGACGTTCCGGAAGATACCCTCTCAAACGTGCGAGCCTCCGAGGCGGAAGAGACCTCGTGGGACGTGACGGACGCGCGGCCGGCGACCACGACCTGGGACTGGCCACGCCTGGTTCGACGTCTGCTGCTCACCCTTTTCGGCCTCCTCGTGCTGGTCCTGGTCGTGCAGTCCGCCATCGCCTACTCGGCACTGCAGGACGCCCGCAGCGCCCAGAAGTTCCTGGTGGGTGACATCGCCCGCGGTGACCTCCCCGCGGCGGAGGACCACGCCCGGCTGCTCGCGTCGGACACCGGGCGGGCACGGCTCGGGGTCTGGGGGCCGTGGTGGGCGCTGCCGGAGGCGGTGCCCTGGTACGGCGACGACGTGCGTGCAGTCCGGCTGACGGTCCGGGCGCTGGACGACGTGGCGAGCACGGTCGCCCTGCCCCTGATCCAGTCCAGCGCGCAGATCGAGGGCAGCCTGCGCAAGCCCGACGGCAGCATCGACGTCGCGGTCCTCGACCGGCTGACAACGAATCTCGGGGCGGCCTCGCGCCAGGCGGACGACGCGAGCGCACGTCTGGCGACGATCAACAGTGCGGGCCTGGTGAGTCCCCTGCGCGGCACGGTCGTGCAGACGACCGACGACGTCCAACGGCTGGCGAAGACGGTCGGCGGCATCCGGGACGGCCTGGTGCTCGCCCAGGCTCTGGTGGGCGCGCAGCAGCAGCGGGTGACGTTGCTCGGGGTCCAGAACCCCGCCGAGATCCGAGGAACGGGCGGCATCATCGGGGCGTGGGCCCTGCTCAAGGGCTCCCAGGGCAGGCTCACCCTCGGCGCGACCGGCGTCAACAACCAGCTCATCCCGTACCCGCCGCCGCGTTCCGACGTGCCACCGGACGTCCTCGACACCTACGGCGTCGACGTCCTCGACGTGCGCAACGCCAACTCCAGCCCGGACTTCCCGGTCGGCGCTCGCCTGCTCGCGGACGGCTACCGGCGCTACGCGCTGGCCACCCGCGCCCCGTCCATCCCGCCGGATGCCATGGTGCTGACCGTCACGCCGGCCGCGCTGGCGCGGATGCTAACGGTGACCGGCCCGGTGACCGTCAGGGGGTACGGCACGCCGATCACCGGGGAGAACGCGGCGTCGATGTTCACCAACGGCGTCTACAGCGCGTTCCCCGGCGAGGCGGAGCGGGTTGCGTTCATCCACGACGTGCTCACCGAGGTCTTCACGCGGCTGCAGCGGCAGGACGCCGACCCGATGCAGCTGGTCGACCAGCTGCGGGGCATGGTGATCGACCGCGAGCTCATGGCCTGGAGCCCGGACGCCCGGGTCCAGGCGGCGATCACCGGGCTGGGCATGTCCGGAGCACTGCCCCGGCCAACCGGTGACCGTGCCCTGGTCTCGCTGGTCAACAGCGACGCCTCCAAGCTCGACTACTACCTGCGGACGTCGATCGCGCTGCGCACCAAGGGCCCAGGACCGGCCACTCTGGCGATCTCCTTGACGAACATCGCGCCGCCGACCGTGGCCAGCTACGTCGGCAACCACGACCCGCGGACGAACCTGGCCGAGACGACGCACGACGTCGTCGTGCAGCTGCACCTGCCTCCCACCGTGGGCATCAGCCGGGTGCTGCTAGACGACCGCGCCACGGGCATCAGCCGCGGGACGGAGTCCGGCTGGACCGTCGTCCGGCGGCTGATCCGGCTCCCCCGCGATCAGACGGCGACGCTGTCCGTCGTCCTCGACGGCGACGCGCGGGCCATCACCACCGTCGTCCCGCCCGTCATGACATCGCCCGCAGAGGTCACCGTGAGGCGCTAGCCGCGATCACGCGCTGATCGGTGATCACGCGCTGATCGGTGATCAACGGTGACACTTTGTAGTCATATCCTTCTATTTCCCCATTTGCCAGTCGAAAGGCGCTCACTCTTTGTAGCCTGGCCGGGCTGGATCATCACCACGACCCGGGAGCACACCATGGCTAGCCACCGCCTTTCGACCGCCGCCGTCGCCATGGGGATCGTGCTGATCTCGGGAGCAGCAGCGGCCGCCGCCAACGCCTCGAGCACCCCCACCTACCCACCGGGCACACCCACCCCCACCGTCAGCGGCGTCATCGCGACGGCCTCGACGACACCGACCGTGGCGGATCAGGCCGCCAGCCTGCCGCGGACCGGCACCGACGTGGCCCTGTGGGTCATCGCCGGCGGCGGCCTGCTCGCCGGCGGGTCCGCGCTGGTCGTCGGCTCCCGGCGTCGCCGGTCGAGCTCGCACGCCCGCTGACGAAGGTCACTCACGCAGGTGGGGCTGCTCATCGTCGGCCGGGGGGAGCCGGAGCGCGGGGGCATCCCCACGTTCCTCAGCTGGCTGTCCTCGACCGCAGCCGCCGACGGCACCCCAGCGAAGTTCCTCAACCTGAGCCCCGGTGTGGACACCCCGGGCGGCCGGTGGCGACTGAGCAACCTGCTGCGGTCGCTCCATGATGCGGCGGCGGTGGCACGTCACACGTCCCGGCGCGACATCGTCCACGTCCACACGGCCATGGCGCCTGGGTCGACCGCCGTCCGAGCGGCCCTGCTCTGCGCTGCCGCGCGAGCACGCGGCGGCCGGGTGCTGCTGCACGTCCACGGCGGACGCCTGCCGCTGTGGGCCAGCAGCCGCGGACGGCGAGCGCTGCTCCGGCTCTGCCTGGCCACGGCTCACTGTGTCGCGACCGTCTCCCAGGCCACGTTCGCGTCCGCGGCCGCGCTCGTCGGCGACGGGCGCGTGACCCTGATCACCAACGGTGTCGACACCGGCCGGTTCCATCCGGCCGAGGGGCCGCGCACCACCGCGCCGGTCATCTTGTACGTCGGCCATCTCAGTCCCCGCAAGGGAGTCGGCGACCTCCTGGAGGCATCGGGGCGGCTCGTCGAGGCCGGCCTGCCGCACGAGCTGGTCATCATCGGTGGCGCGCCGGACGAGGGCGCAGCGCACGCCGTGTCGATCGACGCGCACCGGCACCCCGCCGTCCGCTACCGCGGCCCGCTCGCCCCCGCGGAGATGCCGACCGCCTACCGCGACGCCGACGTGCTCTGCCTGCCCTCGTGGTGGGAGGCGATGCCGCTGTCGGTCCTCGAGGGCATGGCCAGCGGCCTGCCGGTCGTGGCCACGGACGTCGGCGACATCCGCACCGCGGTCCAGCACGGACGCAGCGGCCTGCTCGTACGGCCACGCCGACCCGACGAGCTGACCGCGGCCCTGGCGTCGCTGCTGAAGGATCCGGCGCTGCGTCGTCGGATGGGGGCGAACGCCAGGAGCGAGGCGGAGCAGCACTGGGCCGACGACGGCACGTGGGCGCAGATCCAGGCGACGTACGAACAGCTGGCGCGCCGATGACGATCCTGGCCTACCACTCGGTCCACGCCGACTGGTCCTCTCCCCTGGCGGTCACCCCGGACGACTTCACCGACCAGGCCACCTGGATCGCCCGCCGCCGGACCGTCGTCCCGGTTCAGACCGCCATCGCGCGGATGTCCCGGTCCGGACGACTGCCGGCCAGGATGACCGCGCTGTCGTTCGACGACGGCTTCGTCGACAACCTCGAGACCGCGGCGCCCGCCCTCGCGCGACTGCAGCTGCCGTGGACGCTGTTCGTCGTGGCCCAGACGCTGACCCCAGAAGGGCAGGCGGTGGACTGGGTCGACACCCCGCCGCCCTGGACGCTGCGCACGCTGTCGGCCGACCAGGTCGTCGAGCTGCACCGCGACGGCGTGCACATCGGCTCGCACAGCTGGGCGCACCGGGACCTCACCCAGCTGGAGTACGACGAATGCGTCCTCGACCTGCGGTCCAGTCGCGAGCTGCTGGAGGACCTGCTGCACACCCCGGTGCCGTTGCTCGCCTACCCCAGGGGACGGCACAACCCGATGGTGCGCAAAGCGGCCGCCGCCGCGGGCTACACGCACGCGCTGGCGCTGCCCCAGCAGCACGAGGTGCCCGGCCGGTACGCCGTCCCGCGCGTCGGCGTCTTCCCCGGCAACACGCTCGCCACGCTCCGGCTGAAGTCCAGTCGCGCCTACCTGCCGGTGCGGACCCACCCGGCGTTCCCGGCGGCCCGCCGCGGGCTGCACCCGGTCATCCGCGCCCTGGGGGCCGGGACCCACTCCTGAGCATCGCGACGAGATCGGGCAGGCCTCGCCAGAAGCCGAGCCCCCACCCCAGGTGCATGGCAACGAACGCCGGAGGCAGGAACGGCCTGGCCTCCGGCGACACCTTCGGCGCCGTGCGGGCGGAGGCCAGCCCCACTCCCGCGAGGTAGGGCGCGGTGAGCAGGACGGCGCGGGCCGGGCGGCGTCGCACGCTCAGCAGCGCCGCGGCCAGCGCGGCCACGAGGGCAGGCGCGGTGAGGTGCCGCGCGCGCACGGACGACGGGTGCAGGCCGGCCACCTTGGCCTTGCCGCGCCCGTAGCGCAGGTACTGCGAGTAGAGCGCCCCGATGGACTGGCGGGACTCCCAGCTGATGCTGAGGTCGGGGTCCAGCAGCAGCCGGTGCCCCGCCTGGCGTACCCGGTAGTCGAACTCGAAGTCTTGGTTCACCCGCAGCCGCTCGTCCCAGCCGCCCAGCTCACGGGCCAGCGCGACCGGATACGCACCGAACGGGATGTGCTCGGCGTCGGCGACCGTGGTCGCGTAGTGGTACGTCGAGTTGCCCACCCCGAAGCGGGAGCCCATGGCGGCCGCGATCGCCTCACCGACGGGCCCGGCGCCGACACCGTCCTTGCGTCCCCCCACCCCGCCCCAGTCGCCGGAGGCGAAGTGCTCGACGATCCGCTCCACGTAGGTCATCGGGATCGTGGCGTGGGCGTCGACCCGCACCAGCCAGGTGCCGCGCGCCGCCGCCAGCGCCAGGTTGAGCGACCGGGGGATGATGCCCGCCGGGTTGTGGAGGATCTCGATCCGGTCGTCGTCGGCCGCCAACGCCTTCGTCAGCTCGACGGTGCGGTCCTCGGACCCGCCGTCGACCACGATGATCTGCAGCTGGCGGTAGGTCTGCTCCTGCACCGATCGGACCGCCTGGACGATGGCGCCCTCCTCGTTGCGGGCCGGGATGACGACCGTGACGAGCTCGGCCCCATCGGAGCGTGAGCCGGTGGCGGGGTCCTCCGTCGCGTCTGGCATGGCCATCTCCTTCAGGATTCCTTGTGCATCAACGGTTCCAGCGCCTGTCCGATCAGGTTCAGGTCGGGCGGGTAGGGATGCGCCAGCCGGTGCGCCGAGCGCCCGTGCAGCAGGTCGCGGAGGAGCTGTTGCTCGATCTCGGCGGCGCGCTCGACGGCCGTGCTGCGGCGGCCGGGGAACGCGAACCGGAACTGGTCGTAGACCATGGTCAGCGGCAACCGCTCGTAGGCGAGGGAGTGCGCCATCCGAGCCGCGACCTCGTCGCCCGGGATGGGCTCGAGCACGATGTCGTCCTGTACCCAGCTCTGGGCCAGGACCACCTCGTCCACCGGGACTGGCCCAGCGACGGTCCGGCTCTCGAACAGCTCGGCCGGCGGCACCTGCCGGTACGCCTGACGAGCGACCACCGGGGCGAACCGTCGGCTGAGCGAGGCCAGCGCGTGGCCGCCGCGTCCCACCCTGGCCAGGCCGGCGGCACCGCGCTCGAGGGCCACGAGCCTGGCGTGCTGGCGCCCGCTGAGCACGCGGGTCCGCACCTCGGGCAGCTGCCGCAGCTGCCAGGCCCACAACCGGATCGGCTCGGGGAGGCCGCTGACCAGCAGCTCGCCGTCCTCGCCTGGCGTCAGGTACGACCACTCGTCCGACACGTAGGCCGCGCCCCGTCGTTGGAGCGCCAGGACGGTCTCGGTCTTGCCGCCCTTCGACCAGCCGGTGACGAGCAGCGTGCGCCCGCCGAGCTGCACCGCCGAGGCGTGCAGCGGCAGCACCCCGTGGGCCAGCGCGCAGATGTTGACCAGGGCCACGAGCAGCGGGACGGCGGGCACCCCGTGCTCGCACTCGATGACGCAGCAGCCGTCGCCGGCCGCGTCCAGGGGCATCCGGGCGAGCGTCGGGGTCTGCCCCTTGCCCTTGGTCACGTAGAAGCTGTCGTCGTCGTACGCGGCCTCGCCGTGGCCGGCGAGCACCAGGCTGCCGCGCGTGCTCACCTCACGGACGAACCGCACTTCGATGTCGGGGTCGGCCATCGTCTGCGGCGCCGGCACGAGCGGTCCGAGCTGGGCCTCCACGGTGAGCGCGTCGCGGGGCTCAGCGCCGGTGACGAGCACCGTCACCGTGCCGTGGATGACGGTTATCCACGAGCCGG
>Ga0070696_100003216_pt1 | contig 10875 bp, 7 predicted proteins | sample KBSK1253metaG_FD_65474 | JGI IMG/M metagenome (GOLD analysis project Ga0070696, IMG submission 65474) | Corn, switchgrass and miscanthus rhizosphere microbial communities from Kellogg Biological Station, Michigan, USA - KBS K1-25-3 metaG | ecosystem: Host-associated > Plants > Roots >... | reverse complement strand
ATCACGCGGCTCAACGCCGCCCCTGAGGTGATCGCCGCGCAGAACAACGCGCTGCAGCGCATCGCCGAAGGGACGCGCCTCGGGATCCCGCTGTCGATCAGCACCGACCCGCGGCACCATTTCCAGTACGTCCCCGGGACGAGCAGTCAGACCAAAGGGTTTTCCCAGTGGCCGGAGGCACTCGGCTTCGCGGCGGTCGGTGACACCGCGCTGACCAGGGCGTTCGGCGACATCGCGCGCCAGGAGTATCGCGCGGTCGGGATCCATATGGCCCTCTCGCCCCAGGCCGACCTGGCGACCGAGCCACGCTGGCCGCGTGTCGCCGGCACCTTCGGTGAGGATGCCGCGCTCGCCGAGCGCATGGTGCGCGCCTACGTCGCCGGATTCCAGCACGGCGAGAAGGGCCTGGACACGGGCAGCGTCATCACCGTCGTGAAGCACTGGGTCGGCTACGGCGCGGCGAAAGACGGGTGGGACAGCCACACCTACTACGGCCGGTTCGCGGCCTTCCCCGGCCACAACTTCGACTACCACATCCGCCCCTTCCTCGGCGCCTTCGCGGCCAACGTCGCCGGCGTGATGCCGACGTACTCGATCCTGGAAGGAATCGAGGAAGTCGGCGCCGCCTACAGTCGTCACCTTCTCACCGACCTGCTGCGCGATCGCTACGGGTTTCGTGGAGTCGTCGTAACCGATTGGGCGATCACTTCGGATTGCTCCGAACGCTGCAAGAACGGCGCGCCCCCTGGGGAGCGCCCGTCCTTTGCTGACGTCGGGATGCCGTGGGGTGTGGAAGCCCTCTCGATGCGCCAGCGCTTCGTGAAAGGCGTCCTGGCCGGCGTCGATCAGTTCGGCGGGACCGAACGCACCGACATGCTCGTCGACGCGGTGCACGCCGGCGAATTGAGCGAGGCGCGGCTCGACAGCTCGGTCGTACGAATCATGACGCAGAAATTCGCGCTCGGGCTATTCGAGCATCCGTATGTCGATGCCGACTCCGCCGCACGACGCGTGGGGAATGACGCATTCCGCGCGGCCGGGCTCGACGCACAACGCCTCGCCCTGGTCCTACTCGAGAACAAGGGCGGCTTTCTCCCGCTCCATATCCCGCAGAGCAAGCCGCTCCGCGTCTACCTCCACGGCATCGCGTCGGAAGCGGTGGCGCGCGAAGGGTGGACCGTCGTGCAGGATCCGCTGAAGGCCGACGTCGCCATCATCCGGCTCGCTGCGCCGTTCGAGCGCCTGCACCCGCAGTACGTGTTCGGCCAGTTCTTCCATGAAGGCAGTCTCGCCTTCAAGGACGGTGACGAGGACTACGAGACCTTCAAGCGGGTGAGCGCCGTCGTTCCCACGATCGTGACCGTCTATCTGGAGCGGCCCGCGATTCTCACCCCGCTGAAAGACAAGGCGCGCGCCCTGATCGCCAACTTTGGCGTAAGCGATGAGGCATTGCTCGATGTCGTGACGGGCCGGGCGCGGCCCCAGGGGCATTTGCCGTTCGAGCTGCCGTCGTCGATGGCAGCCGTGGCGGCGCAGCGTCCGGACGTCCCGCATGACAGCGCGCGGCCACTCTATCCGTTTGGATTCGGTCGAATTCTCCCTTAGCCTCCTCCCCTGTCGATCTCAGGTAGGCTGGTTCGACGCTTAGGTGAGAGCGATACCACCTAACAGCGCTACAAGGAGAATCCATGCTCAAGCGAATGACACGCGCGATGACCCTGAGCTTCGCGACGACGGCCCTGCTCCTCACCACGCTCGACGCTCAGGCACGGCAACCCGCACCGCCCAAGCCGGTGCGCTCGGGCTATGTTCCGGCAAACGGCGTCAACTACTACTACGAAGTGTACGGGCGCGGCGCCCCGCTGCTTTTGCTACACGGGGGCCTCGGCTCCATCGGGATGTTCACGCCGATTCTGCCCGCGCTGGTGAAAGGACGGCAGGTCATCGCCGTCGATCTCCACGGGCACGGCCGGACCGTGCTCGGCGACCGGCCGATCAACCTGGTCGACATCGGCAACGACCTCGCCGTGGTCGTGAAGCAGCTGGGTTATGACACCGTCGACGTGATGGGATACTCCTTCGGCGGCGGTGCCGAGCTGCGGCTGGCGGTCCAGCATCCCGAAGCGGTGCGGCGTCTGGTGATCATCTCCGCACCCTACGCGCAGAATGGGTTCTATCCCGAGATGCTGCCGCAGCAGGCCGCGGTGAGCGCGGCGCTCGCGGACGCGATGAAGGAAACGCCGATGTACAAGTCGTACGTCGCCGTGGCCCCGCGGCCGCAGGATTTCCCGCGGCTGCTCGATCGCATGGGCGAGCTCATGCGCGCGCCGTACGACTGGTCGGAAGACGTCAAGAAACTCAAAGGGCCGGTCATGCTCGTCTTTGGCGACGCCGACATGGTTCGTCCCGAGCACATCGTGAGCTTCTACCAGCTGCTCGGCGGCGGGCTCAAGGACGCGGGCTGGCAGCGTGAGCACATGTCGCAGAATCGGCTGGCGATTCTTCCCAATGTCACGCACTACGAGATGTTCATGGCGCCGGCACTGGTGCCCACTGTGCTGCCATTTCTGAACGGCGAATCTCGCGGACCGGTCTGGACTGGGACACGCTAAAGAATGAAACGGGAATAGCGACGGGGGACTGGGGCTGGTCGTTGACGCTCCAGTCCCCTCGCCGTACGTTGATCCCCCCACTCGACGGAGCAACTCCTCGTGTTCATGCAGCGCCTGTGCACTAGCCTGTTGATCTCAACGACCGTTGTCACCGCGCTGGCGGCGCAAAATCCCGAGCGGGGTGGTGGGACGCCCGTTCGCGACGCACGCGTGGGATTGCGTGCGGGCTGGTGGGACGCGGCCGAGGCCGCATGGAACATGCGCCTCGTCTCGACGAGCAAACCCACGCCGGAATTCATTCCCGCCACGCCGGGCGATTTCGATTACATGAACTCGGACCTGGCGTTCAACGGGACGACGCTCATTCAAGGAAACTTCCAGGGCTTTTCGCTCTGGGACGTCGCCGATCCGTTTCATCCGAAGCTGATTCACGCCGAGCCGTGCCCCGAGCAGCAAAACGACGTGTCGGTCTACAAGAATCTGCTGTTCCTGTCGGGTGAATCGCAGAACGGGCGCCTCGACTGCGGCAAGCAAGGCGTGCAGGAGCCCGTGAGTCCCCTGCGCTTCCGTGGCGTGCGCGTCGTCGACATCAGCACTCCGACGCATCCGCGCATCGTCGCGAACGTGCAAACCTGCCGTGGTTCGCACACGCACACCCTCGTCGCCAACCCGAAGGACACGACCGCCGTCTACATCTACGTGTCCGGCCAGGCGCCGGTCCGTCCGGCTGAGGAGCTCGCCGGGTGCTCGTCTGCCTTGCCCGAGCAGGACACGGCGTCGGCGCGCTTCCGCATCGACATCATCCGCGTCCCCCTCGCGCATCCAGAGTCGGCCAGCATCGTGAGCCGGCCGCGGATCTTCGAGTCGTTAGTCGCGCCACCGATGCACGGAGCGACGCCGACCGATTCGGCCGCGGCGCAGCGGTTTGCGGATTCAGCGCAAGCCTCGGGCGCGTACGTCGTGAAGTTCCAGGGCCTGCCGGTCGTGCTGCCGCCGCAGTTCGTCGCGCCCATGCTCGACAGCGTGGCGCGGAGCAATGGCCGAACCGCAGCCAACGGCGCCGATAGCACCGCGCTCCGTGGCGCAGTCCAGAAGATCATCGACGACGAGTTTCTCGCGCCGATGGGGCCCGGCGGCGTGCGCCACGGCCCCGATCAGTGCCACGACATCACCGTCTTTCCCGAGCTCGGGATCGCCGGAGGCGCGTGCGCCGGCTACGGTCTGCTGCTCGACATCTCGGACCCCGCACACCCGGTGCGCGTCGCGGCGGCGTCCGACTCGAACTTCGCCTACTGGCACTCGGCCACGTTCAACAACGACGGCACCAAGGTGATTTTCACGGACGAGTGGGGCGGCGGCATCGCGCCGCGCTGCCGCGCGACCGATAAACCCGAGTGGGGCGCGGATGCGATCTTCACGATCGACAACCCCCGCACGTTGACCTTCCGCAACTATTACAAGGTCCCGGCGCAGCAGACGACCACCGAGAACTGCGTCGCCCATAACGGCAACCTCATTCCCGTCCCGGGCCGCGACATCATGGTGCAAGGCTGGTATCAGGGCGGCGTGTCGGTGTTCGATTTCACCGATCCCGCGCGGCCGGTCGAGATCGGGTATTTCGATCGCGGTCCGATGGACTCGACGAAGCTCGAGATCGCGGGCAGCTGGTCGGCCTACTGGTACAACGGCTACATCTACAGCACGGAGATCATGCGCGGGCTCGACGTCCTCGAGCTGCAGCCGAGCGCGCTGTTGACGCAGAATGAGATCGACGCCGCGAAGACGGTGAAGCAGGCCTACCTGAACGTGCAGGATCAGCAGCGTGTGACGTGGCCGGCGAGCTTCGTACTGGCGCGCGCGTACTTCGATCAACTCGAGCGCTCGCGCGGGCTGCCCGCGGACCGTATCGCGGCCGCGCGGACGATGCTCACGAGCGCGGAACGGACCACTTCACGCCGGGCACTGACTTCGCTCGCCACGCAGCTTGACCAGGACGCGACGCGCTCGCGGGATTCGAAGCGGGTGCTGGCGGTTGCGGCGGTGCTGCGGGAGCTGGCGAAGTAGCATTCCGCAACACCACCACGGTGCCCCGAACGGCGAGCGTTTCATGACGGCTCGCCGTTCGGGCGTTTAAGTCCCCGTGAAACAACCTTTTTTGCGGTTCCGTCATCCAACCTGGAAACCATCCCGGGACAACTCATGCTGTTTGCGGTGCCGATCCTCGCAGCCGTCACGTTCGCCGGACAGTCTCCCGATCATGCCGCAGGTGCGCCCCCCGCCCCCCCCGCCGCGGCCGTCCCCAGAACGGTCGCCGCGACCCGTGCCGCGTAGGCACCCGTCATCGATGGCCGTGACGACGACGCGGTCTGGCGTGACGCGAAGCCGATCACCGAATTCCAGGAGTGGCGGCCGAGCGAAGGCGGGGCGCCCAAGCTGCCGACCCAAGCGAAAATCGCGTACGACGCGGGCAACCTGTACGTCTTCGTCCGCGCGTTCGATCCGCATCCCGACAGCATCATCACCGTCCTGGCCCGCCGCGATTACTTCACCCCGTCCGACATGATCTGGCTGTTCCTCGACTCCTATCACGACCGGCGCACCGGCTTTGAATTCGGCGTCAATCCGTCGGGCGTGAAGCTCGACGCGCAGATCTACAACGACGGCAACGAAGACTTCGCGTGGGACGCGGTGTGGGACGTCGCGACGCGCGTTGATTCCCTCGGCTGGACGGCGGAATTCCGAATCCCGCTGGGGCAGCTGCCTTATGGGCGCCAGCGCAGTAACACGTTCGGATTTACGGTCGATCGCGATATCTACCGCTATGCGCAGCGCGTGAGCTGGCCGCTGTTCCGCCAGTCGCAGGCCGGCTTCGTCTCGCAGTTCGGGGAGATCGAGGGCCTGGCCGGCCTCGAAGCGCCGCGCCGGCTCGAGGCGGCGCCGTATCTCGTGACCAAGAACGTCTCCGAATTCGAAGCGAGCCGCATCGGCCGCACGCAGGACGTGACCGTCGGCGGCGACCTCAAGTATCTCGTGGCTTCCAACTTGAAGCTCGACGCGACGATCAACCCGGACTTCGGCCAGGTCGAAGCCGACCCCGGCGTCCTCAACCTCTCGGCGTTCGAGACGTTCTTTCAGGAGCGGCGGCCGTTCTTCGTGCAGGGCGCCGGCACGTTCCAGTTCAACGTCAACTGCACCGCCGTGAACGACTGCAGCACCGGCGAAGGGCTTGTCTATACGCGGCGCATCGGACGCGCGCCGGAGCTGGCCGGCATCTACGACGACACGACATCCTCGGCGTTCACGACGATTTTAGGCGCCGCCAAGCTCACCGGACGCCTGCCCGGCGGCCTCGCGATCGGCGCGATCGATGCCGTGACCTCCCACGAAACCGGCGTCGGTAATGTGACGATCGAGCCCACCACGAACTACGGCGTGCTGCGGCTGCGCCAGGACTTCCGCAAGGGCGAGACCAGCATCGGGGGCATCGTCACCTCGGTCAATCGGAACAACGACTCCTGGAGCTCGCCGTACTTGCACAGCAGCGCGTACGTCGGGGCGCTGGATTTCCGCCACCGCTTCCCCGGCGGGCGCTACGAGCTGTCAGGCGCAGTCGACTTCAGCCGCGTGGCGGGGAGCACGCAGGCGATCGCGGCGACGCAACAGGACGCGACGCACTACTACCAGCGGCCCGATGTCTTCCGATTCGACTCCACGCGCACCTCGCTCTCGGGCGACGTGGAGTCGCTGCAGTTCGGCAAGGTGGGTGGCAATCATTTCCTGTTCCAGTCGAACTACGAGCGCCGCTCGCCGGGGTTCGACGTCAACGATCTCGGCTACCTGCAGCGCGCCGATCAGGTCGCGTGGAGCACCTGGGCCGGCTACTTCGATCGCCACACGCGGAAGCTGTACCAACGCTTCCAATGAAACTTCAACTGGTGGCAGTTCTGGACGACGGATGGACTGCCGGAAGAGCGGGCGTTCAACACCAACACGCATACGACATTCCGCAACACGTGGTCGCTCCATTTCGGCGGCACGATCGGACAGCTCGGCACTACCTACTGCTACTCGTGCGCGCGCGGCGGGCCAGCGGTGCGCCAGGACTCCTACGTCGCGCCGTGGCTCGGCATCAACGGCGACGACCGGAAGGCAATCGTCCCCTATCTCTGGTTCAATTGGTTCCGCGGTGATGGCGGGCGCTCCCGCAGCTTCAATTTCTCACCCGAAGTCGATTTCAAGATCGCGTCTCGGGTGACCGCGGCGATTTCGCCGGGCTACACACGCCGGACCAGCGACCTGCAGTCACTTGGCTCCCGGACCGACACCGCCGACGTCACGCACTACTTGTTCGGCCATCTCGAGCAAAAGCAATTCGCGCTGACGGCACGCGTGACCTATCCGTTTACAGCCAATATGACGCTGCAAGTGTACGCGCAGCCGTTCGTTTCGAAGGGCACGTTCAGCAACGTGCGGGAGCTGTCGGCGAACCCGCGCGCGGCGGACTACGCCAGCCGCTATCAGGCCTATGGCGATACCGCGTACACGAACAACGTCGGCGGATTCAACTTCAAGCAGTTCCGCTCGAACGTCGTGTTCCGGTGGGAGTACCGGCCCGGGTCCACGCTGTTTGTTGTCTGGAGTCAGGGACGCCGGGGGTCGACGGGAATCGAGGGAACGCAAGGCTTCCGGGGTGATCTGGACGATCTCTTCAATCTCCGGCCGGACAACAGCTTCCTCGTGAAACTGTCGTACTGGATCAACCGCTAGCGAGCCTGCTGCAGGAGTCCGTTGAACTCCTGCAGCTCGGCCAGCCCAAGGTCGGAGACGACCCAGTACGTATAGTCCCGCGTCGTCCAGTGCAGCACGTGGTATCCCTGACGCGTCTTCGCGGACGGCCCCGCGGTCCCTCGATCGCTTGGCCACAGTAGTACGTTGATCATGTGCTGCCGGCGCCCGTAGACGAGCGCGGCCACGGAGCGCCCGTCGATGTATTCGAGCCGGCCGCCCAACAGCGGATAGCCGCGGTCGGCGAAATCAAAGACGGGCGGCGAGTAATCCAGCTTGCCGTTGAACCAGGGTTTCACCGTGTGCTGGTCCGACGACTGCACGTCGGTCAGGTGGCCCGGCATGAGCGAGCGAATGTGGCTCGTCAGCACGGCGTCGCCGAGCATCTCTCCCGCTCCGCTCTGAAAGCCCAGCTGCCACCCGCCAACCGCGACCACTGCCAGCGACGCTGCGATGGCCAGCGAGCGCCAGCCAACGTTGAACCGCCGCTTGTGCACGATGCGTTGACGGAGCACGTCGGGTGCCGTGAGCGTGGGCAGCTGTGCCTTGATCGCCGCGCGCAGCGCGAGCCGGCGGTCCCGGAATCGCGCGCACTCGACGCACTGCGAGAGATGTGCTTCGAGCGCACGCGCGTCCGCCGGCGCGAGCTCGCCGTCGAGGTAGGCGTCCACTTGGGCTTCGAAATCGGCATGCGTCATGACAACGCCTCCTGCAACCGTTTGCGGGCGCGCGACAGCCGCGACATGACCGTCCCCACCGGCACGCCGGTGACGTCACTGATCTCCTTGTAGGACAACCCCTGGAGCTCCCGCAGCACGATCACTTCGCGAAACTCGAGCGGCAGCGCGTCGAGCGCCGCTCGCAAATCGACCGTCGCCGCGGGATCGCGCGTGACGTCATCGCTGTGCAGCTCCTCGTTGAACTCGGTGACCCGCCCCTCGCTCCCCTGGCGTTGCCCCCACGTATAGACCGCATTGCGCACGATCGTGAGGAACCACGCGCGCCCGTCTGACGCCGTCGTGCCGCGAAAACCGTCGAAATACTTGAGCGCGCGCAGCGACGCGTCCTGGACGATGTCCTGCGCGTCGGCCTCGTTGCGCGTCAAGTAGCGCGCCAACGTGTAGGCGGCATCGAGGTGCGGTAGCACAACGGCTGCGAACTCCAAGTCGGCTCCTAGAAGAGGAGACTCACGATTAGCCTGAATTATTCCCGGGAATACGAACGCGGCAACATGAGTCTTTGATCCGCAGCGGTACCACTCATACCCTAGCGGAGGAAGACCAAAATGAAACGGATCATGCTGTTGCTACTCGGCCTGTTACCGGGTTCGCATGAACCCACCCAGGTGACCGTCAGGCTGTCCGAATGGAAGGTGGAGCTGTCGCAGCAGAACATCGCGGCCGGACCGGTGACCTTCGTCGTCACCAACAGCGGCCAGGTCCCGCACGCCATCGAAGTCGAGGGAGAAGGGATCGAGCAGGAGATCGAGACGATCCAGCCGGGTGCGACCGACACGCTGGCTTTGACGCTGAAGCCGGGAACGTACGAGGTGTATTGCCCCGTCGGTGAAGGTTCGCACAAGAAGCTCGGCATGGACACGCGCCTTACCGTCGGCACCACGAGAACCTCCCGCGCTACGGGATATGGCTCCTCGGATACGCGCGATAACACCGCCGGCGTCCAGGCGATTCAGGTCACGAGTGGCGGGCCGGTCGTCCAGATCCTGCCGGGCCCATTCCCCTTCCCCGACAGCGCCGCGCCGATCCTCCGGGCTTTCGGGGACGAGCGCGAGGGACTCGAGTCCCAGGTCAAGAACGGGCCGTACTCGAACAACGTGGCTCGGGTGTCGGGAACGTTCCGTTTCACGGCATGGGACAAAGGCGCCACGCGCGATTCGGTCGACGGCGTTGCGGAGTTCACGACGCAGGACGGAGCGCGTTGGAAGCTGGTACTCGATCGCGTACAGACAAAGGACGTCCCGCATCACCCGCGGTTCGGCGGTGTGATCCTCGGGCTCTATTACCACGGTGTGACGCAGGTGCACACGCCCCTCGTGCCGACGATCAACAGCGCGGTCGCGTTGTGGGCATTCGCGCACCTTTACCGGAACGGCACAACCGTGACGGACAACGCCATGGTGCACGTGATGCTGGTGTCGCGCACGCGGCACGACGGCGATTTTTCGCTGGAATGTTGGGATTGCTCGAAAAACAAGGTCGAAGAGTTGCAGCTGCAGATCCTGCCGGGCCCCGGGGAGCCCAAGTTCGACGCCCCTGGGGGTTTCCTATTCGTCAATTGGGAACAGTCCGCATCTCACAAGCGTGCCTTGTAGTTACGCGCTGTGCTCCTGAGCACTTGCTTCTGGGGGGCGGAAGTGAATGTTGCTGTGTCTTTTCAAGGCATAGCCTGTGAGAGCTTGGGAAAACGCTATCGTCAAGTCGTTACACGCGTTGCGTCTCGATACCATGCGGGCGCGCTTCGTGGCGTTCGCGGTCGTCGTGACGCTGGTGTCGACCCTGGCGATGGCGGTGATGCTGTACGGGGGAAGCCGGAGTGCGCTGAGCGACCGCGCCGCCACCGAGCTTGGCGGGGCGAGCTCCGAAGCCGCCCGGCAAATCGGGGTCTGGCTCGATCAGCGCCTGTACGACCTGCGACTCCGCGCCAGCCCCTACGTCGTTTCCGACAACCTCGCGCGCGCGACCGGCCGCACCGGCTCACAGGCCGTCGGCCGGCTGCGCGATTATCTCAATTCCATTCGCCAGAATCTCATCGCGCATGACGGCCTCGCCATTATCGCCGCCGACGGGCAGGTGCTCACCAGCAGCGGCAGCCGTACGAATATCCGGCTCACCGCCGACCGACTGAACAACCTGCGCACCGGTGATGCGCAAGTGGGCGAGGCGTTCTGGGATGCGTCGGTCGGCAAAGCCGCGATCGTGCTCGTCGTCCCGATCCGCCGCGACGACGGCTTGTTCCTCGGCGGCCTCGGCGCAAAGGTCAACCTCGACGCCGTGCGCGACATGCTCGAGCAGCTGGCGAGCGGCAGCACGCGCGAGCTCTCGCTCATCACCGAACAGAGCCGGTTCGTGCTCACATCGGCGGCTAGCTCCGCCGACGTCATGAAGAACTCATTGGCCCCAGAGAGCGCGCGAGACCTCGTCGATCGCGAAGGTCAGGCAGTCATACAGGCGCGGCCACAGCGTGGCGAAGTTGTGGCAGTGCTGCGACGGATTCCGCAGCTGCACTGGGCCGTGATCGCCGAGACGCCGCGCGCCGAAGCCACGCGCGCCGCGGGTTCGCTCCGGTGGCGCACGATCTGGCTGATGCTGACGCTCCTTGCCGGCATGGGATTGCTGGCGTTCGTTGTCGGCGCGTTCCTGACGCGCCCCCTGGCGCGCCTGTCCGAAGCCGCGGGCCGCGTCGCCGCCGGCGACCTGAACGCGGAGTTCCCCGCGGGCGGCAGCGGCGAAATCGGCTA
>Ga0070696_100003213_pt1 | contig 10881 bp, 6 predicted proteins | sample KBSK1253metaG_FD_65474 | JGI IMG/M metagenome (GOLD analysis project Ga0070696, IMG submission 65474) | Corn, switchgrass and miscanthus rhizosphere microbial communities from Kellogg Biological Station, Michigan, USA - KBS K1-25-3 metaG | ecosystem: Host-associated > Plants > Roots >... | reverse complement strand
GTCATTCATGCGGGACTCGATCCTACCCCGGTCATCGATCGGCAGTACTTCCACTCGGTGTACTTTCGCGAGCCCGGAGGGGTGTTGTTCGAGCTCGCGACCGATCCACCGGGGTTCACCATCGATGAGCCGGCGGAGCGACTGGGCGAGGGTCTGATGCTGCCTCCTCAGTACGAAGCGCACCGCGCTGAGATAGAGACCGTTCTCCCGCCCCTCCATCTTCCCGCCACCAAGACATGAGCACTCACCCACTGGGGTTCATTCATCGCTACGTCCCGGCCAGTGCCGGACCAGGGGTCGCGAGCGGTGTGACGCTCCTCCTCCTCCACGGCACCGGTGGGGACGAGACCGATCTCATTCCGCTGGGCGAGGCTCTCCTTCCCGGCGCGGCGATCCTTAGCCCTCGGGGGAAGGTCCTGGAGGGCGATGCCCCGCGCTTCTTCCGGCGTCTTGCCGAGGGAGTGTTCGACCAGGAGGACCTCGCGCTCCGCACCGACGAGTTGGCCCGGTTCATCGAGGCGGCGATCAGGGCCTACGAGCTGGATGGGGAGAATGTGTACGCGGTCGGGTTCTCAAACGGGGCCAATATCGGGACCAGCCTGCTGCTGCGACGTCCGGGTCTGCTGCGCGGAGCGGTATTACTGAGCCCCATGGTGCCGTTCGAGCCGGACGCGCCGCCCGATCTGAGTGCCACAGGCGTGTTCATCGGGGCGGGGCGGACCGATCCGATCGCCACGCCGGATCATACCGAGCGACTCGCCGCTCTCCTCCGCCGATCGGGCGCGGACGTGACGCTTTACTGGCATCCCGGCGGACACACGATCAGCCGGTCGGAGATGGAGGCCGCTCGACATTGGCTCGCAGCCCGGGTCGGTGCGCCCATTCATCCCTAAGCCGGGAAGCGGCGGCTTCGCCGGAAGGCGAGCGGCCCGCCAGCAGGAGTGTTTCCCCTCAGGCGGCGCGTCGTGCCAGGTTCGCGTTGTGTGCCTCCCGAGCTCCGGCTCCCCCCCAATCGGGGAAGCACCCCGGTGCAAGAACTTCCCGGCCCCCGTCGAGATCTTACCTGACTGGAGAGCTTCGGAGCTGGGTTATTGAGATCGAGTTCCCACGAGGGAATTGGGAGCGATGACATGAATCCAAAAACCATCCGGCGGACAGGTGCGCCCGTGATGGCTGCCTTGGTCCTCGTAGGGCTAGCCACTCTCCTCGGTCGGAACCACAGGAAGGCTGCACCCAGCGCTCCGCCGCCCCCCGAGGTCACCGTTCTGACGGTCAAACCGCAGACTATCCAGGGACAGTACGAGTGGGTGGCCCAGGCGGCGGCCTCGAAGAGCGTTCAGGTTCGCGCCCAGGTCTCTGGCGTCATCGTGCGACGGCCCTACGTCGAGGGCACCGATGTCCGGAAGGGCGCGCTCCTGTACCGGATCGATCCGCGCACCTACCTGGCGAACTACGAGAGCGCCAAGGCGAGGCTGGCCGAGAGCGAGGCCCAGTTCGCCAATGCCCGACGCACCCTCAACCGGCTCAAGCCGCTCCTCGACGAGCGCGCGGTGGCGCAGCAGGACGTGGACAATGCGCAGGCGGCGTATGACCAGGAGCGAGCGGCGGTGCTCGATGCCCGGGCCGCAGTGGACGCGGCCAAGAAGAACTACGACGACACCTTCGTTCGGGCCGAGGTGAGCGGCCGGGCAGGGCGCACCCTGATGGAGATCGGAGCACTCACCTCCGGCCCCGCCGATGAGCTCACGACGGTGGATCAGGTAGATCCCATTTACGTGTACTTCAACCCGTCGGACCAGGACGTGCTTCGGTGGCGGCAGGACATCGCCGCCAAACGGCTCGTGCTGCCCGGGGGCGTCCTCGACGTCCAGGCCACGCTGGCCGACGGAAGCGTATTCGGCCAGACGGGAAAGCTGAACTTCATTGCCCTGGCGCTTCAGCCCAGCACCAGCGCGCTCCAGCTTCGCGCCGAGTTCCCCAATCCTCAGCACACCCTACTGCCCGGACAGTTCGTCAGAGTCCGACTCCTCGGTCTCAAGCGGACCGACGCGATCCTGGTGCCGCAACGGGCGGTACAGCAGGGGCTGAACGGCCCCTTCGTCTACGTCCTCGCCGACAGCAACAAGGTGAGAGCGGTTACCGTGAGCGCGGCCGACTGGCAGGGGACCCAGTGGATCATCGATGAAGGCCTCAAGCCCGGTGACAAGGTCATCGTGGACGGGGCCCAGAAGATCGTGCCCGACCACCCGGTCCGGCCGGTGGCCTACCATCCCGAGCGCGACACCACCCTCAAGGCGCCGGCCGACTCGACGCTGATCGCACCACCGTCTGCCGCGCCGCCGATCCGACTCACCCCCGAGCCGGGAAAGCGCAAATGAGCGACACGCCCGAGATCCGGTATCTGTTCATCCGGCGCCCGATTTTCGCGGCGGTCATCTCGATCATCATCGTGTTGCTGGGCGGGTTCGCCCTGTACACCCTCCCAATCAACCGGTATCCGCTGATCACCCCTCCGTCAGTCCAGGTCTCGGCGACGTACCCCGGCGCCACTGCGGAAGACGTGGCCAACGCGGTCGCGGCACCGATCGAACAGCAACTCTCCGGGCTCGACGGCCTGCTGTACTTCAAGTCGTCCAACTCCAGCGACGGGACGATGAACCTGCAGGTCTATTTCGATCTCTCTCGGGACCTCGATCTGGCCGCGGTGGACGTGCAGAACCAGGTGAACCTGGCCGAACCACACTTGCCCCAGGAGGTCGTGCGGCAGGGGATCACCATCACCAAGGCGCAAACCGATATTCTCGCGGTGGTCGCGCTGGGCTCCAAGGATCCCCGCTACGACGCAACCTACCTGAACAACTACGCCAAGATCTACATCACGGACGAGCTCAAGCGAATTCCCGGAGTGGGCGACGCTCAGCCGGTCGGTTCGCTCGACTTCTCGATGCTGCTCAGTCTGGATCCCGATCGGCTGAGCCAGCTTGGTCTTACGGTGGCGGACGTACAGAAAGCGGTGTTGGAGCAGAACACGACCAACCCGGCCGGCCGGATCGGCCGGGAGCCGGCGCGGCCGGGGAACCAGCTCACCATTCCGGTGACGACCCTCGGCCGGCTCACCGATCCCAAGGACTTCGCCGACATCATCGTCCGGGCGAACCCCGATGGATCGCTGGTCCGGGTCCGGGATATCGGGCGGGTGACCCTCGGTTCCCAGAGCTATGACCTGACAGGCCGAGTCAACGGGGTGCCCACTGCCGCCATCCGGCTGTACCTGCGGCCCGGTGCCAACGCGCTCAACGTGAAGCAGGCGGTCGTCGCGCGGATGAACCAGTTGGCCCCGAGCTTCCCCGCGGGCGTGTCCTGGTTCATTCCCTTCGATACTACGCCGTTCATCACGGCCTCGATCGGCGAGGTGGTGAAGACCCTCTTCGAGGCCATGGTCCTGGTGACCCTGGTGGTCTTCGTCTTCCTGCAGGATTGGCGTACCACGCTAATTCCGGTTCTCGCCGTCCCTGTCGCGATCATCGGGACCTTCTTCGGGCTCGAGGCGCTTGGCTTCCAGATCAATCTGCTCACGCTCTTCGCCCTGGTGCTCGCGATCGGCATCGTCGTGGACGACGCCATCGTGGTCATCGAAAACGTCGAGCGGATCATGGCGTCGGAGAAGGTGTCCCCGGCGGTGGCGGCCGACCGCGCCATGGGTCAGGTGGCGAGTGCGCTGATCGCAATCGTGCTCTCTCTCTGCGCCGTGTTTCTCCCGGTGGCGTTCCTCGGTGGGATCACCGGCCAGATGTACAAGCAATTCGCCATCACGCTGGTGGTGGCGGTGGTCATCTCGGGAATCGTCGCGCTCACGCTGACGCCGGCGCTCTGCGCTGTCCTCCTCAAGCCCAACCAGGGGGAGTCGCGCAACCGTCTGTTCGGCGGGTTCAACCGCGTATTTGGATGGGCCTCTGAGCGCTACGTGCGTTCAGTGGGCGGCGTGATCGCGCGACCCTCGCGCTGGATCGCCTGTTTCGCCGTCATGCTGGTGCTCATCGCCGTCCTGGTGCGCCGGGTACCGAGCGGCTTCATCCCCACCGAGGACAAAGGCTACTTCGGCGTGGTGATTCAACTGCCTGACGGCGCCTCGCTGCAGCGCACCGTGGCCGTCACCAAGCGGATCGAAGACTACCTGATGAAGCAGCCGGCGGTGGCCTACGTGGTCAACTTCAGCGGCCTGAGCTTCGTGCTGGGCACCAACCAGACCAACTCGGCCTCGATGTTCGTGCTCCTCAAGCCCTGGGACCAGCGAACCAGGAAGCAGGATCAGCTCGACGCCGTGTTGCAGGCAACCAATGGCTATCTCGCCTCGCTCAACGACGCCGTCGCGTTCGGCTTCAATCTGCCCGAGATCCCCGGGTTGGGGACCACGGCCGGCCTGGAGGTCAACCTCCAGGACCGCAGCGTCAACGACATCCGGAAATTCGCCGGATTGGTGAGCGAGTACACCCAGCAAGCCAACGCCCAGCCGGAGCTGCAAGGCGTCCAGTCCCTGATGCGGGTCAACGTGCCCCAGATCTATGTCCATGTGGATCGGGAGAAGGTGAAGTCCCTCGGGGTCTCGCTCTCGGATGTCTTCCAGACGCTGCAGACGATGCTCTCGACCCTCTACGTCAACGACTTCAACCTGTACGGACGGACCTATCGGGTGCAGCTGGAGGCGCAGTCGCAGTATCGGGAGAACCCGGCGGACATCGGGCGGCTGTACGTGCGTGGGCCGGACAGCGCAATGATCCCCATCTCGAGCTTGGTGCGGAGCGAATTTCGGGGTGGGCCCAGCCTGGTGCAGCGTTTCAACGGGTTCACCTCTGCACTGGTGACCGGGCAACCGAAGCCGGGCTACAGCTCTGGTCAGATGCTCGCCGCGGTCCAGAGGCTGGCCGACTCGGCCTTCGCCTCCCGGGGCGTGGGCTACGCCTTCAGCGGCCAGTCCTATCAGGAAAGCGCTGCCGCCGGAAAGGGCGCTCTGGTCTTTGTATTCGGCCTGGTCATGGTGTTCCTGGTGCTGGCGGCGCAATACGAGAGCTGGTCGATCCCCTTTGCCGTGCTGTTAGGGATTCCCTTCGGCGCCTTCGGTGCGTTTCTGGGCGTATGGCTGCGCGGTATGGCGAGCGACGTCTATTTCCAGATCGGGTTGCTGGTGGTGGTCGGGCTCGCGGCCAAGAATGCGATCCTGATCGTGGAGTTCGCCAGCCAGCTCCGAGCCGAGGGACGCTCCATTCGCGAGGCCGCGGTGGAAGCGGCCCACGAGCGGTTCCGTCCGATTCTGATGACGTCATTCGCCTTCATCCTCGGCGTCGCTCCACTGCTCATCGCCAGCGGGGCCGGGGCACAGAGCAGGCACTCCATCGGTACCGGGGTGTTCTTCGGTATGCTCACGGCGACGACGATCGGGATCTTCTTCATTCCGCTCTTCTTCTACCTGATCGGCCGGCTGGGGGAGCGGGGGCTGTTCCGCCGTCGCGCGATCGAGCCGGTGGCGGCTGGTGCCGGAATTGCGCCTCGCTCCGAAGAGCAGCGCTGAGATGGGGCGACTGTTTTGGGGCGCCATCCTCGTGTGCGTCACCGTGGGGTGTGCCGTTGGGCCCGGCTACCAGCGGCCCGAGCTGGGGATGCCGGCCGACTGGCGCCCTCGCGACTCGACCGCGGATTCCTTGCGGCCCTTCTATGACTCGCTGAGGGCCAGGCGCGATACCCTGCCGCTGAACCCGAACCAACCTGACACCGTGTCGGCCGACACCTCGGCCGGGACGGGCATCTTTCTCAGCGATACGACCGCGAACCTCGCCTGGTTCGATCTGTTGGTGGACCCTGAGCTCCGGAAACTGGTGGAGACCGCGCTCCGGGAGAACCGCGATGTGCGAGTCGCGGTAGCGGCGATTGACGAGTTCCGCGCCCAGTATGGCGTGGCCAAGGGCGACTTCTTTCCTCAAATCAGCCTGAACGCCCAGGGCGGCCGCACTAAGAACGTCCTTGGCAGCCTCGGCGGCTTCAGCTACAACCAGCTCCAGGCCACGGCGGACCTCTCGTGGGAGCTCGATTTCTGGGGCCGGATCCGGCGCTCGACCGAGGCTGCAAGGAACGACCTCCTGGCCCAGCGAGAGAATCAGCGTGCAGTCGTCCTCACGCTGGTCGGCGACGTCGCCAACACCTATCTCCAGCTCCGCGAGCTGGATCTCGAGCTGGAGATCTCCCGCCGGACCCTCGCCGCCAACCGCGAGACGTTTCGGCTCGCCCGCCGGCGATTTGATGAGGGACTGATCTCCGAGCTAGATGTGCGCCAATTCGAATCCGAAGTCGCCAGTCCGGCGGCCAGCGTGGCCCTGATCCAAGGCGAGATCACTCAAACGGAAAACCTGCTGAGTCTGCTCATCGGCAGGAACCCGGGCAGCATTCCCCGTGGGCGGCCGCTCACTGAGGTGCTCGGCGGCTTGACCATACCCACGATGGTGCCCTCGTCCTTGCTGGCGCGCCGGCCCGACGTGCGGGCGGCCGAGGCCCAGCTTCACGCGGCCACGGCCCGCATCGGCGCCGCCAAAGCGGATCTGTTCCCAACGGTGATCGTGACCGGGGACTACGGCACCTTCAGCCAGAACACGGATAACCTCTTCAAGAAGAACAGCGAGATCTACCAGATCCTGGGTGGTGTTTCGATCCCGCTCTTTACCGGGGGCAGGGTGGGGAAGCAGGTGGATGTGGCGCGGGCGCGAGCCGAGCAGTCTCGCTACAGCTACGAACAGACGGTGCTCATCGCACTCCGGGAGGTGGAGGACGCGATTGCCGGCGTTCGCGCCTCCCGCAATCAGGTAGCGGCTCAGCAGACCCAGGTAGACGCGCTCCGTCGCGCGCTCCACCTGGCGGAGATGCGCTACCAGTCGGGCGCCTCGAGCTACCTCGATCTCCTGGATGCTCAACGGAGTCTGTTTGGGTCCGAGTTGTCCCTCGCCCAGGTGCAGGGTCAGCAGGCAACCGCGGCGGTCACGCTATACCGCGCGCTGGGCGGTGGATGGCCGGTGACGGCGGCAGACTCGGGCCGGGCACGCTGAATGGCCACACCCCAAGTCCCCATCGGGTCCGGCTTCGGGCCGGCCACGACAGCCAGCGACGTGATCCGGGCCGCGCTGGCCGATCGCCTCTGGCGCTTCAGCGAACGCCTTACCGGCGTTACGGCCATGAACTAGGCGCCGGGGCTCCCCCAACCGGGGGATCATTCAGGTGCAAGCCTTCTCGCGCCGGACATCGCACCTTGGCCATGGCGACAGGCCAAGAGCTGGTGCCGGGTTCCCCCAATCGCGTGCGTCCGGTCGTTGATGTTGGCGTTCCTCACGCCAGAACCCATCTGCGGCACTGCGACACCAGCCCCTCTCTCTCGATCAGGAATCGTGTCCGCTTGCCGGGGAAAGTACCATCGATTGGCAATTCGTTGTGAATGTGCGCGGCCCCATCAATGTTATCCGCGCCTTCCTGCCCCCACTTCCGTGCCAACAGAGGCGGTCGACTGATTGAGCAGGGCGGGTCAAAAGGCAACAATTTCCTGAAGAGTGTGATCTTCAACAGGAATCCAGCAATCAAGGACTATGACGCCATCATCCAGAGAGTGGAGCGAGGTGTTTGCGGCCGCGACTGAGCGTCGGTTGGATGATCCGCAGGAGATCGTGGACGGGATCTACGCGTTGGCGACCGTCGCCTGACGCTTGGCTGCCTCCGCTATCTCGACCAGCTGCCGCTGCCATTCCAGGATCGCAAGCTGCAGCGCGCCGGGCCTTTCGACTGGTTGCTTGACACCTGTGAACCCTACCATGATGCCCTCCTCTGAAGCACCGTTCCCACTCGGCTCTGACGAGCCGCTTAGTCGTTTGGGAAAGTTGTTCCACGGGAGGCGTCTGCGATTGAACCCCGGTGGCCCCCTAATCAGGGGACCCGAGGGGGAGGAGGGGTGCCTGGTATTACTCGAGGTGGATCAACCCGCGGCCGAGCGCCACGGTGACCGCCTCGGTGCGATCGGCAACGCCCAGTTTGGTGAAGATGTTCTTGAGGTGGATCTTGACCGTCTCGTCCATGCGTCCAATGGCCTTGGCCACTTCCTTGTTGCTCAATCCTCGGGCCACGAGCTGCAAGACCTCGACTTCCCGCTCTGTCAGGTCGCTCCGTTCCGGAAACTCGGCCAGGCGAACCGCCACTGCAGTCGGGATCACCCTCTCGCCCCGGCAAACGGCGCGGATGGCCGTGATCACCTCGGTGAGCAGCATATCCTTGAGCAGGTAGCCGCGTGCGCCGGCGTCGAACGCGCGCCGGATATCCGCGTCACCTTCGTAGGTAGTCATCGCGAGAATCCGGGCCCCGGGAAACTCCGCCATGATCGTTCGGATCGCCTGGATCCCGTCCATCAGCGGCATCCGGAGGTCCATCAACACGACGTCCGGCTGATGCTCCCGAAACAGGGCAACCGCGCGCTCACCATTTTCCGCCTCGGCCACCAGTTGCAGGTCCTGTTGCTGGGTAATGACCGCCGCGAGGCCGGTCCGGACTACCGGATGATCATCAGCCACCAGGACCCGGATTCGCCCGGAGCCGTCGATAGAGGCTTGGTTCACGCCCATCAGTTCCGCCCCTCCCAGGGATGCTTCAAGAAACCGACCCAGGGAACGCGCGGCAATTCCCCGTTCGGGGGAGGTCTCCGCCAAACTCCTGAATCAGGGAGCGGAGCTGGTGGATGCCAGGTTGGGAGGGGGAGAAGGGTCCTGCAGGGCGTGCGGAACCAGGAGCACGACCTTGGTCCCCTGACCGGGACTGCTTTGAAGCGAGAGCTTCCCGCGCACCTGGCTGGCCCGCTCCCGCATGCCAAGCAGTCCCCAGTGACCGCCGTAGGTCTGAAAGTCGGAGGCGACGGCGAACCCCCGGCCGTCGTCGATGACGGACAACCGGATCCGGCGGGCGTCGAACGAAAGATTGACCCAGACTGTGCGCGCCTCCGCGTGCTTGATCACATTGGTGATGGCCTCCTGCGCCACCCGGACCACGACGGCCTCGACATCGGGGTCCGCCGGCCGGGCGGTACCTACCACGTCGTACTCCAGCTCCAGTGGGGTGCCTCGGACCGTGTCCTCCACGGCGGCACGCAGCGTCGCGGGGAAGTCACTACCTGCCAGTGCCGGCGAGCGGAGGTCCCAGATGGCGCGGCGAGCGTCGGTCAGAGTCTGCTGCGCCAGATCAACCAGCTCTCGCAGCGCCACGACGCTTTCCGGCGGTTGGGTGACCCGATTGATGGCGGCAACCAGCCTTAGGGAGATCCCGGTGAACCCTTGCAGGAGCGTGTCGTGAATGTCGCGCGCGAGCCGGGTGCGCTCCTCCAAGACCGCGGCGAAGCGGGCCTCGAGGGTCCGTTCGCGGGCGCGCCGCAGCGCCCGTTCGGTGCGCTTCCGATCGGTGATGTCCATGATCACGCCCATGAACTCATCGGTATCACCGTTCTGATCGAAGACCGGCTGGCCTCGGACGTGCACGTGGCGCACAGTGCCATCGGGCCGCACGACGCGGACATCCATCTCATAGTTGCGCTTGTGGCGCCCGGCCTCGTCGATGGTCCGGTCGGCAAACTCCCGATCATCGGGGTGCCAGAGTTGGCTGGCCGCCTCGCGACCGGGGATGGTCGACTTGGGATCCAGGCCGAAGATGCGAAAGACTTCCGCAGACCAGTAGGTCTGTCCCGTCGAGAGCCGTCTAGCCCAGCTGCCGGTATTGCCCAGCTCTTGTGCAGCGATCAGGTATGCCTGGCTACGCCTTAGCTCGTTATCGAGCCGCTTGCGCTCGGTGATGTCCGTGATGGTTACCAGGACACTGCGGAGGGCGGCTGTATCGGCCGGGAAGACAATGGTGAACAACACCGAGCGCCGATTCCCCTGGAGCGTCCGGAGGGCAGTCTCGGCCTCGAACCGGGTGCGCCCTTCGGCGAGCGCAATCAACTCGCTCGCGAACGCTTCCAAGGTCTCAGGCAGAAAGATTTGGTCGAGCGAGACCAGAAGCTCATCCTTGCTCCGGGCCTCCAACAAGGTGAGGGTCGTTTCGTTCACGTCCATGAGCTTCACCATCGAAACGGCTTGCCGGACGAATTCCGGGTGACCGGCCAGATACTCGCGAAAGTCGGTGACGCCCTGGGCCTTCAGCTGGTCTACGGCGGCTTTGACCTCGGAAAAGTCCTCTTCCCAGATGGACACTCCCGCCGACTGGAAGATGTGCCGATAGCGTCCCTCGCTCTCGCGTAGCTCCGCCTCGGCCTGTTTCTGCACGGTCACGTCGTTATTGGTCTCCAGGATCGCGGTGGGTCGCCCCTGCTCGTCCCGCTGCAGGGACCAGCGGCTGGCCACCACGACCTTGCGCCCATCCCGCTTGGTGTGCACCAGCTCCCCCTCCCACCGGCCGGTGCGGAGCAGCTCCTGGTTGATCTGGTCGAGTGGTTCCGGGAAGATCGTCTGCGTCAGCTGATGAGTGACCTTACCAATGGCTTCCTCCCTGGTCCAGCCGTAGAGCGCCTCGGCCCCTCGGTTCCAGTAGGTGATCACGTCGGCCATGTCCCGCACAAACACGGTGTCATGGGTGAGATCGAGGAGCCGAGCATGCTCCCGCAGAGTCGCCTCGGCCCGCTTCAGGTCCTCGATATCGGTGCCGATTCCCAGCCACTTGACGATTTGCCCCTGCTCGTCGCGCAACGGCACCAGGCGGCGTAGGTACCAGCGGTACTGCCCATCAGCCCGCCGGATACGCGCTTCCACCTCGTAGGGCATGCCGCGGGCCATCGAGGCATCGCGCATCTCCAGTAGGGCGGCGCGCTCGTCGGGATGA
>Ga0070696_100003212_pt1 | contig 10884 bp, 3 predicted proteins | sample KBSK1253metaG_FD_65474 | JGI IMG/M metagenome (GOLD analysis project Ga0070696, IMG submission 65474) | Corn, switchgrass and miscanthus rhizosphere microbial communities from Kellogg Biological Station, Michigan, USA - KBS K1-25-3 metaG | ecosystem: Host-associated > Plants > Roots >... | reverse complement strand
CGCGCGAAGTTCTGGAACTCGTCGACGAGCACCTTCAGCGTGTCGACCTGGGTCGTGATCGCGTCGACGCACTCGTCGAACACCTTCTCGCTCTCGGGATTGCCGGCGAGCTGCTCCGCGAAGCGCCGGCGCAGCCGCTGCGCCGAGAGCTGGATCGGCGTGAGGGGGTTCTTGATCTCGTGCGCGATCCGGCGCGCGACCTCGCGCCACGCCGCCATGCGCTGGACCTTCACGAGCTGGGTGTAGTCGTCGAACACGACCACGGTGCCGAGCACGTCGCCCGCCTCGTCGTGCATCACCGTGAGCGTCACGAACAGCGTCGCGATGTCGTCGTCGAGCGGAACCTGCACCTGGCGCCGGATGCTCTCGCGCACGCCCGGGCGCAGCGCGCCCGACAGCTCCGCGATCACCTGCGTCAGCTCGGGCCGGTGCACCACGTCGGCGAGCTTCTGGCCGAGCAGGCCGCTGCCGGCGGCGATGCCGAGGAAGCGCTGGGCCGACGGGTTGATCGTGCTGATCCGCCCCTCGGCGTCCACCGAGACCACTCCCGCGCCAACCGTGCCGAGCACGATCTCCATGTAGCGACGCCGCCGCTCCAGCTCGGTCGCGGAGCGCTCGATGTCGCTGCGCGCGTCGCGCAGGTCGCGGATCATCTGGTTGAACGAGTTGACGAGGAACCCGATCTCATCGTCGCTCGTCGCCTGCACCGAGACGTCGAGATTGCCGCGCGCGACCTCCGCGGTGCCCTCGGCGAGCGCGCGGATCGGACCGGTCACGCCCTTCGCGAGCCGGAACCCCATCCACAGCGCGAGCATCAGGACGACGCTGAACGCCAGCAGGAGCTCGAGCAGGTAGGCGGTGCGGATGTGCCCGGCGGTGGGCTGGAGCTGGCGGTAGGCGTCGAGCGTGGACCGGATGCTCGCCACCTTGCGCGCCTGCGAGAACGGGATCAGCACGTTGACGACGACCGCGCCGGCGGGTTTGCCGCGGCGCAGCGAGGACGGGATCGGCACCGCGCTGCGCACGACGTCGCCGCTGCCAACCTCGTCGACGTGCCAGCCGGCCTCGCCGCGCAGCGCCGCGCTCACGAGGTCGGGATCGGAGCTCGAGAAGCTCGCCGCGGGGATCTCGGGGTTGATCCCGCTGACGCGCTCGTCGCCTTCGGGCCCGAAGATCTCCACCACGCCGAGGTTGTACTCGCGCTGCTTGGCCTGCACGAGCGCTTCGAGATCCCCCTGCGCGCCCTCGCGCAAGAGCAGATCGGCCGCGATGTTCTCGGCGATCCGCTTGCCGTAGAACATCGAGTTGTGCGCGGTCGATTCGTAGTAGGTCTCGGCGACCTCACCGCTCTCCTCGAGCGCTCGGTCGACCTGCACGCTGAACCACTTGTCGATCGACTGCGTGATGAAGAACGCCGAGACGACGAACAGGCCCGAGGTCGTCACGAGCGCGATCAACACGAACGCAGCGACGAACTTGAGATTCAGGTGCGAGCCGAGGATCCCGCGCCTCCGCTCCGCGAAGAGCTTCCAGAAGTTGCGCGTGACGAGGAAGCCCAGGATCACGATCAGGATCACCGTCACGCCGTTCAGGAACAGGAACAGACCGCTGTCGCCGACTCCCTGCGTGAGGCCGGTGATCGAGGGCAGGAGCAAGAGGCCGCTCACCGCCGCGATCAGCACGGCGCCGATCCAGAACTCGCGCACGCGTCGGCGCCGTTCGGCGACCGGCAGCGGCGGTCGCCAGCCCGGAGCGGGCAGCGGACTCGGGTCGCGCGGGGCTTCTTCGGGCAAGGTTGGGTCTCGCATCTGAGCGGACGGGCGGAGGGGGACCGGCACCCGAGCCGGAATTGCCCGCGCAAGTTAGCGAAACGCATCATGAATCGCCGATCGCCGCGGATCCGATCCCGATCAAGCCGGACGCCGGGCCCGCCGATAGGGGGAGGACGCTTTTCGATGGGGAGGCGGGGACTTGGAAGGCGAGGTGAACGATCCGGAAGTGGTCGGCCCCCGGTTCCATCGCGATCGCGATCCCTCCGAGATCGCGCGCCTGCGCCGAACGCTGCTCTCCCATCCCACAGAGCCCGCGGCCTTGTCCGCGCTCGTCGAGCACGCGCGCGCGCAGCGCGACTGGGTGCGCCTCGCGCTGCTCCAGGCGCGGCGCTTCGCCAGCGCGGAATCGAGCGCGGAGCGCGCCGAGATCGCGCTCGAGCTCGCCCACGTCGAGGACACCGAGCTATGGAACCCCGCGGCCGCGCGCGAGTGGATCTGCCGCGGCGTGGAGGCTGCGCCCGACGCGCTCGCGCTCTATCCGCGAATCACCGCGCTCGCGCGTGCGGGCGGCGCCGCAGCCCTGGTCGAGTCGCTCGAGCGCGTGATCGCAGCGCGCGCCGACGTCGTGCCGATCGAGGCGCTGCTCACCGCGGCGTCGCTCCAGGGTGCGCGCGGCGACGCGCAGCGCGCGCTCGCGCACCTCGAGCGCGCAACCGCACGCGCGCCAGACAACGCAGACGCGGTCGATGCGCTGGCCGAAGCACTCGCCGCGCTCGGACGCCACGCCGATCTCGCCGACGCGCTGGAGCGCTCGATCGCACTGCACGCCGGTGTGGTCGACGCTTGCGTCGCGCGCCTGGTCCGGCTAGGCGAACTGCACGAGACGCAGCTGTTCGACCCCGAAGCCGCGCTCGGCGCCTACGAGCGCGCGCACGCACTCGACCCGCACGCGCCCGGCGCCGTCGAGGCGCTCGCGCGGCTGCGCGCGAAGGTCGAGGGGCGACCCGATCCCGCGGCCGCCGCACCCGCGACGGCCAGCGCGCTCGAGGCCTGCGAGCGCGAGGCGCTGGTGACGACCGACCGCGAGCGACTCGGCGCGCTCGTCGGTGAAATCGAGCGGCTTCACGCGCGGCTCGGCACGCCCGATCAGGCGATCCGCTGGGTGCAGCGCTGGATCACCGCCGCCCCCGAGGAGCCCGAGCCGCTGCGCGCGCTCGCGCGGCTCTACGACCGCCCCGGACACGAGGCGCGCCTCGTCGCGACGATCGACGCCCTCGACCGGCTGCTCGAGCCCGCCGACCAGATCACCAACCGCAAGCGCGTGGCCGCGCTGCACCGGTCGCTCGCTCAGCGCGACGAGGCCGAGCGCGCGTTCGCGCGCGTGCTCGAGCTCGATCCCGGCGATCCCGACGCGCTCGCGGGCCGGGCGGAGATGCTGCGCGCGCTCGGCCGCGAGCGCGACCTCGCCGACGCGCTCGAGCGCCTCGCGGAGTGCCAGTCCGGGGAGTCGCAGCGCGCGATATGGCTCGAGCTCGCGGATCTGTGCGAGAAGCGCGGCGATCTCGCGCGCGCGATCGCGGCGCTCTCGCGCGCCGAGTCGGAGAGCGGCGGCGCGGAGCTCTGCGAGCGGATCGATGCCCTGCTCGGACGCGCGCGCCGGCACGAGGAGCTCGCGCAGCGCCTGGGCCAACGCGCCGCCGCATGCGAGCGCGGCCCTGCGGCCGCGGTGCCGGACCTGCGCCGCGCCGCGATCCTGAAGGACGATCTTCACCGCCCTGAGGACGCGGCGCAGGTGTACCGGAGCGTGCTCGCGTACGCGCCCGACTCACGCGAGGCGCGCGCTGGGCTCGAGCGCGCACTGCGTTCCGGGGTCGACGCGACCGGGCTCGCCGGCTTCCTCGAGGATCAGGAGCGCCGCACCAGCGAGCCGGAGCGCAGCCATCTCGCGCTCGAGCGCGCGCTCCTGCTCGAGGAACGGCTCGATCGCCCCGAGGATGCACTCGCCATCTTCGACCGGCTCGCGGCCGAGAGCGCGGTTCCCGAGGTCGTGCGCGATGCGGAGGAGCGCTGCGAACGGCTGCTCGAGCGGCTCCAGCGCTGGCCCGCGCTGCGCGAGCACTGGACCCGATCGCTCGGGCGCCACTCCGCCGAAGTCGATGCGCGCCTGCACGAACGCCTCGCCCGCCTGTGCGCGGATCGCCTTGGCGATCCCGCCGGCGAGATCCTGCACCTCGAACGCGCGGTCGCGCTCGACGCGCGCCGCAGCGACCTCTGGCAGACACTCGCGACGCACTACGAGCGCACCCACCGCACCGCGGACTACGCGCGCGCGCTCGAAGCCGAGCTGGCCACCCGGCCCGACCACGTCCGCGAGCTCGAGTTGCGCGCGCGGCTTGCCGGTCTGTACGGCGAGCTCGCGCAGCCCGAGCGCGCGCGTCCGCACTACGAGCGCGTCTTCGATCTCGCTCCCACCCACGCCGCGGCCGCGCGCTTCCTCGAGAACTGCTACGAGCAGGAGCACCGCTACGAGGAGCTGGTCGCGCTGCTCGAGACGCGCCTCGCCTCGATCGACGGCGCGGATCCGCACGCGACCAGCCACCGCACCGCGCTGCGGCTCCAGATCGCACACGTGCGCGAGACTCATCTCGACGATCTCGAGGGCTCGATCTCCGCGCTCGAGGTAGCGCTCGACGAGCTCGGGCCCGACCCGCTGGTGACCGAGCCGCTCGCGGCCGCCTATCAGCGCGGAAACTATCACGCCGATCTGATCGAGCTGTGCCGCAGCGCGGCGGCGGCGGGCGAGCACGCGGCGGAGCGCGCGAACTGGTGGGCGCGCCTGGGCGACGCGCACCTGCGCGTCGACGAGCCGCACGATGCCGCCGAGGCCTATCGCCGCGCGCTCACCGAGCGCCCGGGCGATCGCGCAATCGAGGCGTCGCTTCGCGAGCTGTATCGCGCGCAGGGCCGGAGCGAACCGCTCGTCGCACTGCTCGAGGCCGAGCTGCGCCATCTCGCGGGCACGGCGGAAGTGCCGGTGCGACTCGAGCTGATCGAGCGGCTGCGCGCGACGACACCTGCGAACGCGCTCGTGCACGCATCGCGTGTGCTCCAGCTCGCGCCGCGCCACCGCGGCGCGCTCGACGCCGCGCTCGCGATCGCCGAGTCGCTCGGTCGCGGCGACGACGCGGTCGCGCTGCTCGACGCGCGGATCGCCGCATGTCAGTCGCCCGACGAGAGCGGGGAATGGCAGCAGCGCAAGGCGCGCCTGCTGGCAGGAGCGCTCGCGCGTCCGGCCGCCGCGATCGATTGCTACCGCGCCGCGCTCGCCGCCGCGCCGAACGGCGGATCGGGCGCCGAGCTGCGCCGCGAGCTCGCCGCGCTGCTCGAGCGCGAAGGGCGCTGGAGCGAGTGGCTCGAAGGCGAAGCGAATCGGTTCGCGGACTGCCCGCCCACCGAGCGCGCGGCGGTCGCCCAGCGCGCCGCGCGCATCGCGTGGGAGCGGATCTCCGCGGGCGCGGCGCTGCCCTGGCTCGAGCGGCTGCGCTGCGAGCGTCCGGATGATCCCGAGGTTCTCGCGGAGATCGCTCGCGCCCACCGCGAGCTCGGCAACCGCGAGGCGCTCGTGCGCGCGCTCGAGGCGCAGGCCGCGGCGGCGCCCGGCGAGACGGCGTCGCGCTGCCACCTGGAGCGGGCGGCGCTGCTGCGCGACGCGGGGGAGAAGGGACGCGCGCTGTCGGCGCTCGTCGATGCGGGACCGATGCCCGACGCGCTGCGCCTGCGCGCATCGCTCGAGCGCGAGCTCGGCCGACACGCGCAGCGCGCGGAGACACTCGAAACGCTGCTCGTACACGGCGGCCCCGACCTCGATCTACACCGCGAGCTGGCGTCGCTCTACTCCGCCGAGCTGCGCGCACCGGATGCCGCGGCGCGCCACTGGGAAGCCGCGGCACGGCTCGTGACCGCCGGCAGCCCCGCGCAGGTCGAGATCCTCGCCGCGCTCGCCAACGCCGAGCGCGCGATCGGAAGAGTCGGAGCGTGGGCGCGCCACGCCGAGCGCGAGCTCGCCGCGCTCGATCGCGCGCCGGTGTTCGACGACCGGCGGCGCGAGCTGCGCCGCGAGCTCGCATTCGCCTACGACAGCGACCTCGCGCGGCCCGACGCCGCGCTCGCCCACCTGCGCGCGCTGCTCGACGCCGACGACGTCGCGCTGCTCGGGCGCGACAACCAGGACCGCGTCGAGCGCGTGTGCCTGCGCCTCTTGCGCGCCGACGGCAGCTGGGTCGAGCTCGAGCGCCGGCTCGCGGCGCGGCTCGCGCGAATCGGCGGCGTTGCGTCCGACTGGCTCGACCTCGCGCTGATCCGTGAAGAAACGCTGCGCCGCACCGCCGCCGCGCTCGACGCATACCGCAAAGCACTAGAAGGCGATCCGGCAAACCTCGACGCGCTGCACGGCCTGCGCCGCACCGCCGAGCGGCTCGGCCGCTGGCGCGACGTCGCGGAAGCGCTCGAGCGCGAGCTCGAGTGCGCGCGCGACCGCGATCCGGCCGAGCGCGGCGCGCTCCTGCGCGCACTCGCCGACATCCACTGGCACCGCTTGTCCTCGACCACACGCGCGAGCCGCTACTACGCGGCCGCGCTCGAGGCGAACGCCACGGACTTCGCCGCGCTGCGCGCGCTCGAGCGCCTGCTCGAGGCGATGGAAGACTGGCGCGGCGCCCTGGATCTGTACGAGAGCGAAGCCGACGTGCTGGGCTCCGCGAACCCGAAGCGGCGGCGCGAGATCTGGCTGCACGTCGCGGCGCTCGCGCGCGAGCGCGCGAACGACCCCGAGCGCGCGCGCCAGGCGCTGCGGCGCGCGGGCGAAATCGAGCGGCTCGACACGGCGCAGCTGTCCGAGCTCGCGGCGCTGCACCAGGCGGTCGGCGATCGCGAGTCGTTCGTCGCCGCGCTCGCGGCCTGGTGCGACGCGCCCGATGCGCGCGCCACCGCCTCGGATCACGTGCGGCTCGCCACCGCACTCGAAGAGCTCGGCCGCACCGCCGAAGCGGCCGCGCGGATCGAGCGCGCGGTGGCGAGCGATCCGCGCAACCCGGCGGTCTGGGATGCGGCCGCGCGACTGCGCGCGGCGACCGGCGACAGCCTCGGCAGCGCGCGCGCGCTGGCGCGCTCCGCCGAGCACGTGGGCGATGCGGCGCTCGCATCGGGTCGGCTGCGCGAGGCTGCGGCGCGCTCGTGCGAGCGCGATCCGGCGGAGGCGCTCGCGCTCCTGCGCAGCGCGATCGAGCGGTCGCCGGACGACGCCGTCGCCCAGGCCGAGCGCGCGCGGCTCGCCGCGCAGCTCGGCCGCGACGACGAGGCGGAGCTCGCAACGCGCGCGGCGCTCGAGATCGCTCCGTCCGCTCTCGATCCCGCCGCGCGCGCGGCGGTGGCGCGCACGGGCGCCGAAGCGGCGCGCCGGCGCGGTCGCGCCGAGGTAGCCGCGAGCCTCTACGCCGAGGCGCTGCGCATGGAGCCCGAGGACGCGTCGGCGCTCGGTGCCTACGGCGAGATGCTCGTCGCGCTCGGCGACCACCCGGCCGCGCGGCAGGTCCTCGAACGCCGCGTCGCGGGCGCCGACCGCTATCCGGAGCGCGCGGCGCACTGCGCGCTGCTCGGCCGCTGCCTCGAGCTCGCAGGAGAGCCCGAGCAGGCGCTCCTGCACTACTACGCGGCGCTCGACGGCGATCCGCTTCACCCGCTCGCGCTCGAATCGATCGCGCGCGTGCTCGAATCATTGGACCGGATCGAGCCGGGCATCGCGGCGATCGAGCGCTGGGCGCGCGCGGCGCGCTCGGGTGCGGACCGAGCCGCGTGCCTGCTGCGCGCCGCGCAGTGGGAGCTTCGCCGCGGCGGGCGCGCCGACGCAGCGGAGCGCCATCTGCGCGCGGCAGCCGCGGCCGACCCGGGCCTCGCGCCGGCGTGGATCGCGCTCACCGAGCTGCAGATCGATGCGGGCCGGCTCGACGATGCGATCGAGGCCACCGACCGCGCCTCCGCGCACGTCGGCGATCCGGTCGCGTTCGCGGCGCTCGCATACCTGCAGGGGCGCGCGCTCGAGCAGAAGGGCGATCGCCGCGAGGCGGCGCTGCGCTTCGGGATCGCCGCAGAGTGCGATCCTCGCTGTGCGCCGGCGGCGCTCGCGCAGGCGCGCCTGTTGCGCGGATTCGGCGAGTGGCGTGAGGCGGCGTCCGCGCTCGCCGCGTTCGCGGAGCGGCATCCGACGGGGAGCGATCCCGCGCTCGCCGACGTCCACGAGCAGCTCGGCCGACTGCTCGCGGGTCCGCTCGAGGATCTCGAGGCCGCGGTGCTCACCTACCGTCGCGCGATCGAAATCGCGCCCGAGCGGATCGAGGCGCGCGCCGCCCTCGCCGAGCTGCTCTCGCAGCGCCCGGGCGACTGGGCCGAGGCGCTCGACCATCATCGTCTCGTGCTCGCCGCGCGGCCGACGCACGCGGGCTGCTTGCGCGTCGTGCTGCGCATCGCGCGCGGGCGCGGCGAGCCCGCGCCGATCGCCGCGGGCGTCGCAATCACGCGCGCACTCGGCATCGCGACCGGCTACGAGAGCGAGGCCGATGCCGCGGGCGCCGCGCTCGTCACGCGCGAGACCGAGCTCGCCGACGCGCGCTTCGAAAGGCTGCGCCAGCTCGCGATCGAGGCCGCCGGCGAGCTCACCCACGCGCTCGGCGGCGGCCACCCCGCGCCCGAGCCCGCGGCGAACGCCGACCCGGTCGTGGCGTTCCGCAGCCGCGTGCTCGCGGTGCAGGCGGAGCTGTCCGCCGCGGCGCTGCTCACGCGATCGGCGCGTGACGTCCGCGACGTGATGCAGCTGCTCGTCTCGCTCGTGCTCGAGCCCGAGCACGTGAGCGGCGACGGCACGCTCGTGAACGCGCTCTCCGCGTCGCTCGGGCGCCGGCGCCGGAAGAAGCTGCGCAAGATCCTCGGCGAGCAGAGCTCGGCGGGCGATCTCGCGGCCGTGGACTTCGACGCCTGGTGTGTCGAGCTGCGCGCGCTCGCCGCCGCCGAGGCGATCCGCCGCGACGCGACGCCGCTGCGCACGGCGCTCGCTGCGCTGATCGCGGAGAGCGAGTCGGCGCCCGACGCGGGCAGCGACGCCCCGCTCGCGCCGCACATCGAAGCGGAGCCCGCGGCGCGTGCGCTGTTGCGGCGCATCGTCGACGACTGGCTGGACCGGGTGTGAGCGCGCGCTCCCCCCGGCTGCGCCGGCGCTACCCGCGCCTCACGCTGCGCGTGCGGGTCGCGATCGACTCGCCGGGCCGGGCGCGCATCGATGGAATGGCGACGACGCTCGGCGCGGGTGGATTGTTCGTTCCGACTGCCGAGCCGCTGCCGCTGCACGCGCCGCTGGTCGTGCGCTTCCACCTGCCGGGCGAAGACGCCGAGCTGTGCTTCGACGCCCACGTCGCATGGAGCCACGCGGCCGCGAGCGGCTCTGCGGGGATGGGGATCGCGTTCGACGACGCCGACGCGCGCACCGAGCTGGCGGCGCACCTGGAGCGCTGGGCGGATCTCCGCGAAGCCTCGCGATCAGGTGCGAGCGGCGTCTGACCAGCGCGCCAGCTCGAAGCCGCGCGACGCGATCGCGCTCCCGACCGTCCACGCGTCGGGGTTGGCGAGAATCGCCGTCACGAGCCGCTGGTGCATCTCGTGGCCGCCGCGCTCGGCGCGCACACGCCCGCACACCGACAGCCCGAGCAGGGCGAGATCGCCGCACAGGTCGAGCACCTTGTGGCGCACGAACTCGTCGGGCCAGCGCAGGCCCTCCGGGTTCACCACTTTCTCGTCGTCGAGCACGACCGTGTTGTCGAGCGAGCCGCCGCGCGCAAAGCCGTTGTCCCAGAGCGCGTGGACCTCGCGCAGGAAGCCGAACGTGCGCGCCGCCGAGATGTCGCGTTCGAAGCGCTCCGGCGAGAGCGGGCCGAGCTCGATCTCCTGGCGGCGGATCGCCGGGTGCTCGAAGTCGACCGCATAGCTGACCCGGAAGTCGCGCGACGGCTCGATGCTGATCGAGCGATCGCCGTCGATCACTTCGATCTTGCGCCGGATGCGCAGCATCTGGCGCTCCTCGCGCTGCTGGAAGAGGCCCGCCGAGCGGATCAGGTAGACGAACGGCGCCGCGCTGCCGTCCATCACGGGCAGCTCCGGACCATCGATCTCGATCCGGACATTGTCGATGCCGAGGCCGAACAGCGCCGCGAGCAGGTGTTCGACGGTGCCGACGGTGGCGTCGCCGCGGCCGAGCTTGGTCGCGAGCTCGGTCGAGACGACCTCGCTCGAGCGCGCCGGAATCTCGACCGGTTCGCCGAAATCGGAGCGCACGAACACGATCCCCGAGTTCGCGCGCGCGGGATGCAGCGTGAGCTGCGCGGCCTTCCCGCTGTGCAGCCCCACCCCTGTACAAGACACTTTCTCCGCAATCGTGCGCTGGAGCAAAGTCGTTCCCCCTCGATCGTCCGCGTGCTCAGGGGGTGGACGCGAACGTCTGCCCGGCACGTAGCAAGCGCCGTGCCGCGCGGCCCGCTCTCGATGCGGAGCGGATTCCGTGAGGAGAATCAATTACTTGAGCGGTAGAGGTCCGAATCGGACCCGGCGCCGGGCGCATCCGTCCCGCTCTTTTTCGTGACGAACGCGTCACGCATGTGACGAGATCGTCACATGATCACAGCGACGAGGCGGAGCGCAGCTCCGTGAGGATCTCGCGCGCCGATTGGTAGCGCTGCTCGGGGTCCTTGCGCAGGCACCGCTCGATGATCCCCGCGAGCAGGTCGGGAAGCTCGGGCTCGAGTTCCTGGGGATGCGGCGCCGGCGTGTGCACATGGTGATAGGGAAGATTTCCCTCGGTGAACGGCAGCGTCCCGGTCGCCATCTCGAACACCGACACGCCCAGCGAATAGAGATCGGAGCGCTGGTCGACGTTCTTGCCGAGCGTCTGCTCGGGGCTCATGTAGAAGGGAGTGCCCGACACCACCGTCGTGTGGTTGCGGACCTCTTCGATCACCTTCGCCAGTCCGAAGTCCATGATCTTGGCCTTGCGGTCCTTGGTCCACATCGTGTT
>Ga0070696_100003211_pt1 | contig 10884 bp, 13 predicted proteins | sample KBSK1253metaG_FD_65474 | JGI IMG/M metagenome (GOLD analysis project Ga0070696, IMG submission 65474) | Corn, switchgrass and miscanthus rhizosphere microbial communities from Kellogg Biological Station, Michigan, USA - KBS K1-25-3 metaG | ecosystem: Host-associated > Plants > Roots >... | reverse complement strand
CCTGAATTATTGTTCTTGCTGCGCAATGTCGAGCCTGCGGATCTGGTGGCGCGGGCCGAAGCCGGACTGCCGCTGTCTGCCAAGAAGCCGTCCAAAAGCGCGAAATTACTGGACCCTTCGAGGCTGGCCGAGGTGTTTGGTATCGAGATGGCGGAGGCCAGGGAGGCTCGAGGGCCGGCGGCCAGAACTACGTTGACCGGCAAAACGGCGCCGAAGAAGGCCAAGAAAAAGGAGAAGGCGAAAATGCGGCGGAAATTGCCCGGGGTCAAGCCGAAGCGAGCCGGCCAGGCCGGCTAAATGATGGCGCTCCCCCCAATGGGCGGCAGCCGGAGTTCAATTGGCCCGACTCGCGCGGATTCCTGCCCGCCGGTTGGCAGCCCTTCCAAAAAAGTACATAATTAACCGTTCAGAACCCCGGCATGCCCGGGGTTCGTCTTTTTGACCCGGGCTAGGTGGCAGAGTGGTCATGCAGCGGCCTGCAAAGCCGCGTACAGCGGTTCGATTCCGCTCCTAGCCTCCACATCGCCTTTTCCCACCCCTCAACGCCGATTCCGGCAACGTCCAGCCGATACCGATAATGTTAGCAAAACGCCTGCCAATTCAGGGTTCTCATGCGATATGACTTCACATGATTGATGGTTTCCGTCGAGGAACGGGCCGCCATTATGGAATTCGACGGCGGACTATCGCGGGGCGGTGCCTCGCGGCGTGGCGCGGCGAGCTGCGAGCTGCTCGCGATTGGGTGCCAACGTTTCCCGACAACCCGCAGCGATGCATTGGTTACAAGCCTCCGGCAGATGACCCGGATCAACGGCATGGGCGCGAACGCTGGCCGGACATGGTGAGTTGGCAAGCAAGAATCAGCGGCAACAGGACGGGAGACTAGGCTTATGGGTAGAGCGAAACGGGACATGATCTATTGCTTTCTGGCGGGAACCTTTGGTGTACTGGCTCGACAATAACTGATAGTGACAGCGAGTAGCCATGACGAAGATTTACCCGGCGAGAATTCTTGGATTGATTGCCCTAGAGTTGACCATCTCCGCATGTGGCGGTGGCGGTAGTGGTTCAGCTCCTCCTGTGGATACGTCCGGCACTGCCGAAGGGCTTTGGAATGGAACCACTGACACCGGTAGGTCAATTGCCGGACTGGTACTTGACGATGGTAGCTATTGGTTCATTTACACCGCCGTTGGAAATAACGCCGTTATCGCGGGAGCCGTGCAAGGTAACGGGACCTCAAGCTTTGGAAAATTCACGTCGTCAAACGGGATTGATTTCAATCTTGAGGGACTAGGGATCAATAATTTTTCGTTTGCAGGTACCTATACAGCGAAGAGTCAAATCGCTGGTACGCTTACCTACACGGGAACGACCAGTACACTTTCTGGAATGTACAGCACGGATTACGACTTAATTCCCAGCCTTGCGACGGTTGCTGGTACTTACTCTGGCGAGGCTGCAACCGCTGGTGGCGTCGAAGCTGCGACGGTTACGATCGCGAGTGGTGGCGCAATCACAGGCGCAAGTGCCAGCGGGTGCAGTTTCACGGGCGCGGCTACAGTACGTCCAAAAGGAAATGTCTACAATATAACCGTGACGTTCGGTGGCGGAGTTTGCTCCAACGGGACAGGCACGGTTACCGGAGTTGCCTACTACGTCGCTTCTTCGAAGGAGCTTGTCAGTGCAGCGCTGGATAGTGGTCGTACGAACGGATTTTTGTATGTCGGCTCGAAACCGTAGTGAAATGGAAAGGCAGGGTGTCAGTCCTCCACCTACTGTCGTTAAGGGCCTTCAATAAATGGTACGTACCGAGTAGCGCGTGGCGCATACCATCGCGGTTGCGTATTCCGCTGTAATGCCCAGTTCCCCGGCATGCGCGGTTGATTGACGCGGCTTTCCGATTACGCTGATGCGGAAGGCGTTTTTCGTTTCTGAGCGACAAGAGTACCTGTGTTACGAGACCTTGCGATCCTGGTTTGTTCGCACGACGTTGGGTTTGCGCATGCGCTCTACACCCGATCGGCGCATTCCGACGATCCATGGGCTTCGCCATCATTTCGCCGTTGAACGCCTGACGCTGTGGTGTCAGCAAGGTGCATCTCCCCTCATATGTCTGTCTACCTGGTCACGTCAGTCCGGCAGAAAGCTATTGGTACCTCAGTTCCACGCCGGCGCTCCTGAAGGCAGCGGCAGATTCGTTCCAATGCTATACCACACCCCGCGGTGACCTATGAGTTCCACATCAACCCGGGATCACGTGCAATTCGGCGTCAGCACTTGCGTGCATTTATTCGCCAAAGCCCGAAAACAGCGCGACGTCCCTTTGTGGCCCAAGACGGCCCGCGCTAAAATTCTGGTTTCGCGAATTGGAGGGATCGCCGACCTCATTTGCGTCTCCCAGCGTCCGCGGACGGCGCTTATCTCGCAACGGCGTCGATTATATTTTGAAGCGAGCTGCCGCCGACGCAGCGTGTCCCGCGCTCAGTAACAAGCGGATCCACCCGCACGCGGTTAGGCACGCGACGGGTTCGCACCTGATTCAATCCGGTGTTGACATCAGCGTGATTGCATTGTGGTTAGGGCACGAGAGCATCGAGACTACGCATGTCTATGCCGAGGCGGATCTAGCCAGCAAAGAACGAGCACTGACAAAGTTGGCCCCGGCCGGCGCCAAGATTCACCGGTTCAAGCCCAACGACGCGCTCATGGCTTATTTGACGGATGCCGGTGCACTCCCCCGAAGGATGGTAGCTTCTTACTTTACCGATGTGTTCTGCTATGGTATTTATGCCACTAGAAAAATCGTACTCGCACTGGCGCTGGCCAGTCGCCTGTGCATTCATGGGACTGTGAGCCGACCTAGCAACTCACTTGAAGGGAATTAAAAATGAAAAAAAAATATTGCGGGAATGTTCGGCATTGCATCGCGCTGCTGTTCGTCGGCGGCTCCACGCTGGGCGCGATCAGCGCCTATGCGGCGGATGCGCCGCCGCCCCAGATCCCCACCTGCGACAAGAAGATCGGCACTCTGGCAGTGACCGAACCGCAAAATCAGTGGTGGACAGAGCTGAACCTGGAGTCACCTGCCGCGCTGATCAAGGTGTTCGTGTCGGAGTCTAAGTGCTTTACGTTGGTTGATCGAGGTAAAGGTCTGCAGGCGGCTCAGGCCGAGCGGGCGTTGGCAGCCAGTGGCGAGGAGCGCGTCGGGTCGAATATCGGCAAGGGTCAGATGAAGGCGGCCGACTACGTGCTCGTACCTGACATCGTCAACAAAAATCGCAACTCTGGCGGATCCAATATTGGTGGCGTGCTCGGCGGCTTGTTACCGCACGGTGTCGGCGCGCTGGTCGGCGGTGTCAGCCTGAAGAGTAAAACGGCGGATGTGGTATTGACGCTTACCGACGTGCGTTCGACGGAGCAAGTGGCGCTGGAACAAGGCCACGCTAAGAAAACCGACTTGGGTTGGATGGGCGGTGGTGGCGCGTTCTTCGGCGGTTTTGCGGCCGGCGGTGCGAGCAGTTATGCCAACACGGAAATCGGGCAAGTAGTTACCAAGGCATACCTAGACGCGTACATCAAGCTGGTCAGTGACTTGAAGAATGTCGCTCCGGATGCGAAGGCCGACAACGTGCAACAATCGGTCAGAACGTCTAAGCCCGGCAAGATGTATGCGGAATCGAACCTAAAATCCACGGTCGTTCGAGACTTGGATCCTGGCATGATGCTCTATCCGACCGGCGACAAGATGGGCGTTTGGTGGAAGGTCACCGACGAACTGGGCAACGCAGGTTGGGTCGTTTCTACAAATTTCGAGTTGGCCCACTAACCGTCAGGCAACTTGAAGACGAGCTTGCGTTCGGGCAAAAGTTTTGCGAATTACTGCGGCAAGTTCGATGACTCGCATGGTTTGCTGCTCATCCCGCTTCGCTACGCTTGCAGCGGCAGTCTGCGTACTGTTTCTACAACTATCAGCAACGCACGGCTCAACGTTGTTGCGGGGTGAGAATAGGACATGTCGCGACTATGCCGATTTGGACTACGGACTAACCCATCCAAGTAGCCTTTACACCAAACATAGCGCTGGCGAATCTCTTGTTGCTGCCGAAGACGGACTGGAAAAATGGTGGTCCGAATACCGCCGGTACGGTGGTGATGCAAAAAAGCCCGCCGTCCGTCTCGCGGTCAATTAGAAATCCATGCGAGTAGCACAATTACCTGACGGCGGCGAGTTTCAAGAGCAGTGCGCGCTTTTGCTAATTAAACCCCATGGAAGGGTCATTCGTTCTGATTCTCCACGCCTACAAAGAGAATCGAAAGTCCATCTATAAAAAAGGCCGTGCAGCGAGGGGAGCGCGGGGGTAGTTCTGGGGGTAAACGCTGTCAGTCAGTTCTGCTTTAACTCGTAGAAACAGTACTTCATAAGTACTTCGCTCGCGGGGGCGCGAGGCGACTGCTGTGGGGCACGTTGCGTGGATTCAAATGAATGTCGCGGCGGACACGCCGAATCGCTTCGCAAGCGCCCGCGCCTGACGCGCGTTAATCTCGCGCTTGCCGCTCAGAACTTCGCTGACGTTCGACTGGGAGCCAAAATCTTGCGCTAAATCGGTTTGGCGCAAGCCGTGCTGCTCCATGAGAAATCGAAGGACCGCGGCAGGATCGGCGTCCGGAATCTCGACGTTGTGTTCCTCATAGTCGTGCACGAACGCCGAGACGATATCAAGTAATCCCATGAGTGGATGTGTTTCTCGATCGCCGACCTTATCGAGCAGCCTGTTCATGAGGTCTACCATCGCCCGATAATGCCGTTCGTTTCCGATAGCGTGCAGCTTGACCGAAGCCTGAGCCTCAAGTTCCCGCCAAGCCGGCGTTAGCACATCAAGGTCGTGGGTGACTGTGTCTGCCATGACCGGCTCCCCTTTTACGTTTGCGTCTTACCTTTTGCATCTCGTAGGACCACTTATCGTATTCCGAGTGCGTAAATACATGTCGAATGTAGGCTCGTCCGCGGTTGTAATGAATTGCTGCGACGATGCGAAAGTTGTTTCCGCCAATGTCGAAAATTGTGAATCGGGCAACATAATCTACTGTGCCAAAAGCTGTTTTGGTTGCATCAAAGTCAGCAAATTTGCTCCGCTGCATTATGCGGAACCACGCCAGGAGTGGGTTCTTGGCCTGAGAATGGATTTCCCAGAACTCGCGTACCGCCCTCCGTGAGATGATCCGCATCTACCGCCCTCGTGGATACTTTATCTCAATATGAGATAGACGACAAATCTAATTGTCGATCTTTGATGCCGGCACCCGCCATGTCCCATTGTCGAGTGGGTAACGCATCTGTCGCGAGGCCAATTCTTGCCGCGTTATTGTAATTTCAAAGTGATGGGAATGTCTCAACCATGAATCCGAATCGTGCTATGAGTCGAGTGGCGCTAGCGGTCCTCGGGCGAATAGTTGTTGGAATCGGCGCCTGGAACGGGCGGACGCGTGTGATACATGGCATTCAAGTTGCGCCAAAGGGCTCAACAGCAATTTGCGGTTAGCCGGCTGCGCAACCACACACAAGCATCCAAATCAGCGACACCTGTGCGCCGCCGTCCAGGGCAGCCGCTCAGACCTACTTGTCAGGGGGTTTGCTAGTTTGGCTTTGTACTTCACGCAGGGTGGTCGCCCAATTGATCCGCCAACGAGCTACCAAAGCCCAACCCGACTTACCGCGAACATATGCTGCCGCAAAGTATCGCGGACCCCATCCACCACCTTCCTCGTAAGCCACGAGCGCGCTTGTGGTGCTCAGACCACCCACGACGAACCGTCGTGATGGTCGACCACCCACAACATCTGTGGGGTGAAACTCTTCGCCCGCGTTCACAATGTCGCTATCCGGACCAGTGCTGCCATCGCCTTTTCTGTGCCAACCCAAGAGAGTGCTTAGTTCATCTGGAAAACCGGACAGGCTTCGTACTTCGGTCAAAGATGATGAATCGTACGACGCATAGGTAACTGCGGGCGTTGATTCGCCTCCACCAGACGAGGATGTCTGTTGGATTGCATCCTGAGGATTGCGAGAACAAGCGCCAACGCTGAGCATCAGCGCTGCTGCTGTCCCAATTGCAAATGATATGACATTGTTTTCATAGCTAATCTCAGCAAACGTTGCACCATTCCGGCAATCCTCGCCGACACCTGTTAGTAGATTGACGGTGGAGCGGGTGGATAAGCCGTACGCAAAGGCAAGTTCATTTGCAGCCGAACTGGGTTTTCGTTTTCGAGGACGTTGAACCATTCATTTTCCGGATGTCCATAAGGATCGTTCCTCACCGCATGTCCTAGTTCATGAGCAAGAATTATCGCCGTCGAAGCCTCGTCTCTGCAGCAAGCATTGGCGGTCTGCAACGTGGGATGAAAATTGGGGTCCACGCTTATTAAATTGTTATATGGATCCCAGTAGGCGTTGCCTGGGTCCAAAATATTGTTGGTGATCGTGTAGAGGATCGGGGAACTCTCCAGCGCATTTATCAGTGCACCTCCAGTGAGCGTATTGGCCACTTGATTGTAGGCAGCCGTGAGCTGCGCAGTTGCCACTGGATTGCTTCCGATAATTTGGACTGATAAGCCCCTGGGATCGGTGTAGCTGATTGGATTACCACGAGCATATGCGTACGTGGACATGCTGCGGCTGGCCAGCCCGATCGGATCGGATTCGATGAAGGTCCGCCTGGACACGAGTCCGCCGTACGCCCAAGCGTTTTTCCGAGGTGATTCAGCGGCTAAAGGGGCGATGTGGAAGACACGATTCCTTGTGCAGAGTGATTTTGACCTAGAGGCGAGTGTCGGCTTAAATTTGGGTGCCGGTCAAGACGGCATGTCACATTCGCCGCATACAGGTTAAAAGGGCCGGCGGAGCCCGCCTCTCGCGCGATCGGTTCAGTCGTTCTCGATGTCGCGCCGGGTGGTATCGACGTATCGACGAGGGTTTCGATCCGGCGACCGGGCGCTACCTTAAACTTGCCGGTGTATCTGGACGCCGAAGTGCAAAACCGGCTGACGCGGCTCGCCAACGCCAAGGGCATCGATTTCTCAACCCTGGTCAACGCCATGCTGTGCAAGGATAACGAGCTGATCGAGATGGCCCAGTAACCCGAGGGCTGTCGCTCCTCAGACACCAGAGCGGCCAGCAATTTCATCGCTGTAGCGTGCCAACCCTCATTGGCTCGTTGACTGGATGAGCCAGCAGCCAAACGCCAGGATCAGAACGAATAGCGCGCCAAGTACAAGCTTGACGCGCTTTGCTGAGATTAGTCCGAATAGGCGCAATTCTGGAGCACCTTCTGTATGGCCGCATTTCGGACACTTCACTAATTCGAATGACTCGATGTCCTCTCCAAGTGGAAGCGCTTTAACAGGTCGAGTAAGAATCGAATGCCATGACAGGTCATTCGCTCTACTTTTAGCTGCGTCAAACAATTCCTTGCAGTTCGAACATCTGTGCATTTGCCGCTTCATGTCATTGGCTCCCACAACCGCAACTGTTCTGGGTGATAGAGGTTACCGTGGCTGTACCAACCGCGCCCGTCACCGACGCATCGCGGCCGAAAACCAACCCGGGCGGAAGCGGATTGGAGAAATTCTGTCCAAACTGAACGTACCCAGTACCAACGCCAATTCCTGGCAATCCTGGCCCAATCTTGCTCACAGGCCCGGGACCGCGGCCAGATGTCGGAACGGCACCGAAAGTACCAGCGGCACTTCCGGAAGTGAATGCGCCGTTAAATCCATTTGGATTCAGAGTAGTTTGCAGATCGTCGAATGAGATGTCGGAGACAGTCGCAGCCAGCGCCACTCCAACACCGGCAGCGGGACCAGCCGCTGAAACTGTGATTGTGAGACTCTTTCCGTTTACGCACTCAGAAGTCAGCGTCGCTTCGTCGTAAACTGCGCCGAAAGGTGCCGTAGCAGCGAAGCTAAATAGTGTTCCGTTCCATTTGACCAACCCCAGCGGATCGACGTTGCTGATCGGATTGTTGTTCGTGTACGCGTAGGTCGAGAGGCTTCCACCTCTCAGCCCGATCGGATCGGATTGCAAATACCCGCCAGTGTTCTGATCATAGTCTCTAAAGCCGTTGTGATAGATCCCTGATCCTTGGATGTAATATTGACCCGGAAGGCGCAGAGAATAGTAAAACCCACCGAGCCCCGCCGGATTCTCGTTCGGTGAAGTGTACCCGAACGGATTCGGGTCCCAGCGCCACATGAGACCGTTATCGGAGGGGCGCGTGATCTTGCGCGGGGCGTTCACTTGGTCCGTGTGCACGTAGTAGATGCTCACCGTACTGCCATTGGGCACCAGGTCGGCCACCGGGATATCGCCCAGCCACACCGCTTCTTTTTGTAAGGCGCCTGTGGAGGCACTGTATTCGCCCACGAGATGGCCGGCCTCGTCGTAGACCAGCTCGCTATTGACCGTGGAGAAGGTGTTCTGGATCAGTTGTCCCAGGGCATTGTAGACATAGGCGCTCTGGATGGTTCCCGCCGTTTCCGAGACCAATCGGCCGCGGTTGTTGTAGGTCAGCGTCGCGTTACCGAAGCTCGTCGCATTGCCGGCGGCGTCGTAACCGTATTTAGTTCGAGTCCTGGGCCCGCCATTGATGCAGTCCTCGTTCGCCGCACGAGTGTAACAATCGCGTTCAGTGGTACGAGCAAGGGCTGACATCGATTCCGATACTACCTGGAGTGAATGAAAGCGCCTAGTTTCATTGGATTTCGAGTTCTATTGAGCCAATAGGCAAGAGCTGCCCGGATCGCTTGGGTGATTGGCGATCGAGAGGACGCATCGTCAGATATCAGCCGTCGCTCGGCGATCTACGCGGTGTTAGCGAAAGATCTTGGTCGTTGGAATGGCAATCGACCGGCAGGAAGCAGGTGCTCAACCGTCGAGAGTAGTGCTCCGATCGGGTGACGCGCTGCCGCTGAACGAAGGTCTTCTGCCGTCACATGCAAATAAATCTGTGTACTGGTGATTTGGCGATGACCGAGCAGATCGCGAATCGTCACAAGCCCGACGCCGGCGCGCACCAGGTGCGTCGCGAACGTATGACGCATGCGATGCGGACACAGCGGGATGCCGACCCGACTGCGTTGGCCCCAGGTTCGCACCCGTTCGTAGATGGCGCCTCGGGATAGCGGCCGGCCGAACCGTGATCGAAAGAACGGGGCCGTCGGTAAAGCAGGCCCTCTTGCGTTTGCGTAGGTGCGCAGCACATCGCCAAGCTGTGGGTTCAGTGGAATCACGCGTTCGTGGCCGCCTTTGCCGCGGACGGTGATCGTCAAGCGCGTGAGATCAACCTGGCCGCTGCGTAACGTTGCGCACCCAGTCGCGCGAATGCCGGTGCCGTAGAGGAGTGCCAGCAACGCTCGATCGCGAAGTCCGATCACCGTGTTGGCCTTTGGCTCTGCCAGCAGTCGGCTCACCTGGTCGGGGGCGAGGGAGACTGGCAACTTACGTGGTACCGCCTTGATCGATGGAAATCCGCTCAACGGGTTCGCTTTGTGATCGAGGTAGCCCATGGCGACCATGGCGCGATAGAAGCGACGGAGCACTGTGACGGCGCGGTTGACCGCGGAATCCCCGTTACCGCGATCCTCGCGTAGATGCTGTAGGTACTGAAGTACGTCACGCGCAGTGACCAAATCCGGTGGGCGATCCGAAAATGTGATGCGCATCCACTCGCTGAACTGCTTGAGTGAATCCTCGTACGCCACGAGGGTGAGCGGCCGCAGTCCGCGAGCGACGCAATGCGTACGGATGTACAAAGAAATCCAGTAGGACCACTTCATCTATGATCTCCGATCGGCAAGGTACGCACCGCGGCCTCGGGCCGGTGCGGCAAGACGTGTAGGTAGACGCCGGTCTCTTGCGGGCTGCGATGACCCATCAACGAGGCGATAATCGCCAGATCGACGCCGCGATCCATCAGGTGAGTTGCAAAGCTGTGCCGTAGCGTTCGCGCGGTTACCCCTGGCCGCAATCCAGCGCGGGAGGCAGCTACCGTCACCACTTCGCATACGTCCTTGTCGCGAATGCGCCGGCCGCGGACAGCGGTTCGAAAGAGCGCGCCGCGCTTGCCGTGTTCTAGCAGGTACGCCAGCAACTCCGTATATAACGCCTCCGGGATCGGGATCGAGCGCGGTCTGTCACCCTTCGTCTTCAGTACGGTGATCTCGTGGCGCTCCCGGTTGATGTCACCGACGTCGAGCGAACACAGCTCGTTGGTACGCAATCCGCAGCCATAAAGCAGCAGAACGATGAGCCTATCGCGGCGCGCGGTCGGGCCCGGCGCGGTTGTGGCATGGACCAAACGCTCGGCCTCCTCGAGGCTCAAGGACTTCGGGACTGTACGCTGCAAGGTGTGCTGCAGGCTGAATCCGTCGAGCACGTTGCGTTCGGTGCGTCCACTACGCCATGCATACTCGAGCAGCCCGCGAATGTGGCTCAAGTACTTCGCCAGGCTTGCATTGGTGCGACCGAGCTGCCGTTCTTCCTCAAGCCAGTGCAGATAGTCCTCGAGACTCAGGCGCCACAGGTCGATGCCAGGGCGCACCTTCTCGAGCCCACCGATCGCGCGACGTAACGTGCAGCGCACGTCGATAATCGTGCGCGGCGTTTTGCGCCCGATCTTATCGAGGTAACATAAATACCCCTCGATCAGCGGGTCCATCGGTGTCGTGATCGGCGCGCTCATGCGGCCTCCCTTTGCGCAATCCCCAGCCAATCGTTCAGGGGATGCAGCCTCATCGCAGCGCGGCGCTGGGGATCCGCGATGTGCACGTATCGCACGGTCGTCGCGATACCGGAGTGACCCAGAATCCGTTGCACTTGCGCCA
>Ga0070696_100003210_pt1 | contig 10885 bp, 7 predicted proteins | sample KBSK1253metaG_FD_65474 | JGI IMG/M metagenome (GOLD analysis project Ga0070696, IMG submission 65474) | Corn, switchgrass and miscanthus rhizosphere microbial communities from Kellogg Biological Station, Michigan, USA - KBS K1-25-3 metaG | ecosystem: Host-associated > Plants > Roots >... | reverse complement strand
GCAAATGACTGGCGGCCGGGCAAACTGGCGTGGCGGTTTATTCAACGGCGTTCCCGCGGGCACGTTCATAGGAACGGCTAATGAATCCGGCGTCTTGTATGTGCCATTCAAAGGACAGAAAGACGGACGACTTCGGCTCCGTATGCTTGCTGGTCGATAGTAAAAAGCCAAACCACAGATTACACAGATTTTTTATGAGATTTTCTATTTGGGTTCTCTTTCTTCTTGCGGGCGCCGCTCTGGTTTGTGCGCAGCCGACCGGACGTACTTCCACTCGCTCTCTGCGCGAGGTCAACAAAGTTGCACAACCTCCGGCAACCTCTGTGATCGCAATCGTCGGTGCTAGGTTGATCGACGGACGCGGAGGACCAGTTGTTGCAGATTCCGTTGTTGTCATTCGCGGCGATCGGATCGTCGTGGTGGGCAAGCAAGGTGAGGTGAAGATTCCGCCGGGCGCTGAAGTGATTAATGCCACGGGCTTGACGCTTTTACCGGGCTTGATCGACTCGCACTTCCACATCGACGGTGACGATCCACTGCCAGCGCTCTACCTTTCGCATGGCGTGACCTCATTGCGCGATCCCGGACAGTGGATTGAAGCGTACGACGCAGCACGCAAAGCATCGGCCCCGGTTCCACGTTTGTTCCTGTGTGGACCGCACCTCGATTCACCCCCGCCGGCTTATCCCGCGGACTCCTTCATCGTCCGCGACGCTGAAGAAACGCGACTGGCAGTGAATCGCTTCGTGAATGATGGTGCTTCCGCCATCAAGGTGTACTACCGCCTGCCGCTCGCCCTCGTGAAAGTCGCAATTGAAACTGCACACGCGCGAGGTGTTCCGGTGATGGGCCACCTCGAGATCGTCGACGCACGCGATGCCATTCGCGCCGGCATTGACGGCATTGAGCACGCCACATCTTTTGGCACCGCATTGCTTCCACTCCGGGATGCGGAAAAATACCGGCAGTCAGTATTGGCTGACAATAATGCGCGACGCGAAGGACGTTATCAGGTGTGGAATTCAATAAACCTGAATACGCCGCAAGCTGCCTCCCTCTTCAAGTTGATCGTGGACCATAATGTCGTGGTTTCACCTACGCTTGCCGTCTTCGAACGGCAACGCGGCGATAAGGACACGAACGATATTCACGTTCATGCGTTCAAACAGATGGAAGCGTTTGTGGGCCTGGCCAATAAGGCTGGAGCGAAGATCGTCGTCGGCTCGCATTCCGATGTGCCGCACGCAAAGCGAGGCTGGGCCTATCAACGCGAGCTCGAGCTGCTCGTTGAATCAGGTCTGACGCCGATGGAGGCTCTCGTAGCGGGCACCATGGAAAACGCCCGGTACTTTCACATCGCGGATCGTCTCGGCAGCATTGAAGCAGGCAAGCTGGCAGATCTGGTCCTGGTTGAAGGCGATCCCTCGAAAGACATCCGCAACATGCGCCGGATTAAGCGTGTCATGCTCAACGGGATCTGGCAACGAGCCGAAGGCGACAGCAGATGACGGTCAAACTCGGCGCCTTCATTCTGTCAGTGCTGGTATCCGCGGTTGGAGCGAACGTTTCCGCTAAGACTGTTTACGTGGATCTGCTTAATACAGACACGCGTGCCGCGGATGGTACTTATGACCGTCCCTTCAAATCGTGGCGAGTTGCGCTCCAACATGTTGGAAGTGGAGATACTATCGTTGCGAAGAATGGTGATTATCGCAAGGCAGGTGCTGAGGCCAGATGGGGTGGACTAAACTTAACTCTCACGCTCGCCGATGAACTATCAAAAGAAGATCCTCACCCGTCGATTACTGCACGTGCTGACGCAACTGGGATCTATCGTTACGATCCCCGCAACCCTTTGACGATTCGGGCCGAATCGAAACACGACGTCATCATCGATCACATTCGTTTTCATCTGGCACAGGGCATAGTAATCGATGGATTCGATATCTTTCCGAATCCATACTATCGAGACGCCTCAGGAAAGAAACTGAATTTGCGTCGAAACGGAATTCATGGCGATAGTGTTTATGAACCCGACAACTCCTTCAATCGGGTGAAGACAAACGATCCTCCCGGTGGTTATACGCCTGCGTGGTACGACCGGAATATTTGGACCAGCTACATCACGATCCGCAATTGCAAAGTGCATTATGAATGTCCACCCGTTGGATGCACGTCTTCCTACGACCCGCTACAGGACGACGACCGCCTGTACCTGATTAAGTTTAACCAGTCGCATCACATCACGATTGAAGACAACGAACTGTTTGACGGCAAGAACTATCAGCGCAAACCCGCAATTGACCTGCCCTGCGTGGATGACGTGATCGTGCGGCGAAATCTCATTCGCAACTGTCATCGCGGCGTTGTTTCTAAAGGAGGCGGAAGGCGGGTCCTCATCGAGGCAAACGTGTTCGTCGATAACTCCGGAGCCGCATTCTCCGGCGGTTCAACCGATCCGAATTTATTCATTGATGGACGCTATGGTGCTCCATGTTCTTTTGCGAAGTTTGAATCGTATGACATGACTGCCCGAAACAATCTCGTCGTTTCGACACGTCCCGGTGAACGACCTGTCGAACCTGTTTCGATTTGGGCGGCTCAGAACGCGCGTATTGAGAACAATACCTTTGTTGGCATTGGCGAACGAGGAGTGTTGCTGGTCCGGCCGGGCAATGAGGTTGATAGTCCGCCTAAAGGTTGCGGACGCTCACTGCGATTGACGCAAACAGAAAATCTCGCGCTGAAAAACAACATCTTCATACTCTCCGGCGTGGTTGACGAGACGATGCTTTACCAGGTGACGGGCGCAGGCGTAAGGGTCAATAACTTCACTCATCGCGACAATACGTTTTTCAATAAAGGACGCGACGTACCGGTTGGCGGCCTGGCGGATCCGAATCAGGAACCCGGATTTAGCAAAGATGATCCGAAACTCGCCGGTGGAACGGGTACGAACTACGAAACGTGGATGGCGACCGCGCGGTCCCAGATAAAGGGAAGAGGAGTTGCACTCAATCTGTCGAAAGCAAAATGAGCGCTGATCATTCAAGCCACGAAAAGACTCCGGAAGCACCGCACCTGTTGCGGCGTTTTGGATTGCTGGAAGCAACAGCGCTGAACATGACCAACATGATCGGCATCGGCCCGTTCATCACGATCCCGCTGCTTCTATCGACGCTGGGTGGACCTCAGACAATGGTTGGTTGGCTGGTCGCGTTAGTCATAACCATTTCCGACGGAATGATCTGGAGTGAGCTGGGAGCCGCCATGCCGGGGTCGGGCGGTTCATATATTTATCTCCGTGAGGGTTTTGGACGTGAGACGTTTGGCCGGCTCATGGGGTTTCTCTTTATCTGGCAGTTTATTCTGAGCGGCCCTTTAGAGATTGCTTCCGGTTACATCGGTTTCACGCAGTATCTCGGTTATATCTGGAGAGACATGGGCCGGCCTCAATCTCTTGCAGTGATTATTGCGCTTGGAGTCTTGAACATCACACTTCTGTACCGGCGCATTACTTTCATCGGCAAGTTAACAGTCAGTTTATGGATTGGGACGATCCTGACTACGCTCGCCGTAATCGTCACTGGTGTTTTTAATTTCAATTCTGCCATCGCTTTCGACTTTCCGCCGGGTGCATTCAACTTTTCACTCGGCTTCTTTTTAGGTTTGGGCGCGGCGACACGAATCGGGATTTTCGATTATCTCGGCTATTACGACATCTGCTACATCGGTGACGAGGTTAAACATCCGGGACGCACCATCCCCCGCTCGGTCATCATCAGCGTGATCGCAGTGGCACTGATCTATATCGCCATCAACTTCTCTGTGATAGGGGTGGTGCCCTGGCGTGAGTTTGTGCCCGCCACCCAGCATCCGCAATCAAACTTCATAGTTTCGATTTTCATGGAGCGCATTTACGGTAGTGGCGTCGCAACGTTCTTCACTGCGATGGTGCTCTGGACCGCGTTCGGCTCAGTGTTTGCGCTTTTGCTTGGATACTCGCGTGTGCCTTACGCAGCCGCCATCGATGGCTATTTTTTCAGGATTTTTGGTCGACTCCATCCCAGGAAAAACTTTCCTTACATTTCACTTGTCGTGCTCGGTGCGATCGCGATCATTTGCAGTTTCTTCTCGCTCGGTATGGTGATTGATGCACTAATCACGACGCGTATTCTCATTCAGTTCATTGGTCAGATAGGCGCGGTCACCCTTTTGCGCCGCAACGAGCCGGAACTAAAACGTCCCTATCGCATCTGGCTCTATCCGTTACCAAACTTGATGGCACTATTCGGTTGGACATTTGTCTTCGCCACCACGGATTGGACGATAATCACCTTCGGTTTGGGTACGCTCGTCCTGGGATTGTTATGTTTTCTGGTTTGGTCGCGCCGGACGAAGCAGTGGCCGTTTACAACGCCGGAAGAGGTCGCCATTTAAGGACTGAGAAATGTCTAGACTAACCGAGCAGGAAATCGCTCAATTCAACGTTGATGGTTATCTCATGAAACCCGCTCTCTTCGATGTGGAAGAGATGGACCTGCTGATCACTATCGCCAAAAATGACGAGCGACTCGAACGAGAAGCTTTGCAGCGTCGCGATGCTCAAGCGGCCACTAGCAAACTGTGGTTAACGGATGTCCTGGAAGACGACATCTACAGCGCTTTCGTCCGCTGCTTCCGTATCGTTGAACCACTCGAACAACTATTGGGCGGAGAGATCTATCATTATCACCATAAGATGATGTTGAAGGAGCCGTTTGTCGGTGGCTCATGGGAATGGCACCAGGACTACGGCTACTGGTATTCGAATAACTGCCTTTTCCCTTACATGGCAAGTTGTTTGATAGCTGTCGATCGGGCGAATAGAGAAAATGGCTGCCTACAGGTGATTAGAGGCTCGCATCTGATGGGCCGTATAGACCACAAAAAGACCGGCGATCAGACCGGCGCAGATATCGACCGCGTCAACGAAGCTCTAAAACATTTGGAGCTCGTTTACTGCGAGATGGAACCCGGCAGCGCGCTTTTCTTTCATTCGAACCTGTTACACCGTTCAGATGCGAATCGCAGTCCTAATCCGCGCTGGTCGCTAATCTGCTGTTACAACGCGGCTCGCAATCCGTGTAAAGGCAGACCCAATCATCCTGAGTACAGCTACTTTGAGAAATGGCCCGACGAACGTATAAAAGAGATTGGTAGAAAACAGCTTCAAGCCTGACACGGAGTGAATTATGGATGATCACAATCCCGAACAAGATGGTGTTCTGTCGCGACGCGACTTGTTAAAAGCTGCAGGTCTGGCGGGCATAGGAGTGGCGACATCGAGTGTTGCGGAGGCGTATTCGTCCGAAGAGGAAGCAGTGCAAGCTCGTCGTGCGCAGCAGCGAACGATGATTGGTGTCAGGTTCGAACCTCACGACATCGTCAGGCTTGGAATCATCGGTGTTGGCTTGCGTGGCACCGAGGTGCTCCGAGAATTTCTTGCTGTTGACAAGGTGATCGTTAACGCTGTTTGTGATGTCGTGAAAGAGAAGTGCGCGCGTGCGGCCCAAATGATCGAGAAGGCTGGTCACAAGACACCGGGCATTTACGCAGACGGAGAACGAGACTTTGAACGACTCGTCGCTCGTGATGACCTCGATTTCGTCTATATTGCCACGCCCTGGGAATGGCATGTTCCGCAAGTGCTGGCTGCCTTGAGAGCCGGAAAGCACGCCGGCACTGAAGTGCCCGCTGCCTACACTCTCGAAGATTGTTGGAACATTGTTGACGCGTCTGAGCGTGCGCGTCGTCATTGTCTGATCATGGAAAACTGTTGTTATGACAATTCAGAAACTACAGTTCTGAACATGGTGCGTGCCAGTATGTTTGGAGATCTTGTACACGGTGAGTGCGCTTACAATCACGACCTGCGCGAGATCTTGTTTGAGAACAAGGATGAGGGATTGTGGCGTCGCCGGCATCATACTCTTCGTGACAGCAACTTATATCCGACACACGGACTTGGACCAATGGCCCAATACATGGACATTAACCGTGGCGACCGTTTCGATCACATCGTATCGATGAGTTCGACGCATCTTGGCCTGGAGAGTTACCGGAAAGATCACGTAGCGCCGGGAGACCCTAAGTGGAAAGAGATCTACAAAACAGGTGACTACAACACCAGCATCATCAAGACGGCGAAAGGGCGGACCATCATGTTGCAGCACAATGTCAGCACGCCCCGTCCATACGATCGCATAAACCTGATCCAGGGCACGAAAGGAATCTTTCGCGACTATCCCCCGCGCATTTTCATCGAAGGACAAGCAGGTGGTCACACCTGGACGTCGCTCGATAAATATAAAGAGCAATTTGAATCGCCGCTCTGGAAGAATCAGGGCGAGATGGCCCGCAAGCTCGGTGGACATGGCGGCATGGATTACCTCATGTGTTACCGGTTGGTCCAGTGTATGCGTGAAGGACTCGAGCCTGACATCGACGTCTATGACGCGGCAGCGTGGAGTGTGCCTGGTCCACTGAGTCAAATTTCAGTGGCAAAGGGAAGTATGCCGGTAAAGTTTCCAGACTTCACGAGAGGACTGTGGCAGCGCAAGCGGCCCGCAGTTACTCCACCTTCAACCGCTGAGCGCATTCGCGCATGAGCTCCTGTTCCCAGGCGGGTCGCGTTGCATTCTTTGCATGTGGTTTATTGGAGGGTATCCGACTGGTTAAGTTCAAAAAGATCGCGGCCGAATGTTTATAGGCGGGCACAGGCGGACGAAACGCGACACAACCAAGGTGTTGCAATGCGTCGGAGAGCGTGTAATAGGCTGGATCACCCGTTTCCCAAAGACGGTCGCGCTCAGCAAATTTTTCGGGAGCGAAGGTCGCAAGGCCGAGCAGGTAATCCGAACCATACTCGATCATATCGATGGCCAGATCGTTTCCGGTGTAAATCGTGAACTCCGGACGAACCTCATCGCGCAAGGCCAGCCGCTCTAATTCCTTCATTCGATCGAGCGAGGAGTGTTTCAATCCGGTCAGCTCGGGAATCTCCATCAGACCTCTCATCGTTTCGTCGTCGAAGATCTCACCGTTGGCCGCAAAAACAGGCGAGAGCTCAAAACCAAGCACTTCATCGTAACCACGACAAATCTCGCGGTAACACTTGATCTTTTCACGTGCGGGTTGATGGTGCAGGCGCGCGGTTTGAATAATTATTGGAGTTCCGCCGTAATCGATTATCTGATCGATCTTCCGGCGATAAAGTGTAACGAGGTCTCCCTCGAGTCGCTCGATGTAAGCACCAGCGACAAACTTTGTATTCGCAGGTAGAGCTTCCCGCGTCCATTCCAATACGAGCTGCTGTTCTTGTTCGGACAAGTAATTGATGTAACCCGTGTCCATGTTCACGGCATTCGTGAGGCCGGCGGAATGCGTACGCAGTAGGTGATGTTGAAATGCTTCAACCGCTACTGCTCCGCGATCGTCAAACGGAAGTAACGCTGCGGCGAGCCCTTTCACTTTTCGACGTGGACGTATTCGGCTCAATACGTGTTCGATGTTCACTTGTCTTTACCCTGTGTCTTAACTTTCTTCAATTGAGTCGCGCTGGGTGAGTTCTTGTAGTGCGGATCCAGTGGATAGCAGCCAGACGGCAGACCGGCGCGTGGGGCTGTGGTGCAGTCGCTGAACGTTCGGCACACGAGTTTACGTTGCAACGTTCGACCCTCGATGACATCCAGCAATACAGATGGATACGCGAGCAACATGCGTCCAAGCCCGACAAAGTCCGTCCAACGTTCTCGTATCGCAGCCTGAGCGACATACGGTAGAAACTCCTGAAGATAGCTGTAAGCCGATCCAACCACAATCAATTCCGGAAACTGGCGTTTCAGCTCGCGTGTGACTCTCATTTGTCGAGCAACTCCCTCGAGCGGATCCTCTGGTGAAGAATAGCCGTCGGACGGAGGATAAAATGCCGGTCGCTGAATGTGTGGATTGTAGTAGGGGCTGCCTGCCGAGACGTTAATGAGTTTCACTCCAAGATCACGCAGTAATGAGAGGAATTCGATCGGCTCGCGTAGATCGGGCTCGACGGGACGGTCTACGTTCACGCCAAACCCCCAACGGTAGGGAATTAGACCATCGGTCGGTTCCGGAGTTCCGCACGTTTCCAGAGATGGTTTGCGGAAGGGAATCATATCGAAGGCAGAAAACCGGACGGCGATCGAGAGTGCCGGATTTGCAGAACGGACAGCCTTGGTGATTTCACGCAAGAATCGGGTTCGATTTTCAAAAGAACCACCAAAGTCGCCTTCACGCGTGTGTGCACTGAGAAGTTCATGGCCCAGATAACCATGGCAATGCTTTATATCGACAAAGTCAAAACCAGCGTGAGCTGCGACGACTGCTGCGTTATGAAAATCTTCGATTATTTCCTTCAGTTCCTGATCAGTCAGGACCGGGTATTCGGGAGTGATACCCAGACGACTATCCAAGATCGGATGGTGATACACGATCTTCGGCTCGGGGTGACCGTGAACATTCGGACGGCTATATCGGCCTGAGTGAGTGAGTTGAAGACCGATGATGAGGTCTGAATCGGAACCAGTCGCTTGCTTGTGAGCGGTGACAAGCGTTTCTCGAAGCTGGCTTAAATCATCTCGTGAGTGTTTGTTGATAAGGAGCTGATTAGGATTGGCGCGGCCGTCGTGCCGCACCGCAACCGCTTCGCCTCCCCAGATGAGTTTCGCGCCGCTCGCTCCGAACCGTTCCCAGCGGCGAAAGGTTAGTTCTGTAGGTCTTCCTTCGGCGGTGCCATCCCATCCTTCCATGGGTTGAGCAGCGATCCGATTGCCAACTTTAGTGCCACCTATGTCGACCGGTTGTGCCAGCGGTGAAGTCCGGCCGGAGATCAGTGAGTTATCACAAGGGATATTAATTTGACGTTCGGCGAGATAGCCGCGAAAACTCTCGATGTCACGCAATCCGCCAAGATGTGTGTACGAAGGCTGCGGCACGTCGTTGTCTGCACGGTCAGCATACCACAACGTGCACAGGTGAATTCGCAAGGCCGCCTCACGTCATGGGGGTTTGTTGTGGAACCCGACCATGCGGTTGGTGCTCCCAATATCACAACGAGTGTGCAGAGATCGGTGAAATCCGAGTGTTTTGGATCAAGCGGCGGGGCTAGGAGGGCCAAAACTCAAGGAGACGAATCGTGTATAGCCGGCTCCTTAGTTTTTCTAAAAGGCGCAATTAATGCGGATTGGTCAAATAACTCGAAGGGGGGTTGACTACCAGAATCCTACTGGTACTGATCTGCGGCTGATGGCGTTATCGAAGCTGGGTGGTTTGTGACGTAATCCTGATATTCAGTAGTTTGGTTTGCCATTCCGCTTTATCAAAGATGGCGTGGTCTATGTAATGCGACAGCATCTGACCGATTGCAATAAGCAAAACCTTTTCTTGTTAGATGCCTCACCAAGTCGGATATCAAATGCCTTTAGACACGGAGCCTTATAGCACAGGTTGCGGCGTGCTCACTTGGTATTAAAAGGAGTCTCGATAGCCGAAGGATAGAGACGATACTCGTTGGTTGTGGTTGAGGCGGTTTGGTGTAAAGTTGCTGTAAATTTAAATTGGGCTAAATGAAGACGCAATACTGGTTTATATGCCGGCCATGGAAGTTGAGCTCCCAAGTTCAAAAGATGCGAGTGTTCTAAGTTATTGATTTTATTGGTAGCGGGGGGCGGGATCGAACCGCCGACCTTGGGGTTATGAATCAGGCGGGATGCCTAAACGTAACTAATTGATTTTGAATCGAGATGCAGCCACGAGCAAAATCTAGGGTTTTTACATCTGTTGACATTGGCTTCCATTCGGCCATAGCCGTGTTCTATTTATTCCTGCCACAATCGTGCCACAACGACACGCATTGATCACATCAAGTACTCGAACATACGTTCACCCTCCTAGATTCACTTCTCACAGAATAACTGCTCTTACGCTGAATTCGACCCCAAGTGTTGTTCTGTTCGCCAGCGGCACAAGGGTGCAGCTATAATTCAGCTGAGGCCATCAGCTCGTGATTGCAGCCTCTTGTGTATTCAAAGATCTCATCAGTCTCAATGACTGCGAGGGATAGGCATAACAGTAACAATTTAAAATGGCAACTGACAATCGCCACTTCGACATTTGCCTTTTATTCGCTAGCGAGGACCGAGAATATGTTGAACGCGTCGCCGCGGCACTGCACAACGCTGGAATCAATCTGTTTTACGATCGATACGAACAGGCGTCTCTGTGGGGCAAGAACCTGCATCAACATTTGGAGGATGTTTACCGCAACCAAGCGACGTACTGCGTGATCTTCATTTCACGCGCCTACGCGCAGAAGCTATGGATGAAACACGAACTTATGAGTGCTCAGGCGCGAGTATTCGAGGAAAATCGTGAGTACATCTTGCCAGTACGGTTAGACGATACAGAACTGGCCGGCGTTCTTCCTACAACTGGGTACGTCAGTGATAAGTCTCCAGAAGAATTGGCTGAGTTAATTGTTGAGAAACTGCAGCAAACCGACACGTTTTCATTAGTCCCGTCCTCTTCATCGGTTGGTATGGGTGATATGGCCCGGCCAGTCACTCTACTGAACGGATTGTCGGCGACAGGTGAACAAAGAGAAGCGTTTGTAGATGATGCTTCGGCCATCGTTTTGGGATTGGGAGAGTCTCGGGCTCTCGGTGCTCATGCTGTGGGAGGGAAGTTCGCGTCATTGAGTCGGATGTTTCAAGCGGGTGTTAGGATTCCGCCGGCGTTCTGCATTAGCACGCACGCGTTTTCAATAATGCTGAAGCATTCCGGTAGTGCTGACTTGGCCGCTGATCTTTTC
>Ga0070696_100003209_pt1 | contig 10887 bp, 9 predicted proteins | sample KBSK1253metaG_FD_65474 | JGI IMG/M metagenome (GOLD analysis project Ga0070696, IMG submission 65474) | Corn, switchgrass and miscanthus rhizosphere microbial communities from Kellogg Biological Station, Michigan, USA - KBS K1-25-3 metaG | ecosystem: Host-associated > Plants > Roots >... | reverse complement strand
TGTGCGCGGCGCGCTGACGCGATGCAGGCGCGTGAGCGCGGCGTCGCGATCGGGCCGTGGAATCCGCTCCGCGTTCGCGATGAAATAGTCGAGCTCGACGCGCGTGGGCATCGCCGGCGCACAGCCGTGGCGCGAGACGACGAGCGCGCCGCAGGCGTTCGCGTAGCGTACGCACGCATCGTAGTGCTCGCCACGCACCCAGCCGGACAGGAAGCCGGCCGAAAACGCGTCGCCCGCGCCGAGCACGTTCAGCACTTCAACCTGCACGCCGGTGCCGTTGAACGCGTCGTCGAGCGACCGCGGTACCTCGCCGTCGATCACCGCGCAGCCGAGCGGCCCACGCTTGACGACCAGCACCGCGTTCGTATGACGCCGCACTTCCATCAGCGAGCGCAGGATATCGTCGCGCCCCCCCGCGATGTTGAACTCCTCGATCGTGCCGATGACGAGATCGAACCGCGGCAGCATTCGCTGCAGATGCGCGGTGACGGTGTCGGACGCGATGTAGCGCGTCGCGCCGTCGCCGCGCTTCGTGAGCCCCCAGAGCACCGGGCGATAGTCGATGTCGAGCACCGTGCGCACATCGTGCGCCTGCGCGTGGTCGAGCGCGCGGTTGCTGATGCCGGCGATGTATTCGGTCGAGAAGTGCGTACCGGTGATGAGCAGCGCCCCCGAGCGCGCGATGTACGCCTCCTCGATCTCCGCTTCGCCGATGGCCATGTCCGCGCAGTTCTCGCGCAGAAAGATGAGTGGAAACGTCTCCTTGTCCTCGATGCCGAGCACCACCGCGGCCGTGAGCCGCGACGGATCGACGCCGACGTGGCTGACGTCGCAGCCCTCGCGCGCGATCGTCTCGGTGAGGAACCGGCCCATCGCGTCGTCGCCGACGCGCGAAATCAGTCCGGCCCGCAATCCGAGCCGCGCGCAGCCGAAGGCGGTATTGGCCGATGAGCCACCAAGGTACTTGGCGAAGCTCGTCACGTCCTCGAGCCGCGCGCCGATCTGCTGCGCGTAGAAGTCGACACCGAAGCGGCCGAGACAGACGATGTCGAGAAGACGGTTGCCGGCGAAACGCGTCGTGTTGCGCATGCTCTCGATAGATGGATAACGATCAGCGCCGTGCCATCGCGAACGGTCGGCGCCAGGCGAACGGCGATGATATCGCGATCGCCCGACGCGCCGTTCGGCGCGACGAGGCGTTGCGGCGCAGGGGCTATTCCGTGTTGTCCGTGGAACCCTGGGCGTTAGAACGGCGGGAGAATTCCAGCATCGAGCGCAGCACGGGGATCTTCACCCGCGGGCGACCTTGCCTGCGACCGAGCTGGATCTCGTGATCATCCAGCCGCAGCCAATTCGCCCAATTGGTGTAGTCCACGCTGCGATTGTCCAAGAGACTTAAAATTTGTTCAGGGTCGCTGCCGCTGTACGACGCTCGGGTCGCGAGATCTGCCAGCAGATTACAAACGGTTTCGGCCGAGTCACTCTTATTGGTGCCGATCGTCCCGGACGGACCTCGCTTGGCCCATCCGGTTACGTATTCCCTTTCTGCGAATTGGCCGTCTTCATCCAGGACGCGACCTCGATCATGACGGATGATCGATCTCGCCTCATCGAACGGCACGTCCGATAATGGCATTGCCTCGTAGCCGACCGAGCGAAAGATCATACCCACCTCGAGTGTCTCCAGGTTCCCGGTTCCGCGCACTCGCCCGTCGGCAAGCAGCTCGTTGCGTTCGAGCAAGACTGCTTCGACGCAGTCCTCGCCGAGGATACGCACCGGGCGCTGCAGGAACCTGATGTGAATCCGGCGCGCCTTGCCTCGCAACGGGCGCTGTGCCCACTCACGCAGCATTGCAACATTCGTACGGAGCTGACGATTCGAGCTGATCCGAATTTCATCGTCGTCGGTCAGTAACGCGTCCTCAGGACGAATGACTACGTCGACGTCGACCAGGTCATTGATTCCGCGCAGCTCTTCCGGCGTGAACTTCGCCTGTGCGAGCCCTCGGCGCGCAATCAAGTGGACGTCGGTGACCTGGCTGCTACGGAACGCGTCGAGCACCCGGTCGGGAACGTCCGTCGAGGCGATCTCGTCGGGACTGCGGACGAGCATGCGGGCGACGTCGAGCGCGACGTTACCCGCGCCGACGACCGCGACCTGCTGCGCGCGCAAGAGAAAGTTGCGGTCCGCGGCGTCGGGATGCCCGCTGTACCAGTCGACGAACGCCTTCGCGCCGTAACTCCCGGGTAGGTCTTCGCCGGGTATGCCGAGCCTGCGCTCGCCTTGAGCGCCGGTAGCGTATACGACCGCATCATAATGTTCGAGCAGATCCGCACGGCTGATGTCCACGCCGAAACGAACGTTGCCGATGAATCGCACCTGTTTCTCGTGGTCGAACGCGGTGCGCAACACCCGTGTGACCGATTTTATTTTCTGATTATCCGGCGCTACTCCGTAGCGCACCAGGCCGTATGGAGTTGGGAGCCGGTCGAACACATCGACGCCGAGTCCTGACGCTGACGCCAGGAGAGATTGCACCGCGTAAAGCCCGGCCGGACCCGCGCCGACCACTGCCACCCGGGCGCTACTCGCGCTTCCGTCTGCGTCGCTCATGCGCTCCGTAGAGATAGCGGCGAGTGCGCGTCGTTGCTCACTGCCGGATATACTCCAGGCTCACTGATAGCTCCAGTCGCTTGAGCGTCGATCTCAAACTCCTCTCACCAGCGATGAGCTTCGAGTGCTACGTTTCCACCTCGCGGTGAGGATATGACGCAACGAGTGGTGTATCGACTCCGAGACGTCCAATCCGCGTGGCGGCGCCGGGTGAGCGCAGCGGTTCGGACTGTCCAGCAAGCCTCTGGGTGAAGAAGTCCTCGTTATCCTTAAGATGCCGACGCAGTGAGTCGGGGAGGTCATCTTCGTAGTAGATCGCTTCCTCAGGGCAAACAGGCACGCAGGCACCGCAGTTGATGCACTCGTCGGGCTGAATGTAAAGTGCCCGGGCACCTTCGTAGATGCAGTCCACCGGACACTCCTTGACGCATGAGCGGTGGATGCAGTCGATGCATGCCTCAGTAATTACGTACGTCATGACGCACCATCCATCCAATCAATGGAAGCCCAGCGTTGTAAAAACACTGCACCGAACGCCACAATGCCAGCCACGCCCTCGCCGTCTCAAATCGATACTTACGCGTTCAAGGTCAAAATAAACAAACACTCCCTGATCCTTCCTGCTACCGCTGCAAAATAGCGTGAATTGGCGACACCGAGTGGTACATCTCGCCGGCCCACGCGGGTTTTGCACTTTCTGCATCAAGGCTGAACATGGAAGTCTCGGCAAGTATCGCGCTGACAGCTTCCGTGGCCTCAACACGACCCACGTATCGACCCACGCAATAGCCCGGCCCGTACCCGAACGCCAGATGAGTACTTTCCTGCGACCGTTCAGCGTCGAAAGCATATGGGCATGCCCATCGCTCCTCATCACGGTTGGCAAGAGGCGTGATCACGTACATTGAATCGCCACCACGCATTGTCTGTCCACCAATCTCGACATCCTTCTTGGCGACGCGTCGTATCGTTCGAAAAGGTGTCAAGAACCTCAGGCCCTCTTCGACGAAGCCTGCCACGAGTGAAGGGTCACGACGCAACCTCGCCTGTAGTTCGGGGTCGCGACACAGCGTGTACACGAGTCCCCGCAGGAGCGGCTTGGTTTCATTGTCCAGACTGCTCCAGCAAGTGCTCAAAACGTCATGCTCGTTCCAGTCAGCGAATACGCTCGGACCTTTTCGCCAAATCGCGCTGATCAGATCCTCGCGCGGGTGTTCACGGCGATCCCGGATGATCGGCAACAGCACCGATGCCATAGCTCGCAGCGCAGTTTGTCCGTCTTGGGCGATTTTTGAATTCAAAGGAATCCCGTCCCCTGAATGCAACGCCTCTTTCCATTTCGCGCGGATTTTCATCTGGGGCAGCAGGCTCTCCGTCAAAGACGCGTCCGCCGCGTTGAGGCCCAGAAAATCGCATCCGATTAGAAACGGAACAGTGTCAGCGTAATCCGCGGCAAGTTCGGCGCGCCCCTGTTTCACAAGTCGCGCACTCACGTCGCGGGAGAGTGTGCGGGCCGTTTCTCGAATGTCCTCAGCGAATTTCTCGCCAGTGAGTTGCATGTGCACCGCGTGCATGCGCCGGTGGTCACGACCCTCGAGCATCAGGAGATGCCTCCCCCAAAACTCGTGGCCACCTTCCCGTTGCGGAATGTCGCGCCAAAAAACGTCCGACTCTTCAAGTATGCGTGCCGCCTCTGCATAGCCGGTTACGATCCAGGCATCGCGTTCGGTGCTCCAATAGACGCTACGATCACCGATCCATTGATGAAATGTTGCCCCGACCTCCGCCTCTACGGGGCTATGTGCTCTATGAGCGTCGACAATGTCACCAGTTGTCATGTCAAAGTACCTCTCGTTCTCGTTTTACGCGACTTTCAATTCCAATCCGCGAAGCTTCTCTCCCGCGGACTCCAGAGCTTCGATCGCCTCTTTCGATAGCCTATCTTTCCGCTTCCGCGTGTCGTCCGATAATCGGACATGATGTCCGATTGGATACCGTACCAAAGACCCGAACCAGTGTCAACAACGAACCCCGCGGCCCACGCCATAGCTAACCGAAGTACGCCTTCTTCACCTCCTCGTTGCGACGCAAATTCTCGGTCGTCCCGCTGGCAACGACGCGCCCCTGCATAAGCACGTAGCCGTGATGCGCAATCGTGAGCGTCTGATGCACGTTTTGCTCGACCAGAAGCACCGTCACGCCACTATCGTTGATGCGCTGGATGACGTTGAACGTCTCCTGCACGAACAACGGCGAAAGGCCGAGCGACGGCTCGTCGATCAGCAGCAGCTTGGGCGCCGACATCAGGCCGCGTCCGATCGACAGCATGGCCTGTTCGCCACCCGACATGGTGCCACCGAGCTGCCGGATCCTTTCGCGCAAGCGCGGGAAGATTTCGTAGACCCGGTCGAGGCGCTGCAGGATCGTCGCGCTGTCGCGTTCCCGGTAGGCGCCGATGCGCAGGTTTTCTTCGACGGTCAACTTTGGAAACACCCTGCGCCCCTCGGGAATGCACGCGACGCCGGCCTTGTTGATCAGGTGCGTCGGTAACCGCGTAATGTCGAGGTCGCCCAGGTGAATGCTGCCGTTGCGCGGGCGCGTCAGGCCGAGTATCGAGCGGATCAGTGTCGACTTGCCGGAACCGTTCGATCCCAGAATGCAGGTGATCCTGCCCGCCTCGACGCTCAGCGACACGTCGGTCAGGACGTCCGCCTTGTCGTAGGCGGTGTAGATGCTGTGCAGTTGCAGCTGCGGAAGCGCGGCCGTCATGACTTGCCCAGATACGCCTGCTGCACCTCGGCATTGAGGGCGATCTCGCGATACGTTCCTTCACACAGCTTGCGGCCATAGTTGAGAACGACGCAGCGGTTGGTAATGCGCTCGATGACACTCATCCCGTGCTCGATGATGACAATCGTCAGTTCGGGCATCCGCGCGCGGATGATCAGGATGTCGTCCATCAATTCGTTCGTCTCTTCGTGGGTCATCCCGGCCGACGGCTCGTCGAGGAGCAGCAGCTTGGGACGACTGACCAGCGCCCGGCACACTTCGATCCGGCGCCGGTCGATCATGCTGACCGAACCGGCCGCGTTCAGCAGCCGGGTGCCGAGCGCCTTGTTGAATGTCATGAGCAGCTCGCGCGCCTCGTCCCAGCATGCCTCGTATTGGCGGCGCAACTGCTTGCGACAAACGACGTTGAACCACAATCCGTGATTCAGGCGCCGATGGTTGCCGATCATGATGTTGTCGAAGATCGTCAACGGCAGGCAAAGGCGCGAGCGCTGGAACGTGCGGGCTATGCCGGCGCGGTAGACGGCCTGGGGGCTGCTCTTGCTGATGTCCTGCGATTCATATTCGATACGTCCGGCGCTGGCCCTGTAGACGCCCGTCACGACGTTGAAGAACGTCGTCTTGCCGGAGCCGTTCGGTCCCAGCAGGCCGAGGATTTCACCGTGCCGGATATCGAGTTCCAGGTCGTCGAGCGCGGTCAACCCCCGAAAGCGCATGACGAGGTTGTGGCAGCTGAGCAGCGCGCTCATGCTCGGGAAGGGGCTTTCAAAGGGAAGTGGCGTCGCAGACGACGCGGGAAAAGTCCCGCAGGACGGAAGAGCAGCACCAGAATCACGGCCCCCGCATACAGCAGAAAGCGATATTCCTGGATGACCTGCAGCTTTTCCGGCAGGATCAGTACAAACGCCGCCGCCGGAAGAATGCCCCAAAGATTGCCGAGACCGCCGAGCATGATGATCGCGATCAGGACCAGCGAGGTCGAAAAGTCGAAATCGGTCGGTGAAATGAAGCCGGTCATCATCGCAAATACCGCGCCGGCCATGCCGGCGAACACGTTTCCGATCACGAAGGCCATGATCTTCAAACCTTGCACATTCAAGCCGAACGTAGAGGCGGCCACTTCGTCGATCCGGACTGCGTCGAAATGCATGCCGACCCAGGAACGCTCGAGACGCCGGGTCACGCCAAACACGACGATGGCAAGACCAAGTGTCACCAGCGCGTAGTTGAAATAAAAGGACAGCGTCGTGTCACCGATCACCAGCCCCTTGCCAAGCGACCAACCGAAGATTGTCATGCCCGGAACCGTCAGGCCCTGCGGACCGCCGAGCGTGTTGTTGACTTCGAGAAATGATCGAAACAATATCCCGAACGCCACGGTGATGAGTGCCGCGTAGTGGCCGCGCGTGCGCAGCACGGGAAGCAGCAGCAGCGACCCAAGCAGCCCCGCGACAACACCGCCCGCCAGCACGATCAACAGATGCGGGAGGCCCGTATGCGCGCCCAGCACTGCAGCCGTATAGCCGCCAGCGCCGAAAAAAGCAGCACCTGCGAAGTTCATGACGCCGCAATAACCGAGCTGTACGCTGAGGCCGAGGCAGGCGATGCTGTACAGCAGCACCGTTGCCAGGATCAGCAGCGAAAAGTCCTGCCGCGCAAGCACTGCAATGACGCTCACGAACGCGATGATCACCACGCCGTTCATCAGTGGTTCGTGAGCGGCGAACGCGCGCTCCGCATACGCGGCAGCACCGGTACGCGCTGCCACCAGCAGCGCAATCCCCCCGACGGCGGCGAGGACCAGAAGCCCCCATTGGTCGTGGATCCGCAACAGGAGCATCGCGAACACCGCGATCGCAATCACGCCGACCACTGCAGGGAGGGGCCCGGGCGATTTGTCTGCCGAGAACATCGACTCAGACTCTTTCCGCGGAGACTTCACCAATCATGCCGGTCGGCTTGATCACCATCAAAAGAATGATCACACCGAACGCGAACACATCCTTGTAGGCACTGAGCGATGGCACGGCGATGACGACGATGGTCTGCAGCAATGCAAACAGGAAGCCGCCCAGTATCGCCCCGTAGATGTTGCCGAGCCCACCCACTACCGCAGCGCAGAATCCGATGATGCCGAGCATCAGCCCGGTGCCGAAATTGATCTCGTTGTAGTACAGGCCGTTCATGACGCCGGCCAGCGCCGCCAATGCCGATCCAAGCGCGAAGGCCAGCAGCACGATCCATTCGAAATTGATACCCATGACCTTCGCCGTCTCGCCATCCTGCGCGACGGCACGGATTGCCAGGCCGGCGCGAGTGTGATTAATGAACAGGTTGACGAGCGCTATCACGACGAGCCCGGTGACGATCAGGATCAGCGTGTCCTGTCGAACAATGAGGTTGCCCCAGTGATAGGCGGTCTTCGGCAGCAGGTGGGGAAACGACTGCGGATTGGACCCGCTTGGATAGAACAGGCGAATCGATTCACGGATCGCGATGCCGATCATCAGCGTTATGAGCAGCGTAATGAACGGTGGCGCGTAGCGTAGCGGCAATACGAAAAATTTCGCGATCACCACGCCAAGGACCGCCATGCTGCCGATGGCAGCGACCAGCATGATCGCCAGCACGAGAACGGGCGAGTCGACTCCGGCTGCGCGCAGTGCAAGGTAGGTCGCGAGGCTGACGAATGCGCCGGCGGTCAGCACGTCGCCGTGCGAGAAGTTGATGACGTCCAGCACACCGAAATACAGGGTAAAGCCGACGGCAACCATCGCGTAGACCACACCGAGCATCACCCCGCTCAGGACGTATTGCGCGAGAAAGCCGATGTCCATTTCAGTGACTCGTCATGCGTGGCTGCCGACCCGCGCCGGCAGCGGGAAACTTTGCGTCGTGGTGCGGGGCACCAGGCGGCACCGCCGAGTTATACGCCGGCGGCAATCCTGGCCGGGTTGCGGCACCAGCCGCCACTGCCGGCAAGGCGCCGGCGGCAGCAGTCAGGTGCAAGAGCGAAGCGTACCTAGCGACCCTTCAGCTTGCGTTTGCCCGTCGCGTACTCGCTCTTGTCCCAGTCGATGAATTCGCCGTCCTGGACGATGTATTTCGTCGTCGTCGGATTGATGTTCTGGCCATAGTCATCGAAAGTGATCTTGCCGACGATCGCCTGGTAGTCCTTGATCTTGCCCAGTTCGTCGTTGATCTTCGCGCGGTCGGGCCCGGTCTTCTCGATCGTATCCATCACCAGGGTCGTGGCCGAATAGGCGTAGGGGCCGTACGCTGCGAACGGCTCGTTATACCCGGCCTCCTTGTACTTTTCCATGAAGAACTTCCCACCCGGCAAATCCTCGACCGGCTTCATGTCGTACATCGCGATCACGCCTTCGGCGAGCGCTGGCCCGGCACCCTTGACGAACGAAGGTCCGACCATGCCCGACGTTCCCTGGAACTGCGCCTTGATGCCAAGCTGATCCATCTGTTTCAACACCCGCACGCCAAGTGGCGTCAGGCCGCCGAAATAGATCACCTCGGGATTCAACTCCTTGATCTTGGTCAGCACCGCCGTCAGGTCCTGTTGATCGGGTGGCACGCCGAATGACGCGAGCATCGTGCCGCCCTGTTCCTTGAGAAACTGATCGAAGTATTTGAACATCTCCTTGCCGTAGTCGGTCGTGTCATAAAGCGCGACCCAGGTTTTGTAGTGCTCGGATTTCGTCATGAACTGCGCCGCGACCCGGTTCTGGTTGATCAGCGTCGCGCTCACGCGGTGGATATTGTGGGTCTTCTGCCCGTAGGTGATCGACGGCGCGACCGCCGCCCACACGACGACAGGCACCTGGAAGCGGATGAAGACCGGAACCATGGCGACCGTCGCGGCGGAGCAATAGGTCCCGATCACCGTCATGATGCTCGGGTCTGCCGAAGCCTTCGTGGCGACCTGGACGCCAACGCTGGGCTTGCATTCGTCATCGAGCGTCACGAGCTGGAATTCATATTTGGACTTGGGGTCCGCATTGTGCAGCTTGACGGCGAGCTCGGCCGAGTTGCGACCGCCGATGCCGTCGGCCGAAACCGAGCCGGTCAGCGGCGCGAGGAACGCGATCTTGACGACTTCCTTCGCGCTTGCGAGCGGCGCGCCGGCAATCATCGCGATCCCCACCAGCGCCGTTGCGATCCTCTGCTTGAAGTTGCGATTCATACCCTCTTCCTCCTGGTGACAGTCATGGCCAAATGGTGTTGCAGCATCACCGGACATCGTCGCGCATTTCGGCTGGACAATGCACGCTTGCCGCGACCGGCGCGTACTTGCGGCACAGCTGCGCGACCGTGTCAACCAATGTCTCGAGCGACACAGCGTCGACGTCGATCAGCGGCAGATTCGCCTGATACTCGACCGCGGCCTTCTGATGCAGCACGGGCGCATCGATGTCGTCACCCAGCCGCTTCAGATCGTCTATCAGGCTCGGACCCGCGCGCTCGCTGATGTGGAATCCGACGCTGAGCCGGCCGCGATCGGTGGGAACTACGCCGACGTGCAGGTCCCACATGCGCCAAGGTGAAAAGGCGAACGCCAGCCACCGGAACGTAGCACCGCTCGACCGATAGACGATCGCTTCCGGGTCGTCGGTCTTTTCGTAATGCTCGCCGAAATGCGGCGACAGGCCCGGTATCTCGTTCTTCATCCGCGCCATGACGGATTCGGCGATCGAATGGCGCAGTTGCCGCAGACCATCGTCATCCGCACCGCCGTTGCCCGCGCGCGCCGAAGCTGTTTCGGAAATCCTCGACATCACCAAGTCCTTTTCGACGGGCCTTGCAGACCAATACCCGAATGACGCGGCATGCTTCCGGTGAAGATGCTTGCCGCCCTAGGGTATCCGATAACCGGACAGTATGTCCACCTTAAGGGGTAACACCGCAATTTGTCAACGGCACAAATGGGCCGCCCGCTTGGGCGCCGGGTGACCGAAATATCGCTTGATGCGTCCGGCATTCGACGCTACCCAGGCTACCGACGACACCCTTGATCCCCCGCGACTGTGCGGACATACGTTGCGCATGTCCGGTATGTCCGGTATGTGGATACAATGTCCGTAATTAGCCGCAGTGTGCGCGCACTTGATCTACGTCAAGCGTTAGCGATGACGCGACTCTGTGGGCGACGCATCACCCGAGGAGAGGATATGCCCAGGAGCTTGCACGACAACTCGATCATCATCGATGGACTGATCATCGCGAAATGGGGGCCGGAAATTTTCCGCGCAATGCGTGCGGGTGGCGTAACGGCCGCGAACTGTACGTGCAGCGTCTGGGAAGGCTTCCCGGACAGCATGAAAGCCGTTGCCGAATGGAAGCAGTGGTTCCGCGAGTACAACGACCTGATCATCCAGGTCTTCGGCACTGCCGATATCCACCGCGCGAAGCGCGAGGGGAAGACGGGCGTCATCCTCGGCTGGCAGAACGCCGTTGGCTTCGGTGATCAC
>Ga0070696_100003208_pt1 | contig 10888 bp, 13 predicted proteins | sample KBSK1253metaG_FD_65474 | JGI IMG/M metagenome (GOLD analysis project Ga0070696, IMG submission 65474) | Corn, switchgrass and miscanthus rhizosphere microbial communities from Kellogg Biological Station, Michigan, USA - KBS K1-25-3 metaG | ecosystem: Host-associated > Plants > Roots >... | reverse complement strand
GTCCGTGGCGGTGGCGCCGTACAGCGGGATCGTCGTGTCGGGGACCTCGGCGGCGCCGGTCGGCAACGTACCGACGAGCGTGAAGAGGAGACGCCCCGGAATGACACCGACGGTCGCGCGGATGTCGGTGTCGATGAGGCCGGAGTGGTCGATCGTCGTCCCGTCGGCTTGACGGACCGACGCGCTGGCGAAGGCGGTCCCCAGATCCACCACGACCCGACTGCCGAAGCGTTGCGTGATCGCGACCGGGATCGTCATCTCGCTGATGCGATCGAAGGCGAGGGCGCCCCCGAAACTGTAACTCTCGAACACCACCCCGCTGCGAGCGGTCGTTCCAAACGGGGCCGCCTGTGCCGACGCGCCCGTCGCCCCGGCAGTCATGAGAAGAAGAGCGAATGCAGGTGTGCGCATCACGGCCGCTTGAAAATGATGCGGATGATGCCGGACGCTTGCGTAACGGAATTGATGCCCTTGGTCGCCGGGGTCAGCTCCGGCGTCGTCGTCGGGGCTCCGTTGTCCGTCAAGACACCGCCCAGCGACGGGGAGGTCTCGTTCTTCGTGGCCTCGAGCGCGCCAGCAGTCGGAGGCGGCGGCGCCGCGAGGGACGGCGGCTCCTGCGCGGCTGTCGCCGCATCGAGGACAGTGGCGACGTCGCCGCCCGCCACCACGGCCGGGGCGGCCTCGGCGGCTTGCTGTTGCTGCTGCGCTTCCTGGAAACTCGGGTCCGCGCGCACGGCGGCGCTGAACGCGGCGGCGGCGGCGCGGTAGTCGCCGCGCGCGAGCGCGTCCAGTCCCTGACTGTAGGCGAGGAAGGCAGCGAGGTTGCGCGGGCCCTGACGCAGGATGCGCTGTCGTTCGGCCTCGGTCAGCTGGATCCCCAGCTGCCCCGCCAGGCTGAACACGAGCTGTTTCTCGAGGTCGAGCAGGCCTCTGAACGTGCCGTTCGCCTCTGCCCCCGAGCGGACGGTCCCGTCACCGCGCACCACCGACGCCGTGAGGCGCACCGGCCCGTCCGGCGTGATCGACGCGACGCCCTGGACCATCCGTTCCGCCCGGAGCATCCGCCCGACGCGCGCCGCGCTGTTGGGATCTCCCCGCTGACTCTGCCCGAGCTTCAGCTCGTCGAGCAGCGCGCCGATCTGCACGCGCTCGAGCAGGCGGAGCGTCCGGATCAACGCCAGGTCCGACGTGATCAACTCGGCGAGACCGCGCGACAGTGGCTGGAACGTCGAATCGCCCCCGGCAGAGATCGTGACTGGGAGCACGGCAAGTGTGGATGGCTCGGGGGGCAACCGGGTCAACGTCGATTCGCTGGCCAACGCCTGCCGCGCCGTCTGTTCCGCCTGAGTGCGCAGCGCGAACAGGGCCTTGGCGCGGATCGCCGAAACGCCACGCGCCTGGGGGTGCTGGGTGGCGAAGTCGGTGTAGGTCGCGAAGGCCAGGTCGTAGCGCCCGTCCTTCTCCTGGCATCCCCCCAGCACCATGGGCCCGAGCGCGTCGGCCGGCGCAAGCAACTGGCCGGAGCGCGCCACGACGACCGCCGAATCGCACCGACCGGCTGCCATCAGGGTAGCGGCGCTGCGGAGCTGGGCATTGGCTGGGGTGACCGAGCCTAGGCGCGGTCCCCCCTTCCCTGCACAGGCCAGGCCGAGACAACTCACCCCAATGAGGACAATACGCTGACCCGTCAAGTCGAAGCTCCGGCGCCACATAAGGGGGTGGAAAGATGCCCCGGGACCCATGCTAAGCAAGGGCTTACACGGTTACGCCTGTGCGACCTAAGCCGCTATGACCGGCATCACCAGAAGAAGTAGACTCGGCCGACACGACTGCGGATGGGTGGGCGCTTATAGAGGAAGGCGGCGATGCAGCGGCGGGCGGCTGGGCGCCACCACGCCGTAGGCGGGCAGTACCGGGACCGGTGCCGCCGGCTCACTCGATCGCTTGCAGCATCTGACGCATCTTGCGCGCCAGGTCCTCGATTTGCTTGAGGCTGGAGAGCGTCTCCTCGTCGAACTTCTCGGGTGTGAGCAGCAAGATCTGCGTTTCAGCGAGGATCGCCGACAGGGGATTGGACAGATCGTGCCGGAACTTCAGCAGCGCGGCGCGCGTATCCGCCATCAAAGCAGCGAGCGGTATAGATCGCGCAGGTGGTGGTCGCGCAGGTCCCGAACCGCTTGCCACAAGTCTGGCTCCGACGTGGCGCAGAAGATTTCGGCGGTGGATCGCTCCGCCTCGGTTCCCTCGGCGCCGAACAAGACCCGGCCACGCCAGATGCCGTCCTCGCTGCGCCGCACGGAGAGGCGAATGTCAATCGGTTGTCCGTCGAAACGTATCGGAGGAAGGTCGTGAACGACCTGGTCGAGCGCGGGCGAAGCTTGGTACCGAGCCGGTTGTGCTGGCATGCAGTGCCGATCTGGCTGGTTTGCGCAAAGATATAAGAAAAAGAGACTTACGCAATACTTACGGACCGATTCCCATGGGCGTGAACGTCGCCAGAAACAGCGCGAGGCTCGCCCACGCGAGCCAGCGCCGCGAAGGCGGTAACGGGCGGTACGCGTCGAGCACCGGTGGGTGGCCGAGGCGTCCGCGCGAAAGCACCAGCACCAACACCCCCCACACCAGCCATCCAGACCAGAAGAACCACCCAAGGAGCATGATTGCCACCCAGAATCCGCGCCCGAGCCATTCGTGGCGTCGCGGCAGCGCGGCGTAGAGGATGTGACCTCCGTCCAGCTGCGCCATCGGCAGGAGATTGAGCGCGGTGACGAACATGCCGAACCACCCTGCGATGGCGGTGGGGTGGAGCACCAAGCCTGGGGTGTCGCCTACCGCCAGGCGTCGCACGACGTGGGTGACGATCGAGTCACCGATGTGCCATGCCGCCCCGTCCGGGAGCCACACCTCCATCCCGGACGCGCCTGACTCCGTCGGTCGGCTCAGTACAAACCCGATCCACAACACCGGCAGGGCAACGAGGAATCCGGCGAACGGGCCTGCGGCGCCGACGTCGAGCAACTGACGGCGGTCCGTGAGAATCGTGCGCAAGCGAATGAACGCGCCGAGCGTCCCGATCCCGACCGGCGCAGGCGGCCCGGGGATGAAGTAGGGTGGTGAGACATCGAGGTGATAACGGCGCGCCGTGACGTAGTGCCCCAGCTCGTGACAGAGGAGAATGGCGAGGAAGGGCAGCGAAAAACTGAGCCCACCGCTCCAGCCGTGCAGAAAGGCCGCGCCCCAGTGCCGCACCGCGAAGGCAAAGTGGACGCTGACCGCGCCGCTCAGCACCGCGCCGCTGAGTGTCGCCGTGAACAGCGTGACCGCGAAGAGCAACGCATGCATCACCCAGCGCTCGCGGGAGGGAGGCGCGGTCGGATGGGTAAGGACCAGGTGCCGGCCGTCGGCTTCGTCGGACCAGTAGTGGCTGCCGCGCCATGCTTGGAGGGCCTGTGCAAGCTCTGGTGAGGGACCGGCATGATTCGGATCTACAAGCGCATCAACGACTTCGCGGTCGCGCAGCGGGATCGTCCGCCACGCGAGGAGGAACCTTGTGAGGGTCACGGTCGCACGCTATTATTGACCCTTCGCACGCCGCCACATTCCCAGGTTTCCATTATCAACTAGGCCCACTCCCCCATCCCGGGGTTCCCCCGCCGTAAACGCAACCGGAGCTTGAAGCACACGTGGATATCGCCGAACTGAAGAGAAAGTCCGTCGCGGAACTACACGCGATGGCCGAGACCCTGAACATTCAGAACTATTCGGGGCTCCGCAAGCAGGATCTGATCTTCCGCATTGAACAATCGCTGCTCGACACCGACACGGTGCTCCGCGGCGAAGGCGTGCTGGAGATCCTCCCCGAAGGGTACGGCTTCCTCCGCAGCCCCGACTGGAACTACCTGTACGGCCCCGATGACATCTACGTCTCCCCGAGCCAGATCAAACGGTTCGACTTGCGGACCGGGGACACGATCATGGGCCAGGTGCGACCGCCCAAAGAGGGGGAACGCTACCTCGCGCTGCTCAAGGTGGAAGTCGTCAACGGCGAGGAGCCCGAGAAGGCGAAGCACCGCGTCGCGTTCGACAACCTCCGGCCGCGCTACCCTGAGCAGCAGCTCAAGCTCGAGCGCAAAGACGGCGACCTGTCGATGCGGGTGCTCGACATCCTCTCGCCGATCGGGAAAGGTCAGCGCGGCCTGATCGTGTCGCCCCCGAAGGCCGGTAAGACGATCCTCATGCAGAAGCTCGCCAACTCCATCATCGAGAACCACCCCGAGGTCTACCTCATCGTCCTGTTGATCGATGAGCGGCCCGAGGAAGTGACCGACATGGAGGAGAACGTGAAGGGGCCGAACGTGGAGGTGGTGTCGTCGACGTTCGACGAGCCGGCGGATCGCCACGTGCAGGTCGCCGACATGGTGATCGAAAAGGCGAAGCGGCTGGTGGAGCACGGCAAAGACGTGGTGATTCTGCTCGATTCGATCACCCGCCTGGGTCGGGCCCACAACGTCGTCGTGCCCCATTCGGGCAAGATCCTCTCGGGCGGCGTGGACGCCAACGCGCTCCAGAAGCCAAAGCGGTTCTTCGGCGCGGCCCGCAACATCGAGGGGGGCGGATCGCTCACGATCCTCGCCACCGCCCTGATCGACACGGGCTCGCGCATGGACGAGGTGATCTTCGAGGAGTTCAAGGGCACCGGCAACTCGGAAGTCATCCTCGATCGCCGCATCGCGGAGCGGCGCACCTTCCCCGCCATCGACGTGCAGCGCACCAGCACCCGCAAGGAAGAGCTGCTCCTCACCAAGGAAGAGCTCAACAAGGTGTACCTGTTGCGCAACTTCCTGGCCGACATGCCGCCCGTCGAGGCCATCGAGTTCCTGCTCGAGCGGCTCAAGCGGACGAAGACCAATGTCGAGTTCTTCCAGACGATGGCGCAGGGTTGAAAGGGCGGCTCCTGGGCGTGGATTGGGGCGAGCGCCGCATTGGCCTCGCCCTCTCCGATGAATCACAAACCCTCGCTCAACCCCTCGACACCCTCACCCGCCGCCCAGGCAAGCGCTTCCCCATGGCTCGCCTCCTGGAGCACGTCACCGCACAGCAGGTGGTCGGCGTCGTCGTGGGCCTTCCCCTCGACGAAGCCGGCGCCGAAGGTGAATCCGCGCGGGCCGCGCGCGCCCTCGCCGAGGACATCGGCCGGCGTACTGCCCTCCCGGTTGCGCTGTGGGACGAGCGCATGACGACGGCCAGAGTGCTGGCGGCGGTGCGCGAGATGGGCGGGTCTACGCGAGGGCGGAAGGAAGACGTCGACGCCCTCGCCGCGGCGCTGCTGTTGCAACACTACCTGGACGCGAAGCGGGGGGGAACCACGTGAACGCCCGTGCGGCGTGCGGCGTGTTCGCGCTGCTGTTGATCGGGTGCGACGCCGCTCAGGGTCCCAAAGCCACCGTCACGATCCCGCGCGGCGCCACGTTCAGTCAGGCGGTCGACTCGCTCAGCGCCCGCGGCATCATCCGCCACGAGGGCTGGTTCCGGCTCTACGCCCGCGCCCGCGGCCTCCCGGGTGGCCTCAAGAGCGGCATCTACACCTTCCACACCGACGACAGCTGGGGCGACGTCGTAACCGCCTTGAAGGCGGGCCGCGGCGCCGAGGTCCGGTTCACGGTGCTCGAGGGGATGATGGCGTTCGAGATCGCCGAACGCGCCCGGGTGTGGCTCAGGATCCCGCGCGACTCATTCTTCGCCGCCGTGAAGGACACCGCGCTGCAACGCGAGCTCGGTATCGGCGTGAACCCGGCGGGCGTCGAAGGCTACATGTACCCGACGACGTACACAGTGCCGGTCGGGATCAAGGCCCGGGACCTCGTGCGATTGATGACCCACGAATTCCTCGAGCGCTGGCCCCCGGAATGGGACGCGCGCGTCGGGCAACTCCGGATGACGCGCCACGAGGTCGTGACGCTCGCCTCGATCATCGAGGCGGAGGTCCGCTACCGACCCGACCGCCCGTACGTCTCCGCGGTCTACCACAACCGCCTGAAGCGCCACATGCCCCTGCAGGCCGACCCGACGATCAACTACGCCTACGGCCGGCGCCTGCGGCGCGTGTGGGAGAAGAACCTGCAGATTCGTTCACCCTACAACACCTACTTGCACCCCGGCCTGCCGCCCGGCCCGATCAGCCAGCCGAGCGACTCGAGCCTCTATGCGGCGCTCGATCCGGCTCCCGTCGGCTTCATTTATTTCGTGGCGCAGCCCGACGGCAAGCACGTCTTCTCGGAGACGTACGCGGATCACTTAGCGGCGATCAGGCGGGCGCGAGGGAGGCGCTGAGCTCCCGCGCCGCGCGTTCCGGGTCAGGGGCGCCCAACACCGCTCCGATCACCGCCACTCCAGCCGCCCCTGCACGGATGATCTGGGCAGCGGTCCCAGCCGTAATCCCCCCGATCCCAATCACCGGCATGCCCTCAGGCGCCACCCGCGCGAGCGCGGCAAAGCCGTCGGGCCCGAGCGCGGCCCCCGCGTCGGCCTTGTTCCCCGTGGCGAAACAGGGACCCACGCTCCAGTAGTCGGCGGGCCACGCACGCACGTGCTCCGCCTCCAGGACGGAGCCGACCGAGATGCCGAGCAGGAAACCCGCGGGCACCATTGGACGCAGCGTGTCGAGCGGTGGGTCATCCTGGCCCAGGTGCGCTCCCGCTGCGCCCGCGGCGAGCGCGACATCGACGCGGTCGTTCACCAACACGGGGACCGGCAGCGCCTGGACCAACGCGCGGGCAAGCTGCAGCAATCCCATCGGCGTAGCATCTTTCCAGCGCACTTGCACCATCGTCGCCCCGCCGGCGGTCGCCTGCCGGCAGACGTCGACAGCATCCCGGCCCTGCAGCAGGGCGGGATCGGTGAGCACCATCAACCGCAATTGATCGGCAAGCGCCATGACGAAGATCCTGCGCGGGCTCCGCGGGGCAACCACCGCGACCGCGAACACGAGTGAAGCGATCCTGCAGGCTACGGAAGAGCTGCTGCGCGCGCTCCAGGCCGCCAACGGTTTTGCGCCGGCCGACGTGGAGAGCGCGATTTTCACGTCGTCGCCCGACCTCACGGCCGACTATCCTGCGCGCGCCGCCCGCCGGCTCGGTTGGACCGATGTCCCGCTGCTGGGCGCGGCGGAGGTCGCGGTCCCGGACGGCCTGATGCGCTGCATCCGCGTCCTGTTGCACTTCTACTCGGCCAAGGCTCCGCGCGAGCTGAAACATACGTATCTGCGGGAAGCGGCGAAGCTGCGGCCCGATCGATGATAGGCGGGACCGCGGTCGTCACCGCCAAGGGTGCCGAGCGCTGGAAGCAGGGCCACCCCTGGATCTATCGCAGCGACGTGGCCGCAGAGCCTGGGAAAGACCCTGGCATCATCCGTGTCACGGACCGCCGCAGCCGTTTCCTCGGCCAGGCGCTGTACTCCCCCAAATCCGAGATCCGGCTGCGGTTGCTCACGCGCGGCGAGGAGCCGGTGGACGCAGCCTGGTGGGGGGAGCGCATCTCCGCCGCAGCGCACCGGCGCGCCGGGATCGAAGCCAACGCCTGGCGCGCCGTCCACGCCGAGGGCGACGGCCTGCCGTCGCTCGTCGTGGACAAGTACGGGCCGTGGGTCGTCGCACAGCTACTCTCGGCGGGACTCGAGCGAGCCCGGGACGACGTGCTGGCCGGGATTCAGACGGCGCTCGGACCCGAGGGCATTCTGCTACGCAACGACGCTGGAGTCAGGCGGCACGAGGGGTTGCCTGCGGAGGTTGTGTTGGCCTTCGGCCAAGTTCCTGAGGTTGTCGAGGTTGTGGAAGGCGGCGTGAAATATCTCGCCGCTCCCTGGTCGGGGCAGAAGACGGGAGCGTTCCTGGATCAGCGCGAGAACCGCGCGCTGGTGGCGCGCCACGCGCGCCCCGGCGGGCGGGCGCTCGATGTCTTCACCTACCACGGCTCGTTTGCCCTGCATTTGGCGCGGCCCTCCTCCGAAGTGATCGCCGTGGACCAAAGCACCGAGGCGATGGCGCGTGGGGCGGAGAACGCCAAGCTCAACGGCATCGGCAACATCGCGTGGCGGGAGGCGAACGCCTTCGACCTGCTGCGCGAGCTGGAGCAACGCAAGGAGCGGTTCGACACGATCGTGCTGGATCCGCCGGCGTTCGCGAAGGCCAAGGATACCCTGCCGCGCGCGGTCGCTGGCTACAAGGAGATCAACCTCCGGGCGATGCGGATCCTCGCGCGGGAGGGCGTGCTCTTCACCTGTTCGTGCTCCTACCACGTCACTCGCGACGTCTTCCAGGCGATGCTCGCAGACGCAGCGCGTGACTCCGGCCGCCGGCTGCAGCTGCTCGCCGTCTGCGGCGCGGCGGGCGATCATCCCGAGCTCGTGAACGTCCCGGAGACCGGCTATCTCAAGGGGGCGCTGCTGCGCGCCGTGGATTAGCGCAGCGACAGGATCCAGTCCGCGATCGCCGTGACGACGTCGGTCACGATCGGGACGCTCGGATTCTGGTAGGTCCCCATCTGCCCTGCCAGCGTGGTGTCGGCGACGTGCTTCAATACGTGATTCGTCGCCTGGATCAGCACGAGACGCGCCTCGGGCCGCGCCGCATGCAAGCGCTCGGCGTCTGCGACCGTCGCTTGCAGATCGGTCTCTCCTTGCACGATCAGCACGGGCTGGCGCACGGCGCGAATCGCCGCCGGCGCATCGAACGCCGCGAGGGAGCGCATGAAGGTCTGGTTGACGGGGACAAAGAGCATCGCGAGCTGCGCAGGCACGTCCGCCGGCTGCTCGCCCTGCAGGTAGTGCTTCATCGCGGTGTCGTAGCGCACGAGCGTCGCGCTGTCGAATTGACGGCTCAACTGCTCGCGCATTACGGCCGTGAGGGGACGGCCCAGACCGGACACGTGCACGACGCCCGCCACCGGCGCCCCCTGCCGAGCGGCAATGAGGGCCAGTGACGCGCCCTCGCTGTGCCCGATGAGCACCACGCGCGAGAATCGCACGTCGCGCGCCAGCGACTCCGCCGCCGCGCGCGCGTCGCCCGCGAAATCCTCCAACGTCATCGTCCGGATGTCGAACGTGCCTTGCGTTCCCGGCAAGCCGCGTTTGTCGTAGCGCAACGTGGCGATGCCCCGCTCCGCGAGGCGCCAGGCCAGCTGCGCGTAGGAATTCGGCCTGATCCCCATCACGGAATTGCCGTTCCGGTCGGTCGGCCCGGAGCCCGCGATGATGACCGCGACCGGCATGCGATCCTTGGAGCCCCGCGGCACCGTCAGGGTGGCGGCGAGCCGCAACGAGCCGCTCCGGATCGTGTAGGGCGTTTCGATGGCGACCGCGGGCGGTGTGGTGTCGGCCCGGGCCGCGCTAGGCGCCTGCGCGACCAGCGCGGCGAGGACCCTAAGGACGATCATGTTGCTCTCGCCTCCACAGGATGTACGACTGCACGACGGGGATTCCGGCCGCGGCGACGATCGCCGTGATAAACAGGGGGACGAAGGCACGCCGGGGCGCAAAGGCGCCTGTCGCGATCACCAGACCGGCGATCACGAACAGCCATCCGGCAGTGCGATGCACCTTGCGCCACACCGTGTCGCTCGAGAGGGTCCACGGCGTGCGAACGCCGACGAACCAGTTCGGCTCGACGCGGGTCAGGTAGTTGCCGAGGAACGTGAAGAGCAGGCCCAGCCCCACCGGAATGAGCCGATCCACCTGCACCGTATAGCCCATCCCGTTCGCGAGGATCAGGACGTGCGCGAGGCCGCTGAAGGCGAGGACCGCGTTCGCGATCAGCCAGTAGCTGTCCAGGAACTGGGCGTAGTTCTCGCGCCGGGGGTCCATTTTGGGCAGCACGTTGAACAAGCCCGTCAGGCAGAGGGTGACGAGCGGCATCACCGCCGCGGCCCAGAGCCGGGACGAATACCCGTCCGGGGTCCCCTGCAGATTCCAGTGTGTCGCGACGGTCTCGGGGAGCCGAGCGTACGCCCAGACCGAGACAGCGGCGGCAAGCACGGCGACGACGAGGCCGAACCAGCGGCTACGCATTGTTTCCTCCCGAGAAGCTGGTCATGAAGTAGCGCATCACTTCCTGAAAGACCGTGGTGTTGAGCCGATACCGGATGAACTGCCCCTCCCGTTCCGTGGCCACGAGACCGGCCGCCTTGAGCACGCCCAGATGGTGCGAAACCGACGCGAACGCGATCGGGAATTGCTCCGCGATGTCGCCCGCCGTGCGGTCGTGCTCGGCCAGCAGCTCGAGGATGCGGCGGCGGGTGGGGTCGGCCAGGGCGCGGAACAGGGAGTCATGCATGGATAGATACTTAGACAATTATCTAAGTATTGTCAAGCAAAGTTGACTAAATCCGCCCCAGTCACAAGGTTGCAGGCCATGTCCTCCGCGGCCGTTCGACGGGTCCTCGTCGCAATGCTCGGCGCCAACCTTGTCGTTCTCGCCGCGAAACTCTTCGTCGGCGTCGTGTCGGGCTCGCTCGCCGTCATGGGCGACGCGCTCCACTCGTCAGTCGACTCTCTCTACAATGTGCTGGGCCTCATCGTGATTCGCGTCGCGGCGCGGGCGCCAGACGAGGACCACCCCTACGGTCACGGCAAGTTCGAGACGCTGGGCGCCCTCGCCATCGTCGTGTTTCTCTCGATCACCTGCTTCGAGCTGATGCGCAACGCGGTCCAGAAACTGTGGGGCGGAGGCTCCACCGTCGTCGTGACCGACCTGAACCTCGTCGTCCTGCTCGCGACGCTCGGCGTCAACGTGTTCGTCGCCTGGTACGAGAACCGGCGCGGACACGAGCTGTCGAGCGAGTTGCTCATCGCCGACGCGGCGCACACGCGCACCGACGTCTTCATCACGATCGGCGT
>Ga0070696_100003207_pt1 | contig 10888 bp, 9 predicted proteins | sample KBSK1253metaG_FD_65474 | JGI IMG/M metagenome (GOLD analysis project Ga0070696, IMG submission 65474) | Corn, switchgrass and miscanthus rhizosphere microbial communities from Kellogg Biological Station, Michigan, USA - KBS K1-25-3 metaG | ecosystem: Host-associated > Plants > Roots >... | reverse complement strand
TCTGATTCATGAACTCGGTCGCCAGCCAGTCGAGCAGTTCGGGATGCGACGGCGGTTTGCCGCTCATGCCGAAATTGAAGACCGTGGGGACCAGCGCCTGTCCAAAGTGCCGCAGCCAGATGTGATTGATCGCCACGCGCGCCGTCAGCGGGTTTTGTTTATCGGCGATCCACCGAGCCAGCGCCAGACGGCGGCCGGTGCTCGAATCGGAATAGATCTTGCCGACCGGCGTATATGCATCGGCGGTTTCGAGCGCCTTGGCTGCCGCCGCGAGCTGTGCGCGCGCCTGATCGAGCTTCTTCGCGGCTTCCTTGTCGTAGGTTTCCGATTCCGGGCGAGCCGCGGTGAGCTGCTGCTGCGCGCGCAGCAGGTTCTCTTCGGCCTTCAAAACGTTGGCGTGGCGTTCGGCTTTGAGAGCGGCCGCTGCCAGTTCCTCCACGTTTGCCGGCTGTGTCGCGGCGTACTTGGCCTCGTCGGCGGCGACGCGCGCCTGCATTGCCGGAAGCGCGGCCCGGGCCGATGCGAGTTCCTTTTCCCGGAGAGTTATCGCCCCTTTTGCCTTTTCCGCCGCGGGCGCGTCTTTTGCATCGATCTTGGCCAACTCTTCGCGCGCCTTCACCAGCTCCGCCTCGGCTTTTTCGATTTCCGCCTTGGACTGTGAGATCAGATCGGAATGCACGAACGCGCGCGAATCCGGATAGTAAACCTCGAGCGGCAGCGGGATGGGCGCGGTCTTCAGCTCAGAATTTCCGAAGACCGCGGGAACGGCCGGCGTGAGCGGACGGTCCTTATCCGGGCTGCTCTCGTTTCCACGCAAAAAGCGATAGGTGGCCGCGGTGGGATCGGCGTCATACACGCGCGGAATGCCGTCTTTCAACAGGTCCGGCTGCCCGGGCACGCGGTCCGTGCGCACGTCATGCGGCTCGAAGAAAGCGCGGAAGCGGTAGTAATCCTCGTGCGTGACGGGATCGTACTTATGCGAGTGGCAGCGCGCGCATTTGAGCGTCAGGCCGAGAAACCCCATGGCGGTATAGTCAACCGTATCCTGCAGCCAGGTGTTGCGGTTGAACATGTACCAGTTGCGGGCGAGGTATCCGGTGGCGCGCACGACGTCCGGATTTTTCGGGGCCAGCTCATCTCCCGCCAGCATCTCGACGATCATCTCGTCGTAACCTTTATCTTTATTGACCGATTCGATGATCCAGTCGCGCCAGTGCCAGATGTTGCGCTGGCTGTAGCGCACCTGGTTCTGCACGCGCCAGCCGTACCAGTCGCTGTAACGCCAGATGTCCATCCAATGCCGGCCCCAACGCTCGCCATATCGCGGGCTGGCGAGCAGACTGTCGACCACGCGCTCGTAGGCATCCTTGGAATTGTCGGCTAGAAACGCATTCATCTCGCCGGGCGTAGGTGGAAGTCCGATGACATCCAGATAGACGCGGCGGAGCAGCGTGCGCTTGTCCGCGCCGGCTAACGGCTTCAAGCCGCGCTTTTCATGCTCGGCCGCCACGAAAGCGTCTATCGGATTGCGTACCCATTGAGTGTTCTGGACACGCGGCACCGGCGGACGCTGGGGGATTTTGAATGCCCAGTGCGTGGGAACAGCCGGACCTTTGGCGAGCGGCGCATCGTAAGGCGCGCCGGCGTTGATCCAATCAGCGATGCGCGCAATGGAATCGTCCGGCAGCTTCGGGCTTCCGAACGGCATGCCGGGCTGTTCCTGATGGGTGACGCGCTTGTAAAGAACGCTTGCCTTGGCGTCGCCTGGAACGACGACGGTACCCGTATCTCCGCCATGTAGCAGCGCTTCACGCGTGGAGAGATCGAGCCCTGATTTCTTCGTTTGCGCGTTGTGGCACGGCAGGCAACTCTTCGCCAATACGGGCCGGATGTGCTCGCTGAAAAGTTGTTCCGCGGGCGGCGCGGGTTGCTGGGCAAGTGCGGCGCCGTGCACAAAAACAATCCAAGCGATGGCGCAGATGCTGGAACTCATTGACAACACTATACTCCGACCGGGAGGGTGGGCTGTCAATCGGCGCTTACCGGGAGATGCGGCCCGGTTCCAGTTCCTTGTTCAGATCGAACACCGCGCCCACGGCCGCCACCGCGCAGTTTTGCCGCGTCATGCCGTTAAGCTGGCGGATGCGGTACGTGGCTTCAATGCCGGTGCAATGCGCTCCCAGGAAACGCTGGACGCCGAATTCCCGCAGCTTGGATGCGGTCCAGGCCAGCTTTTCATCATCCAGTTGGAAAAGGTGGAATCCGCCGAGAGCCGCGAATACCGGGGCGTTCGCGATGCGGTTTCGCACATGTTCGAGCGTGTTGACGATGCCGGCGTGGCCGCAACCGGATAGCACCACGATTCCCTTCGCGGTCTGGAATGCCATCGACATATCCTCCGGAACGTTGTCTTCCTCCGTGCCCTCCGGCGTTTCGACCTTGCCGCTTCCGGACCAGTTCCGCTCCGGATATTTGCGAGGCACGGGACCGGTGAACCAGACACCCGGCATTATTTCGGCCGGCTTGTCGTACTCCGTGAAGCGCCCGCCGGACTGCTCGAAAGCAGACTTCCACTCTGCTACCGCGGAGCCAAACGGGGACGCACCGGGCCGCTTGAAGAAAATTCCTTTGCCTACATGAGCCGCCGAGAGGGCCCGCGGATTCTTCTCCGCGAGCGCGCGCCGCAGCGTGATGAGGCCTCCTGTATGGTCCCCGTGATGATGGCTGAGCACGACGTCGGTGATATCCGCCAGGTTCACCTTTAGTTCGGCGGCATTGGCGATCACGGTTTGCGGCCGTGCGCCGGTATCGAACAGGATGCGCCGCCCGTCGGCTTCCACTACAGCCGCAAACCCCCATTCGCCAATCCCGGCTGTATCCGCCAGCATGGTGGATAGCACCGTAATACGCAGGTCGCGCACCATATGCGAGCCCGGTTGCAGCTGAGCGCCTGCCAAACTAGCGAACACCAGCGCCACGGCGATTGCGGAAAATCGGGCGAGTCTTTTCATGAGCTCTCCTCGGCGGCAAGGGCGCTGCGCCGCTCTCTGGTGAAACGGTTGAGCACCACGGCGAGTAGCAGGAAGGCCCCGGCAGCCGAGGCAATCGCTTCCCATTTCAATAGCGTAACGATTCCGACGGACTCCTTCCATACGCCGGCGGCGAGAATTGCGGCGCCGCCCGAGAGGCCTCCGGTGAGATTGAGCAACCCCGCGCCCAGGCCGTAATTCTGCTTGGAAATCACGTCGTAAGCAGCGGCGAATATGTTTGCGATGTACACTCCCGCGATGAATCCGAACGCCGCCGAGGCAAGTTTGGCCCCGGTCAGCGAGTCCGCAGCCGAGCTGAGGAAGGCGAACGGGGTGCAACCGGCGAGACCGCATACCGCGATCAGGAAGCGCGCCGAAGGAATTCTTTTGACCATCCAGTCAGACAGCACGCCGCCGGTGAGCACACCCGCCGCGCAACTGATCTGCAGGTAGAGCGTGGCGATCAAGCCGCTCTGGGTCATCGACAAGTGATAGCGCTCGTAAATGAAATTGGGGAACCAGGCATAGAGCGTCCACAGCATAGTGCAAAAAGCAAAAAACGCCGCGGCCAGCGCGAGATAACACCGGGATTTGAAAATGGCCGCCGGCGTGGCCGCCCGACGCTGCTTCGGGCCGCCCATGTGTGGCATTTTTCGAAAAACGCGCCACAGCACCAGAGCGTAGGCGATCCCCGCCAGCGCGAGCAGCGCGAATCCGGGTCGCCAGCCCACGTGCTCCGCCGCCCAGCCGCCGTACCATCCGCCGCCGATGATGCCTGTGAATTGTGCCGAGGAGTGTATGGCCAGCGCCTTTGAGCGCGTGCTTCCGGGGTGCAGCATGGCGATGGTGGCGAGAGCGGCGGGAACGTAGAGCGATTCGGTGACTCCCACGACTGCACGCCACGCCAGAAGCGAGGTCGCGGAGGTGCTCAGACCCGTGCCCAAGGTCGCCAGGCTCCACAGCACCAGGCTCGTAATGATGATACGGTCGCGGCGCAGCACATCCGCAATCCGGCCCGTCACCGGCATGCAAAGCGAATACACCCAGAGGAACATCGTACCGATCAGTCCGAGCTGCGCATCCGAGAAGCCGAGTTCGGCGCGGAGCACCGGAAAAATCGAGAAGACCACCTGGCGGTCTACATAATTCAAAACGTACGCGATCCAAAGAAACGCCAGGATGCCCCATGCGGCGCGCGGATTGATGCCGGTGTTCGGCTGTGACGCTCCCGCCGGGATTGCTGGCGTTGACATGCACTAAGGCTTGACGTCTTGCGCGATGACGTAGAGCGTCACTCCCTTATTGATGCGCGCCGGAAAATGCATCATCACGACGGCGCCCTCGCGATGGGCGTGAACATCGAGCGCGGACGAGGAGTGATCGGAAAAATCGTGCAGGCGGCCCAGCAGGTCGCCTTTCTTCACGTCGGATCCCAACTGGACCAGCGGCTCCCAGATCGCGGTGCGCGGCGAGGGGATGTAGTCTTCCAGGTTCGACGCGTCCACCAGCCGTGGAGGCGAGGCGCGTTCCGGGTCCACTTTGACAACCTTTCCGGGCAGCATCCCGTAGTGGCGAAGAACGTTTTTGAAGCCTTCGTAGGCGTGGCTCACGCCCCTCAGATTCACCGATTCGCCAAACCCGAATTCGCCGCCAATGGCGATCTTGCCGTCTTTTTCCGCTTCTTCGGGAAGCAGCCCTGATGCCATCGCCAACGTATAAATCAGAATGAAAGGCGTGTCGAAAAGCGCGGCGACCTTTTCCATCTCGGCGCGCTGCGCGGGATCGGGAATTGGATGAAAGGAAGTGCAGATGGCAAAGCCGCCCTCGTTGCCGCCCGCGTGCACGTCGACCACTACGCGCACCTGCGGAAAGATCCGCGTTTTGACGAAATTCGAAATGCGGTACGAGATAGTTCCGCGAGGATTTCCCGGAAACGCCCGGTTCATGTTGACCCCGTCGAGCGGTGAAATGCGGGTGTTGGCGACGCACGCGCTCTCGCTCAACTGCGGGATGAGGATCACGCGGCCCGACATCTCTGCCGGGTCGAGGTCCTGGCACAGGCGCTTGACCGTGACCTGCCCTTCATATTCGTTCCCATGAGTTCCGCCGAAAATGGCCACGCCGGGCGGATGCGCCGCGGAATTTTTCGAGCCGTTGATGACCGTCAGCGGTACCAGCGAGTATCCCCAGCTGGAGTCGTGATGAAACGCCACCTGATAGTGATGCTTACCGGGCTTGGCAAAATCTATTTTTGAAGAATCATAGATGACGGTCGGCCCCGACATGGACGATCAGTATACTATGTCGGGTCCGGACGGCCGGGTAGGCGATTGTGCCGGTCATTTCCCGTAAGTCCTGTCCGGCTTGACAAATGCGGCCGCCAGAGCCAACCATTACTCTATCGCAACCGTTCGCGAGCCTTAATCATCTAAACACCCTGACAGGACGCTATGTTTCGGGCGATTCGAGAGCAGATCGACACCATTTTCCGGGAGGATCCGGCTGCAAAAAGTGTGCTCGAAATCGTGCTCTGTTACCCGGGTTTTCACGCCATCCTGCTTCACCGCCTGGCGCATCGGTTGTACCGGGCCGGCGTGCCGCTGGTTCCGCGCGTGATTTCGCAGACGTCGCGCTTCCTGACCGGCATCGAGATCCATCCGGGGGCGCGGATCGGCAGACGTTTCTTCATCGATCATGGCTCGGGCGTAGTGATCGGCGAAACCACCGAGATCGGGGACGATTGCCTGCTCTACCAGGGCGTCACGCTGGGCGGCACGGGGAATGAGAAGGGCAAGCGGCACCCGACCCTTGGGAACCGGGTGGTCGTCGGCACGGGCGCGAAGGTGCTGGGGAGCATCCGGCTCGGCGACGACGTCAAGGTAGGCGCTGGTTCCGTGGTCGTGCACCCGGTGCCGGATAAATCGACTGTGGTGGGCATACCCGGCCGCGTGGTGCGCACGCGCGGTGAAAACGGCGTGCTCGAACACGGCAAGCTTCCCGATCCCGAGGGGCAGGACATCGAAGATCTCAAGCAGCGGGTGGCTGAACTCGAGGCGCAGCTTCGATTTCTGGCCGAGCGTCTGGAACCCGCCGCCACGCGCAAGCTATGAGGCTCGCAGTCTGTCTGCTTCTCGCGGCCGGGATTTCATCCGCCGAAAATTTCACATACTGGATTCAACCTTGCGAGGGTGCGATTGCGAGTGAATCGGCATGCGACGCCGGCGATGCCGAACTAGCGCGATGGGCGCTAGGCGCGTGGGAGAAAGCCGGCCGGAGCGCCGTCAAATTTGAGGAATCCAAAGAAGAGCGCGCGCGGATTCGCGTTTTCTGGGCTTCGGGACGCATGCGTCTTTACGGGGAAGCCCGTCCGGTGGTGGTTGACGGCAAGCGGGGCGCCGAAATATACGTGAATCCCGATGTGGCGCAACTGGGCGCCGAGATTCATACCGCGGCGGCGAGCGACCGTCTGCTGCGGGACGCGATCGTCTATCTCACCTGCCTGCACGAAAGCGGACACGGGATCGGCCTCTCGCACACGGGAAAATTCGACGACATCATGTATAGCTTCGGCTACGGCGGCGACATCGTCGAGTATTTTGAGCGATACCGGCGCAAACTGGGCGCGCGCGAGGACATTCGCCGGCACTCCGGCATCTCCGCGGACGACCGGCAGCAGTTGGTCTCTCTGTTTCGGAAACCGCCGGACGCTGGGTTACCATGATGAGTTGGCCCAGCCGCTCGCTCGTCTCCGATCCAATCTGGATTTCATGCCGTCGCCCGTGCCGGACCGGCCCGGCCTGCTGATTCGCGATCCATATCACTACTCGGAATTGACAATAATCATACCCCCGGCGCTGATCGAATGCCTTCGCTGTTTCGACGGCGAGCAGACGGATGCCGATGTGAGGGCCACGCTGGTGCGGCTGACCGGCGATCTGCAAGTTGGGGAAGTGACCACCCACCTGATCGAGACCCTCAACGGGAGCGGATTTCTCGAGAACGAACTTTTCGAGCAGATGAAGGAAAAGAGCGAACATCAGTTCGCAAGCGCCGGCAAACGGTTCGCGGTCCATGCCGGCGGCGCATATCCGAACGAGCTCGATCCGTTGCGCGCGACGCTCAATCGATATCTGGATGGGCAGGCGGCTGACGGTTCCGCGGGCAATCACATCGCCATCGCGGCGCCGCACGTCAGTCCTGAAGGGGGCTGGCAGAGCTATCGGGCCGCCTACAGCATGATGTCACCGGCGTACCGGGAGCGCACGTTCGTCGTGCTGGGGACGTCGCATTACGGTGAACCGGAGCGCTTCGGCCTCACGCGCAAACCGTTTGTCACGCCGCTTGGTGAGACGGCGGTCGACGTCGCGATGGTGGACTGGCTGGCGGAACGCGCGGGCGCGGCCGTGCAGATGGAAGACTACTGCCATGCCATCGAGCACTCCATCGAATTTCAGGTGTTGTTCCTGCAGCACCTCTACGGCGCGAATATTCGCATTCTTCCGATTCTGTGCGGCCCCTATGCCACCAGCATCTATATCGGCGGCCGTCCCGAGGAAAACGAAAATGTGCGCCGGTTTCTCGACGCGCTCGGCGAACTGGCGTCGCGCGAGGCGGACCGGTTGTTCTGGGTCCTGGGCATCGATATGGCCCACATCGGCCGCCGCTACGGTGATTCGTTCATCGCGAGGGCGGATGAGGGGCAGATGATGGAGGTCACCGCGCGCGATCGCAAACGCATCGACAGCCTGAACCGCGGGGATGCCGATGAATTCTGGAACCTGGTCCAGCAGCAGCGTGACGATCTGAAGTGGTGCGGCTCCTCTCCGCTCTACACTTTCCTCAAAGCCATGCCCCAAGCGCGCGGGGAACTGCTGCGTTACGAGCAATGGAACATCGATGAGCAGAGCGTGGTGAGTTTCGCCGGGATGTCCTTTACCGAATCCGCAAAAGCGTGAATTGCGCAGCGGCGCCTTCCCGGACCATACTGGACAAATGCCCCCTTCGCCGAGTCGGCTCTCGTTGTGTGTTCACGGCCTTCGAAAAGCGTACAGCGATGTGGTCGCGGTCGACGGCCTCGACCTGGAAGTGCGCTCCGGCGAGTGCTTTGGGCTGCTCGGACCGAATGGCGCCGGCAAAACAACCACCATCGAGATCTGCGAGGGGCTGACGGAGCCCGACGGCGGCACCGTTGAGCTGCTGGGCCTCGGCTGGAAGAAGGATGCGGCTGAATTGCGGCAGAGGCTCGGTGTCCAGTTGCAGGAAACACAGCTTTCCGAAAAGCTTACGGTCGAAGAGACGGTGCGGTTGTTCCGCAGTTTCTATCGCCGCGGACCCGCGGTTTCCGAAGTGATCGCGATGGTTCAGCTCGAGGAGAAGCGTAGCTCGCGCGTGGGCGGCCTTTCGGGTGGACAGAAGCAGCGGCTGGCGATGGCATGCGCGCTGGTGGGCGATCCCGATCTGCTCTTTCTGGATGAGCCGACCACCGGCCTCGATCCGCAAGCGCGCCGCCAGCTTTGGGAACTCATCGAGCGATTCAAGAGTGAAGGCCGCAACATCATTCTGACCACCCACTACATGGATGAGGCCGAGCGGCTGTGCGATCGCGTGGCCATCATGGACCACGGCAAGATCATCGCGCTGGGCACGCCCAAGGAGTTAATCGCTTCCATCGGGGCGGAGCACATGGTGGAGTTTGCGGTGGATGGAGATGCGGGCCACCTCGATGTTCCGGCGCTCGAGCGAATTGAAGGCGTGCGGGTGGCGCGCGCGGAGAATGGCGGATACCAGTTGCAGGTAACCGAGCTGCACCGCGCGGTGCCGGCCCTGTTCACCGAGTTGTCGCGGCGCAGCATTCCGCTGACCGAGCTTCGCACGCATTCGGCCACACTCGAGGATGTGTTTGTATCGCTGACCGGGAGACATCTGCGCGATGAGTGAAGGAACCGTATTAGTGGATACCCGCGAGATGCGGCCGGCGGCGGAAGGGCGTCCGGCTGCCGGGGGCGCGCTCATTCAACTCACGCTGGTGCGCTTTCGGGAATTCTGGCGCGAGCCGGAAGCCGTGTTCTGGGTCTTCATTTTTCCCATCCTGCTGGCCAGCGGGTTGGGGATCGCTTTCCGGAATCGGCCGGCGGACGTGGTCAAGATCGGCGTAGTGGGATCGGAGCTCGCGGGCTCGCTGCGCGCCGATAAGGCGCTCTCCATCGAAGTTCTGGATCGCGCGGCGGGAGAGCAGGCGTTGCGCGCGGGACGCATCGTGTTGCTGGCGATTCCAGCGGCGGGCGGCGGCGTCACGTACCGCTACGACGATACCAATCCGGACTCCCGCATCGCGCGGCTGATGGCCGATCGCGCGGTGCAGCATGCCGCGGGGCAAGGCGATCCGGTTTCCGCAACCAACGACCTGGTGCGCGAGCCCGGCTCACGCTATATCGATTTCCTGATCCCCGGCCTTCTGGGAATGAACCTGATGGGCAGCGGAATCTGGGGGCTGGGCTTCGGCATTGTGGACGCGCGCAGGAAGAAGCTGCTGAAGCGGCTGATCGCTTCGCCCATGTCACGCAGCCAATATCTGCTGTCGTACCTGCTATCGCGTTTGACATTCTTGTATGTCGAGGTAGCCGCGCTCGTGGGATTTGCGGCGGTGGTTTTCGGGGTGCCGGTAAGGGGGCGCATCTGGGAACTGGCTTTGTTGTGCCTGGTGGCCGCGCTTTCGTTCAGCGCTGTCGGGCTGCTCATCGCGTCACGGGTGAGAACGATAGAAGGCGCATCCGGCCTGATGAACTTCGTCATGCTGCCCATGTGGATTTTTTCCGGTGTCTTCTTTTCAGCCGACCGCTTTCCGGCCATGTTCCAGCCGTTCGTTCGCGCGCTTCCGCTGACGGCGGTGATCGATGCGCTCCGTGCCAACATGCTCCAAGGCGTGACGCTGGCGCACCTCGGCCCGCAACTGGCGGTGATTACCGGATGGCTGGTGCTGTGCTTCTTCACGGCGTTGAAACTGTTTCGATGGAAATAGCATCCATTGGGAAGCTATGCCCGAGATCCTGGCCGATCAATACCGCCGCTGGTTTGAATATGAACGAGACAGCCACCGCAAGGTGATTCAATCGCTCGTGGCGGTGCCCCCCGAGCGGCGTTCATCCGATACATTCCGGAAGTCGATTGAACTCATGGCGCATGTGATTGCGGCGCGGTGGCTGTGGCTCTTTCGGCTGGGCGCTGCGGCGAGCGCTCCGGCGGAGCTGTTCCCGCGAAACGTAGCGCTCGAAGACCTGGCATCGCGATTCGAAAATATGGAAAAGGCGTGGGCGGCCTACTTAGGCCCGCTGAGCGACGCCGACATTGCGCGCGTATTCGAGTATCGAAGCCTGGAGGGCGAATGGTACCGCAACACCGTGCAGGATATCCTCGCGCAACTGTTCGGGCATTCGTGGTATCACCGCGGCCAGGTCGCCGCGCTGGTCCGCGCGCTCAATTGTGAACCGGCGGTTACCGATTTCCTTTTCTGGACCCGCGAGGCCATTCCGGCGCCCGGCGCCTAACAGGCCGCAATCTACGCCGACAGCCCGACGGCAACCACGGGCGACGGCAATTGCCTATTGAGTTTGCAGAACGGACTCCAGAGCCGCCGTGTCGTTCTTCTCCAACGCAGCTTCTACGGCCAGGCTCGCGCGATCGCGGCCAATGGTCGCTACTGCGAGCACCCGGTTGTTCTTGCGATAAATAGCGCAGGCATTTCGAGCCGCCAGATCACCGCGTATTTCAAGACCGTCCCAAGAGGTAGCGTGCCCGACATACGAAATCGTGGCGTCGTAGTGTTGGCTCCAAAAAAATGGAACGTCCCGAAAGGCATGACC
>Ga0070696_100003205_pt1 | contig 10891 bp, 8 predicted proteins | sample KBSK1253metaG_FD_65474 | JGI IMG/M metagenome (GOLD analysis project Ga0070696, IMG submission 65474) | Corn, switchgrass and miscanthus rhizosphere microbial communities from Kellogg Biological Station, Michigan, USA - KBS K1-25-3 metaG | ecosystem: Host-associated > Plants > Roots >... | reverse complement strand
GGCGACGGTTCCCGACACCTTCACCGGCCCGGAGCGGCCCTCACTCGAGACCGTGAGTTGCGAGGCGTACGCACCGGCATCCGGTGTCTTGCGCTCCACGACCGTCATCCCCCGCGCCTTCGCGAGGGCGCCGGCGTTGACGAGGTTCACCCGCTCGGTCGTGACGGTCTCGAGCAACCCGCGCAGCACGGCCGCCGTCAGCGGCGAGCCGTCGTGCTCGGCCAGCTCGCCGGCGATCTCGAGGGTCAGCGTCTTCACCCCGCCACGCGAGAACTGGGCGAAGAAGCGGCCCAGGATCTCGGCCAGGGGCAGGTAGGGCCCGATCGCCCGGGCGGTCTCGGGAGTGAGCAGCGGAGCGTTGACGGCGTACCGCGCGCTGCGCCCGTCGAGCACCTCGAGCACCTGCGCCGCGACCTCCTCGGCCACGAGGATCTGGGCCTCGGCGGTGGAGGCGCCGAGGTGCGGCGTGAGCAGCGTGTTCGGCGCGGTGAGCAGGGGCGAGTCGGTCGGTGGCTCGTGGTCGAAGACATCGATCCCGGCGCCCGACAGGTGTCCCGACTCGAGGGCCTCGGCCACCGCCGCCTCGTCGACGATCCCGCCGCGGGCCACGTTGAGGACGATCGCCCCCGGCTTCAGCTTGGCGATGGCCGCGCGCCCGATCAGGCCCTTCGTCGCGCGGGTCAGCGGGACATGGACCGACACGATGTCGGCGCGCGACAGCATCGTGTCGAAGTCGACCAGCTCGGCGCCATGGTTGGCGGCCTGTTCGGCGGTCACGTACGGGTCGACGCCGAGGACCACCATCTCCATGGCCCGCGCTCGGCTGGCGATGGCCTGGCCGATCTTGCCCAACCCCACGATCCCGATCGTCCGGCCGCGCAATTCCAACCCGGTGAACCTGGGTCGATCCCATTCGCCGCGGCGGACCGAGGCGTCCGCGGCGGCCGTCCGACGGGCCACGCCGTACAGCAGTGCGAGGGTGTGCTCGGCAGCCGCGATCGTGTTCCCGGTCGGGGCGTTGACGACGGTGATCCCGGCGCGCGTGGCCGCCTCGAGGTCGACGTTGTCGACGCCGACCCCGGCCCGGCCGATGACGACCAGCCGCGAGCCCGCGGCGATGAGCTCGGCATCGACCTGGACCTGGCTGCGCACGATCAGCGCGTCGTAGTCGGGCAGCAGTGCCGCCAGCTCGTCGCGGCTGCAGCCGATGCGCTCGTCGACCTCGTGGGCGGCGGCGAGGAGCTCGATCCCCTCGCGCGCGACCGCCTCGGCGACGAGGACCCTCATGCGCCGGCCGCTGCGGCCGACGGGGCGATGGCGCCGTATGCCTCGAGCGCCGCGACCTGGGCCGCGGCGACGGCCGCTCCGGGCGTGACCGTCCGACCGTGCGCCAGCGCCGCGAACTCGAGGGTGCTCAGGGCGCCCAGGATCTCCTCGAGCGTCACCGAGCCGAGGTGCCCGAGCCGGAAGATCTTGCCGGTCAGCTTCCCCTGGCCACCGGCCAGCACCACGCCGCGCCGCTTGACCTCGGCGTTGAACGCCTTCCAGTCGAGGTCGTCGGGGACGTTCGCGGCCGTGACCGTCTTCGATGCATGGCGTGGATCGGCGAACAGCTCGAAGCCGAGGGCGGCCAGGCCGGCTCGGGTCGCGGCCGCGCAGGCCTCGTGCCGGGCGAAGATGCCCTCGGCGCCTTCGGCCGCCATCAGCCGCAGGCCCTCATCGACCTGGTAGACGACGGCGATGGCCGGGGTGAACGGCGTCTGGCCGTCGTTCGCGGCGTCACGATGCGCCCGAAGGTCGAGGTAGAAGCGCGGCATGCGCGCGGTCTCCATGGCCGCCCAGCCACGCTCCGATGCCGCGATCATCGCCAGTCCCGGGGCGGCCATCCACGCCTTCTGCGAGCCCGTGACGACGAGGTCGACGCCCCACTCGTCCATCCGGAAGGGGACGGCGCCGAGGCCGGACACGCTGTCGACGAGGATCAGGGCGTCCGGCGTCTCTTCGCGGATCGCCGCCGCGAGCTCCGCGATGGGGTTCATGACGCCGGTCGAGGTCTCGTTGTGGGTCAGCAGCACGGCCTTCGCGTCGGGCATCGTGCGCAGGCGTTCGCGGATCTCGTCCGCCGCGGCTGCGTAACCCCACTCCGCGTCGAGCCTGGTGACGTCCGCCCCGTAGATGCCCGCGATCTTGGCGAACCGGTCGCCGAACGAGCCGATGCTGACGCCGAGCACGCGGTCGCCGGGCGAGAGCGTGTTCACGATCGCGGCCTCGAGGCCGCCCGAGCCGGCCGTCGTGATCATCGCGACGTCCTGGGTCGTGCCGAAATACGGCTTCATCCCTTCGAGGATCCGGCCTAGCATCGCCGCGAACTCCGGGCCGCGGTGATTGATCATCTGGCGGGCGCCTGCCTCGCGGACCGACGGCGGCAGCGCGGTGGGACCGGGGATGCGGAGATTGGGCTCGAAACGGTCCACGGGGCGCTCCTTGGCTGGGCTGGCGGGGGCGGTCGGTGGCGGATGGCGGGCGTGCACCGAAGGCGCGGCGCGCGAGGAGGATGGTGCCACGAACGGCGGCGACCGGCTCGTGCCCGATGGCCGGGAGGCCCCGCTGGACGGCATATTTCCGTCGGCTGGCGGACACTTGCCCAGCGCGCAGCGTCGCATGCTGGCCTCGCCAGCCGTCCAGAAGCGCGCCCCCTCACCCTGGAGTCAAGTTTCCGTGACCCGTCCAGCGCCCGGCCGTAAATCGCACCGACTACGCCGCTACGTGGTCGGCGTCGTGTTGCTGGCTGTCGTGGGCGGCACCCTCGGGGCGTTCCTCGTCGCGACCGACACCTTCGGGGCCGGAGAGAAATGGCAGTCCGTCCTCAACCGGGTCGACCGGTTCCTGGCGGGCCCGGTTCCGGACCGTCCGACCGTCAGCACCGTGCTCGTCACGGAACCGCCCGAGACCCCTTCGCCGATCCCGACCGTCGCCCCCACGCTGGCGCCGGGCGCCACGCCGACGCCGACGCCGAAGGCCACCCCCACACCGACCCCCGAACCCGAGCGCGCCTCGGTCGACGTCAACATCGAGGCGCACCCGAACCAGGTCTTCGCCTCGGAGCTGCACAAGGACTGGTGCGCGCCGGCCGGCGTGCAGATGGTCCTCGCGGTCCTGGGGCTCGCCAACACGTCGGACGCGACGCAGCGCGAGATCGCCGGCCGCATCCACGAGTGGGACGCCTATTCGGATAGCCACAACGGCGACTGGGGGCCGGGAGCGATGGCCTTGGCCCTGAAGGCGTACGGCGCCCCCGGCTATGAGGTCCGGGCGTTCCAGACGCGTGGCGGGGCGCTGGTCGATGCGGCGAGGGCGATCGACAAGACGGGCTCGCCGGCGATCCTGCTCGCCTGGCGGGGCGCTCATACCTGGGTCATGACCGGCTATCGCGCCGACGGCGATCCCCTGATCTTCAAGAAGGTCAAGATCGAGGGCACCTACATCCTCGACCCGTGGTACCCGCGGGTGTCGTCCATCTGGGGCGCATCGGATGGCCCCGGCGTCTTCCAGGACGCCGCCGAGATGCAGCGCAACTTCCTGCCGTGGAAGCGACCCGAGGGTCGCTATCCCGATCGCGACGGCTTGTGGATCACGGTCGTGCCGACCATCCCGCAGGCTGCGACGGACTAGGCGCTCTCGGCCGAGGCTCCCGAGCCTCGCAGGTGGGCAAGCACGGCCAGGACCCGCCGGTGGTCCTCGATCGTCGGTTCAAGGCCGAGCTTCGAGAAGATCGCCCGCACATGGCCCTCGACCGTCTTGAGCTCCAGCGTCAACCGCTCGGCGATCGCCGGATTCGATCGTCCTTCGGCCATGAGGCCGAGGATCTCCCGCTCTCGGGGCGTCAACTCATCGAGCGGGGAGTGGCGCCGCCGACGTCCGAGCAGCCGGGCGACGACCTCGGGATCGATGACCGATTCGCCTGCCGCGACCCGTCGAACGGCGTCGGCGAGGTCGGCCAGACGGGTGACCCGCTCCTTGAGCAGGTAGCCGACTCCGGCCGGGTCGTCCCGCAGGAGATCGACTGCGTAGCGCGTCTCGACGTACTGCGAGAGGACGAGGATCGCGATCGTCGGATGTTCGGCCCGGATCCGGCGCGCCGCCTCGAGGCCCTCGGTCGTGTGGGTCGGTGGCATCCGGACGTCGACGACCGCGACGTCGGGCCGTTCCCGTTCGACGAGTGCGAGGAGGCCGGGCACGTCCACGGCCTGGCCCACGACCTCGAATCCAGAGGCGGCCAGGGCGGCTGCCAGCGCCTCGCGGAGCAGGACCGCGTCGTCGGCGAGGACGATGCGGATCGGCCGTGGGATTCCGTTCAAGGCGCCAAGGTACTCGCCGACGGAGACGCCGCGGCCGGCGAATGGAAGAACCGGATCGACCCGACGATCGTCTCCGCCGTTGGAATCCAGCTCTCGATCGGGCCGCCACTCCAGATCTCGATCGCGATCGTGGCTCCGTCGACGTCGAGGAGGGTCACCGGGACGTGACCCTGCTGCGGGACCTGGATCGGGATCCCTTTTGCGTCGCGCCAGAGAAAGATGCTCGATCGGGGGTCCTTACAACCGGCGCTGTCGCCCTCCATCGTCAGGTCGACCCGGAACGCCGGCCTGCCGTCGATGACCGTTCGGCCCGCGTCTTCGACGTGCAGTCGATCGACAGAGCGGAGGTACGACAGCAACCCCTCGACCCCCGGCTCCCTCGGAACGACCGCGCTATCCGGCCCGAAGGTGCACGGATCGTTCAGGACGTCCTGGACGGCCCAGATCGAGATGCCTTCGACGTCACCCGGCGGTGCAGACAGCACCTGGAGGTGGTCCGACTTCGAGTACAACCTGATGTCACCTCCGGCGGGGGCCTCATAGGAAAATGGCCGGACGAAGGCGTCGGCGCGCCCGTTCTCCGGGGGCCTCGGCCCCATCTCGGGGACGGCGGCGGCCAGCGCCAGGACGGCGATCGCACTGCCGACCGCGACGATCAGGACCGCTGGACTGGACAGGCGGCTGCGCCGTCTACTGCCACGTGATGTGCGCTCCTGGGGCACGGCCCGCACGATCCCAGATGTCGTCGGAGCCGTCGGCGGCTGGGCGTCGTCGGTCACGGTGCCCTTGGGCCGATCGAGCGGCAGGTCTGCCCTGACGGTCGTACCACCGTCGACCGGGCTCGAGATCTCGAGCCGCCCGTCGAGGGCGGCCAGTCGATCGGCCAACCCGCGGAGCCCCGAGCCCGCTGCAGGATCGGCTCCGCCGCGGCCGTCGTCCACGACCGTGACGACCAGCCGGCCGTCCTGTTCGACAGCCGACACGCGCGCCTCGCTCGCGCCGGCGTAGCGGGCGATGTTGGTCAGTGCCTCGGCCACGACGAAGTAGGCCGTCGCTTCGAATTGCGGGTCGTAGCGCCGATCGGGGATCTCAACAAGGACCGGTACCGGCGTCCGCTCGGCGAGCGCATCGACAGCGGCACGGAGGCCGGCCTCGGTCAGGATCGTCGGATGGATGCCGCGGGCCAGGCCGCGCACCTCGCCGATCGCTGTCTGGAGTTCCGTCGTCGCGTCATCGAGCAGGCCCGCGGCCCCCGTCGTCGTCTCCTTAGCGACCTGCAGCCGCATCGCCAGGGCGACGAGGCGTTGCTGGGCGCCGTCGTGCAGGTCACGCTCCACGCGTCGGCGCTCGGAGTCGGCGGCCTCGACGATGCGGACGCGCGACGCGCGCACCTCTTCGAGCTGGGCACGGACCTCGGCGGCCAGCCGCTCGTTCTCCAGGGCCAGCCGCGCTGCATTGCCGACCGCCTCGACGAAGCCTGGGTCCTCGTCTTCGATCGCGGGGTCGTGGACCAGGATGCCGAGGAGCTCGCCATCGCGCTCGAGTCGGGTGACCGTCCGCGCCGAGTCGGGGGCGGGGACATCAAACGGTCGACCGTTGGCGTCGACGAATCCCGCACCCGATGGCGCCGCGAACGCCAGCTCGAGGCTCGGGTCGCCCAGGGTCTGGGCGAGCACATCTCGCAGGCCACCGAGCGGCACGCCGCGCCCGAGTTCGGCCACCAGGCCGGCGATCCGGACGCGGCCCAATCGTGCACGAAGGATTCCGATCAAGAGGGCCACCGGCAAGAGCAGGAAGTCGATGATCCCGATGATCTCGCCTGAGCGGCTATCGAAGACCTCGTGGACGACCTGGATGTCGAGCGCGAAGCCGACACCCTGGAGTCCCCGGATCGCCATCAGGACCGGCGCGGCGACGATGACCGGGAGGAGGGTTCGGCGCGCGGCCGGGCTGGCGGCCTGCCAGTGGCGTCGCAGGGCCACGATCGCGACCGGGACGAACAGTACGTTGAAGAGGAGGTAGGCGACTCTCCCGAGCCATTCGTGCACTTCGGCGTTCGGCCAGACCAGGAAGACGTTTCGGATGCACTCCGGGTCGCACCCTTCGGCGAACTCCCAGATCAGGTGATCAACGGCCGACAGGCCCAGGACGTAGACGTACGCGAAGAGGACGACGGCGCGGTCGAATCGGTCGCGCAGGTAGCCGGTCGGGTAGGCCAGGAGCAGGTGGAAGAACACCGGGATCGATACCAGCGACACGGTCGTCGCCAGGCTCCAGACCAACGAGTTCGGGATGAGTCGGAGCACCAGGATCCGATCCGCCACGACCAGCAGGAAGATGAGCTTCCAGAGGCGACCAGACGGCTGGCGCCGCATCTCCACGAGGAGGGTCACGAGCCAGACGAGCCCGCTGAAGACGGTCGCCAGCTGCCACCAGAGGGAGATGGGGTCGGATTCCCGGAGGGGCGAGATCGATGGGTAGATGGCCGCCGCGATGACGATCGCCAGGTACACGGCGGTCACGAGGAACATGCGGCCGAGAGATACGGGGCGGGTCGCGCCCTCCGGAGCCGGCGCGATCGCGGCTGATGCGCTCATGGTCGACCGTGCTGCCTCATCCGGCGTGAGCGGACGTTGGCCTCATCCTCCCACTGGCCCGCCGGATCGCAAGACCGTGCAGACCCTCGAATCGACCCGGCCGGGAACGAGGACGCGCACCGGCGACGACGAGCGCTCGCGAACCTAGCCTCGGGTCGTTACGTTCGCTCGAGGGCCCGTCCGATGAGGCAGTATCCGCCGCACCTCTCTCAGGCAGATGTCCGGTCCGCGATGCTCCTGATCCTGGCCGTCGCGATGAGCCTTTTCTTCCTGCTGTCAATGGCGGAAGGGGGCCACGGCACGGTCGGTCCGCTCGCACAGCCACTCGAAGCCCCGGCCGGGCTCGGTCTGTAGCCGGGCCGATTCCTTCGCTGCGGAGGGCACGAGCATGCACGTGGATTCGATCATCGCTTCGAGGGGTTCGACCGGGACGATCACCGCGACGATCCGGAAGCGGTTGCAGGGCGTGACGATCGGTCGGGTGGTGGTGATCGCTGTCGTCTGCCTGGTCGAGGTGTTCCTCGTCCTTGGATTCGTCGCGGCAAGCCTCGGGGTCGGCAACGAGGGCAAGGCTGCCGGCGGCCCGGACCGGCCCGTACCGCTGGTGACGACCCAGTGAACGACCGGGCGTCGCAGATGTCGCCTGATCAGAGCGCCATCGGGTCGGAGTCACGGCGGCGATGGCTCGCGGTGCATGTCCTGGTCTTCGCCGTCGGTGGCGCCAGCGCCGGCGCCGTGATGAGGTTCATGGGTGAGCCCTACTACGGCGTGCTGACCTCATCGCTGGAGGCGGCCTTCATCCAGGCGAGGACCTCTGGCGTGGCATTCCTCATCTTCGGCGCCTTCGTCGGAATGGCGCAATGGCTGGTCCTGCGTCGGTCGCTCCGGGCCGCCTGGTGGGTGCCAGCCACCGGTCTCGGATGGGGTCTGGCTGGGGTGGTCAGTGGGTTCAACGCCGGCGGGTCCGTTTCGACCATCGGACCCGATGCCGGTCCGATCGATCCACTCCTTGTCTGGCTGGTCGGCGCTCCGCTCGTCGTCGTCTTCCTGGGTGGAGGGCAGTGGCTCATCCTCAGGCGCGATGTTGAAGAAGCCGGTTGGTGGCCGCTCGTCAATATGGTCGGCCTGATCCTTGGGTTCAGCGTCGGCTTCGCGGTTGCGAAGATCGTGCCCTGGCTGGCGCCCACGGACTTTCCTTCGGCGCAGGCGCTCGGCATCGTCGGTGCGGTCGCCGGCCTCGTGTACGGTGGGGTGACCTGGCAGTTCTTCGCTGAGTTCCGGCGCCGTGAGTCGGCACCGCCGGCACGCCGCGGGCGACGTGGCGCCGCGCCAGCCGCCACGTCCGGCCCGACGACAGGGACCGACTAGGCGAGCTCGGGCGAGACTCGGGGCGAGCTCATCCGTCGCACCCGGGCGGCCAGCACGGCCACCAGCAGCACGCAGCGGACCGCACTCCCGGCGGTGAACGCCAGCGGGATGGCGAGGACACCGAGGCTCGCCGCCAACGCCACGGCGACCACGACCGTGATCATGAACCCGACGATCGTGGCGCCGACCTGCCACAGCGTGTGATGTGTGGCGTAGATCGCCCGGCTCAGCAGGTGGCCGAGGCTCTCGAACGGCACGGACAGAGCGAAGATCGCGAGCACCTGCGCCAGTCGCGCGACATCGTCCGGGCCGAATTCACCGCCGCCGAGCAGCAGGTCGATGCCGAACGGTCCCAGCACGATGAGCACGACCGCGGCCGCGGCGGTGAGCAGCCCGATCGTGACGCTGTTCCGGACGACGAGTGCCGTGAAGCCGCGGCGATCGTGGGCAGCGTATCTGCCCGCCAGCGCGGGGAACGTCGCCAGCGCGAACGTCACGCCGATCAGGCTGACCGGGAGGCTCTGGAAGTTGCGGGCCTGGTCGACGACGGTGACGCTGCCGACCGCCATGGTCGAGGCCAGGTTCGAGAAGAAGATGAACGTCAGCGGGTCGATCGGTCCGCCGCCGGTCTTGGGAAGCAGCAGGCGGATGAATTCGCGCACCGCGGTCGTGCCCACCTCCAGGCGTGGCCACGGCCGGAACGTCGTGCGCGAGACGCCGATCAGCCTGATGCCCAGGTGCATCAGCGCCCCGAGCACGGCCCCGACGGCCGGCGCGAAGATACCGATCGCGTCGACCAGCAGCACGGTCCCGAGGACGATCCCGAGGTTGTAGAGCAACGGCGCCGCGCCGTAAAAGAAGAACCGCCGTTCGGCGACGAGCACCTCGCCGAGCGCCATGGATCCGGCGAACAGGACCTGCGTGAAGGCCATCACCCGGAACAGCTCCGTGTAGAGCTCGCGCTTCGCGGGGTCGAACCCGGAGGCGACGACGTCGGCGGTCCACGGCGCGACGACGAACAGGACGACCGACACCACGCCCATCACGAGGACGGCGAGCGTGAGGATCGTCCGGCCGAACTCGTTGGCCGCCTGCTCGCTCGCGTCGCGCTTGAGGCCCACAAAGATCGGGATGAACGGCGCCGCCAGCCCGCTCGCGACGATGACGCTGAACAGGAGCTCCGGGATCAGGAACGCGGCCTTGAAGGCGTCGAGCTCGTCGCCGATCCCGAACGACTGGCTGAGGATCCGCTCCCGCACCAAGCCGAGAAAGTAGCCGATGAACGTCAGCGTCGAGAGGAGGATCGCGCCGCGCGGCACGAACCGATGCAGCAACTCCCACGTGGCGACGACGGGCGATCGCGGCACGGTTGACTCCCTCAGGCGCGGCACGGTGCCGCGGTCGTGGCCAGTGTGACGCTCCGGCGATCGCTGTCGCGACGGGCACGGCGTGCCGCGATTTGGTACGGCCCTGCAACCCGCCCAGACGAACGGGTCATCGCGCCGCTACCCCGCCGCGTGGTACAAGCACGCGATGGACGGACGACTGCTGGGGGGCCGTTACCGCCTGCTCGAAGCGCACGCCATGGGTGGCATGGCCTCGGTCTGGCGGGCCACCGACGAACAGACCGGCGAGATCGTCGCGATCAAGCGACTCCATCCGCACCTGGTCGCGGATGAGGGCGCCCGCGAACGGTTCCGGCGGGAGGTCGCTTCGATGGAGTCGATCCGGCACCCGAACGTCGTCGCGGTCCTTGACGCCGTCGTCGATGCCGATGAACCCGCCCTCGCCATGGATTTCGTCGAGGGTCGGTCGGTCGCGGAGATGGCGGCCGATGGGCATCAGTTCTCCGAGCCGGAAGCACTCGGCGTCGCGGCCGCGGTGGCCGACGGCCTGGCCGCGGTCCACGAGCTCGGCATCGTCCACCGCGATCTCAAGCCGGCGAACGTGTTGATCGGCGATGACGGCATCGTCCGGCTATCCGACTTCGGGATCGCCGTGGGCCTCGAGGATGCGACCGCGCTCACTGCGGAGGACGGCGTCGTCGGGACGCTGCGCTACCTCGCGCCCGAGCGACTGGCCGGCTCGCCGGCCACGCCGGCGACGGACGTCTGGGGTCTCGGGACGGTGCTCTACGAGATGCTGACCGGCATCGCCGCATTCCCAGCGACGACGCTCGCGGCCCGCGTGAAGGCCGCCTCCACGCCGATCGATCGGCCTGACGGCCTGACCGACGCGACCTGGGCCGTCCTCGCTCGCGCCCTCGCCAGCGAGCCGGGCGATCGATACGCGGATGGCGCCGCCATGGCGGATGCGCTCCATCGACTGCGGGGTGTGCCAGCGCCCGTCGTGATCCCACCCGATCCGTCGGCCCCGACCGAGCTCATCAACCTGCCGGTGGTCGCCGAGTCCGTCGGGGCCGCGGCATCCAGCGAGACCGCGCTATCCGCCGCGGCCGCAACCGACCAGGCGATCGCGCCCAGTGTCCCACCGTGGATCGATCCGTCGGTCGCCGCCTCGCGAGCGCGAACCGCAGCTGCACCGATCGTTCCGCAACGACCATCGCGG
>Ga0070696_100003204_pt1 | contig 10891 bp, 7 predicted proteins | sample KBSK1253metaG_FD_65474 | JGI IMG/M metagenome (GOLD analysis project Ga0070696, IMG submission 65474) | Corn, switchgrass and miscanthus rhizosphere microbial communities from Kellogg Biological Station, Michigan, USA - KBS K1-25-3 metaG | ecosystem: Host-associated > Plants > Roots >... | reverse complement strand
CTGTCGGACATGCGACCCCAGCCCAGCGCAAGGTCGACCGGTGCCAGCGTCGCGCCCTCGTCCCAGTGGTAGTCGCTGCGCGACAGCACGCGGGCGGTCAGGTCGAACTGGGCGCGGGTGGTCAGCGTGACATCGCCGCGCTGCAGCTGCGCGCCGTGGGCGAGATCGATCTGGCCTGGCACGTCGGGGGCGAGTATCCCCGGTGGCGGTCTCAGCGCCCGTTGCTGCCAGCTGGACACCGCGCCCCAGCCAAGCAACAGCGCCAGCACCACGAGCAGGCTGCGGCGCACGGGTCAGGCCCAGCTACGCGCGGTGTGGTGCGGGAGTTCGGGTAATCCCACGCTCACTTGGTGCGCGCCCGCTGACCGCCCCGCGGGCGTGGCGCGGGTTTGGCAGGACCGAGACCGGGTACGAACAACTCCGCCGGCAGCTCGTGAAACACCTTCGCCAGCCGCTTGAGAAACGTCGACATGGACGCACTCTTGCGCCACACCATGGCGATACGTCGGCTCGGCGGGTGCCCGGCGAATTCCACCAAGTGCACGTTGTCGGTGCCGGCGATCGGCGGTTTGATCGCCAGGGTCGGCAGCAGCGTGATGCCGACGTTGGCCGCCACCATCTGGCGCAGGGTTTCCAGGCTGGTGGCGCGAAAACCGCTCTTCTCGCTGGCACCGGCCAGCTGGCATACCTCCAGCGCCTGATCGCGCAGGCAATGCCCGTCCTCAAGCAACAACAGGTGCTCGTTCTCCAGGTCGGAAAGTTTCAGCCGGGTCTGGCGCGTGGCCAGTGCATGATTGTCCGGCACCGCCAGTACGAACGGCTCCTCGAACAGGAATTCGGCGTGCAGACTGTCCTCGTGCACCGGCAGGGCGACGATGCCGGCATCCAGTGCGCCTTCGCGCAGCATGCGCAGTACGTGTTCGGTTTTTCCCTCGGTCAGCAGCAGTTCGAGTCGCGGGAAGCGCTTGCGCAGCAGCGGGATCACATGCGGCAGCAAATACGGACCGAGGGTGGGAAAGATGCCGAGGCGCAGCGTGCCGGCTTCCGGATCGCGCGTGCGCTGCGCGATCGCCTTGATTTCGTCGACTTCGGCCAGCACGGCGCGCGCGCGGCGGGTGATCTCGCGCCCGGTCTCGGTCAACAAAATTTTGCCCGGCGTGCGTTCGACCAACGTGACTCCAAGCTCGGCTTCCAGCTTCTTGATCTGGGTGGACAAGGTGGGCTGGCTGACGAAACAGGCATCCGCCGCGCGGCCGAAATGCCGATGTTCGGCCAGTGCCACCAGGTAATGCAGATCGCGCAGATTCATGGACAGTCCTGGTTGTTCGATAGCCACTGACTATGATTGTGACGGCAACCATCAGCCTGGACAATGCATGGCTGCGCGTTGGTCGCGACCGCCCCGGCTGGATCCATGCCTGCCGCCGAGCGCGGGCCACGCCAGCGCGCAGGGCATGCCTTATGGCACTGGGTTGGCTGGTCCTTCCGCCGCTAGCTTGAGTATTTGACTTCTTTGTGGAGCAAGGCATGCATCAGTTCCTTCGCGCGTTCGTGCTCACGACATTGGCCGGGTGTTGCGGCGCGGTGTTCGCCGCTGGTGCCGATCAGGCACCGCAGGGCAAGCTGCCGGCGTGGGCGGTGCCGCAGTCCTACCAGTTGGCCTTCAAGGTGGATCCCGCGCAACAGGATTTTTCCGGCACGACCACGATCAAGCTGAAGCTGACGCAAGCAGCCGATCATGTGTGGCTGGACGGCAACGCGCTGAAGGTTTCGCGGGTCACGATCACTGATGCTGCAGGCAAGCAGCACAGCGGGACCTACACGGTGGCCGAGGCGAAGGCCGGCGTCGTGCGCGTCGGCTTCGGCAGCACGCTGCAGCCACAGGACCTCACCATGCGTCTGGACTACACCGCGCCGCTGAATGCGCAACTGCAGGGTCTGTACAAGGTGTCCGCCAAGGGCCAGCCGTATGCGATGACGCAGATGGAGCCGATCAGCGCACGTTTCGCGTTCCCGGGTTTTGACGAACCGCGGTTCAAGACGCCGTTCGATATCAGCATCACCATTCCCGACGATCAGACCGCCGTGGCGAACACCATGCAGGTGCGCGAGGTGCCAGCCGCAAAGGGCTGGAAGACGCTGACGTTTGCGCAGACCAAACCATTGCCAACTTATCTGGTGGCGTTTGCGGTTGGCCCGTGGGATATCGCGAAGGCGCCGGACATCGCGCCAGGCACCTGGCGCAGCACACCACTGCAGTTGCGCGGCGTGGCTCCCGCCGGCGAGGCGCACCGGATGGCGCACGTGCTGAGTGAAACGCCGAGCATCATCCACGCGCTGGAAAACTACTACGGCTTCGGCTATCCGTTCGACAAGCTCGACTTGCTGGCCGCGCCGGACTTTTCCGCCGGAGCCATGGAAAACCCCGGCCTGGTGACCTTCCGCGACTGGTTGTTGCTGCTGGACAAGGACTCGCCGGCGCGCAACGTGCGCGGCTCGTTCAACGTCACCGCGCATGAACTGGCGCACATGTGGACCGGCGATACGGTGACCATGGCCTGGTGGGACGACCTGTGGCTCAACGAGGCGTTTGCCACCTGGATGCAGGGCAAGGTCACCGCCCAGGTGCACCCCGAATATCGTGCCGACCTGGATCGCGTGCGTGGCGCACAACGGGCCATGGGCGGTGACAGCCTGGTGACGACGCGCAAGATTCGCCAGCCGATCGAGAACAACGGTGACATCGAGACTGCGTTTGACGGCATCACTTATCAGAAAGGTGCCAGCGTGCTGGGCATGTTCGAGGGCTTCGTCGGCGACCAGACGTTCCAGCAGGGCATGCGCGCGTATATCCAGGCGCACAAATTCGGCAACGCGACCGCGACCGATCTGGTCGATGCGATCGCGACCGCTGCTGGCCAGGGTGATCGCTTCAAACAGGCGTTCATGAGCTTCCTCAACCAGCCGGGCGTGCCCTATGTGCAAACCGAGATCGTTGAACAGGGCGGCAAGACCATGCTCAAGCTCAGCCAGAGCCGCTACCTGCCGTATGGCAGCAAGGGGGACACGCAGCACGTGTGGGGCGTGCCGATGTGCGTGCGCTATGGCACGGCCGAGGGCAGCAAGGTCAGCTGCGAGCTGTTTGATCAGGCGCATGGCACGCTGACCCTGGCTGACGCCAGCCAGCCAACCTGGGTCATGCCCAACGCGAATGGTCTTGGCTACTACCGCTTTGCCATGAACGCGCACGACCTGGCGCAGCTGGCGGCGCACGTGGCAGAGCTGGGTGACGCCGAACAGCTTGCTTATGCCGATGCCGTGGCAGCCAGTTTCCGCCGTGGCGACGTGGACGCCGCTGCCGCGCTGGCGGCACTGCGACCACTGACCCGCTCCACGGTGCGTGAAGTCGCCATCGCGCCACTGGATACCTTCGAGTGGATCAGGACCCGCCTGGCCAGCACCGTTTCGCAACACGCCAGGTTGGCCGTGTGGGCCACATCCGCGTATCTGCCACGCATGCAGCAACTGGGCTATGTGCGCAAGGCCGGCGAGACGGATGACGATGCCCTGTTGCGCAGTTCGCTGGCCAGCTTCCTCGCATTCGACGTGAAAGTGCCAGCGGTTCGTGCGGCGTTGCTCGCACAAGGTGACGCGGTGCTCAAGCGCACGGCGGATGGCCGGCTGGATGTGGCCGCCGGCAATCCCGACCTGCTTGGCGATGCACTGGGCGTGGCGGTGCAGGAGCGTGGCGAGAGCGTCGTTGCCGAGCTGATTGCGCAGTTGCCACAAACCACCGATGCGCGCGTACGCAACGCGATCCTGTTTGGCTTGAGCGCCACCGAGGATCCGGCACTGGCCGAACAGGTACGCAATTTCGCGCTCGACCGACAGGTCAAGGTCGGCGAGATGGCCATGCTGCTCAGCGGCAGTCGCGAAACGCCGGCGCAACGCGATGCCGCATGGCAGTGGTCAGTGGCGCATTACGACCAGATCGTGCAGCGCACCGGCAGTTTCGCTGGCGGGCGTTTGCCTGGCCTGATGGGTGGTGGCGGGTGCGCGCCGGGCGAGGTCAACCGCCTGCAGGCATTCTTCCAGCCGCGCCTGAAAGATGTCACCGGCGCCGCGCGTGGCCTGGCCCAAACGAGCGAATCCATTCAGCTGTGCAGTGCATTGAAGTCGAAACAGGCTGCCACAGCGATCGACGCCATGCCCTGAGCGCAGTGTCTGTGGCACTTACCCCGTACACTGTTGCCGTTATCTGGGCGCTCGGAGCGTAAGCGCGGTGTTTGGTCGGTCATCCGCCTTGTGGGGTTGGTGCGGTTCGTCGGTGCTGTCGCTGACGGCGCGGGAAGGGTCACTGGTGCTGCGAGCGCGGGTGTTGCACGTCCGGTCGGAGCAGGCCGTGGCCGGCAGAGGCCCGAACGCCGCCGATTTGCGCTGGTCCGCCGCCCGAGGCGGCGGCACGCGGCCGGTGGCCAGGGTGCTCAGCGTTTCGCTGTGGCGCTGCGGATTGACCATGCCGGCCTGGGCTCTGCGGTCGCTCAATCCCGTGATTGGCTGGTTGCGCGACGTCGATGCAGTTTGGCTAGCCGGTGGCTACTGGCGTCGGCGCGAGCCGAAAAAGGTAGCGCCGCCACAATTGCCGCCGGCGACCACGCCCGCCCCGCAGGAGCCGCCACGCCATGTCTGATGTGCGTGGACTGCTGGCAGCCGCCACCGCGCGCCTTGGTGATCAAGTGGATGCCGAGGTCTTGCTGCTGCACGCACTGGGCAAACCGCGCAGCTGGTTGTTTGCCCATGCCGAGGATGAGGTGGGTGCGGACGTGCAGGCGGTCTGTGCCGCGTTGGTAGCGCGGCGTGCCGCGGGTGAGCCAGTGGCGTATATCACCGGCTGGCGCGGCTTCTGGTCGCTGGAGCTGGAGGTGACGCCAGCCACCCTGATCCCGCGTGCGGAGACGGAGTTGCTGGTGGAACTGGCATTGGCACGCCTGCCGAAAGGCAGGGCATGCGCAGTGACGGACCTGGGTACCGGCAGTGGCGCTGTCGCGCTGGCGCTGGCGCAGGAACGCCCGCACGCGCGCGTGGTGGCCACTGACTGCAGTGCCGAAGCGCTGGCGGTAGCCCGACGCAACGCGCAGCGCCTGGCCATCGGCAATGTCAGCTTCGCGCACGGTGACTGGTTGGCGCCATTGGCGGATCAACGGTTTGACCTGGTCGTATCCAATCCGCCGTATATCGAGGCGGCGGACGCGCATCTGGCGCAGGGTGATTTGCGCTTTGAGCCGCTGACAGCACTGGCGTCAGGCGCGGATGGTCTGCAAGCCATTCGCACCATCGTTGCGGCGGCGCGCGCCCATCTTGCCGGGCACGGCTGGCTGTTGTTCGAACATGGCTGGCAGCAGGGTGCGGCGGCGCGTGAGTTGTTGCAGGCGGCGGGTTACGCCGACGTATTCACCGCACAGGATCTGGAACAGCGTGACCGCGTCAGCGGCGGTCGCCAGCCCGGGTGAGAAGATCCGCGGCGATGGCGGGTGGCGCGGTGCAAGCCGGTTGACGCGGCGATCAACCGGCGTTGGCCACCACGCCCGTCAGCTGCGGAAAACGCGCCAGGATGGCATGGCGCATGCCGGGCAAATCCAGGCCAGCCATGCTCAACACCTGTTCACGACTGCCGTGTTCCAGATAGACGTCTGGCAGACCAAGATGCAGGATCGGCAACGTCACGCCATGCGCTGACAGGCATTCGGCCACGGCGGAACCGGCCCCGCCGGCCACCGCGTTGTCTTCCAGCGTGACAAACGCATCGTGAGTTTTCGCCAGCGCCAGCAGCAGAGTTTCATCCAGCGGTTTGACGAAACGCATGTTTACCAGCGTGGCGTCCAGTTCGGCGGCGATTTCGGCAGCCGGCGACAGCATTGCGCCGAAACTCAGCAGCGCCAGCGTGTGCCCGCGGCGGCGTAGTTCCGCCTTGCCGATCGGCAAGGTGTCCAGCGTGGCGTGCACGGCCACGCCAGTACCGGTGCCGCGCGGGTAACGCACGGCGGCGGGCCCGTGGTACTGGAATGCGGTGCTCAGCAGCTTGCGGCATTCGTTCTCGTCGGCTGGGGCCATGATCAGCATGTTTGGCAGGCAGCGCAGGTAGCTCAGGTCGAAGCTGCCACAGTGGGTCGGGCCGTCCGGGCCAACCACGCCGGCGCGGTCGATCGCGAATGTCACGTCCAGATTCTGCAACGCCACGTCGTGGATCGCCTGGTCGTACGCGCGCTGCAGAAATGTGGAGTAGATCGCCACGACCGGCTTCGCACCCTCGCAGGCCATGCCGGCCGCCAGGGTCACCGCGTGTGGTTCGGCAATCCCCACGTCGAAGTAGCGATCCGGGTATTCGCGGGAAAAACGCACCAGGCCGGAACCTTCGCGCATCGCCGGGGTGATGCCGAGCAGCCTGGCGTCGGCGGCGGCCATGTCGCACAGCCAGTCGCTGAAGATGTCGGTGTAGGTCGGCCGGAGCGGAGCGGCTTTCTTCACCACACCCGCGTCGGGGTCGAACGGGCCCACCGCGTGGTACTTGATCTGCGCCTGCTCAGCGGGCGCGTAGCCCTTGCCCTTGGTGGTAACGACGTGCAGCAGTTGCGGGCCGGGCAGGTTCTTCACCGTGCGCAGCGCCTGCAACAGCTGCGGAATGTTGTGGCCGTCAATCGGCCCGGTGTAGTGGAAGCCCAGTTCTTCAAACAAGGTGCTGGGCACGAACATGCCTTTGGCGTGTTCTTCCCAGCGCTTGAATACGCGGCCGAACATCGAGTGTTTGGGGATGGCGCGTTTGGCGTGTTCGCGCAGGGCGTTCAGGCGCTGGCTGGCCATCGCCCGCGCCAGCATCTTGGCCATGGCGCCGACGTTCTTGCTGATCGACATGCCGTTGTCGTTGAACACCACCAGCATGTTCGGCTCGACGTCGCCGCCGTGGTTCAGCGCCTCGAACGCCAGGCCTGCCGTCATCGCGCCATCGCCGATCACGGCCACGATCTTGCGCTGGTCGCCCTTGTGCTGCGCGGCAATCGCCATGCCCAGTGCGGCGGAGATGGAGGTCGACGAATGGCCGACGCCAAACGTGTCGTATTCACTCTCGCTGCGTCGCGGGAACGGCGCCAGGCCACCCTGCTTCTTGACCGTGGTGATCTGCTCGCGGCGACCGGTGAGGATCTTGTGTGGATAACTCTGATGGCCGACATCCCACACCAGACGGTCGGTGGGCGTGTCGAACACGGCGTGCAGCGCGACGGTCAGTTCCACCACGCCCAGACCCGCCCCGAAATGGCCGCCCGAGGTGGCGACGGATTCGATCAGGTACTGGCGCAACTCATCGGCCACTGCCGGCAGTTCGGCGTCGGGCACGCGGCGCAGGTCGGCCGGGCTGTCGATGTGGGCCAGATGGGGGTAACGGACAGGGTCGGTCATTCGCGTATTGTTGGGCTAGCGGCGGGGCCGGGGCAAGCATGACTTGCTGAACGTGGTACGCATGCACGCGCGAGGCTGGCGGGCGACACGACATATCTGCGTCGCGCGACAGGTTGGACCACGACGTGAAGGTCGCTTGCCCAACCTGTGGTGGGGCTGGCAAGCATGACTGGCACGCTGGGAATCGGCCGGGTCAGGCGAGCAGGTGGCGCCGATCGCGCGGCAAGTGATCGACCAGAAACTGCATCTGGTCGGCAAGGATGTTGCGGTTGGACAGGATCAGATGTTCCACCCAGCTCGGCCGGTACGGCACCGCAAGCAGCGGCATTTTGGCTTCCTGCGGCGTGCAATTGCTCTTGCGCAGGTTGCACGCCAAGCATGCACTGACGACGTTCTGCCATTCGTCACGGCCGCCCTTGGATACTGGCAACACGTGGTCGCGGGTGAGTTCCGCGCGGGCAAACTGGCCACCGCAATACATGCATAAAAACCGGTCACGCGCGAACAACGCGGTGTTGGTCAACGTCGGCGACGGATCCACCGCCTGATCGCGACAGCGCCCGGTGCTGGCGATGATGGGGTGCAACTGCAGCAGGCTTTGCGTGCCATGCAGTCGACTGAAACCACCGTGCACCAACAGGCACGGGTCACCGAGCGTCCACGCGATGGCGCCGCGCGCATACAGACAGACCGCGTCCTGCCAGCTGATCCAGTCCAGGATATGACCGGCAGAATCCAGTGACAGTACCCGGGTGGTGTTCAGGTTGGTGCTGGTGCGTACTTCCATCAACATGCGGGTGATTCCTCGACTCCCGCAGCGCGAACAACGTGGCCGCGCGCCATGGGCGGTGGCTCTGAGCATAGAACAATGCCCGGTCGTGCGCATACGGTGGTCGCCACGAACTTCGGTGCGCTGATATAGTCGCCAATCAACATAGACCCGACGCCGGGTTTGGGAGGGGACGCTGTGCTGGCGCCCCCGGCTTGGCGGGGCAGAGGAAACAACGTGGCTGAAGTCCTTTTCTACGAGCATCCGGTGCCGCTCAACCGCACCGAACACAAGGAGCTGCGCCTGAAGGGCATGTCCAGCATGAAGTTTGCGATGAAAGCGCATTCAGTACCGTTGACCGGTGCGGAGTTTGCGATTGCGGCTCGCGACTTGCTGATTGTGTTTGGCGGCGATAATCCCAAGGATGCGGGCCCCATCGCGTTGCTTGGTTTGCGGCAGGATGAAAACCTGTTCGTGGACCATGACGGGCACTGGGAGACCGGCATGTACATCCCGGCTTTTGTGCGGCGCTATCCGTTCATCCTGGCCGAAAAGCCGGCTGGCGCGGAAGGCGATGACATGACCGTGTTCCTCGACGAAAAGTACGAAGGTTTCGGCCAGGTCGATGGCGAGCGTCTGTTCAAGGAAGACGGCACGGATACCGAATTGCTGAGCGGCGCGGTCAAGTTTCTCGGCGAGTTTCAGCAGAATGTCGCGCGCACACGCTGGTTCATGGAACAGCTGGTCAAGCACGACCTGCTGGAGTCACGCAACGTGAGCTTGAAGAAGGATGGCAAGGACGGCACGAACGGCACCTCGATCAATCTCACTGGTGTGTTCGTGGTCAACGAAGAAAAATTGCGCCAGCTGGATGAAAAGACCACGGTGGAGTTTGCCCGCGAGGGCGTCTTCGGCTGGATCTATGCCCACTTGTTGTCGTTGACCAACATCGATCGTCTGGCCCATCGCCTGGAACTGCGTGAGCAGGCCGAAGCGGCGAACACCACCAGGAACTGAGTCCAGGCCGGCGTGGTGTCGCCGGCAGCGTGTTGCGCCACGTGTCGGTCACGTGTGGCTTCGATGCGCAATGGGCTGGCGGGCAGGCTGTTCGCCTGGCGCCATCGGCTGCAGCAAGGCTCCCAACAGCGGCGCTGAAAATCTCTCCCGCGAGCGCGGCCCCGAGGCCCGGCCGCGGGAGCGACTTTGCCGGGTCAACCCCAGTGCAAGCGACTTGGGTCGCGATGCGTTGCGCACCTGCGGTCGCCGCGGTGTCCGGCCGGCGATCGGTGCGTGTATATTTTCCGCCGTTGTGCCGCGTCCGATGATCCGCCGTGCCGGCGGCAGACTGGCCCAGCGCTGAGGAATTCTCGTGTCGAGCACGCGCCGCATCCACGTTCAACCCGCCGATGACGCCGTACTGGTACAGGGCATGGCGGACATCCAGCGCGAGTTGAGGTTGCCGCTGGCGTTTCCACCGGAGGTCGAGGCGGCGGCGCTGCAAGCGGCACGGCACCCCCGGTTGCCGGTGCTGGATCGCAGCGACATTCCGTTGCGCACCATCGATCCGCCGGAGTCGATGGATCTGGACCAGGCGCTGCATGTCGAGCGCATCGGCGCGGGCTATCGGGTGAGCTATGCGATCGCCGATGTCGCTGCGTTCGTGACGCCGGGAGATCCGGTGGACCTTGAAGCCAATCGGCGCGGTGAGACTTTGTACGGGGCGAATGCAAAGATCCCCTTGCACCCCAAGGTGCTGTCCGAAGACGCCACGTCACTGCTGCCCGATCAACTGCGCCCGGCGTTGCTGTGGACTATCGAGCTGGATGGCACCGGCGCCACGACGGCGATCGATGTGCGCCGGGCGCTGGTGAAGAGCCGGGCCAAGCTCGACTATGCCAGGGTGCAGCAACACATCGATGCGGGAACGGCCGATCCGATGTGGGCGGTAGTGCGGGAGGTTGGAGAATTGCGCCAGCGGCGCGAGCGTGCGCGCGGCGGCATCAGCCTGCCGCTGCCGGAGCAGGAGATTGACGTGGTTGCTGGCGTGTGGAAGCTGGCTTTCCGCGCCCGACTGCCAGTGGAAGACTGGAACGAGCAGATTTCGTTGCTGATCGGCATGGCCGCGGCGCAATTGATGGTGCAGGCGAAAGTGGGTTTGCTGCGAACTTTACCGGAGCCCGACCCGCACGACATCCAGCGGCTGCGCATCACGGCCAAAGTGCTCGGCATCGCCTGGCCAGCGGCTGTGAGCTATCCCGATTTCATTCGTTCGCTTGATCCGTCGCAGGACGCGCACGTCGCGATGCTGACCACGGCCACCTCGGTGTTGCGCGGCGCCGGCTACGTGGCGTTCGCCGGCGAGTTGCCGGAGCTGTCGATGCAGTCGGCGCTTGCCGCGCATTACACCCATGCCACCGCGCCGTTGCGGCGGCTGGTGGACCGCTACACCGGTGAAGTCTGCGTGGCGTTGTGTGCGCAGCAGCCGGTCCCCGAGTGGGTGTTGCAGGCATTGCCCGGGCTGCCGGCCATCATGCAGGCCTCCGGCCATCGGGCGCGTCAATACGAAAAGGCGGTGCTCAATCTGGCTGAAGCCGCGGCCCTGGCGCCGCATGTCGGTACCACCTTCGACGGCGCCATCGTCGAAGTTGCAGCCAGTGATGCGAAGCGCGG
>Ga0070696_100003199_pt1 | contig 10903 bp, 4 predicted proteins | sample KBSK1253metaG_FD_65474 | JGI IMG/M metagenome (GOLD analysis project Ga0070696, IMG submission 65474) | Corn, switchgrass and miscanthus rhizosphere microbial communities from Kellogg Biological Station, Michigan, USA - KBS K1-25-3 metaG | ecosystem: Host-associated > Plants > Roots >... | reverse complement strand
GAAGGTGGTGCTTCCAGGGCTGGTGGAGTTGAAGACGATCGCGATCGACAGCGTCGCGCCGTTCCTCGAGCGCGGTAGTCGCGATACGTTGACCGCGACCGCGACCGATCACAGCGGCAAAAAGGTGTCGGTACCTGTGGTGTGGCGCAGTTCGAATGAACGCGTTGCTGTTTTTGAGCGTGGCGGTGCCCTCGTCGCACTGGATACCGGCATTACCGCAATCGTCGCCACCTCCGTGGGCGTTACCTCGACACCAGCTTCGGTGCGCGTGGTCTGGCTCGGGCCGGCGACGATCGTGGCGGGAACGTGGACGCACGGCAATGCCGTGAGTCCCGGCATCAGGCTGAACGACAGCGTCCGTGTGAAGATCACCAACATTTACGGCGCGGCCGTCCCGAACGCCAAAGTGCGGTTCAGCGTAACGGAGGGCGGTGGAGACGTTTCACCTGCCACCGCCACTACGGGTTCGACGGGCATCGCAGCCGCTCAGTGGACATTGAGCTCGGTCCCCGGAAAGAATACGGTCTCCGCCGCGGTGGTTCGCGACGACGGATCGCTCAACCCATTCGTCTCGAACAATGCCGTGGCGTTCTCGTTGAGCAGCTACGCTGCGCTGACGATCGAAAGCGGCGACAGCCAGAGCGGCCAGATACTCTCGGAGCTCCCGGTTGCGCCTTCGATAAAGCTCGTGGACTCGTTCGGTTCCCCGCGTGCGGGGGTTCCCATCACCTTCACGGCGTTCTCGAACGGTCGGGTCATCACACCTCTGGTTTCCACCGACGCGAACGGCATCGCAACACCGGGAAAATGGACCCTCGGCGACGTGCCGGGCGCGCAGCTTCTCGAAGCAAGAGTTGAAGACGCGAAGATCGCGCTGCATTCCACGGCGACCGGAACACCCATTCATTATATGCCGTCCTCGACCATCGCTGGCGGCTTCAGCACCTGCGCGCTGGAGTCAGGTGGCGCCGTGAAGTGTTGGGGAGCGACGCCGCAGAACGGCACCGGCAATCCCGTCAACGTCTCCACGCCGACCGCGGTGAAGGGAACGCTGGCTGCGACTTCCGTGTCGGGTGGCCGGACGCATTACTGCGCGCTGACTTCAGCTGGAGAAGCGTGGTGCTGGGGCCAGAACGCGCTGGTTGACACATCTGGCGCCCCGGCGACACAAAACAGAAACGAGCCGACGAGGCTCGCCAGCAACATTGTCTGGTCGCAGGTCAGTCCAGGATCCGCGCACAGTTGCGGCATCGCCAGCGAAACTGCGTACTGTTGGGGTGACAACACGGAGGGTCAGCTGGGCGATCTCACGACCACACGTCACCTCGTTCCGGCCCCGGTCGCGGGCGGATTCAAATTCTCGCGACTTTCGAGCGGCACCAGTCACACGTGCGGCCTCGCCATCGATGGCAGTGCATTCTGCTGGGGCGGCAATTCACTGGGTCAGGTGGGCGATGGCTCGAACACGAGACGCACAAGTCCGACTGTTGTTGCGGGCGGCCTGATGTTTCAGTCGGTCGGCGCAGGTGAGATCCTCAGTTGTGGACTCTCGACGCAAGGCGAAGCCTACTGTTGGGGCGCGCTGCCAAACGGACTGCGGCTCACGCCGACTGCCATCACTGGTGCGCCGCCGTTCACGTCGCTCAGCGTGGGTGGGGAGCATGCATGCGCGCTCACGGCCGACGGCACGGCGTATTGCTGGGGCAATAACACTTCGGGCCAGGTCGGTGACAGTAGTACGACCGCGCGCAACACTCCGACGCGCGTCGCAGGTGGGCTGCTCTTCTCGCAGATTAGCGCCGGATACCAGCACACTTGCGCTCGGACGACGGGAGGCGCAGTCGCCTGTTGGGGTCGCAACACCGCAGGAGAGCTGGGCGACAACACCTCGGGGTTACACACCGCACCGCGCTACGTCGTACTTGGCGTCAATCCTTAGTCCACTTCACGGCTACAAATCCGCGTGCGCGACGCACGAGCGGGCGCTCGAGCTCGTGGCGTCACACGATCACACGATCTCGCTAACCACGTGACATTCGCTTACCTCGTTCGCCGTTGGCTTGCAGGTGTGCTGCTGCTCGCCATCGGCGTGCCGGCGACATCGCACGCACAGATGATCGTGAGCGGCCGAGTCACCGCGGGTGATCGCCCGGTGCAGGGAGCGTCGGTTGGCATAGCGGAACTGAAGCTTGAAACCCGAACGGCGGCGGATGGCAGATACAATTTCCTGATCCGCAGCGCTCAAGTCGCTGGTCAAACAGTCACAATCACCGCCCGACACCGGCAGTTCGGTATCGCTTCCGCACGCGTCGCATTGACCGGCGGCTCCATCGAGCAGGACTTCTCGCTCGGTCGCGGGGAGCCGCGTCGCGACCAACCTCCAGCCGACCGACGCCGCGCGGACACGACGAGACGCCTGCCGGCGGAGAGCCGGGCCGTGCCTGTCACGAGCGTGGTGAAGCTGTCATTCCCGACAGCTGGCACCAGTGTGGACAGCACCGCGCTCGAGAATGTGGAGGGATCGCTCGATGTCGCGAGCGCGCTGGCGGGCAGGATCGTGGGCCTGCGTGTCACGAGTGCATCGACGCCCGGTGGCTCGGCGCTCGCGGTCTTTCGGGGGCCTCGCTCTGTCACCAATTCCATCCAGCCATTGGTCGTGGTCGATGGGATTCCAATCGACAACGCCGGCTTCAGAAACGCGGGGCAGCAATTCGGACTTGGTGGCTTCGATTACGGCACGCCACTGCAAGACCTTTCGCCGGAAGATGTTGCCGGCGTCGGGCTACTCGGCGGCGCGGAGGCGACGTTACTCTATGGCGCCCGCGCTGCCAACGGAGTGTTGGTCATCGCAACGAAGCAGGGCGCATCAACTCCGGGTCTCTCGTTCAGCCATCGATTCAATTTCTCATCGCTGTCACCGAGCAGACTTCCGTCATTTCAGAATCGGTTCGGACAGGGATCCGGTGGCCAGTACGAATTCTTCGATGGGCGCGGCGGTGGGATCAACGATGCCACGGAAGAGAGTTGGGGTCCGATCCTGGAAGGTCAGCCAGTTATCCAGGCGAGTCTCCGCGAGCCGCGGCGGCCCGACGTCCGTCCCTGGACGCCGCAGCCGTCCGGCGTCAGTGACTATTTCGACGGCGGAAGAACGATTGACGCGAGTGTCGCGCTGCAGGGGGCGAGGGATATTGGGAATTTCCGGGTGTCGCTCGGTCTTCGCAACGCACACGGTCTGACCCCGAACGCTTCAGCGCGCTGGCTAAACGCCGGTTTGACCGGTACCGCTCGACCGACTAACCGGCTCATGGCTCGTGGCAATCTCTATCTCGTGGGCGGCCGAGCCCTGGACCGTCCCGGAACGGGCTTCGATGAGGTCAACCCAGCGTCGGGCTTCACACGTATGGGTCGGCAGGTGGATCTGGGCGCTCTGCGAGCACACATCAGGGATAGCGTCGAGCAAATCAACTGGATCTACACAGCGCGCAACAATCCGTTTTTCCAATCGATGGAGAACTCGAATGACGATCACCGAGGTCATATCATTGGTGGCGGAGAGTTGAGCTACGCGTTTACGGAGTGGCTGACCGGAACGCTCCGTGGCGGCACAGACAACTATCACGAAAGCCGTAACATCCAGATCTCGCCGGGCTGGAAGGGAGGCTACCCGACCCCTTTCGGGCGGGGAGACTTTTCCGGGGGCGGCGCGCAGCAGCAGAAGAATTCGTCGGCGGAGCGTTTGGCCAACTTTTCCGTCGCAGCAACGAGGAGCTCGGCATTCGGGACAGTACTAGCTGGGATTCTCGGCTTCGAAGCGCGTGGGAGCAGCTTTCAGAGCACAGCCCTGGTGAGCGATTCCACCGCCGGTGCCCAACGCCTGGAATCGAGCGCGCTGGATACTGGCAGCACAAAAGCCACCGCCGCGTATTTCATCGGGTCGATGGCTCGAGCGGATTATTTCTATGTGACCGGGGGAGCGCGATACGAGAACGCCTCTCGATTCTACGCCGCGGACGCGAGCACGATCTACCCGTCGGTGAGCGCCGGGTACGATGTTGCCAGAGCGTCGGATGGACTGAGGAATTTGGGTGTCGGCTCGGCGTTACTTAGAGCGAGCTGGTGGCGCGCCGGGAACGAGATTACGCCGCGCGCGCTAGCACAAGTGTTCACGCGTGCTTCGCCAACGTTTCCGCAACCGGAAGTACCGCGCAGTCAGGTAACTGGACCAGAGCGAACCGCGGGGACGGAGCTGGCTGCAGACCTCGCGTCGACCGGACGTCGACTGCGGGTCAGCCTCACCGGCTACAACGAACTCTCGTCGGAGATACTCGTCGTCAGCCCAGGGAGTTCGGGCCCCATTGCGGTCGCGCAGCGAGGCGAGATCTCAAACCGTGGATATGAGCTGTTCCTCCACGCCGAGCCATATCGTGGCAGCGACGTCGGTTGGAATGTCGAAGCGACCTACGCACGAAACAGGAACAGAGTCGAAAGCCTCGGCGACGGTACCTCCGAGGTCGCGCTCGGGCCATCACTCTGGGGCGCAACTCTCAGCGCGCGAGTTGGTGAGCCACTCGGTAGCATCACCGGCACGCGGTTTCTTCGCGACCCGAACACGCAGGCGTTGGTTCTCAAGAATGGACTCCCCATACCCGACGCATCGGGCGTTTCAGTCCTGGGTTCGTGGCAGCCAGATTGGTCGACGACCGTATCGACGAGTCTAAAGTACCGCGGTATCGAGCTTGGGCTTCTCCTGGAGATTCGCAACGGCGGGAGAATCTTCAGCGCGACGAACCTCTGGGGTTCGTCGGCAGGCACGCTGTCGTCGACGCTCGTAGGGCGAGATACAGGTTTGGTCGTCCCCGGTGTCGACAGCGCGACGCGTACCGCCAATACGGTGAATGTGAGCGCGGAAGACTATTTCCATTCGCTCGCGGCAATACAGGAACCGTGGGTATACGACGCGAGCTTCGCGAAGCTGCGGCAAGCGAGGCTCAGCTATCAACTACCCCTGCGATTTCTCCCTGGGTATCGCGAGCAGAACGCGCTTGTCTCGATCGTCGGGCGGAATTTGATCACGTGGGCCAAAGCGCCGAACATCGATCCGGAGACTGCGTTATCCGCAGGATTCTTTCAGGGCTTCGAGATGGGCCAGCTTCCGACTACCCGAAGCCTTGGGGTCCAGCTTAGCGTCGCGCCATGACAGCTCCACATGGAACGATTAGCGAAGCAGAGGGTGAGGACGAAGTGGTCGGACTCTGCGCCGCTCGCAACGACGACCCTCACCTCTGCTCCGGCGCCTCGCATTAGCACTCGCCGTTCCAGATTTTAGCGCGCCGTGCCGCACCCACCGTTATTCATTGCGTCAGACGGGGTTACGCGGTGGACAAGCGCCAGCCCGAGCGCCGCGGCTCCCTCAGTTTTGTTTTGTCCGCGCAACAGACAGCAAAGCGCGGCCGCAACAGTTTCTGCTCGTTGCGACGTCTCGGCCTGTGCCGGGCCTGATCGATTGGCCCGATCGGATAGTCGGTGTCGCTGCGTGGGATTCTCCTGGCCCGCGTGCGTACCTGCGCTGTAGCCGGCCCACACACCTGCAGCATGTCCGCAACACTGCTTTCCCGCCGGCACCTGGTAACAAGCATCGTCCGATCAAAACGCGAGAAATCGTAACGAGTTAGCCGAGCCTAGCCGCCAATGCCGTTCGGAATGGAAGATGCTTTGGGGCCGAATCGACCTGCCCCTCCCATTCACCTGCTCGGCCGCTTCCAGCGGCGTCACCCAGGCGGTGTCAAGGATCCGATGATCAGTCTTGCCAAAGCCGGACCGTACACACGATTGCGTAATGAGCTCGCGGCCAGCCCGCGTACTTGGCTCATCACAGGAGTGGCGGGATTCATCGGCTCGAACATCCTCCACGAGCTTCTGTCATTTGGACAGAACGTCGTCGGTCTGGACAATTTCTCGACGGGGTATCAGGCGAACCTCGACGACGTATTGGCGACACCGGCCGGCAAGAAAGGAAGTTTTCGACTCTACAAAGGCGATATCCGCGACATCCAGGCTTGCCGCAAGGCGTGCAGGGGCGTCGACTACGTTCTGCATCACGCGGCGCTTGGCTCTGTACCCCGGTCGATCGACGATCCGGCGCTTTCCAACAGTGTCAACGTCGACGGATTCATCAATGTGCTGCTGGCGTCCAATGAAGCGGGGGTGAAACGCATCGTCTACGCGTCCACCTGCGCGATCTATGGCGATTCTCCAGAGCTTCCGCTGAGCGAAGCTTCGACGGGCAACCTGCTTTCGCCATACGCCGCGACGAAGCTTGCCAATGAGATCTACGCATCAGTGTTCCAGCGCGTGTATGGCGTGCAGCTCGTCGGCCTGCGCTATTTCAACATCTTTGGGCCGCGTCAAGACCCGAACGGAGCATACGCCGCAGTCATCCCGAGATGGATCTCAAATCTGCTCAGCGGCGAGGCGTGCCAGATCTTCGGGGATGGCGAGACGAGCAGGGATTTTTGCTACGTCGCAAATGTGGCGCAAGCAAATATCCTCGCCGCCACATCGGCGCGCTCTTTCGGCGACGCCGAGGTGTACAACGTGGGTCTCGGACGTGAGACGACGCTCAACGAGTTGTTCCGAATGATCCGTCTCGGGCTCGTCGGCCTCGAGCCGTCGATCGCCACCGCGCAACCGGTCTATTCGCACTTCCGCGACGGCGACATTCGCCGGTCTGGGGCGGACATCACGAAAATCCAGCAGCAGTTGGAGTACGAGCCTACGCACACTATCGCTCAGGGGCTCGGCGAGGCGCTTGAATGGTACGTGGAGCACTCTGCGAAGAGTGCACTCGTAGAGGAGAGTCGTATCGCGGCACTCACGTAAGACTTCGGTCGTCCCGCCTCTACAACGGTCGACAATGCAAGAAGCTGAGATCCAACCGCCAGTCCTCGTTATTGCGACTGAAGGCGAATGGGCTAGCCGTTCACTCGAGAGCGTACTCGTCAACCACGGGTATGTCGTCGTCAGGGCGCAGGATGGACATGAGGCGCTCGCGTCCGCGCGTCGCCTGGAGCCCGATGCGATGATCCTCGACGAGCACCTGACGGGCATCGGCGGCATCGAGGTCTGCGGTCAACTGCGCGACGATCCAAACTTCGATCCCGCGACGCCGATCATCATCACCGGATCGTCACCCGCCTCGCGCGCCGTCAAAAGCGCGGCCTTCGCCGCTGGGGCGTGGGAGTTCTGTACGCAGCCACTCGACACCGACACCCTGCTGCTCGAGCTCACGACGTTCATTCGTGCAAAGCGGGCCAGCAGCATGGCTCGGTCGCATTCCTTAGTAGACTCGGCGACGGGCATCATGACGCCGCTGGGAATGGAGCGCTGGGCGGAACAACTCACGGCGCGGGCCTCACGCAACCACGAGCCCTTGGCGTGCGTGGTATTGATGCCCACGACAAGCTCGTCCTCCACGTCGAGCAGCTTCGTGACGGGAGCCGACAACGTATCTCCGAGGATTGCCGAGTTCCTTCAACTTTCCCGCGCACACTTTCGTCGGTCGGACATCGTGGGGCGCATGAGCGACGGGCGGCTGGCGCTATTGGCGCCCGATACGGACGACGCAGGAGTACAAGGAATGCTGGCTCGGCTCCGCGCCGCGATGACGAACCGAAATACCGAGTCAGGCATGGCAACCGGAAACGAGTTCAGAGCCGGTTACTGGGCGGTGCGCGACTTCGCCTCGGCGCCGCTCGAGCCCGCGGAGCTGCTGAAGCGAGCTGCTCGAGCGCTGGACCACGTCACCCTTTCCCCCGGCGAAGATCTCGCTATGGGGTTCGATCAGCTGCCCCTGAGCTGATGGACCTAAACTCTTTGGCTGTCGCACGATAGACAGTGCGACAGCCCTTTGGCACGACCGCTTTTGTTCTCGAACGCATCAACAGTTGCACAAGCTCAACATGGTAAGAAGTCAACATTGCATCCACACAACAGATTCAGACCACAAGGTGTGACATAGGTGCTTGACTGTAGAGGGCGAGGCTGAAATGTTGTTGTCCCTGAAAGAATGGAAAAACATGTTGGGCAAGTGGTCGGCGACCTCCTTCCTGTCCACGACCAAACGAGCTGAGTCCTTTTCAGTTCTTCATACCGTTACATAATCCCCACTGTAAATCCGAGCTCATCTGCTCTTTTTTGGTAGTCCTCTCCAACAAGGCCGACGCTGGCAATGACCAACCCCACGACGGTAGGACCCTCCGATTTCACGCCCTTTTCTTCTGACGTAACCGCAAGAAACGGCGAGCCTGAGGTACCGATTCGCGTCCACGATGAAGGCGCGGTCCCAGGTGATCTTCGCGCCAGCATGAGGATCCTTGTCATCGACGACGACCGCACGCTGCGGGAAGGATGCGCCAGCGTTTTACAGGTTGAGGGTTACAACGTCACGTCGTGTGGTCGGGGCGACGAAGCAATCGAGATGGTCCGTCGCTCCCAGTATGACGTGGTGTTGGTCGATCTCTACATGACGCCCGTGTCGGGGATGGAGATCCTGAAGGCGGTGCTCGCATCGCGCCCCGAGACGATCGTCGTGATGATGACGGGCAATCCGAGCGTGAACTCGAGCGTCGAAGCGCTGCGCGTTGGCGCGTGGGATTACCTGCCGAAGCCGTTCTCCGGTTCGCATTTGCAGGTCCTCGTCGGACGCGCCGCATACGCGGTGCGCGCCTCCCGTGAGCGCGATAGCGCGCGGTCGACGTTGCTCGAGCAGAACGGCAACAGCGATCGCATGACGCTGCTCGGTGCCTCGCCCTCGTTCCGCAAAATCGTGGAACTGGCGCGCAAAGTGGCGACGACCGACGCTTCCGTGATGCTCGTTGGTGAGAGCGGCACTGGCAAAGAGCTGATTGCTCAGTTCGTGCACCGGCACAGCCGGCGCGCGAAAAACCCGCTCGTCCCGCTCAACTGCGCCGCGGTGCCGGAGCATCTGCTCGAGTCGGAGATGTTCGGACACAAAAAGGGCTCGTTCACGGGTGCCGATCGCGAGAAGGTCGGCCTTCTGGAAGTCGCCCACAACGGGACGTTCTTCCTCGACGAGCTCACCGAGATGCCGCTCACGCTGCAGGCCAAGCTGCTGCGCGTGGTGCAGGACGGTGTGTTACGCCGGGTCGGAAGTGAGCAGCACGATGCAATCGTCAATGTTCGCTTCATCTCCGCCACGAACCGCGATCCGCGCGATGCGATCAAGCACAAACAGCTGCGCGAGGACCTGTTCTACCGCCTGAACGTCTTCCCGATCCATCTGCCGCCGTTGCGCGAGCGCGTCGAGGACATTCCGATCTTCGCGCAACACTTCCTGGAACAGAGTTGGCGCCGCCACCATTCGTCGCGCGAGGCACTTCCCACGTTCAGCGATGCCGCGATGGACTTGTTACAATCCTGTCCCTGGCGCGGCAACGTGCGTGAATTGCAGAATGTCGTCGAGCATGCTGTCGTTCTCGCCACCGCAGGTACCAGCATCCAGCCAAACGAGATCGTCCTCCACAACGAGCCAATCCGTGGCAATGGGACCGATGCGGTGGCAACGCCAGTCGTACTCCTGAACGATGCGTATCATCTTGCCAAGGAGCAGGTACTCGCGAAGTTCGAGAAGGACTACGTGACACGGTTGGTCGCACGAGCCTCCGGCAACATGTCCCGCGCTGCGCGACTCGCGAGCGTGGACCGGACGACTCTCTATCGACTGCTCGAGCGTCACGGATTCCGGCGCGAGTCGAACGAATCCACGCTGGTTTAATACGACCTCAGCCTCGTTGTCCGCCCGGCCACGGCTGTCGACCGGGCGGACGATACATCCGCAGATTCCATTTTGCCGGTCGACGACGACCGCGAGCGGCTGACGATGACCGCGAGTTATCAGAAAAGGTTCACCCCAGCGAAGCCCGTTGCGCTGATCTCTTCTGCCGTGTGGAGCGCGCTCCGCACCGGCTCCGAGATCGCTGCAGATCGGCTCGCTGGTGGCACCGGCGATGGCGCCGAACAGGTAAAAAACGAGCTCAGCGTCCTCGCGAGAACCGTGTACCGGAGGGCGACCGACGGCAGTGATGCGGTGATCTCGCCGAAGACCGACTTTTCGCGCCAGCTCGTCGATACGCTCCGCACCGAGTTCCTCTCCCGGCTCAACGAAGACAAAGTCAACTGGATCGACGCCGAAGAAGTGCTCGCGGTCCTGTCGGCCATGGAAGAGATCGCGAATTCTGGCGATCGACCCGACACCGGCGAATTCGAGGTGCGTCTCGCGAGCTCCGACGCCTTGCGCGCGGTGCTGGAAGTCGCGCACGACATGCGGTCGCCCTTGTCGGCGATTCTCTTCCTGGTCGAGACCCTACGGTCTGAGCGCAGCGGAGCCGTGAACCCGGTGCAGGAACGTCAGCTCGGCCTGATCTATGGGGCCGCCTTCGGCTTGAGCAACCTCGCCAGCGATATCATCGAAGCGGCGCGCGGCAACCTGCTCACGGATAACAAGCCGCGCTCGTTCTCGATCACGGAAACCCTGCAGGACGTCTGCGCGATCGTGGCGCCGATGGCGGAAGAGAAGGGACTCAAGCTGCTGCAGACATATCCGACCGTCGATTCCAGGATGGGCCACGCCGCCGCGATTCACCGTGTGCTGCTCAACCTCAGCAGCAATGCGCTGAAGTACACCGAGGACGGCTCGGTCGCGATTGGCTGCACGGAGCTGAACGACACACGCGTCGAGTTCTGGGTAAAAGACACCGGCCGAGGCATTCCGGAGAAGGTGCTGGACATGCTGTTTGCCGGATTCCGCCCGGGATCGGTCGGCGTTCGGTTCTCGAGCGCGGGGCTGGGGCTTGCAATCTGCCGCACGCTGCTCGAAAGCATGTCC
>Ga0070696_100003198_pt1 | contig 10903 bp, 8 predicted proteins | sample KBSK1253metaG_FD_65474 | JGI IMG/M metagenome (GOLD analysis project Ga0070696, IMG submission 65474) | Corn, switchgrass and miscanthus rhizosphere microbial communities from Kellogg Biological Station, Michigan, USA - KBS K1-25-3 metaG | ecosystem: Host-associated > Plants > Roots >... | reverse complement strand
CATGGGGTGCCAGACGCCACCGAGCCGGGTGAAGACGCCCGTCGGAGTCGGACCGCCCGTCACGGTGACCGTGAACACGAAGGTCGTGTTCGTCGTGCCGCTGCCGGGATCGACGTTGCCGGTGAACACTGTCGTGCCGCAGGAGAACGCGGCCGCCGGCGCCACGAACCAGGGCAGCACGGCCAGAAGCCAACCGACCGCGGCGATCGCCGCGGCGAGTCGGAGACGTCGCCCGGATGGATGCTTTCGATTCGTGTGCATGAGCGGCTGGCCCGACCGTACGGGACGGCCGCGGCGTCCGGCCCTCGGCCCGAAGGGGCGAAACCACCGGTACGTTCGTACGGGCATCACCGAGCGGTCGTCCCGGACCACGCGGGCGCGCCGGGCACGAAGGGCACGAAGGGCACCAGCGTCCGCACCACCATCCGTCGTGGAGCGCAAGCGGACGTTCCGTTCAACGGGACATTCGTCAGCGCCGATCCACGACAACCGCTAGCCTTCCGCGCACGATGACGTCACAGCCGCCGCCGACGTCGCCCGAGATCCAGCTGGTCGACCTGGAGAAGCGGTTCCGCGAGGTCCGGGCGGTGGACGGCGTGTCGCTCGAGATCCACACGGGCGAGTTCTTCTCGCTGCTCGGCCCGTCCGGCTGTGGCAAGACCACCACGCTCCGGATGATCGGCGGCTTCGAGCTGCCGACCGGTGGTCGCATCCTGCTGCGCGGCCGCGACGTGACCGATGCGCCGCCCGACAAGCGCCCGGTGAACATGGTGTTCCAGAACTACGCGCTGTTCCCCCACCTCGATGTCGGCGACAACGTCGCATTCGGGCTGAAACGGCGCTCGGTCTCGAAGCCCGAGATCGCGCGGCGGGTCGGTGCCGCGCTCGAGCTGGTCAACCTCACCGGCTATGAACGGCGCAAGCCGAACCAGCTGTCCGGCGGCCAGCAGCAGCGCGTGGCCCTGGCCCGGGCACTGGTGAACGAGCCCGACGTGCTGCTGCTCGACGAGCCGCTCGGGGCGCTCGATCTCAAGCTCCGTCGCCGCCTGCAGCTCGAGCTCAAGCGGATCCAGGCCGAGGTCGGCATCACGTTCGTCTACGTGACCCACGACCAGGAAGAGGCCCTCACCATGAGCGACCGGATCGCGGTGATGCACGCGGGCCGGGTCGAGCAGCTCGGGACGCCCGAGGAGCTGTACGAGCGCCCGACGAGCCGTTTCGTGGCCGACTTCATCGGCACGACCAACCTGCTCCATGGCGAGATCCTCGGCCAGGCCGGGGGCGCCACGGACGTCCGGCTCGACTCGGGGGAGGTATGCCGGATCCGGGCCGGCGCAGGACTCGTCGGCGACGTCATCGACGTGAGCCTTCGTCCGGAGTCGATCCGGCTGTGCTCGACGGCTTCGAGCGGTGATGAGGACACGACCGACCGCGCCGCCTCGCCCTCGCCCCCGACCACGGCCGGCTGGGCGATCCACGGCACGATCGAGCAGGCCGCCTATCTCGGGGCGGCCGTCCAGTACCAGGTTCGCAGTCGGGGCGGTCTCGCCCTGACGGCACTCGCTCCCCGGACCGAAGCGCGTCGCTCGGTCGGGGATCCCGTCGCGCTGAGCTGGCTGCCCGACGAGGCACTCGTGCTCGGCGACCGGGCCGCAGTCGTGGAGGAGACATGACGAACGACGACCGCCGACCATCGATCGACATCGAACGCGAGCTTGTCAGGGTCATGGCCGAGCGCCGGATCACGCGCCGGCAGCTGCTCGAGGCGATCGCCGCGGTCGGTGCCACGGCCGCCCTCGCGCCGATCGTCGCGGCGTGCAGCACGGCCGGCGCGAGCGCCACACCGGCCACCACCCCCGGGGCGACCCCGACAGCAGCGGCGAGCCTGGCCGCGGCGTCCGCCACGGCAGCGCCGACCGCCACGCCCGAGCCGACGCCGGTCCCGACCCCGGAGAAGGACCTGTTCATCTACAACTGGGATGCGTACATCGGCGAGAACACCCAGAGCCAATTCGAGAAGAAGTACGGGATCAAGGTCCACTACGAGAAGTTCCCGGACGCTTCGACCCAGATGACCAAGATCCGGAGCGACGGAAAGGGCGGTGGCTACGACCTCACCTACCCGGCCTCGACCGACGTGGCGCCGCTGGCGCGCGACGGCGTCATCCAGCCGCTGTCGTTGTCGCTGATCCCGAACATCAAGAATCTCGGCACGGATTGGCAGAACCCACCGTACGACCCGGGCAACAAGAACTCGGTGCCCAACTACTGGTGGACGACGGGCATCGCCTGGGACCCGGCGAAGGTCAAGGAGGACGTGACCAGCTGGGCGGCCCTCTGGAACGAGAAGTACACGGGCAAGCTCGGGATGCTCGACGACCAGCAGGAATGCTTCGCCGCCGCGGGCTTCCGGCTCGGCATCAAGCCGAACACGACCGACGACGCCGAGCTCGACAAATGCCTCAACATGCTGAAGCAGCAGAAGCCGCTGCTCCGCAAGTACACATCCGACGACATCGGCGATTTCACCAGCGGCCAGCTGTGGATGACCCACGCCTGGTCCGGCGACTGGGTCCAGATGACGTACGACAAGCCGGACGCGAAGTACGTCATCCCGTCGGAAGGCGCGATCCGTGGCAATGACGTGATGGTCGTGCTGTCGGGCGCGAAGAACCCGGTCGCGGCGCACCTCTGGATCGACTTCAACCTCGACGCCAAGGTGAGCGCCGCGAACTCGAACTACATCGGGTACATGGGTCCGAATGCCGCAGCCCAGCAGTACATCAGCAAGGACCTCCTCGACAATCCGCAGCTCAACCCCGACAAGGGCGTGTACGACGCCCTGACCGAGCTGGTCACCCTCGAAGGTGCCGACCTCGACAAGTACACGTCGCGGTGGACCGAGCTCACGAGCTAGCCGCCCCGCGAGCGGTCCCCGCAGGCCGCGGGGACCTCCGACGCCGGCTCAGCGCCGGTGCCTTCGCGGCGCCCGGTGTGGTGTGGCTGCTCGGGTTCTTCCTCGCACCGCTGCTGATCATCTTCGTCGTCAGCTTCGGCTCGAACGACGCGACCGGCCACATCACGCTCGCCAATCCGGGTCTGCAGAACTACGTCGAGGCGACGAAGCCGGAGTTCCTGCCGGCGTTCCTCAACTCGGTCCGCTATTCGTTGCTGACGACGGTCTTCTCGATCGGCATCGGCTACCCGATCGCCTACTGGATCTCGCGGCACGGCGGACGGCACAAGGTCCTGCTGCTCATCCTCGTGATGCTGCCCTTCTGGACGAGCTACCTCATCCGGACTTACGCGTGGATGATCATCCTGCGCGACAACGGCGTCGCGAACTCCATCCTCCAGGCGGTCGGCATCACGGACGAGCCGATCCCCTTCCTCAACACCGACTTCTCCGTGATCCTGGGCATGACCTACGGCTTCCTGCCGTTCGCGATCCTGCCCCTGTTCGTCTCGATCGACCGGCTCGATGACGCGCTCGTCCAGGCTGGCCGTGACCTCTACGCCAGCGGCCGCGGCGTGTTCATGCATGTCGTCCTGCCGTTGACGATGCCGGGCATCGTCGCGGCGGCGATCCTGACGTTCATCCCGGCGATGGGCGACTACGTGACGCCGGACCTCCTGGGCGGTGCCCAGACCTCGACGATCGCCAAGGTCGTCCAGGTGTTGTTCACGTCGGGGCGCGACTGGCCGTACGGGTCGGCGCTCGGGTTCATGCTGATGGTCATCACGCTGGCGGGCACGTTCCTCGCCCTCCGCGCGCTGCGTCAGGAGACCTTCGGGTGACCCGCGGCCGGAACCCGCTGCTGACCGCGTTCGCGATCCTGATCTACGCGTTCCTGTTCGCGCCGATCGTCGTGCTGATCATCTTCAGCTTCAACGTGTCGCGGCGGAACTTCGTCTGGCTCGGCTTCACCACCGACTGGTACCCGAAGCTCTTCGCCAACGGCGACCTGCTCGACGCCCTGTGGATCACGGTCCAGGTCGCTGCGATCGCCGTGATCGTGTCGACCGTGCTCGGGTCGTTCCTCGGGCTGGCGCTGGCCCGTAACCGCTTCCGCGGCGCGGGCTCCGCCGAGGTCCTGATCCTGCTGCCGATGGTGACGCCCGAGATCATCATGGGGATCTCCCTGCTGATCTTCTTCACCCAGTTGTTCGACCAGAACGGCTCGCTCGGGCAGATCGCGATCGCCCATATCACGTTCTGCATCTCGTACGTGGCGATCGTGGTCCGCGCGCGGGCACGGGGCATGGATCCGCACCTGGAAGAGGCCGCGCGCGACCTCGGCGCGTCCTCGACCGGGGCGTTCTGGCACGTGACGCTGCCCCTGATCGCGCCGGCCGTGGGCGCCGGGGCGATGCTCGCGTTCGCGCTGAGCTTCGACGACCTCGTGATCACGTCGTTCAACGCAGGCGTCGGCTCGACGACGTTGCCGATCTACATCTACAGCTCGATCAAGTTCGGGGTCACACCCCAGATCAACGCGATCTCCACGATCATCGTGGCCGTCGTGGCGATCGCCCTGCTGATCGGCTGGCGCCTCGGGACGTTCCGGTCCGACGAAGGCCGCCGCATCGACGACGCCGAGGCCGAAGCAGCCGCGGCCTAGCGCTCGGTCTCCGGCTCGCGCGCCGTCTCGGCTGCGACGGGGACCTCCGCAGGCGCCCGCCGGGCGAACCGCGCCCGGATCCGATCGAGCCGCGAAGCTGGGGCCGCCGTGGGCGGCGCGAACGGTCGACCGCGGAGCCCTTGGGCGATGGCCTCCGCCTCAGCCGCATTGACCCCGAACCGGCGGAGCGAATAGCGCGCCATCTGGACCGCCAGCTCGCGTTGCGCGTGGACCGCCTGGACGCGAGGACTCAGGGCACGCAGCTGGCCCGACTCCTCGTCGCTTCCCGTGCGCACGACGAAGTCAGCGGACGGATTGAGCACCCGGGCGCGATCGACGATCAGGTGTGCGGCCTGCGGATCGGCGCTGGCGACGATGACCAGCCGGGCGCTCTCGAGGTGAGCCTGCTCGAGCAGCTCGATGTTCGAGGCCTCGCCGTAGAGCGCGTGAACGCCACGCGCACGCAGCTGCTCGACCTCCCGGCGCTGCTGGCTGATCACGACGAAGGTGAAGCCGCGGCGCTCGAGGGCCCGGCCGATCATCCGGCCGACCTGACCGTAGCCACACAGGATCGCGTGCAGCCGAAGCGGTCCGCCTTCGGGGGTTGCCTCCGGCAGGGTCGCGAGCTCCCCGGCGCGGCGCTGGAGCCATCCCGCCATCACTCGGTTGTCGACCATCCGGCGCTCCAGCGGATCGACGATGCGGAAGAGAAAAGGATTGATCGCGATCGAGATCAGAGCGCCGGCGACGATGAGCTGGAAGCCCTCCGGCGGCAGGAGCGCCAGGGACAGGCCGACCGTGCCGAGGATGAACGAGAACTCACCGACCTGGGCAAGCCCCGCCGCCACGGTCAACGCGACGTGGACCGGGTAGCCGTACAGCAGAACGGCACCGAGCTTGAAGAGGCCCTTGCCGACGACGATGACGGCGACCACGGCCGCCACGGCCAGTGGCATCGCGGCGAGCGTGGCCGGGTCGAGCAGCATGCCGACCGACACGAAGAACAAGACTGCGAACGCATCCCGCAGCGGGAGCGCATCGGCGAGCGCCTGGTGGCTCGTGTCGGACTCGCTGACGACGGCGCCGGCGAGGAACGCCCCGAGGGCGAACGAGACGCCGAAGACCTCGGACGCGAGCCAGGCGAGCCCGAGCGCCAGCGCGAGGACGGCGAGCGTGAACAGCTCCTTCGAGCCTTCGTTGGCGACGGCGCCGAGGAGGCGCGGCACGAGCCGGGCGCCCGCGAGGACCATGATCACCGCGAAGAAGGCGGCCTTGCCCAACGCGACGCTGATGTCGATGACGCGAGCGGCGGGCTCGGCGTTCGGGTCCCCGGCGCCGCCCAACATCGGCGACAGGACGGGCAGCAGCACGAGGATCACGACCGTGACGAGGTCCTCGACGATGAGCCAGCCGATGGCGATCCGGCCCTGCGGGGTATCGACCTCGCCCCGATCCGTGAGGACTCGCAGCACGACGACGGTGCTCGCCACCGACAGCGAGAGCCCGAGGACGATGCCGCCACCGAGCCCCCAGCCGAGGGCGGAACCCAGCGCCACGCCCAACAGCGTCGCGACGATGATCTGGCCGATCGCGCCCGGGATCGCGATGCTGCGGACCGAGAGCAGATCGCGGATGGAGAACTCGATCCCGACCCCGAACATCAGCAGGATGATCCCGATCTCGGCGAGCTCCGAGGCGATCGTCGGGTCGGCGCTGACGCCCGGGGTGAACGGCCCGATGAGGACCCCGGCGACGATGTACCCGACGATCGGCGGGAGCCCGATGCGCTTCGCGACGAACCCGCCGACGAACGCGGCGATGAGGCCGACGGCGATGGTCGTGATGAGAACGGGCTCGTGGAGCGTTTCCATGGGTCGGCCCTCGTTTCAGGGGGTCGGCCGCAGGCCGGTACAGACCAGCCCAGGGATCGGCACCTAGTCTGACGGGCTTCACAAGGTCAGTGCCAGGATGCCAGGCCCGGTCAGTCCTCGAGGACGAGGAGCTTGCGGCTCAGCGGCGGGTGCGGGCGCTCGCCTTCTTCGCCTCGGCCTCCGATCGCGGCAGCAGGACGGCGCCCACGCCGTTGCCGGCCGGGTCCTCCTTCGGGACCGGCAGGTCGTAGCGGGCGCGCACGGTCCGCCGGCTCTCGATGCCGTCGTCCGCGTAGCGATCGACCACCATCAGGTCGAACGCGTGGACGCTCGGCTCCTGGTTCGAGTAGCGGCCGGCGGTCCAGCTGCGCGAACGCGTCCCGCGCTGCTGCAGCTCGCAGACGTGCCAGTCCTGGCGGTTGGTGAGGTCCCAGAACGCGACGGCATCCGACGGGTCGAACCCGGGCGCCGCGATCGTCGCCGGCTCGAACAGCCATTGGCAGGTGATCCGGGTGTGACCCGGCCCGGCCGGCTCGAGCCGGTGGACGAGCAGGTAATCCGGGTGGATCGAGAGGAAGAGGGTCGGCCAGACGAGGTAGTAGTAGATCCGCCGGTCGTCGACCTCGGTGATCCCGGCCATGGCCGGTCGCCCGGCACGGTGGCCGCCGTCCATCGCCATCGTCTCGGCGCTGTCGACGAGCTCCATCCAGCCGCCCTGCCACGGCCCGGTCGGCGCGTAGTCGCCGCCGAGGTCGTACGGGGTCAGCCGGTTGAGCTGCGGATGGATGCCGGGACAGTGGTAGCACTCGCTGTAGTTCTCGGCGATGAACTTCCAGTTCGCATCGACCTCGTAGACGACCGTGTGCGCGACCCGCAGCGCCGAGAAGTCGAAGCGGTCGAGATGCTCGGGCAGGTCGCCCAGCCATGAGGTCAGGTCCGGCGCCGCCGGATCGAGGTTCACGTAGACGAACCCCTGCCACGCCTCGGTCCGGACGGTCGCCAGCCCGTACTCGGCCAACGAGAAGTCGTCGAGATCGTCGGTGTGCTTGGCCCGGACCAGCGAGCCGTCGAGGTCGTAGATCCAGGCGTGGTAGGGGCACTGGAAGCGCACGGCCTTGCCGCAGGGCTCCTCGACCACGGCCGTGCCGCGATGCCGGCAGACGTTGTAGAAGCCACGCAACACGGCGTCGCGCCCACGAACCACGATCACGGGTTCGCCGGCCACCTCGGCCAGGAAGTACGTGCCCGGATCGGGCGCGTCCTCCTCCCGACCCACGACGACCCAGTCGTGACCGAAGAATCGCTCGAGCTCGAAGGCGTGGATCCCATCGTCGTGGTAGGTACGACCGGGCAGCAACGAGGCCGCCCGGTACGGCTTCCGTACGGCGGCGATCTCCTCGGGAGTGAGCGGCGTGAACGATCCCATCAGCCGAGTGGCACCTGCTTCTTTGCGTCGAGGAACGGGATCGAGGCGGTCTGCGCCGGCCACGTCCCGCCGTCGGGCGCCACGATCTCGAGCGGGTTGCCGGCTCCCGCGAGCGCGATCGGGACCCAGACGTAACCGATGTTCTTCTCGAGTCGCGGCGACCAGATCAGGTCGGTCACCGTGCCCACCGGCTCGCCGTTCGACAGCGCGTCGCATTTGCGGGACAGCTCGAACGGAAGCGCGTCGCCCTCGACCTCGATGCCGACGAGCTTGCGACTGACGCCCCTGGCGCGGATGTCCTCGAGCGCCGCCTTGCCGATGTAGTCGGCCTCCTGCGGCTCGACGAGGCGCTCCAGGCCCATGACCTCGAACGGGTTGTTATCGATCGTCATGTCCGAGCCGTAATTGAAGATCCCGGCCTCGATCCGGCGGGCCTCGCACGGAGCGATCGGCCGAATGTCGTACGGCTTCCCGGCTTCGAACACCCGATCCCAGAGGTCGCCGCCGCGCGACGGGTCGCGCAGGTAGATCTCGTAGCCGACCTCGCCGGTCCAGCCGGTCCGGCTGATGACCACGGGGATGCCGTCGACCTCGGTCGTCAGCGTCCAGTAGTACTTGATGTCGTCGATGGCGGGGCCGAAGACCGTCCGCAGCGTGTCGCGCGACTTCGGTCCCTGGACCTGGATCGGGTAGACCTCGGGCTCGCGGACCTTGACGTCGAGCCCGCTGTGCACCGCGACGCCACGCCCCCAGAGCCCCGCGTCCGAATCGGCGAGCGCCATCCACCAGCGATCGGCCTCCACGCGGAGCAGCACCGGATCGTTGACGATGCCGCCGTCCTCGGCCGTCACGAGCATGTACTTGCCTTGCCCGACCGCGCATTTGGTCAGGTCGCGACAGGTCAGCGAGTTCGTGAACGCCGTCGCATCCGGCCCCGTGATCTCGACGATCCGCTCGACCGAGACGTCCCACACGGTCACGCCCTTGAGCAGCGCCCAGTACTCCTCGACGGGGTCCGCGTAGTAGCCCGGCAGGTACATGTGGTTGTAGATGTCGTAGGCCGAACAGCCCGCGGCCAGCGTCTTCTCGAAGAACGGCGAGCGGCGGTACCAGGGCCCGAAATAGAGCGTCGATGAGTCGGTCGTGGCCGGGGTCGCGAGCGGGGTCGTCATCGGGGCCTCACTGCTGTCGAAACGCTGGCATGGGGATCGTGCTCAGGCGGGACCGCGTTCGCGGCGGCGGTTGTGGCGGCGCTGGCCGGCGCCATCGGCGGCGGCCGCGACCGGTTCGGGCGCCGGTGGGATCTCGGGCAGCACCGTCTGCTCCCTGAGCCCGGACCGGATGATCCGCCGCAGCTCGGCGTCGATCGCGGGGTCCGTCTCGAGTTGCCGGTACGCGGCGAGCCGCCGGTCGACCTCCTCGCACGCTCGCTGGTACGTGTCCTTGGCGCCTCGCCGCATCCAGGCCTCGCGGTTGTCGCGCTCGACGACGGTGCTCGGCAGGTAGAGCTCGGCCGGCCAGTGCGACGTCGTGTGGGGCGCCATGATCAGGTGCTGCTCGGTCATCAGCTGGTCGATGAGCTCGGTGACCGGCAGGTCATCGGCCGGGCGGACGTCGCGCACGAAGCGCAGCGCCTGGCCGCACATCTCGTCATCGAACACGAGCTTGGGCAGGCTGAATACGAGCAGGAAGTCGAGCATCCCTGGCCCGGACACCGAGTTGACGCCGGAGAGCGCCGCGATCAGCGCGCTGCCGAACGTCTCCGCGCCGGCCTGCGCGTCGAGGATCGGGCTGTCCGAGAGGGCCATGTACGACTGCGTCGGCAGGTCGAGCGACTTCGCGACCGCGATATAGGCCGCGTCGAGCTGGAGCGCCTCGATCGCGGACATCGGGGAGCTCGCGATCTTCATGTGGAACGTCGCGGGCGCGCCGCCGAAGAGCACCGGCGCGCCGGGCCGAACGATCTGGGCCATCGTGATCCCGGCGAGGACGTCGACGGTGTGGAAGACCGTCGCCCCGACGATCGTCACCGGGGCGATGAGACCCATCAGCGTGACCGGCACGATCTCGACCGCGATCCCCGCCTCGACGCAGTCGATCAGGTTCTGGCACGAGTCCTCGCTGTAGCGGAAGTTGCCGGTGGCGGTGATCGTGAAGATCGACATGGGGCGCGCGATCAGGTCATCGCGGTCGCGCCGGAACAGCTGCTGCATCTCGACCATCCGCGGCACGCCGTGCTCGGTGAAGGCGCCCGACACGACCGGCTTGTTCGAGTTGGTCAACGTCATGTAGAGGCGCCAGGCGTCCGAGACCTGGGCCTCGATGTCGTCGTTGGTCGAGAACGCCGTGGCGAGATACGGGATGTTTGCGAGGCCATCGGCGAGGCGGACGTACTCGACGAAGTCGGTCGAGTTCGCGAGCCGCGTCTCGCCGGTCCGGTGATCGAGGACCTTCAGCCCCGACGATCCCGGCACGAAGTGGACGCGGTCGCCACCGAGGTCGGCATGCGGCTCGCCCGCCCGGTCGTACAGGGTGAACGATCGCGGCGCGCTGGCGATCGCGGCTTCCACGACGTCGCGGGGGAACAGGACGCGGTGGCCGCCATGATCGAGCGGAAGGCCGTGGTCCAGGAGCCGCTGCCGGAGCTCCGGCCCGCGGATCTCCATGCCGACCTCGGCCAGGACGCGCTTCGCTTCGTCGAGGATCCGCGCGATGAGCTCGGGGTCGAGGATGTTGAGTGACGGACGCATCCACGCTCCTGGCGACCAGACCGGTTCGGACGCCGTCAGCGTACCCCCGGCCGTACCGCCGGACCGTGCGCCGCTCGGCCCGTGATCGATGGCGAGGGCGGCGTCACGCATGGCGGCGATCGTCCGGCAGGTGGATCCTATTGCCTCCGGTGTCGCGCCTGATGCGCCCCCCGGTTCCATCAGGCGCGACGTGCTGAGCGTGGGAAGGCGCCGCTCCGGGGCGGATCCGCCGCG
>Ga0070696_100003195_pt1 | contig 10915 bp, 13 predicted proteins | sample KBSK1253metaG_FD_65474 | JGI IMG/M metagenome (GOLD analysis project Ga0070696, IMG submission 65474) | Corn, switchgrass and miscanthus rhizosphere microbial communities from Kellogg Biological Station, Michigan, USA - KBS K1-25-3 metaG | ecosystem: Host-associated > Plants > Roots >... | reverse complement strand
ACCAACCGCTTCGACGCGACGCAGGGACGGTCGTCGGGCATGCTCGCCAACGCGGTGACCAAATCGGGAACGAACGCGTACGCGGGCACGGTCGCCGGCTACTTCCGCAGCGATCGCTTCAATGCGTCCGACTTCATCCAGGGTCGCGTCGTGCCCTACCAGGATCAGCAGGTCGTGACGACCTTCGGTGGACCCATACGGAAGGATCGGATCCACTTTTTTGGCAACTACGAGCAGGAGCGGCAGCCGCAGACGGTGACGTTCTCGAGCCCGTATCCCGCGTTCAACATCGACCTGGCCGCGAGAAACCGGCAGCGGAAGGGGATCGTGCGCGGCGACGTGCAGTTCTCGCCGGAGACGCACTTCATGACGCGCTTCCAGAAGTACTACAACGACCTGCCGAACAGCGGCACCGGCGGCGCGACCAGCCATCCGTCGACCGCGCGGCGCGAGCAGCGTCACAGCGATGAAATGTTCAGCACGCTGACGCAGGTGCTCGGGACGCGCACGGTGAACGAGATCAAAGGGGGCGCGTCGCTCTTCAACTACACGCGCGACGCGGCGGTGACGTGGAAGGGCGGATGCTTCCCCGACGCGCCCGTGCGCTGCGGCGGGTCGAGGGTGATCAGCCTGCGCGGCTACTCGATCGGCCAGGCGGTCGGCCAGGACCAGACGCAGAACAACTACTCGATCCGTGACGACTACACGTTCGGGTTCGACCGGTTCGGCCGCCAGGACGTGAAGATCGGCGGCGAGTACATCCGCCAACAGACCATCATCCTCTGGTGCGCGTCGTGCACGGGCGTGCTCGACGCGACCAACGGCCCCGTGCCCGCCAACATCGAGTCGCTCTTCCCGGTGTGGAACGACGCGTCGACGTGGAACCTCGCGCCGCTGTCGCCGCTGTCGAGGCGCTTCTCGATGAACGTGTCGAGCACGAACTTCCATTACAAGGTGCCGCAGAACCTCTACGCGGCGTGGCTGCAGGACGACTGGAAGGTCAACGGACACCTCACGCTCAACCTCGGCGTCCGCTACGACGTGCAGGCGGGCGGCAACTCCGAGGGGACCGTCTTCACGCCCTGGATCGACGACGACATCCCGTACGACCTGAACAACGTCGGTCCGCGCCTCGGCTTCGCGTTGACGCTCGACCAGAAGACGGTCATCCGCGGCGGGTACGGGTTGTTCTACTCGCAGGCCTCGACCGACGAAGCGCACCAGACGGCGGAGGCGCTGCACCAGGCGGGCGCCGAGGCGCTCTACGACGGGCGCGCCGACTTCGCGGTCAACCCGTTCAACGGTCCGGCGCCGACCTTCGCGCAGGTGATGGCCAACGCCTGCGATCAGAACGGCAACGCGCCCGGCTGCTTCCGCCGCTCGATCACCGACGAGATCAACCACAAGTGGCGGCGCATGCCGTACGCACGCCAGGCATCGCTCGGCGTGCAGCGCCAGATCGGCAGCGATATGTCCCTGCAGGCGAACCTCGTCTACACCGGCGGCCGCGGTGAAGAGAACGACTACAACATCAACCTCGCGTACGACCCGGCGACCGGCGCGAACTACAAGTACACGACCGACCTGGCGCACCGTCCGTTTCCCGACTGGGGCGTCGTACCGTTCGGATTCCTCGAAGGGTGGTCGAACTACACGGGGCTCGAGACCAGCTTCGACAAGCGGTTCGGCAGGAACTGGCAGGCGGAAGCGACCTACACCTATTCGCACTTCAAGGACGGCACGCCGGCGCCGCCGGTCGTCTCGCGCGCCGACGGCGTGCTGACGCGCACGGAACTTCCGTTCGCGGTCGCGAAGGACATCGGCGGCGAGTACGGTCCCGCCACGACCGATCAACGGCATCGCGCGGTCGTCAACGGCATCTACTCGCCGGGTCTCGGCATCCAGGTGAGCGGCCTCTACTTCTACGGCTCCGGGCAGCGGATGGCCGTGCGCTACGGATCGGACCTGCGCGACACCGGCTTCGGCAGCGCTCAGCGGCTGCGCCCCGACGGGACGATCATCCCGCGCAACAGCTTCGTCGGCCTCCCGCTCCATCGCGTCGACCTGCGCGTGCAGAAGTCGATCGCGTTCGGCCCCCGGAGGCTCTCGGGCATCGTCGACGTGTTCAACCTGCTCAACCGGGCGAACTACGGGTCGTACACGCTGACGGAGACGAGCGCGAGCTACGGCAAGCCGTCCTACAACAGCAACCTCGCCTACCAGGCCCGCATGGTGCAGTTCGGGTTCCGCGTCGCGTTCTAGCCGCCACGCCCGAATTTGCGCGGACGTTGCCACCGCGTCGCCGCGCGCACCGAGGATGGGGACATGGACTTCGCACTTGGGGTGTTGGTGCTCGTCGCATCGATCGCGGGCGGGCAGGAGCCGCGCGACGGTGGACACGTTCGCACGATGGACGCGCGGCTGCGCGTCGAGATCAACGAAGGGATGGCGCGCTCGTCGGCGTTCCGCGATCTGGTCACGCGGCTCGATGCATCGGACGTCATCGTCTATGTGGAAATGGAATGTCAGATGCCGCCGCGTCTGTTCGGCCGGCTCGCGTTCATGGCGGCCGGTGGCGGCAGGCGGTACGTCAACGTGCGCCTGTCGTGCGCCCTGACCGACGAGCCGCTGATCGCGGCGCTCGGCCACGAGCTGCGACATGCGGTGGAGATTGCCGACGCGCCGTCAGTTGTCGACGTCGCGTCGCTCGCGGCGCTCTACGGCCGCATCGGTTTCGCCTCGCACGGCGTGCCGCACGGTGCGGGCTTCGAGAGCCGCGCCGCTATCGAAAGCGCTCGCCGCGTCTGGTGGGAGCTCGGCCGTACGGGCGAATAGAGTCCCGGGGGCCAGAAATTCCGGTTACGGTCGAGGTTCGGACCTGCGGGCAAGTGCTATGGTGATGACCAAACCAATGGTCACCAACAACCCCGGCGGGCTTTCCGAGCATCATCACGCGGTCCAGTTCTACGGTGATGAGGCCGAACTGTTCGAGCGGGTCGGCACGTTCCTCAGCGAAGGGCTCACCGCGGGTCAGCCGGCGATCGTGATCGTGACGCCGGAACATCGCGCCGCAATCGAGCGTGCGCTCGAAAAGCACCTCATCGACGTGTCATCCGCCAGGCACCTCGGCGACCTCGTCATGCTCGACGCCGAGGAGGTGCTCGGCACGTTCATGGTCGACCACGCGCCGGTCGGTTCGCTCTTCCGGCGCAGCATCGGTAACGTCATCGATCAGACGCTTCGCGGACGCGAGCGTACGCCGGCTCGCGCGTTCGGCGAGATGGTGGACGTGCTCTGGAAGCAGGGACGGACCGAAGCCGCCATTCGCGTGGAAGTCCTCTGGAACAACCTCGCGGAAACGCACGCGTTCTCGCTGCTGTGCGGCTATTCGATCGGCCACTTCTACAAGCAGACGGAGAAATACCGCGAGGTCTGCGACCTGCACTCGCACGTGCACCCGCACGCCGAGGCGGTCGCGTCGATCACGCCCGTCATGCCGCTCGTGCCGAAGCCGATCACCGCGTAGCGGCTAGCGTCGAAATCCGCTCGAGCCCGGCCACTTCCAGCCATCGGCCGGCCGGTGGATGCTCTTCAGGTGGACGTTGTAGGTGGTTTCGCTGCGGCTCGGCGCGCCGTTGACGATCACGTGGTCGCCGGGTCTGATCTGGGACGCGCCAACCCCCTGCTGTTCGAGCCGTCTGGGGTTCGCCCATTCCGCGCCGTACTTGCGAAGCACGCCGCGGCCGTCGTTGGCGGTGAAGTAGACCCACGCGTGCGGGCTGCGGTACTCGAAGCTGACGACGTCGCCTTCGAGTGAGATCTGCCGATCCTCCACGTAGTCCCTCGCGAAGGAATGATGAGCGTAGGCCGCGGTCGCGGCGAGCAGAGAGGTCAGCCCGAGGACAAACAGTCGCTTCACGTTCGGTCCTCCCGCCTTCGTCAAGGCAAGCCTCAACAGGTTACACCCGCGCGGCAGCGAAATCGCATAGTGCCTGAACATGCAGACACCGCCCGACCACAGCCGTACTCCCCCCGAGCCCCAGCCGCGCGATCACGATCGCGAAAACGAGGATGAGATTCCCGATACGCCGTTCGACGAGCCGGCGCCGATCCCGGTCCAGGATCCGCCGCCGCCCGTCACGCCAGGCCCTTATGTGTCTTAGGAGGTTTGCATGTATGTGATTGGATGGATTGTCTTTGGATTGATCGTTGGCGCGCTCGCCAAGCTCGTGATGCCCGGACGCGACCCGGGCGGCATCATCGTGACGATGCTGATCGGTATCGCCGGGTCGCTGCTCGGCGGTTTCATCGGGCGCACGATGGGCTTCTACGGACCAAATCAGGCAGCGGGATTCCTGATGTCGTTTCTCGGCGCAGTGATCCTGCTGATGCTCTACCGGCTGATCGTGCGCCGTCGGGCGGTCCCGTAGCGCATGAGGTGACGGCGGGTCTCTTTAGACCCGCCGCCTACACTTTCTCGGCAAGGACTTCCGCGCGCCAGCAGAAGCTGCACGCCTTGCAGCAGTAGTACTGGACCGCCCCGACGCGCAGCGCCGCACGGATGCTCGGCGATTCGCACCCCGGGCAGTGCCTGAGCCCGAGCAGCGCCTCGTCCGTCGACACGGGCGCGTCGGTCTCGGCGTCGAGCACCTGGCGGACCGTGCGCGCCAGATCGTCGGCGACGGTCGGATGCGCGAGCCACGCGTTGCATCCCGCCTTCGCGCTGTCCTCTGCGCACTTCTTCGACACCTCCGGCGTCAGCACGATGACCGGCGGCGGATCCGCCGGGTTCGGCTTCCGGATTTCTCGGCACAGATCCCATCCCGACATGTCGGGCAGCCGGAGATCGATCACGGCGCAGTCGGGCAGCACCTCGCGCGCGAGGCGGAGCGCTTCCTCTCCCGTGGTCGCGACGCGTACGCGGAACCCGTGACGCGTGAGCGCGGCCTCGTAGTTGACGGCGTGATCGCGGATGTCGTCGACGAGGAGGATGATTTCCGGGGTGGCGGGCATTGATGCGACGATGTCGTCGCAAAGCTCTTGTATCGCCTGGCTCAGCCGAGGTCAAGCTGGGCCGTACAATCGCGCGGTGAACATTCACCGTCGCAGCCTGCTCGCCGGCGCCGCCGACGCGCGCGGCATCGCCATCGTCATCGACGTCCTGCGCGCCTTCAGCTGCAGCGCGCTGATGTTCCACTACGGCATCCGCGATCTCGCGCTGGTGCGAACACCCGAGCAGGCGCTCGGGTTTCGCGATCGCGATCCGGATTATCTCGTCGCCGGCGAGGTGAAGGGCGTCAAGGTCGATGGGTTCGATCTTGGCAATTCGCCGGCGGACATCGTGTCGAAAGGGGAGTCGTTCTTCCGCGGCCGGCGCGTCGCGGCGCGATCGTCAGCCGGCACCCAGGGCGTGCTCGCGGCCGCGGCGCACGCCGAGCAGGTGATCCTCGGCAGCTACATGACTGCCGCCGCGACCGCGGCGTACATCCGCGACCACGCGCAGGTGGACGCGCTCGTCCGCGGGCAGGAAACGACCGTGACGATTGTCGCCATGGGCTTCGAAGGGGTGCGGCCGTCGGTCGAAGACGAGCGATGCGGCGACTACCTGGAGCATCTGCTCAGGGGCGGGGGCGGGAGGTACGACCATCTCCAGGCGATCTGGGAATGCGTGAACGATCCCGAGATCGCGGCGAGCCTGCGCGGTGAGCATCACTACCGCCCGAAGGAGGACATCGTCCTGGCCTTGCAGCGGGATCTGTTCGACTTCGTGATGATCGGCCGCCCCGAGGGCGATCACGTGCTCGTGACGCGTCAGGACGTCAGGTCGCGGTAGTCGAACGCGAACGACGGCATCGACAGCACGACGTGTTGCGCCCTCACCGCGCGCGCGGCGCCGGCGGCGCCGCCGCCGCAAGCAGCGAGTAGAACTGCAGGAACACGTTGTCGCGCGCCGCGTTCTTCGAGTGGCAGGCGTAACAGGTGCCCGACGTGTTCGGCTGCGCGGGTGCCGCGCCCGCGCGCGGCGCGTCGCCGAACGCGTAATACGCCCACCCTGCCGGGACGCGCGCGCGGTCCTTGACCGCCATCTCCACGCCGTGGACCGCGGCGGCATACTGCCCGTGCCTGCTCGGCACCGACCCCTCCTCGACGCCGTGCACGATGAGCACCAGCATCGTCCCCTCGCGGAACTCGCCGGTCTCGACGAAGTGCTGGTAGGCGGTCGGCTCGATGAGCGTCTCGTGGAACATCGGATGCTCGGGTGCCCCTTCCGCGTAGCTTAGGCCGAGCGAGGTGCCCGCGAGAATCCAGCGGCGGTAGTCGGCCGGCAGGACGAGCGCGCGATCCTTGTCGTAGCGCGGCATCACCGGGGAGGGCGCCGGCGACTGGGCGGGTGACGTCGCCACGGCGACGGTCACCAGGACGAGGGCGGCGGCGAGCATCGCGATTTTTCTCATGCGCGTATCTTGGCCACATCGGGCCGCGCGCACAACCCCTTTGCAGCCAAGCCCGGCGAAATACCGTTCGCTGCACGGCCGGCGCCGCTGGCTGCACGGGCGTTGTGGCACGGGTGCCGGCGCCTGTAATGTGACGGTCGTATGTCCTGGCGACTGATCTGGCTCTGCGGCTTCGTGGTGGCGGCCGCGGCGGCGCTGTCGGCGTCGTTGCAGACCTACGTCTCGATGACGAGCCATGGCCACGCGTTCGTGTCCATCCTGCTCTGGGAACTGGCCTGCTGGTGGTTCTGGGCGGCTGTCGCGCCGCTCCTCGTCGCGCAGGGCGCCCGCTTCGCCGACCCGGCCCGGAGCCGGCCGCGCGAGTGGCAGCGTACCGCGGCGCTTGGCCTCGTGCTCATTGCCGCGCACATCGGCGTCGATGCGCTGGTCATCGTGGCCGTTCAGCCGTTCGCGCCGGTCGAACGGTACGCGTTCACGCGCGCGCTGGCCACGGCCGCGAAGTCCGAATGGATGTTCGACATCATCGCCGCCACCATTCCGCTGCTCATCGGCTACGGGTCCGCCGCCTCCGAGCGCGCGCAACGGCTCGCGCTGCGCGAATCGCACCTCGAGGCGGACCTCGCCCGCGCGCAGCTCGACGCGCTTCGGCTCGAGATCGAGCCGCACTTCTTGTTCAACACGCTGAACTCGATTGCGTCGCTCATTCGCGCCGGGTTGCCCGACCGCGCGCTCTCGATGCTCCTGGGCCTGAGCGACCTGATGCGCTCCACGCTCGAGACGCCGGGCCCGACGACGACGCTCGGCGCCGAGGTCGCGTTCGTGCGGCGGTACATCGCGCTGCAGCGCGTTCGCTTCATGGATCGCCTCAGCGTGTCGTATGCGATCGAGCCGGGTTGCGAGGAATGCGAGGTGCCGACGCTCCTGCTCCAGCCGCTCGTCGAGAACGCGTTCCGTCACGGCATCGCGCGGCGGGCCGGCGCCTGCGCGCTCGACATCTCCGCGCGCGTCGATGCCGGGCGGCTGCGCATCCGCATCCGCGACGATGGCGCGGGGCTGCCGGCGGGCTTCGACCTGCACGGCGGCGCCGGCGTGGGGCTGCGCAACACCCAGTCGAGGCTCGAGCGGAGCTACGGGACCGCGGCCTCGCTGACGATCGCCTCACGCGCCGGCGGCGGCACCGACGTCGAAATCACGATGCCCGCGACGCTCGCGAGCGTCGGGGGTGTCCAGGCGGCCGGATGACGAAGTTCCGCGTCCTGGTCGTCGACGACGAGCCGCTCGCACGGGCAGCCGTGGCTGGCATCATCAAGGCTGACCCCGACGTGGACGCGATTGGCGAGTGCGCGGACGGGCTCGCGGCGCGCGAGGCGATCGAACGCGATCGGCCCGACATCGTGTTCCTCGACATCGAGATGCCGGGGCTCGACGGGCTGCGCCTGGCCGACGGGCTGCCGCCCGGCGGTCCGGTCGTCGTGTTCACAACGGCGTACAGCCAGTACGCGACGCAGGCGTTCGATGTCGCCGCGACCGACTACGTCTTGAAGCCGTTCTCGCGCGAGCGGCTGCTTGCCTCGCTGGCGCGCGCCAAGCGCCGCGTGCGCGAACGGCGGCTCGGCCAGCTCGCCAGCGAAATCGCCGACGGTGCAGGCGAGACGCCGGAGTACCTGAAGCGCCTCTCGCTGAAGCTGGGCGACCGGACGCTCGTCGTGAGCGAAGACGATGTGATCTGGGTGGAGGCGCAGGACTACTGCGTCATGGTCCACTCGAGGCGCGGCCGCCACCTGCTGCGCGCCTCGCTTGCCTCGTTCGAAGCCCGCCTCGACCCGGCCCGCTTCGTGCGGGCGCATCGCGCCGCGGTCGTCAACATCGCGCACGTCTGCGAACTGGTCGACCGCGACGGCCTCGTGCTGGTCCTGTCCGACGGCTCCGAGGTCGGCGTGAGCCGCGCGCGCCGACAGCAGGTGGACGCGGTGCTCAGCTCCAGACGATTTGGATCCGCCCGCCGGAATGAGCCCACGGCTCTTCGATGAGCGGCAGCGCGGTGGCAATCCACCGGTACCCGCACCGCGGCAGCGTCTCGATGTAGCGCGGCGCCTTCGCGTCGTCGCCGAGCGCCGCGCGCAGCCGCTTGATGGCGGCGTTGAGGCTGTGCTCGAAGTCCACGAACGTGCCGTGGGGCCAGAGCCGATCGCGGAGCTCGTCGCGCGTCACGACGCCGCCCCGGCGGGCGAGCAGCAGCCGGAGGATCTGGAACGGCTGCTCCTGCAGCCGGATGCGCGCGCCGCCTTTCATCAGCTCGCGCGTCGGCTCGAGCAGCGCGACCTGCACCGGCAGGTCCGCGTTATTTGCCCTTCCTGACGTAGACGTTTCCATTGAAGGTCCGCATCTCGAAATCGGGTCCGCCGCCGTTGACCGAGCCGTAGATCGCGTTGTCGACGTCGATGACGCGTGCGCGTCCGTTGCGCCGCGCGTCCACATCCGGATTCGGATTCGGGTTCGACGATTCCCGGCGCAGCTGCAGGTCGAAATCCGTGTAGACGTCTCCCTGGTCGCTGCGCAGCTTCAGGTTCGCCTTCACGGCCGCCGGCAGCGTCACGTCGACCGACCCGTTCATCGACGTGAACGCCATCGGCTGCTGCGGGGCCGGCCGCGCGATGGTGGCCGTCAGCTTGCCGTTGACCGTATGCGCGACGACCGAGCCGCCGACATTGGTCAGCGTGACCGAGCCGTTGACGCTTTCGACCTCGAGCTCGCCTTCGACACCCTCTACGACGATCGACCCCATGACGGTTTCAATGTTGAGATTGGTCCGGAGCGGCACCTCGATGGTGAAGTCGATGTGCCGGGGCGGCCCGACGTCGATGGAGACGGTGTTCTTGTCCTCTTCCACGCTGAACCCGCCGTTCTGCGTGAGGCGCCGCAACCCGGGCGGTGGCGGCTCGTCGTCTGTGCGACGGCGCGGCGGCCGCGGCACGAAGCCCGTGCCGGTACGCGCTTCGACCAGGACGTCCCGCCGGCTCGTGCCCTTAATGGTGATGTTGCCCATCACGATGTCCATCTCCACCGTGCCGGGACGCGAGGGATCGCTGAACGGAATGGTCACGCGTTGGGCACTGGCGTCGCCTGCCGGCGCCTGCGGTGGCGCCTGCGGCAACGGCGGCGGCTCGGGCGGGCGGGGCGGCTCGATCGGCTGGGCGGACACAGGGACCGCGAGCGCCGCGAGCATGAGCACGTAACCGAGAATCCTCTTCATGTTCCTCATCCCAGCTGCTGCAGGCCCCACGCGGCGCGGGCGCGCACCGCGTCGTTGACCTGCGGGTCCATCGCGAGCTGCCGCAGCGTGGCAACCGACTCGCGTTCGTTCGTTTTCACCATGAAGTCGATGAGCGCGATCTGGACGAGCGGTGACGCCTGACGCTGAACCGCATCGATCGTGCCGCGGCGGACGTCATCGCGCGACGCGAACCGCTCGAGCGCGTCGATGGTCGCGAGGCGGACGTTGACGTTCGGGTCGTGCATCAGCGCGTCGAGCAGCGCGGTGACGATCTCGCCGCTCGGACGATCGAGCTGGCCCGTCCAGGTCACGCCCTTGATGCGCTCGCTGGCCGACTGCTGCTGCATCAGGGAGAGCGACACCATCTCGCGGAGGTCGTGCATCTCGCTGCGCATCGCGGCGATTTCCGACACCGAGCTGGTATCCGATGGAGGGCGCGTCCCGCCGAAGGCGGACCCGCCGGGGCGGGCGTACCATCCGATGCTGATGCCGATGACGAGCACGGCCGCCGCGGCGAGCCCCTGCAGAACGTACGTGCGAACCTCGCGCGGCCGCGCCGGGGCCTGCGTCTGTTCGACGGCGTCGATCACCGCATCGAGGCGCGCCCGCATCCGCTCGGAGTCCGGCGCCGGCGCGTCGATGGCGCCCAGCATGCGCCAGGTGGCGTCGAGCTCGTCGGCCTCGCGCTGCTCTACGCCGTCGGGAAGGAGCCGACCGAGTTTCTCGTGTTCCATGATGGACTCTCGTTCAAACGAAGAAAGATGTCGCGCAGGTCCTTGACCGCGCGGTGCATGCGCACCTTCACGGTCCCGACTTCAACGCCCAGCAGGTCGGCAATCGCGTCGAGCTTCATGCCGCGGTAGCGCGCCAGCACGATCAGCTCGCGCTTGTCCTCGCGCAGCAGTATCAGGGCGCGCTGCAGCCGGGCCACCTCGCGATCGCGCGCCAGCGTCTCGATGGCCAGCGGCGCGTGCGACGCGTGGCCGGCGGCCTCGTCTATGGGCTCGTCGAGGCTGCGGCTCTTGAAGTAGTCGGCGCGCGCGTTCCGAGCGATGCGGAACAGCCACGTCTCGAACCGCCCCTCGTCGCGCCAGGTCGCGCGGTATTTGAGCACGCGGACGAAGACGTCCTGCACCAGGTCCTCGGCCACCGCGGTGTTCCCCGTCATCCGCGCCAGAAAGTCGAA
>Ga0070696_100003192_pt1 | contig 10918 bp, 8 predicted proteins | sample KBSK1253metaG_FD_65474 | JGI IMG/M metagenome (GOLD analysis project Ga0070696, IMG submission 65474) | Corn, switchgrass and miscanthus rhizosphere microbial communities from Kellogg Biological Station, Michigan, USA - KBS K1-25-3 metaG | ecosystem: Host-associated > Plants > Roots >... | reverse complement strand
AGACCGAGTCGTCCTCGCCCATCGAGACCCACACGTCCGTGTACAGGAAGTCGACGCCCTTCACGGCATCGTCGACGCTCTCCGTCAGGGCGATCCGCGCGCCGGTGTCGGCGGCCACCGCGCGCGTCTTCTCGATCAGCTCGTCGTTCGGCCAGAGCGACTCCGGCGAGCACAGCCGGACGTCCATCCCGAGCTTGGAAGCGCCGACCAGGAGCGAGTCGCCCATGTTGTTGCGCGCGTCGCCGAGGTAGGCGAACGAGATGTCCGCGAGCGGCTTGTCGCTGTGCTCGGTCATCGTCATCACGTCGGCGAGGATCTGGGTGGGATGGAACTCGTCGGTCAGCCCGTTCCAGACGGGCACGCCGGCGTAGTCGCTGAGCTCCTCGACGATCTCCTGGCCGAAGCCGCGGTACTCGATCCCGTCGTAGATCCGACCGAGGACGCGGGCCGTGTCCTTCATCGATTCCTTGTGGCCGATCTGGGTCCCGCTCGGGCCGAGGTAGGTCACGTGGGCGCCGAGATCGGACGCGGCGACCTCGAAGGCGACACGGGTCCGCGTCGACGTCTTCTCGAAGATCAGCGCGATGTTCTTGCCGTGGAGTCGTGGCTGCTCGTAGCCGCCGTACTTCGCTGCCTTGAGGTCGACGGAGAGCTTCAGCAGGAACCGGATCTCCTGGGGGGTGAAGTCCAGGAGCGTCGTGAAGCTCCGGTTCCGCAGGTTGAACGCCATCACGACCTCCCACGACAGGTGCGACCGACACGACAGCGCGTCGGCTGATCGCGGCGCGTCCGCGATCGGGTCGCATTGCACGCCCGGATCGGGGCTCCGCCATCGGCCAATTCGGGTGAAAGTGCGGCGTCGCCCTCGCCGCTGCCCGAATCGGGTGATGACACCCCGTGGCGCCGCTTCGACGATCGGTGGGAGGTGGTCCCTGTGGTCCGGCCGGCGTCGGCCACCTCGGTAGCCACCGCCGGTCAGCTAGGAGGTTCGACGCACCATGTGCTGCTTCTTCACCGCTCTGGTCCTCCTGGGCCCGAGGGCGGCCATCCTCATCTGGTGGTTCATCCAGCCGGTCCGCTGGAGCGCCGCCTTCGACTCGTTCATCATCCCGTTCCTGGGCCTGCTCTTCCTGCCCTGGACCACGCTCATCTACGTCGTCGTCCAGCCGGGCGGCGTCGAGGGCTTCGACATCTTCTGGATCGGCCTCGGCGTGGCCGTGGACGTCGTCCAGTGGGTCGGTGGTGCCTGGGGCAACCGGACGCAGATCCAGAGCACGTACTACGAGCGCTGGCCACGCGCTTAGCAGACATGCGACTGGGCCCGCCCGAAGGCGGGCCCAGTCACGAGGACGCCGCGGCGACGGCGTCCTCTCAGACCGTCGATCCGTCGCGAGATCGAATCGCGGCCGATGCCCCCGGGACACCCCAGTCGCCCGGGGAGGGTTGTGCAAGCTCGGACCTCCACGTGCCCGCGCGCGGGCCGCGCCGGAGGCTGGTGGGCCCCGCGGTGACGGCTGCCGGCGAAGACGTCGGGAGGTTGTTCATCTGGTTTCAGCCCTTCTCGAGGAGCCGGGCCTTGGCGGCCGCAAACTCCGCGTCGGTCAGGACGCCCGACGTGTGCAGGTCCGCGATCTCGCGGAGCTGCTCGTCGAGCGGGCGCGCCGCGGCCGGCTGCTGGGCGGGCGCGGCCGCCGCCTGCTGGGCCTGGTACGCCGCCATCTCATCCGCCTGCTGCTGCTGCTGCTCGGCGGCCTGCCGGTCCCACTTCTGGTCCTGGCGATGGCGAACCGCGCCCGCCGTCCCGGCGACGACCGCGGTCGTTGCGGCTGCCCGGAGGAGCGGCGCTCCACGTCGTCGCATCATCATGGGTCATCGATCTCCTTGCCCTGCCTAGCCGACCGGGACCGGTTCGCGCTCGCGCTCTTCGAGCTCCGCGCTCAGGTCCTCCAGCACGTCGCTCGGGATGACCGACCGAGCGACCAGGAAGCCGCCGCGCTCTGCCATCGCGTCCTTGATGGACTCGGCCCAGCGATGCTCGAAGAGCAGGACCAGCCCAGCGGTGCCGGCCGGCATCCTGTCGGCGAGCTGTTCGAGGTCGTCGTGGGTGAAGAGGGCCTGCGAGTCGGCGAGAAGCCGCCGGAACGGGGCGAACCGGATGTCGTCCTTGTTGTCGACCTCGACGATCGTCGACGTGCCGCCCGCGTTCTTGGAGACGAAGACGATGTCGACGATGCGGATGATCCCCGCCGCGACGATCTTCTCGAGCTCCTTCGCGATCCCGCCGTCGAAGCGATCTGCCTTGAAGCCGATGACGAGGTATTCAAGCGGGCCGAGTGTCATGGACGTCCTCCGATCGCGACTGTGACGCGGTCCCGTCGTGCCCGGGAAGGACACGGCGGGACGGCGGTCGATCGGATGGCAACACGCGGGGACCCGCTGGGCATCCCCCAGAGCGGGTGACGCGAGACGGACCTCACGACCCGCGTCCCTGCCGCGCCAGGCGGACGTTGCCGCTCGTGCCGATGGCCTCGATGTCCCAGCGCGAGCCGAAGGCCTGCAGGCCGCGGATCGAGATCCGCCCGATGTCGTCGGGGACGTTCGGATTCAGCCTGATCTCGCCCTCGAGCGCGTCGAGCCCGAGCATCGCCCGCATCAGCAGGAGCGGCGCGCCCGTCGCCCACGCCTGCGGACTGCAGGCCGTCGGATACGGGACCGGGAAGCGGCCCATGCTCCGCGGGTACCCGGAGAACGCCTCCGGGAGCCGGTAGTTCGAGAATGCCGCCGCCTCGAGCAGGCTCATCCCGATGCGATTGGCCTCGTCGCGGAAGCCATAGCGCGCCAGGCCCATGGCGATGATCGAGTTGTCGTGCGGCCAGACGGTGCCGGTGTGGTACCCGATCGGGTTGAATCCGCTGTCGCGCGTGGACAGCGTCCGGATACCCCAGCCGGAGTACAGCGCGTCCGACATGAGCTGGGCGGCGACCTTCTTCGCCCGCTCGGGGGACACGATCCCGGTCCACAGGAGCTGGCCGATGTTCGAGGTCAGCGAGTCGATCTGCTTCTTGTCGGCGTCGAGCCCGATCGCGTAGTAGCCGCGAGACTCGATCCAGAAGTCCTGCTCGAAGCGGGTCCGGAGGTCGTCTGCCTCGCGTCGGAGCCGCGAGGCGAGCTCGGGCTCGGCGAGCGGTCCGTCCGCCAGCTCCGCGACCCGGAGCTTGGCGTCATAGCCGTAGCCCTGGATCTCCGCCGTGGCGATCGGCAGGGTCGGCAGGGTCCCGTCGGAGAACTGGACGCCGTCCCACGAGTCCCGCCAGCACTGGTTGCCGAGGCCCTGCGGCGACCGCGTCTTGTACTCGACGTACCCGTCGCCGTCGATGTCCCCGTAGCGGTCCATCCATTCGAGGCCGCGATGCACGTTGTCGCGGAGCGAGCGGACGAACTCGTCGTCGCCCGTCCAGCGCCAGTACTCGGACAGGAGGATGAGCCAGAGCTGCGTCGCGTCCGCGGTGCCGTAGTACGGATCGTGCGGCTTGATGTGGAGCCGGGTCAGCTCGCCGACCCGGATCTCGTGCAGCATCTTGCCCGGCTCCTCGTCGTTGAAGTCCCGGACCTCCTTGCCCTGGAAGAGCGCCAGCGCCAGCAGGGCTCCCTGGGCGAGCCGCGGCCCGAAGGCGACGGTCTGGTAGGCGGTGATGAGGGTGTCGCGCCCGAAGAGCGTCAGGAACCAGGGCAGGCCGGCGGCCGGCAGCACGACCTCGAGATCGTCGCGCTTCGCCTCGATGCGCAGGGCGACCAGGTCCTCCGCGGTGCGCCGGATCGTCGAGCCGAGGAGATGCGAGTCGGTGTCGAACTTCGGCATCTGCGCCTGCCAGCGCGTGACCGAGTCATCCCCTGACGGCGAGAACACCTCGCCGAAGCCGGTGTGTCGCGGCTGGATCTCGTTCGGACCGAGCTTGAGCGGCACGTGCATCTCGGTCGACCACTGCTCGTCGACGTCGAGGTCGAGATCCCAGATGAAGTCGTTGCCCTCGATTCGGGACGCGGGCGTCGACGCGATCACGACGGTCTCCGCCTCGAACCCGTCGTGCCGGTAGTGGAACCCGATCGAGGTGCCGTCGGCCCCCTGGTCCCGGCGGATCTCGGCGGACCGGTCCCGCGCGTGGTCCTTGATCTCGAACAGGTCCGCGAAGTCGTTGCCGACCCCGAAGCGCAGCTCGATGTGCACGGGCTCGCGCGCGAAGTTCTGGACCTCGATCCGCTCGTTCAGCCCGCCGCCCACGAATCGCATCCGACGGACCGCGACGGAGTTCGGCCGCAGGCCGGGCATCTGGCCGTTGGTGAGGAAGAACTGGGCGGAGTAGTAGTCGACGGGCCCGGCCCGGAGGGCGAGGAGCGGCTGGCCGTTGACCTGGACCGTCCAGCGGTTCAGGAACCGCGTGTCCGCATGGACGAGGCCGCCGATCGACCCGGCAGCGACGTCGCCGACCCCGTTGGAGTACATGAACGTCCGGCCCTCGAGGATCGCGACGGCGTCCGTTCCGAGCTCCGGCGGCATGTTGCGCGCCTCGGAGCTGGGGATGCTGCGGTCCTTCGTGATGCCCGGAATCGGATCGGCCGGCGTCGGTCGCCCCGTGTCCGTGATGAGTGCGGTCATATCGGCCTCCAGACCTCCGGGTGGCGTGTCGCCTTGGCCGCATCAGCGGCGCACAGGGGCGGCAACCGTATGGCCGGGTCTGGGCCACCGCATCACCCGTCACGGGTGAGTCGGGCTTGCGCGACCGCCCCGCGGCGGTGTGGGCACTCTGTACGACGACGGGGGTGGGCGCCATGGCCCGACCCCCTGACCTGCGTCAACCTCGGGTCGCCGATGAACGACACCGTCAGCGCCCGAGGCGCGAATGCCGCGAGAGACTGGGCGGCCCTGCGTGCCCGCGTGCGCACGATCACGCCCCGGGCCCTCGCCCGCGCGGGCCTGGCGGCGGTGGTCGCGGCCGGCGTGGTGGCCGCGACGACGGCGACCTGGCCGGCCCTCCTGCCATTCGCCGTCGGTGGCCTGATCGCCTACACCCTGCTGCCCGTCGTCGACGCCCTCAATCGCGTCATGCCCCGCCCCATCGCCGCGGTCGTGGCGATGGCCGGCGTCGCCGTGGGCCTGATCGCGATCCTGGCCCTCGTCATCCCGCCCCTCGCGCAGGGGTTCGTCCGGTTCGCCCTCGAGCTGCCGACGGGCTCCCAGGTCCGCGCGTCGATCGAGAGCCTCGAGGGTCGCGCCGGCGCCCTGCCGAACGGAGCCGGCGCCATCCTGATCCCGATCGGCGAGGCGGTCGCGAACGTGGTCAACGAGGCGTTCTCGGGCGTGTCGGGCAGCCTCGAGGACGCAGTCCGCGCCATCGCCCAGGGGGTCTTCACGGCGACCGCGACCCTCGTCGGCCTCATCGTGCTGCCCACCTGGATGCTCGGCCTCATGACCGAGAAGAACCGGCTGCGGAACGCGGTCGATGCCCGCCTCCCGGCGTCGGCGCGACCGGACGCATGGGCCATCGCGGGCATCGCGGATCGGGCGGCGGGGCGGTACCTGCGCGGCTACGTCGTCGTCGCGGCGCTCGTCGGCGGGTTCGCCTACATCGGCGCCGAGCTCTGGCCGCGGCTGGGCGGGCCGTCCTTCGGCCAGCCGCTGGCGCTCGCCGTCTTCGCGGGCGCGACGCAGCTGATCCCCGTCCTGGGCCCGCTGATCGGCCTCGTGCCGGGCGTCCTGCTGCTCGTGATCGATCCAAATCGCGCGGCGGCCTACACCATCGTCTACGTCGCGGCCCGGATACTCGGTGCGTCCGTGGTCGGCTCGCGCGTCCAGGGTGGCCGGCTCGGCGTCCACCCGGGGATCCTCTTGCCATCCGTGGTCGTCATCGGCCAGCTCGGACCCGGCTGGCTGCTCCTCTCCGCGCCGATCGTCGCGTTCGCCTCGGACCTCGTGCGGTATGTGCACGGGCGGCTGTCGGAGCCGGCGCTGCCGGCAGGCGTACTGCCGGGCACGAAGCCCCGGGAGGCGCAGGCCCGCGGGCGCGTGCCGTCGGCGTATCGGCGCCCGGTCGCGCCGGCGGCAGCGGTGCGGAGCACATCCACCACACCAACTGCTTGAGCGATTGGAGGCAGCCTGATGGCCACGGAAGCCACGGTCCAGGAGCCCGCGTCGGAGGCGACCGGGTCTCCCGGCTCGACCGGCTCGACGACCGCCGCCCCGCCGCCGCCGACGATGCAGCTGAGCCAGGTCCGGGCGCCCCTCGAGGACGCATCCCAGGTCCTGGCCACGGCCGACGCCGAGGGCCGGCAACCGATCGTGCTGGTCCCGACCCGGGCGACGCGCGTCCGGATCGACCTGGTGGTCCTGGGGCTCGTCCTCCTGGCCCTCGCAATGCTGGGCGACCTCTCGGATGCCCTGCGGGCGGCCGGAGGGACGCTGGCCGCCGGCCTCGTCGTGATCGGCTTCCTGCGGGCCCTCTTCGTGTCCGTCCCCGAGGGGGCGCAGGCGGTGCTCCTGCAGCGTGGTCGATTCATGAACCGGGTGGGCCCAGGCGTCCACTTCGTCCGGCCGGGCATCGTCGTCAGTCACGTGGTCACCACTCGCGATACGCCGTTCGATGCGCCGGCGATGGAGATCGCGACGAGCGACGACGTCCGGGTCAACGTGGACCTGCTCGTGACGTTCCGGATCATCGCCCCCGAGCGGTTCGTGTTCACGATCTCGGCATTCGACTTCGACCAGGTGCTCCAGGCGACCTGCCAGGAGGCTGTCCGGAAGCTCGTGCGAGCGAAGGCATCCGGCGAGATCCTCGACGTCGGTGATGCGGACGCCGAGCAGCTGCGGGGACAGATCGGGGGGCGACTCGAGCCGTACGGCGTCGACATCGTCCGGGTCGTCCTGACGCACGTCCTGCCCCCGACCCAGTTCGTCGAATCGCACGAAGCCCGGCGCCTCGCGAGCCTCCAGCGCGCGGAGGAGGAGGCGGTGCACGCCCTCAGGGTCCTGCAGGAGGCGGACCGGGAGGCCCTCAGGCAGCAGGAGATCCGCGCGCGTCGCGACGAGATCGAGCTCGAGGCCGACAACGAGGCCAGCCGGATCGAACGCCTCGAGGCGCTGCTGCGGCGCTACCCGACGGCGATGCGCTGGGACGTCGACAGCCAGCGGCTGAACGTCGCGCGCGCCCTCGCCGCGAACAGCCGGGCGCTGCTGCAGGTGGGACCCGCCGGGGACGTCGCTGGCGCGCTGCTCATGCAGACCTCGCCAGATGGCGGGTCGGCGATCGATGCCGCTGCCGCGGCGGAGCGGGCGGCCGCGGCGAGCCTCGCTGAGGCTCCGGAGCGCGGCGCGGCAACCCGGACGAAGGCGCCAGCGCGGCACTGACCCGCCGCGGACCTCCGCGGCGCGCGCGACCGCGTGTCGGGCAAGAAGATGCCCGCCCGGCCGAGGCCGAGCGGGCATGTTCCCGGGCGCGTTCGAGTGGTCAGCGATGCGCGCCGGCCAGCGCCTGGGTGATCTCCTCCTCCGCCTCGTGCGAGAGGGACGTTCGAAGGATCTGGCCGCCGTACGGGGCCATCGCCTCGAGCGCCTTGTCGGGTGTGACCTTGCTGAAGAGCATCACGACCGCCGACGTGCCCGGCTTGAGCACGTCCTGGACTCGCTTGCGGAACTCGTCGTCGATGCCCATGTCGGCCACCTTGCCCATCATCGCGCCGAGGATGCCGCCGAGGATGATGCCGCCAACCGGCACGAGGAACAGGAGGCCGATCAGGCCTCCCCAGAGAGCACCACCCGCGGCGCCGGCACCGACGGCGCCCGTCGGTGTCTCGACGTTGATCTTGCCGTCGGGTCGCCGGGTGAGCGTCGCTGCGGTGCCGTCGATGACCAGGTCCGTTTGGAGCTCCTGGACCCTCGCGTACGCACGCTTCGCGGTCGCCTCGTCCTCATACCCGATCACTACGAGATCTGCCATTCGTCCGAACTCCTTTGCGTCGGGCGCCGCGATGTGGTGACGCGATGTGGTCTGCGTGCCCGGGAGTGCAGCGTCGGGCCGTGGAATGGGCGCTGCCAATGGGGTCGGCACGCCATCGGCGGGGTGGCACCACCCCTAGCCGCCGCCCCCTGGCCGACCGGGCCCGGTGGCCCTCAGGCCAGCGGGATCTCGCCGCGGACGCGGGTTCCCACGCCCGGATGGGTATCGATCTGGAGGTGCCCGCCCAGCGCGCCGACGCGATCGGCGAGGTTGCTGATGCCGCGTCCGGGCTGGATGTGGGCGGCGTCAAAGCCCACGCCCGAATCCTCGACCTCGAACCGCAACCGGCCGGCCCATTCGGTGACCCGGATCCAGGCGAGGGGCTTCGCGCCCGCGTGCTTCAGGACGTTCTGGATGGCCTCGAGGCAGCAGAAGTAGACGCAGCGCTCGACGTCGGCGGGGTAGCGGCCACGCGCCCGGAACTCCAGCGTGATCCGCAGCGGGACGAGCGCAATGGCCTCGCGAAGGGCCTCGCGCAGCCCCCGTTGCTGGAGCAGTTGCGGCGCGAGCCCGCCAGTGACGCTGCGGATGTCCGCGAGCGTGGCGTCCAGCTCGCCGCCGAGGCGGTCCAGCGCCTGGCGGACCTCGTCGGCCGGGGCGAGCTCGGAGAGGTCGGCGAGCCGGATGCGGACGCTGATGAGCCGTTGCTGGATGCTGTCGTGCAGGTCCGCCTGGATCCTCGAGCGCTCGAGGTCCGTCGCGTCGACCGCCGTCACCCGGGCCTGGCGGAGCTCATGCCGGAGCGTGTCGTCCTCCGAGCGCATGGCCAGGAGCGCCGCCGCGGCGACTGCCACGAGGAGGAGCTCGACGAGGCCAGGGAGGCTGGCGGCCTCCGCGGCCGCCAGCGCGAGGAGGCTGGCGGCGGCGACCGCCGGCGCGGCCCGGATGAATCGATCGCGGATGACGTGGCGCGGCTTGCCGTCGAGCAGCGTCACCCGGCCACCGTCCCCGTCCGTATGGCCGGTCCCGGGAGGTGGTCCCGTGCGCCTGGTGGGGCGAGACTCACCTTCGCCGGCGCCCGTCCAGCGCTCCAGTGCCATCGGGTCAGCACACCACCTCGACGCAGCGATGGGAGTGACTGTGCGACCCGCCCGGCCGGTGGGCATCACCCAGTCTGGGGCATCCGGAGGCCCCGGCCGTCGATCCGTCCGGTGCAGGCCGAACCTCGGTCGCGTGAGCCCACGGATCCACGAGGCGTGCCGGCACGCGACGCGATGCCTGCTCGCGCCATCGGGAGCGGGCTCCGGAGTCGCCATCCTTCGAACGGACGATCCAACGCCTGGGCCGCGCAGTTCCCGGCTGGGGTCGAGGTCGCGGGTGCGACGAGAGGACCGATTGCGGCCCAGGGAGCAGCACCTCGAGCGGAGTTCGCGCATGACGCCCCAGCCGACCATCTCGCCCGTTCCGGCCTATCGCCTCGTGGCGCCGGTCCCGGTCACCCACTCGCCACCACTCGTCCGGTCGAAGCTCACGCCGCCCACCCTGCCCGCGGAGACCGTGCCTCGATCGAGGCCCCTCGGTCTGCTCCGGGACCATCCCGAACGCGGGATCGTGTCGGTGATGGCAGGGCCCGGCTACGGCAAGACGACCTTCCTGGCCCAGGCCGCCGGGGACGCCGAGCGCAGCGGCCAGTCGGTCACGTGGGTGAAGGTCGACGAGCTGGACAACGACCCGGCCACCCTCCTCTCCTACCTCGAGGCGGCCTTCCAGCCCATGCTCCCGCCGGGCGCGTCGCAGCGCGGCCCGCTCTCCGGCATGGTCGCCCCGGTCGCCGATCGCGCCGTCGCGAGGCTCGCGGCCCGGCTGGAGGGCCTCGCCGGGCCCGCCCTGCTGGTGCTCGACGACGTCCACCATCTCGTCGATCAGACCGCCCTCGACGTCCTCACCGGGCTGATCGATCGCCTGCCACCCGGTCTCTGCGTCGCGCTGGCCGGTCGAACCGCGCCGGACCTGCCGTTCGCGCGGTTCCGTGCCCAGGGCAAGCTCCTCGAGATCCGCCCCGACGACCTGGCGCTCGACGAGGGCGAGACGGCCGCGATGGCGGAGGCCGCGGGCTTCGCGGTGACCCCGGCCGAGCTGCAGCGGCTCCTGGAGCACACCGAGGGCTGGCCGGCGGCGATCTGCCTGGCGATCGAGGCGGAGCACGACGGGGGCGCGGCTGAGGGCCTCGCCGACGTCCGCGGCTCCGACGCCTATGTCGCCGACTACCTGCGCTCCGAGTTCGCCCGCCGGCTGACCGACGAGGACATGGTCGTGCTGACACGCACGGCCGTGCTCGAATCGGTGCCACGGGAGGTGGCCGACGTCCTGGCCGGCCCCGGCTCGGGCGAGCGGCTCTGGAAGCTGTCGAAGGAGCACGTGCTCATCGCCCGGCTGAACCGGGCCCGGCAGGAGGTGCGCTACCACCCGCTCCTGCGCGACTTCCTGGTCGGCGAGCTCGAGCGCCGCGAGTCCGGCGCGGAAACGGGCCTCCACCGCGCCGCGGCGGCCTGGTACGGAAAGTCCGGGCAGCACACGCGCGCCGTCGAGCAGTCGATCGCCACCGGGGACACGCGACTCGCGGCGGCGGCGGTGACGGCGGGTGCCTCGCAGGCAACGGCGGAGACCATGGACGGCTGGCTCAGCTCGATCGATGCCAACGCGTTCCGGCAGTACCCGCCGGTCGCGGTCGTCGCCGCCTGGCGGCACCTCCTCGGCGGCCGTCCCGAGGCCGCCGAGCAGCTGGCGGACCTCGCCGAGGATTCGGACTTCGACGGGCCGCTGCCGGACGGGTCGAGCTCGTTCGATTCGCAGCGCGCTCGCCTTCGGGCGGTGATGGGCCGCCAGGGTCCGCGGGCGGTCCTCGCCGACGCGCTGCTCGCGGCGACGGC
>Ga0070696_100003188_pt1 | contig 10928 bp, 8 predicted proteins | sample KBSK1253metaG_FD_65474 | JGI IMG/M metagenome (GOLD analysis project Ga0070696, IMG submission 65474) | Corn, switchgrass and miscanthus rhizosphere microbial communities from Kellogg Biological Station, Michigan, USA - KBS K1-25-3 metaG | ecosystem: Host-associated > Plants > Roots >... | reverse complement strand
CTCGTCGATCCTGGCACCTACACTTATACAGGAGCCAAAGAATTGCGAGATTGGTTTCGCAGCTCAGCCGCTCATAACACCCTAACTGTCGAAGGTCGATCCTCATCAGTTAGCGCTGGGCCGTTTTCGTGGAAAACTATTGCCGGCAGTGAATGTCTAGCCTGGATCAGTCGAGATCGTTTTGACTATGTTGCCGGCGCCCACGACGGCTACGTTTCGCTGCCTCAGCCGGCGACGCACGAGCGCAGCATCCTGTTTCTTAAACACGAATACTGGATAGTCCGTGATCGTCTGAAATCTGATGCCGAGCGCAACGTGGATCTGTGGTTCCATTTTGATCCCACATCCGAACCCCTGATTGAAGCGGCCGGCAGACAAGATGCTTTCATTGCCGAGACCACCAGCGATGTTGGGCTAGACCTCCGTGCCTTTGCTCAAAACGCCCGCTGGAGACGAGAAGACGGGTGGGCTTCGCACTGTTACGCTCAAAAGGACCCCGCGAGAGTTTACGTGTTGTCGGCACTGCTGGGCGGCGATCGCAGCATAGTCAGTCTAATGCTGCCCCGGGCCGGCCAGAGCCGTTGGCGGGTTCGTGAGACTGAGGCTATAGGAGGACAGGCCTTCGAAGTGACCAATGAGAATTGGCTCGATATTGTTATGATTCGTGACCGTGATCGAATTGAGACTGCTCGGCTGGCCTCGGATTTCGAGTGGACCTGGGTCCGATTTTCGCGGGATAGCCCGTCGATTCCGGAAGAGTTGGTGCTAATTGGCGGCAGGAATTTGCAGTTCCAGAATCACCAGGTCGTGCAAGGGCGTCAACCAATGAACTACCTGGTTGCGCGGCGCATCGACGGCCAATTTCAAGTCGATACTGATGACAGAGATTTCGATTGCCAATTGCTAATTGCCGATTTTGAGGCGGCAGTGCGCGGTTAAGCAAATTCTATGTGTGGCATAAACGGCATTGCTTTTTCGAGTAGATCGGGGCGGATGGTTGACGTCACGGTCCTTAAACGCATGCGCGACGTGATCAGTTATCGCGGCCCTGATGATGAAGGCATTTTCATTAACGGTCCTGTCGGGCTGGGCCACCGGCGGCTGAGTATTGTCGATGTAAAAGCCGGTCATCAACCGATGACGAATGAGGACCAGACCCTTCATATCACTTACAACGGTGAGATCTACAACCACACTGATTTTCGCGCTGAGTTGGAAAACCTTGGTCACATTTATCAAACGCACTGCGACACTGAAACAATACTGCATCTCTACGAAGAGCACCGCGAAAACTGCGTTGATTACCTGCGCGGTATGTTTGCCTTTGCCATCTGGGATCAGCGTCGCAAGGAGTTGTTTGTTGCTCGCGATCGTCTGGGGGTAAAGCCGCTTTACTACGTCCACACCGACGATGGTTCACTTTACTTTGGTTCGGAGATCAAAGCGCTTCTCGAAGCGGGGGCGATCAAGCCGGAAATCAACTACCGCGCAATGCCGGATTATCTGGCGAACCACGCACCTTCAGGCGAGGAGACTTTATTCCGGGACGTAAAGCGTCTGCTCCCGGGTCACGTCATGGTGTGGCGCGACGGAGAGCTGAGCGTAAAGCGTTATTGGGACGTCAGCTTTGTCAGGCATGCGGACGAAGGCCGCACTGACAAGGATTACATCGCCGAGTGGAGTGAATTGTTTCGGACCTCAGTGCGCCTCCGACTTATGGCCGATGTGCCACTGGGTATGTTTCTTTCGGGCGGCATTGATTCGTCTGCAATTGCAGGAGTAATGAGCCAGATGGTAACAGAACCGATCAAGACGTTTTCGGTCGCGTTCAAGGAGCGAGAAGCAAACGAGCTTGAGTATGCGCGGCTGGTAGCCCGCCAATTCAAGACGAATCATCACGAAGTGGTGGTTAGTCCGGAAGATTTTTTCACAGCTCTGCCGAAGCTCGTTTGGCACGAAGATGAGCCACTCGCGCATCCGTCGAGCGTGGCGCTCTACTTCGTTTCGCTGCTGGCGTCGCAGCATGTCAAGGTCGTTCTGACTGGAGAAGGAAGCGACGAACTGCTTGCCGGTTATGCTCGTTATCGGAAGACCATTCTGAATCTGGCGTTGGGTTCGCGCTATCACAACGTGGCCCCCACGGGATTGAGAAATCTGGTGCGCAAACAGATTGAAGGAATGCCGGGGGCGAAGTTACGACAAAAGCTGCTGCGTTCGTTCCTCGCTGTTGCGCCAGACATTGAGAGTATTTATTTTGACAATTTCGCCGTTTTTCCACGAGCGATGCAACAGGAATTACTTACTCCCGAAACGAAAGAAAGTGTGGGAACGAATGATCCTTACGCCGGCTTGCGCGACGTGCTCAAGGAAACTGACGCGACTTCCTTTCTCGACCGCTTGCTTTATGCTGATATCAAAACCTACCTGCACGAATTGCTGATGAAGCAGGACCAGATGAGTATGGCCACCTCCGTCGAGAGCCGCGTGCCTTTTCTGGATCATAAACTGGTGGAATTTACCTCCGGCCTGCCACAGCGGCTGAAGCTGCGAGGCTGGACCACTAAACACGTATTGCGCGAGAGCATGAAAGGCCTACTGCCCGAGGCGATCTTGTCGCGACCAAAGATGGGATTCCCGGTCCCGATCGGAACCTGGTTCCGTGCCTACAGTTCCGTGATAGATGAGTATGTCTTGAGCGACCGGGCCTTAAACCGCGCGATCTTCTCTCCAGATTTTGTTCGCAGTCTCGTGACGCGTCATCAAACCGGAGGCGAAAACCATGCAGAACGAATCTGGGCACTGATCAATTTCGAGATTTGGCAACGGCAGTTTTTTGATGGCGAACAGGGGTGTGGGATGTTGCCTCAATCAGCTGAACGGTGCCAGGTTAGTTGACACCGCTCAGGGCATAAGGGTCACGAAACCATTACGCATCCTGACTTCATGAACATCGATGAAAGGATCGGAAGAATTGAAAAGGCTTCTGTATTGAGTATATAAAGTATTCGGAAAACTTGCTTAAGGTTTGAGGTCCATGCTGTCTCGTACAAATCGCCTACTGCAGATAATTGAAAGGAGTGCCGTAAAGTCATTCCTGGTTCTTTTTTTCATCGCTCTGTCTTCGTCGATGGCTAAAGCCGATGGGCTGTTGCTGAACATTTCCAATCCGAACGGGGCGGTGACCGTTGAGAACTTCAGCTACACATTCTTCGGCACCATTACAAACAGCTCCGGCCAACCCATTAACATTGGGATGCCTGGGCTTCCTCGTGGGGATCCCTATTCCTACAGGGTGGAGATCCAATTTCAACTAACCAACGTGGGCCTCAGCTATGGGCCTTTCTCTACCTACAACGAGTTAATCCCTTTGACCATGGATGCCGGGGCAAGTACCGGAGAAATTCGTCTTTTTACCTTAAACCTACCCGTTTTCGATCAAAACAATCCCGCTTACACTCTCCTCGGTACTTTTACGATCTTTTCATATGTGGACGGTGGGCCGGTAGTTAGCAGCGTCCGCCCTTTCACTGTTCAGGTACCAGCGGGAGTTCCGACCCCAGAGCCGGCGACAATGCTTCTGCTCGGGACAGGACTATCAACCCTGATTCTCATGCGCAGGCGAAGCTAGCCAGGGGCTGTTGACAACAGAGACCGTTTTCGAAGCCGACCTACAGGTTTCGGGTACTCCACTTCAAACTGACGTGCGAATTCTTTGGGTTAAAGCGGGAAAACTTCTGCCGGTCGATACTGGTGGGAAGATCAGGTCCTATAATCTGCTGAAACATTTGGCGCGGCGGAATCAAGTTAAGCTCCTTTCCTATTATGATGGTCCTCCTGACAAATATTACGAGGAAAGCATTGAGCGAGAATTGCCAGGCACAGTAACTGTCAGGACGGAAAAGTCAGAATCCACAGTTGGACAAACTGTCAACTATTTGCAGCACCTGTCATCGGATGCGCCATTCGCAGTAACCAAATTCACCTCGCCAAAAGTACGGAGCTTGCTCTCCGCCTGGGACGCAGAACGGCGATTTGATGTGATCGTCTGCGATTTTCTTTCGGCATCGCTAAATTTCCCCACGTCGTTGGCTACCCCAGCGATACTCTTCCAACACAATGTTGAATCAGCCTTATGGCAACGTCAGGCCAAACACGAGCGGAACCCGGCAAAGCGTTTGGTATTTAATATTGAAGCGACAAAAATGATGCGTTATGAGCGGTCAAGTCTAGGAAGGTTCGACCATGTAATCGCGGTGTCCGCTCACGATCGCGAGTTAATGTCTAAGATGGTAGATCCAAAGCGCATCTCTATTGTGCCTACCGGTGTCGATCTAAAAGAGTATTCTATGGTCCCGGCAGAAGAAGACTTGGCCGGAAATCGAATTCTTTTCCTCGGCTCAATGGATTGGGAGGCCAATATTGACGGAGTTGATTACTTCTGTCACGACATTTGGCCCACCGTGAAATCTGCGATCCCAACCGCGAAGTTTTACGTGGTGGGTCGCAATCCCCATCCACGGGTGACCAAGTGGGCCTCTGACTCTGTTGAAATTACCGGGCGAGTGGATTCGGTAGTGCCTTACTTGAGAGAAGCGGCAGTTTTTGTTGTGCCCTTGCGGATAGGTGGTGGAACTCGCCTGAAGATTTACGAAGCGATGGCGGCCGGCAAGGCAGTGGTGTCCACCAGCGTGGGAGCTGAAGGTCTCGACGTGCACCACGGTGAAGACATTTTGCTCGCTGATAGCGATAAGGACTTCGCAAAAGCGGTTATCGACCTACTGCGCGATTCCAACTTGCGTAGCAAAATCGGTACGAAGGCCGCTGGTTTGGCTGCCCAGTATGATTGGGCGATAATCACCATGCGATTCGAGGAAATACTGGCAGAGGCAGCGGCTTCGCACGGCAGATATCAGCGTCACTGAAGGTTTTGGTTCGATAGGCGTATGAGAGTAGTTGTTCTTGACGGCAATGAGAATCAGGCCGTGGCGGCGATCCGCTCGTTAGCCCAGAGCGGGCATACCGTCCTTGTTGGCGCCGATTCGTCATGGTCAAAGGCAGGCTGGTCGCGCGCCGCCGCGGGTCGGTTTACATATCCAGCGCCGCAGGAAGCGATGGATGCTTTCGTCGAACGAGTTGTTCTCGAAGTCAAACGCGAGCCGGGCACTCTGGTTCTGCCGATGACCGAACGGACAACGATTCCTATTTCAGCGCGACGTGACGACGTTTTGAGCGCAGGAGGTCGTCTGGTCCTGCCGCCGCATGAGACCGTATTGCAGGCTTTCGACAAACGACAGACAACCGACATCGCACAGTCTTTGGGTATCTCGGTACCGCAAACCGCGGTACTCTCCAATCGAGCAGAGGCTGAGCGATTTAGGGAGTCTGGTTGTTACCCAGTGGTGCTTAAACCACAAAGCTCGGAAGTGGTCACTGGTGATGGACGCGTTCTATCAACTGGTGCACCACGTTATGCTCAAAATGGTGCGGAGTTTATTGCAGCGTATGATGAGATGTCCAAGAGGTGTTCATCCTTGCTGGTGCAGCAGTACGTCGCCGGTTCTGGTGTGGGCTATTTTGCTTTAATGCACGATGGCGAGTTGCGTGCGGAGTTCGCTCATCGTCGTATCCGCGATGTGAGGCCCACAGGTTCAGGAAGCGCGGTCCGCGAGAGTATACAACCGGACCCGCAGGTGCGGGCGGCGGCCTTAAGTATTCTGCAACAGCTGCGTTGGCATGGTGTAGCGATGGTTGAGTTTCGTCAGCGTAGTGACGGTATACCCGTTTTCCTGGAGGTCAACGGTCGGTTTTGGAATTCGCTGCCATTGTCGATCTATGCAGGAGTTGATTTCCCTTCGCTCATGGCACTGATGGCTGAGCGAGGCGATATCGAGCGTCAGACTGGTTATCGAGTCGGTGTAAGGTGTAGATGGGTCCTTGGAGACTTCCGCCATCTCATTGAGGTTTGGCGAGGAGCCCCAGATGGATACCCGGAACGGTTTCCAGGTCGCTTGCGGACGTTGATGGCATTCTTGACTCCAGTGCGAGGCACTTTTCACGACAATTTCCAGTTGAGTGATCCACTTCCCGAGATTGGCGACTGGCTTGATTTCTTTTTGCGTAAACTCCCAGCAGGTCTGAAGAAAACACCTGATTCAAAAGCGCTGCATGTTCAAAACGGCTATTCACTGCCATAGCACTTATTCCGACGGCGAGTTTACCCTTGCGGAGCTGCGTGCGCTCTACATTGCAGCTGGTTATGACCTTGTGTGCATGACAGATCACGCCGAATGGTTCGATCAAGACAAGCTCCGCCGGTATGCGGAGGAGTGTGACAGGCAATCTGACGAAGCCTTTCATTTTATTCCCGGGCTGGAGTTTGAATGCGAACGTCGCATGCACATTCTCGGGTATGGTGTCACCTCACTTGTTGATTCGGCCGCGCCAGAGGACGTTATTAGTCATATTGAGAGCAAGGGCGGCGTTTCAGTGATAGCTCATCCCGGCGACAGCATGTTTGACTGGATTGAGAGATTTGAGATCCTGCCGACGGGAATTGAGACATGGAATTCAAAATACGATGGGCCAAATGCACCCCGGCCGCGGACTTTCCGATTGCTAAACCGTTTGCAGCAACGGAAGCCGGAGATGAAGGCCTTCTATGGCCAGGACCTTCACTGGAGAAAGCAGCACCGCGAGCTTCACATTTTAATAGATAGTGAGTCAATGAGTTCAACGTCGATTCTTGAATCATTGCGAGCAGGAAAGTATCACGGCCTAAGCGAACAAACAGTACTACCGTCAAGCGGACTTCTGTCCGACTCTCTGCTATCGAATTATGAAAAAATTAACGACCAATATATGCGTAAGCAGAAAGTGTTCAAGCGAGTCAAGAAACTGTCAGGCGCTCTGGGAAGGAACCTGCCAGCCCCTGTGAAAGCGCATCTGCGAAAACTCTTCTCATGAGTCAAAACGTAGTCTTTTTGATGTATCACGAACTCCAGGCCACAGAACGGGAGCTTTGTGATAATGAGCCTGGTTACGTTCGCTACGTCGTTAATCGAGATGAATTTCGCAACCAGCTTGCTTTTCTAAAAGCCCGGGAGTGGCACGGCTGGAACGTTAGCGAAGCTTTACAGACGATTGGGCAAACGAAGAATCATCTCCAAAAGGGTGTGTGCCTAACTTTCGATGATGGTTGCGCCAGCGATCTACTCCTTGCAGCTCCGCTGTTGCTAGACCAATCCTGCAACGCTACTTTTTATGTGACTGTCAACCACCTGGGACGCCGTGGACATCTGATGGAATCCCAGCTTCGAGAACTAAGCGAACTAGGATTTGAGATCGGCAGCCACTCATTAAATCACACTTACCTATCACACCTTCCTGCCGACCAATTACGAAGGGAGATATTCGAGTCAAAAGAGCGTCTTGAACAAATCACAGGCCGGCGCGTGTCGCATTTTTCTTGTCCCGGAGGACGAACTAATCGACGCATTGCTCAACAGGCAGGCGAGGCCGGTTACGATTCAGTGGTCACCAGCCGGATTGGCGTGAACGGCCCGACAAGCAACCGCTTTGGGCTCGCGCGAGTTCCGGTAAAGCGAAGCACAGACCTCAACGAATTTGAACGCTTTTGCCGAGGAGAAGGACTGGGTCTGCGGCAGGCTGAAACAGTTGTTTTGGATACTGCAAAACGCCTTTTCGGTAATACGATATACGACCGTCTTCGCTCCCTAATCCTTGGCAGAGGACCGGCTTAGACAACTATTGATGAACCCCTCTGAAAAAAGTTCGGGTCCTGTTGGCCAGGCGTCGATTGGCCTGAAGACTCCTGCCGACGGCCTTGAGTCGGTTTCGGTTGTCATTCCCTGTTACAACGAGGAGAGTTTCATAGGCAAGGCACTAGAGAATCTTGCGGACCAATATGATAACGAGTGCTATGAAATAGTTGTAGTTGATGGTCTTTCAAAGGACCGCACGCGTGAGGCGATCGCTCAGTTCCAGGAGCGGCGGCCCGAGGTCGTTATACGAGTCTTGGATAACCCCGCGAGACACATTCCCACTGCCCTGAATATTGGAGTCGCCTCCGCACGAGGAGAGATCGTCGCGCGGATGGATGCTCATGCAGTTCCATCACCAGGTTATGTGCGACGCTGCGTAGAGGTACTGCGGGAGAACGAATGGGGCGTGGTAGGCATGCCCTGTCACGTGCGACCGGGAGCGAATACCTTATTGGCGCGCGCCATAGCAATCGCCGTTTCCCATCCCTTCGGCATTGGCAACGCAAAATACCGCTTGCAGGAGGGCAAGACTCAGCAGGAATCTGTCGACACCGTAGCCTTTTCATGTTTTCGCAAGAAGCTCTGGGAGGAATTGGGCGGCTTTAACGAAGAGCTCCTGACAAATGAGGACTACGACTTCAACTATCGAGTGCGTCTGCGCGGCGGAACCGTCTTGCTGGATCGAGCGGAACACTGCGACTATTTTGCTCGTGCTACGCTGAGGAGCCTGTCGGGGCAATATTTCCGCTACGGTCAATGGAAAGCGCGCATGCTAATGTTACATCCGCGATCAATTCGTTCGCGGCACCTGGTAGCCCCGATGTTTGTGGCCTCAATCGTGTTGTTGCTGTTGCTGGGGCTATTTTGGCCTACTGCATGGTGGGTGTTGGGTCTTGAACTGTTGGCCTATTTCTCGTTGGCACTCGTGCTGAGCTGGCAACGCGGTCACGGCGAGGCGGACCGCTTGTTGCTGACTCTGCTCCTCCCGTTGGTATTTTTGACGATTCATCTGTCTTGGGGGGTCAGCTTTTTCCTGGGACTAGTGCGGTAAGGATTGTGATTAATCAAAGATGAAGATAAGTGTTTTCGGATTAGGCTATGTTGGCTGCGTGTCCGCCGCGTCTTTTGCGAGCGACCAGCATGAGGTGCTGGGCGTGGATGTAAATCTCAACAAGGTTGAGATCATCAATCAGGGCAAGAGCCCAATTGTCGAACCAGGCATTGGCGAGGTTATCAAAGAAACCGTCAAAGAAGGGCGTTTGCAAGCTACTAGCGACTCCTCATGGGCCATTCAGCGTTCCGAAATATCTCTCGTTTGCGTGGGCACGCCGAGCAACGCTAACGGCAGTTTGGATCTTTCCCACGTCAAACATGTGTGTAAGGAGATTGGAGCGGCTCTGAAGAGCAAGACCGATCGGCATGTGGTCGTGATCCGCAGCACAATGCTGCCGGGAACGATTCAGGACACAGTCGTGCCCACACTGGAAGAGGCTTCCGGGAAAAAAGTCGGCGAGGGTTTTGGGGTTTGTATCAACCCTGAATTCCTGCGGGAAGGAACATCGTTGAAGGATTTCTATGAGCCTCCCTTTACGCTCATCGGCGCCGACGATGAGAGCACGGCGAGCATTTTGCGCCAACTTTACAAGGGCATCGACGCGCCAATGATCGTGACCTCTACAAAGACGGCGGAGATGGTGAAATACGTATGCAACTGCTTTCACGCTTTGAAGGTTAGTTTCGCGAACGAAGTTGGCAATATATGCAAATCGCTCGGCGTAGACAGCCATGAAGTGATGGACATCTTTTGCAAAGATGCAAAACTAAATCTGTCGCCCTACTACCTGAAACCGGGCTTTGCATTTGGTGGATCGTGTTTGCCAAAGGATTTACGGGCGATTACGTACAAGGCAAAGGAGCTTGACGTCGAAGTACCCGTGCTGTCGGCAATTCTGCCGAGCAATCGCCTGCAGATTGAAAGGGCGCTGGACATGGTGGTAAATACGGGGAAGAAGCGAATTGGAGTGCTGGGTTTCAGTTTCAAGGCTGGCACCGACGACCTTCGCGAATCGCCAATGGTGTCTCTTATTGAGAGACTGATTGGAAAAGGGTATCAGCTATTGATCTATGACCGTGATGTTTCATTGGCGCGTCTGTTTGGCGCCAACAAAGAATTTATCGAGCGCGAGATACCGCATATCTCGAAACTGATGCGCACCGGGATAACAGAAGTTCTGGAAAATTCGGAGGTCATCGTTATCGGAAACAAAGCGGACGAATTTCGCCAGATTGATTCTCGGGTGCGCGAAGATCAGCAGGTGATCGATTTGGTGCGACTGTTTGAAAAGACTTCGCATGGTTCTTACGATGGCATCTGCTGGTAGGCCGCTTTTTTCCGGGTATGTTGTGGACGCGCGGGAATTCAATTCAAAAAGCAATCGGGTAACTGGCAGGGCACAGCATCAGTGCTAGTCTGCAGGCTGGAACGGTTGAGACTCTACCTGGCAAGCACCGGTTATTTTCCGGCCGGTAACAACGTGCAAGCTCCTCCTGCCATGATATTCTCTTTGCTCAAGGCACGCGCCTTCAGAAGAATCTGTGTCTCTCTCCTTTTCCTGGGTGCCCTGTTTTTCCTCGCTTGGGGCGCCGCAAAACTCTTGATTCTTGATGCGCCGCTTGAACACGCTGATGCTATTGCCGTGCTCAGCGGATCGGCTGTGATTAGGGAGCGCGTGCAGCTGGCCGCTCGGCTTTATAACGAGGGTCGCGCGCCAAGAATCATTCTTACTAACGACAACCAAAAGGGCAGTTGGTCCAGTGCGGAACAACGCAATCCCTTCTTTTACGAGACGGCTGCGGACCTGCTGGTCGGTGCTGGTGTTCCTCGCGCCGCGATCGAAATTCTCCTGGAGCCAGTATCAGGAACTTATGATGAAACGAGGCTGCTCAGGCGGTACGGCGAAGAACACCGTTTGAAGTCAATCCTGGTGGTAACGTCGGCCTATCATTCGCGTCGGGCGCTATGGACCATGCGTCAGACATTTGCGAATAATGGCATTACGGTGGGCCTCACTGTAGTTCCACCAGGAGACCAGAGTCCTTCTCCGCTCAGCTGGTGGCTGCACCTTCGTGGGTGGCAAATGGTGGCTG
>Ga0070696_100003187_pt1 | contig 10931 bp, 6 predicted proteins | sample KBSK1253metaG_FD_65474 | JGI IMG/M metagenome (GOLD analysis project Ga0070696, IMG submission 65474) | Corn, switchgrass and miscanthus rhizosphere microbial communities from Kellogg Biological Station, Michigan, USA - KBS K1-25-3 metaG | ecosystem: Host-associated > Plants > Roots >... | reverse complement strand
GTGGGCGCCGACGACCAGCAGCGCCGCCGACTCGGACCCGTCGACCAGGCTCGCCACCGGGTGCCCGACCAGGCCGAGCGCCACCACTGGTCCACCACCCGCGCCCACGGCCTTGGCCGCGATCTCCGCGCCCTCCTGCGCGCCGCGATCGGCCTCGTCCTGCAGCTCGTCGTCGACCGCTGCCGCGGCAAGCTCGGCGCCCTCTCCCATCGCCGGCAGCGGCTCGACGACGTGCCGAACCTCCAGGGGCAGCCCTCGCGCCTGAGCCTGCTCGGCGGCCCACTCGACCGCGGCGACCGAGGTCGCTGAGGCGTCGTACCCGACGACGACTCGCTCCCGCGCGTCTGCAGCGGTGCTGGACATGTTCGCTCCCTGAGCCGGCCCGCTCGTCCTTCTCAGATCGATGGTCGCAAGCGATCCGTCCGCCGGACAAGGCCGATGAGCCTGCGCGGGCTGACACACCTGTGCCACCGGTCCCGGGACCTCCGGCCCCTTCCCACGCCGTCAGGTAACAGCGAGCCTGGTCTGTAGCAACGTGTTCGGCACACGAGGAGGAGTCATGACGACGTTCCAGGACCGCCCGATCGTCGTCGGCGTCGACGGGTCGGCCGCCTCGGACGCCGCGCTCGACTGGGCGATGGAGGAGGCAGCCAGCGACGACCGCCCCCTGCGGCTGGTGACCGCCTACTCGTTCTCCATGGCGGACACCGCACCCGTCGCCACGCCGATCTGGGAGGACCTGCAGCGGGCGGCCGAGACGACCGTTGCGGCCGCGGCCGCCCGGGTGCGCGCGAAAGCGCCGACCGTCGAGGTCATCACCGACGTGCGCCGTGGTGCCGCATCCGCAGCCATCCTGGACGCAGCCAAGGACGCCGCCGTCGTGGTGGTCGGCTCACGTGGGCACCGGCCGCTGCGCGACGCGCTGCTCGGCTCCACCGCGCGGCAGGTCGCGACGCACGCGCCGTGCCCCACGGTCCTCGTCCGCGACCTGCCGGACCGCGCCCCCGCGTCACCGCGCCGTGTCGTGGTGGGCACCGACGGGTCCCCCACCTCCGACGACGCTCTCGCCTACGCCTTCGAGCAGGCCGACGTCCGTGGGTGCGAGCTGATGGTCGTGCGGGCCTGGTGGCTGGACCTGAGCGGCGAGGGCCGGATCCAGCTGGCCTCCACGACCGCGGAACAGCTGGAGGACACCTACCGCGCGGCTCTCGCCCGGCAGGTGGCCGACCTCACGAAGCGGTATCGGTACGTCGACGTCTACTCCGACGTCGTGCGCGACGATCCGGCAACAGCACTCGTCCGCCTCTCGGCAGGCGCGGACCTGCTGGTCGTGGGCTCGCGCGGCCGAGGCGGTTTCCGCAGCCTGCTGCTGGGTTCCGTGAGCCACCGGGTGCTGCAGCTGGCCGAGTGCCCCGTCGTCGTGGTGCGGCCGGGGACGGCGACAGCTGACGAGTAGTCGGTCGGCGGCGGCCGTCGTCCCTCTTGCGGGTCCCACGGACCTCCCGCACGCTGGCGGCATGACGAGCCCCCAGGCGCTGGACCGCGCCCAGGACCTCTCGGTGGTCGATGCCTGGTGGCGCGCCGCCAACTACGTGTCCGTGGGGCAGATCTACCTCATGGACAACCCGCTGCTGCGCGAGCCCCTCACAGCTGCGCAGGTCAAGCCACGCCTGCTCGGCCACTGGGGCACCACGCCGGGGCTCAACCTCGTCTACGCCCACCTCAACCGGGTGCTGCGGACGCGGGACGTGGAGCTGATCTACGTCACCGGGCCGGGGCACGGCGGACCCGGCCTCGTCGCGAACGCCTACCTGGAGGGCACCTACAGCGACGTCTACCCGGCCATCAGCCGCGACGTCCAGGGCCTGAGGCGGCTGTTCCGCCAGTTCTCTTTCCCGGGCGGGATCCCCAGCCACGTGGCGCCGGAGACCCCGGGCTCGATCCACGAGGGCGGGGAGCTCGGCTACTCGCTCACCCACGCCTATGGAGCCGTGTTCGACAACCCTGCACTCGTGGCCGCGTGCGTCATCGGCGACGGCGAGGCCGAGACGGGCGCGCTCGCCGCCAGCTGGCACTCCACCAAGTTCCTCGACCCGGTCACCGACGGCGCGGTGCTGCCGATCCTGCACCTCAACGGCTGGAAGATCGCCAACCCAACGGTGCTGGCCCGGATCCCGGAGGCCGAGCTGCGCAGCCTCCTGCAGGGGTACGGGCACGCGCCGCGGTTCGTCAGCGGCGACGAGCCGGCCGACGTCCACTCACAGCTGGCCGAGGTCATGGACGACGTCTTCGACGAGATCGCGGACATCCAGTCCCGCGCCCGGTCCGGCGACCTGACCGGGCGGCCCACCTGGCCGATGATCGTGCTGCGGACACCGAAGGGCTGGACCGGGCCGGACGAGGTGGACGGCGTCCCCGTGGAGGGCACCTGGCGCTCGCACCAGGTGCCGCTGGCCGGCGTGCGGGACAACCCGGACCACCTGCGGTTGCTCGAGCAGTGGCTGCGCTCCTACCGGCCGGACGACCTGTTCGACGCCCGGGGGCGGCTGGTGCCCGAGGTGGCTGCGGCCGCTCCCCCGCCCGGACGCCGGATGAGCGACAGCCCGCACGCGAACGGCGGGCTGCTGCTGCGCGACCTGGAGCTGCCGGACTTCCGCGACTACGGGGTGGAGGTACGCGTGCCCGGCCGGGAGCTGAGCGCGCCGACGCAGGTGCTGGGCAGCTGGCTGCGGGACGTCATGGCGGCCAACACCGACCGGTTCCGCATCATGGGCCCGGACGAGACGGCGTCCAACCGGTTGCAGGCGGTGCTCGAGGCGACCGACAAGGCCTGGGTGGCCGAGAAGTGGCCAGTGGACGTCGGCCTCGCACCCGACGGCCGCGTGATGGAGGTGCTGTCGGAGCACCTTTGCGAGGGCTGGCTCGAGGGCTACCTGCTCACCGGACGCCACGGCCTGTTCAACTGCTACGAGGCGTTCGTCCACATCGTCGACTCGATGGTCAACCAGCACGCCAAGTGGCTGAAGGTGACGCGGGGCCTGGCCTGGAGGCGTCCCATCGCCTCGCTGAACTACCTGCTCTCCTCGCACGTGTGGCGCCAGGACCACAACGGCTTCTCCCACCAGGACCCGGGCTTCATCGACCACGTCGTGAACAAGAAGGCGGAGATCGTCCGCGTGTACCTGCCGCCCGACAGCAACACCCTGCTGTCCGTCGCCGACCACTGCCTGCGCAGCCGCGACTACGTCAACGTGATGGTCGCCGGCAAGAACCCGTCACCGACCTACTTGTCGATGGACGACGCCGTCGCGCACTGCACCCGCGGCCTCGGCATCTGGCGCTGGGCGAGCAGCGACGAGGGCGCCGAGCCGGACGTGGTGCTGGCCTGCGCCGGCGACGTGCCGACCCTGGAGACGCTCGCCGCCGCCGACCTGCTGCGCGAGCACCTGCCCGACCTGCGGGTGCGCGTCGTCAATGTCGTCGACCTCATGCGCCTGCAGCCGGAGAGCGAGCACCCGCACGGGCTGCCGGACAAGGAGTTCGACGCGCTGTTCACCGCCGACCGGCCGGTGGTGTTCGCGTTCCACGGCTACCCGCAGCTCATCCACCGCCTCACCTACCGCCGGACCAACCACCACAACATCCACGTCCGCGGGTACAAGGAGGAGGGCACCACCACGACGCCGTTCGACATGGTGATGCTCAACGACCTGGACCGGTTCCACCTGGTCATCGACGTCATCGACCGGGTGCCCGGACTCGCCGTGCGGTTCGCCGGCCTGCGCCAGCAGATGGTCGACGCCCGGCTGGAGGCGCGGCGGTACACCCGGGAGCACGGCGAGGATGCCCCGGCGATCAGCGGGTGGACCTGGCCCGAGGCGCCCGGTGACTGAGTCGGCCGGCTGACCGCGATGCGGGTCCTCACGATCAACGCCGGCTCCTCCAGCCTCAAGATCCGTCTGCTGGACCACGACGACACCGTGCTGCGGCCGGCGGACCTCGACGCCCCCGGTGGGGTCGTCGCGCCCGACGACGTCCGCCGGGCGCTGCAGGGCTGCCCACGGCCGGACGTCGTCGCGCACCGGATCGTGCACGGCGGCACCAAGTTCACGGGTGCGGTCGCACTCGACGACACGGTCATCGGCGAGCTCGAGCAGCTGACGGCGCTCGCGCCGCTGCACCAGCCCAAGTCCCTGTCGGCCTTACGGGCGGTCTCCGCGCTGCTCCCCGACGTACCGGCCGTCGCCTGCTTCGACACCGCCTTCCACGCCAGCATCCCCGCGGCCGCGTCGACGTATGCGGTGCCCCGCGCCTGGCACGAGCGGTACGGGGTGCGCAAGTACGGCTTCCACGGCCTCTCCCACGCGTACTCCACCCGCCGGGTCACCGAGCTGACCGGCGCGGCACCACCCCGGCTCGTCGTGGCGCACCTCGGGGCCGGCTGCTCCCTGACCGCCGTCGTGGACGGGCGCAGCCGCGACACGACGATGGGCTTCACGCCGCTGGCGGGCCTGGTGATGGCGACGAGGTCCGGGGACGTCGACCCAGGGCTGGTCCTGTGGTTGGAGCAGCACGAGGGCCTGGCTCCGGCCGAGGTCGCCGGGTCCCTGGAGCGCGACGCCGGCCTCATGGCGCTCGCCGGGGACGGCGACATGCGGCACGTGCTGGCCGCGGAGCACCGGGGGGAGCAACGCGCGGTGCTGGCCCTGCAGGTCTACGTGCACCGTCTGGTGACGCTGGCCGGCGCCATGGCGGCCGCGGCGGGCGGCCTGGACGCGCTGGTGTTCACCGGTGGCGTCGGCGAGCGGTCGGCGGAGGTCCGCCGCCGCTGCGTCGACGGCCTGGCCCACCTGGGCGCCGCGCTCGACGACGCCGCGAACGAGGCGGCCGACTCGTCGGCGCAGGACGCCGAGATCACCGGCGCGTCGGCGACGGCCCGCGTCTTCGTCGTCCGGGCCCGTGAGGACCTGCAGATGGCGGTCGAATGCCGTCGGCTGCTCGGCGCACCGGCGGCCGCGAATGCTCAGGAGTAGGTCTGCGCGGCACTGTCGATCAGCTGCTGACGGGGCCACACCACCCAGGTGACAGCCAGGAACGCCAGCGTCGCGACCGCCGACACCACGATGGCGGCGGACTCGTTCGTGATGTCAGCCAGCGCCCCGACGGTCAGGAACGCCACCACGGTCACCAGCGCGAAGCCCGAGCCGGCCAGCCCGTTGAGCCGGCCTCGCATGGCGTCCGGGGCCAGCAGCGAGTACGTGGCCATCAGCGGCACCATGAACCCCTGGCAGATGCCCGACAGGACGAACAGGGCGGCGGCCAGCGGCCACGACGGGTCGGCCGCCAGCCCGAGCAGGGGCACCGGGGCCAGGGTCGCCAGCGGCAGCATGCGCCGGACCTGGGCGACCGGGCGCCAGGCCCCCACGATCGCGACGCCGATCACCGCCCCGAACGGCACCGCCGCCAGCAGCACGCCGCCGACCTTCGCGTCGTCGCCGTGCGCCGCGGCGTAGGGCAGGGCCACCGCCTCCGGGGCGACCAGCACGAGGGTCATCACCCACGCCAGCACGAGCAGCGCCCGCAGGGACTGGTCGCCGCGCAGGTGGGCCAGGCCCTCGCGCACGTCGCGGGCCAGGTCGCCGGGACCGGGCAGCCCCAGCGCCGCGGCCGCAGCCCGGGGCCGGACGAACGACGCGAGGATCACCGCGGAGACGACGAACGTCGCCGCGTCGATCCAGAGGGCGCGCTCGGCACCCAGGAAGCCGACGACGAGCCCGCCGAGCGCGACTCCCAGCACCTGGTTGAGCTGGCTGGTCAGCGACGTCAGCGACGAGGCACGCAGGAACATCGACCGGTCGTCGAACAGCTCGGTGAGCAGCGCGTACCCGGCCGCGAAGAACGGCGCCCCGACGAGCTCCACCACGAACAGCAGCACGAGCAGCAGGATCAGCGGCACGCGCAGCACGACGGCGAGCACCAGGACGGTGACGAACGCGGCGCGCAGCAGGTCGCAGACGACCAGCAGCGTGCGGCGCGACACGCGGTCGGCGTAAGGGGCGAGCAGCGCCTGGCCGAAGACCTGCGGCAGGAAGCTCACGGCGAACACGGCGGCCGCGAACATGGCCGACCCGGACCGGTGCAGCACCAGGGCGGCGATGGCGACCCGGGCGATCGCGTCGCCCCAGTCGGACAGCACACGGGCGCCGAACAGCGCCCGGAACTCGCGGTTCGACAGCACCTGACGATAGGTCGGTATCTGCCGGGGTCCGTCCGTCACGTGGCCGAAGGTACTGCAGCGGACCGACCGAGCGGTCGGCTCACCCGTACAGCACCCGTTCGGCGGCGGCCCGCGCCCGGCGCGCCGCGGCCCGGTAGTCGTCGTCCATCCGGGCCGCCGCGCCGGCGGGGTACCCGACGATCCGCGCGACCCCGTCGAGGTCACGGATGCCGCTGGGCAGGGTGTCGGACGGCCGGCCGCGCCACAGGACGGTGGCGTTGCGCAGTCGTGACCCGAAGGTCCAGGCATGGGCCAGGAGCTCGACGTCGTCGCCGTCCAGCAGACCGGCGTCCCGTGCTGCGTGAAGGCCCGCCACGGTGCCCGCGCTTCGCAGTCCGGGGACGTCGTGCGCGTGGCACAGCGCCAGCAGCTGCACGCACCACTCGACGTCCGCCAGCCCGCCGCGCCCGAGCTTGAGGTGCCGTGTCGGGTCGGCGCCTCGGGGCAGCCGCTCGGACTCCACGCGTGCCTTCATCCGGCGCACCTCGCGCAGCTCGGCGTCGGTCAGGCCGTGCTCCGGCCACCGGACCGGGCCGATCAGCGCGAGGAAGCGTCCGGCCAGGTCGGCATCGCCGGCCAGGGGCGTGGCGCGCAGCAGCGCCTGCGCCTCCCAGACGAGCGACCAGCGCTCGTAGTAGGCGGCATAGCTGTCCAGGCTGCGCACGACCGGGCCGTTGCGCCCCTCCGGGCGAAGGTCCGCGTCGAGGTCGAGCGCCGGGTCCGGTCCGGGGTCGCCGAGCAGGCGCCGCAGCTCGGCCACCACCGCGACGGCGGCGTCCTGGGCGTCCTGCTCGTCCGCCCCGGGCACTGGGTCGTGCACGAACAGGACGTCGGCGTCGCTGCCGTACCCGGGCTCCCCCGCGCCCAGGCTGCCCATGGCGACGACCAGCAGCCGCGTCGGCACCGCGGAGCCGCGCTGCTCCTCCACGACGCGGCGGGCCACGGCCAGACCGCCCTCGACGACCGCCGCGGTGACGTTGGTCAGGGCGGTGCCGACGTCCGGCAGCGGCAGGCGGCCCAGCACGTCGGAGGTGGCGATCCGGAACAGCTCGCGCCGGCGCAGTGCGCGCACGGCGCGGATCGCCTGCTGAGGGTCCTCGTACCGAGCGACGGCCGCGGTCACCTCGGCGCGCAGCGCCTCCAGCCCCCGCGGCTGCAGCCCGGCCTCGTCACCCAGCAGCGCCACGGACTCCGGCGCCTGCTGCAGCAGGTCGGCCGCGTACCGGCTGCGCGCCAGCACGTGCGCGAGACGCTGGGCCGCCGTGCTCTCGTCGCGGAGCATCTTCAGGTACCAGTGGGTGGTGCCGAGCGAGTCGCTGACGCGCCGGAACGCCAGCAGCCCGGCGTCCGGGTCGGCCTCGTCGGCGAACCAGCCGAGCAGCGCGGGGAGCAGCTGCCGCTGGATCGCTGCACGGCGGCTGACGCCGTCGGTCAGCGCCTCCAGGTGGCGCAGCGCGCCGGCCGGGTCGCGGTAGCCGAGGGCGTGCAGCCGGGCCCGCGCCGCGTCGGGCGACAGTCGCACCTCGTCCGTCGACAGCCGCGCGACGGCGCTGAGCAGCGGCCGGTAGAAGAGCCGTCGGTGCAGCCGGCGCACCTCGCGTGCTTGGTGCTGCCACTGCCGCGTGACGGCCTCCGCGGCGTCGACCCGGTGGCCCAGCTGTCGGCCGAGCCGGCGCAGGTCGTCGTCGTCCGTCGGCATGAGGTGGGTGCGCCGCAGCCGGTGCAGCTGCACGCGGTGCTCCAGCGTCCGGAGCACCCGGTACGCCTCGTCGAGCTGAGCCCCGTCGTCGCGGCCCACGTAGCCGCCGGCCGCCAGCGCACGGATCGCCGGCAGCGTGCCACGCGCCCGCAAGGACTCGTCCGCGCGGCCGTGGACCAGCTGCAGCAGCTGCACGCTGAACTCCACGTCACGCAGCCCACCCGGACCCAGCTTCAGCTGGCGGTCCGCCTCCCGCGACGGCACGTGGTCCTCCACCCGACGCCGCATGGCCTGCACGTCCTCGACGAAGTGCTCGCGCTCGGCGGCCCGCCAGACGAACGGGGCGATGGCGTCGACGTACGCCTCGCCCAGAGCGACGTCGCCGGCGACCGGGCGTGCCTTCAGCAGCGCCTGGAACTCCCAGGTCTTGGCCCATCGCTCGTAGTAGGCGACGTGGCTGGCCAGCGTGCGGACCAGCGGCCCGTCCTTGCCCTCCGGCCGCAGGTTGGCGTCGACCGGCCACAACGCGCCCTCCGCGGTCGCGGTCGAGCAGGCCCGCATCAGCGACGTCGCCAGCTGGTCAGCGGTCGCGAGCGCCGCCCGCTCGTCCTGCTCGTCATCGGCCGGCTCGGCCACGAAGACGACATCGACGTCGCTGACGTAGTTGAGCTCGCGCGCGCCGCACTTGCCCATGCCGATCACCGCGAACCGGCACGGCGTGGCGCCGTCCGGCAGCTGGGATCGAGCGATCGCGAGCGCCGCCTCCAGCGCCGCCGCGGCCAGGTCGGCCAGCTCGCGGGAGACGTCCTCGACCCCCGCCACCGGGTCGGCCGAGGCCAGGTCACGGGCCGCCAGGGCGAGCAGGTGACGGCGGTAGGCGACCCGCAGCCGGTCGTGGGCGCGTGCTCCGCTGGAGACGGGCTGGTCGTGGTCCGGGTCGGCGCCCACCGCCGCCAGCAAACCGGCCCTCGCCGACGGCAGCTCGGCGTCGTCGGTCAACGCGGTCCAGTGCTCCGGATGGCGGACCAGGTGGTCGCCGAGCGCCGTCGAGGACCCCAGCACGGCGAGCAGCCGGTCGCGCGCCGGCCCGCCCACCCGGATCGCCTGCAGCAGGTGTGCGACGTCCGCAGCCGCGACCGACTGGTCGTCCGGGTCACGGGCCGAGACCGTGCGCAAGGATTCCATCAGCCGCACCAGGGCCAGCAGCGCGAGATCAGGGTCCGGCGTCTCGCCGACCGCCGGGAGCAGCCCGTCGGAGAACAGGCCGTCCAGCGGGTCGATCAGCCCGGCCAGCGCCGGGTCGGCCAGCAGCTGCTCCGCCCGCGCCGGCCGCTGGAAACCCAGGCGCGCCAGGCGAGCGCCGGGGCTGACCTGCCGCGGGCTCACCGGCCCACGCGCTCCGCCAGCCACGCCTCGAGCGTCCTCGAGCCGCGGTCGGCGTCGGCACCGGCGAGGTTGGTGCCGGCGCTGAACGCCTTCAGCACCGCGCCGACCGGCGGGAGGTGCACCGCGCGCGGCGGCCGACGTCCCTGCGTGGACGCGATGAGCGCGCCGACGTCGGCCAGCGTGAACGTCTGCGGGCCTGCGACGTCCCGCACCCGGCCCGCGGGGCCGGACTCGACGTGGGCGACGACGCGCTCGGCGACGTCCCGGACGTCGACCGGCTGGGCGCGCACACCTCGCGGGGACACCACGAACGGTCCGAAGCGTGCGCGTGTGGCCATCATGACGGCGAACCGGTGGAACTGGGTGGCGCGCAGCACGGTGCCCGGCACCGGCCCAGCGAGGGTGAGCTGCTCAGCCTCTGCCTTGACCCGGTAGTAGCCGAGCGGGTTGGCGTCGCAGCCGACGATCGACAGGTACAGCACGTGGCCGACCCCGGCTCGGGCCGCCTTCTCGTACAGGCGGCGGGTGCCGGCGCCGTCGACGCGCCGAGCGTCCCGGGGGTTGCTGGCGAGGTGCACGACCGTCTGGATGCCGTGCAGCGCCTGCGTCAGGCCCTCGCCGTCGAGCAGGTCGCCGATCCGACGTCCCTGCCCTTCGGGCCCGTCGACCAGGTGCCGGGACAGCACGAACGTCTCATGGCCGGCCGCGCGAAGTGCCGGGACGACGGCCCGGCCCAGCGTGCCGGTGCCGCCGGTCACGAGGACGGTGCTCATGCCGCGTGCCCCTTCGTTCTCGTCGGCGGTCCGCGCTCAGAGCAGCGGCAGGTAGCGCAGCAGCTCGTAGGACGTGACCTGCTGGCGGTACTCGGTCCACTCGGCCCGCTTGTTGCGCAGGAAGAAGTCGAACACGTGCTCGCCGAGGGTCTGCGCGACGAGCTCGCTGCCCTCCATCACCTCGATGGCCTCGGCAAGGCTGGTCGGGAGGCGCTCGAACCCGAGCGCGCGACGCTCGGCCTCGGTGAGGGTCCAGACGTCGTCCTCGGCCTCGTCCGGCAGCTCGTAGCCGTTCTCGATGCCCTTGAGCCCGGCGCTGAGCATGACCGCGAACGCCAGGTACGGGTTGCAGGCCGAGTCCAGCGACCGGAACTCGACCCGGCTGGACTGGCCCTTCGACGGCTTGTACATCGGCACCCGCACGAGAGCCGAGCGGTTGTTGTGCCCCCAGCAGACGTAGCTCGGCGCCTCTCCCCCGCCGAGCAGCCTCTTGTAGGAGTTCACCCACTGGTTGGTCACGGCCGTGATCTCCGCCGCGTGGCGCAGCAGGCCGGCGATGAACTGCCGACCGATCGTGCTGAGCTGGTAGGCGGCGCCGGCCTCGTGGAACACGTTGGTGTCGCCCTGGAACAGCGACAGGTGCGTGTGCATGCCGGAGCCGGGCTGGTCGGTGAGCGGCTTGGGCATGAAGCTCGCGAAGATGCCCTGCTCCAGCGCGACCTCCTTGATGACCGTGCGGAACGTCATGATGTTGTCCGCCGTGGTCAGGGCGTCGGCGTAGCGCAGGTCGATCTCC
>Ga0070696_100003186_pt1 | contig 10931 bp, 8 predicted proteins | sample KBSK1253metaG_FD_65474 | JGI IMG/M metagenome (GOLD analysis project Ga0070696, IMG submission 65474) | Corn, switchgrass and miscanthus rhizosphere microbial communities from Kellogg Biological Station, Michigan, USA - KBS K1-25-3 metaG | ecosystem: Host-associated > Plants > Roots >... | reverse complement strand
TCCGCGAGGAGATGCGCCAGCTGATGCAGCCGCCGCGCCGGTAGCCCCGCCATGCGCTCGCTCCTCGCCCTGATCGTCCTCGCGACCGGCCTGGTCCTGCCGGCCCTGGCCCACGCGAGCCCGCCGGACCCCTCGTGGATCCCCGGCCTCTACGACGACGCCGATTTCGACGACGTCGTGGTGCGCGTGACCTCGGGGACCGGCAGCGTCGGTCCCGAGCCGCCGGACGCGCAGCGCCTCGGCCCCGCGCCCGCGGAGCGCGTCGGCCACCGGTCCGAGCCGGCGCCCGAGTCGCGCGGCACGCGCGCGAATCAGGGCCGCGCTCCTCCCACCCTCTAGCGGCCGTCATTCTCTCGTCGCCGGCCGGCGCGGCCGGGCTCGCTCGTGGGTTCGCCCCACAAGTCCGTCCCCCGCGCATCGTCCAAGGACGGCGACCTTTCGACGAAACCCCGAACGGAGGTGAAACGAGGAGGAGACCCATGCTTCGCATGGTGACGGTGGTGCTCGCGTGCTTCGCGGTGGCGGTGGCGGGGCTGATCGCGCTCGACGGCCGGACGGCCCGCGCCGAATGGAGCGAGTACGGGAAGGACTGGGACGAGTCTGCGCCGATGCAGAAGTCCCTCGGCGAGGGCGAGGGGCTCGGTGACCGGAGCCTCGGCGATCAGATGTTCCACGTCGAGTGGGCCGTCACCGCCGTCCCCGACGGTCAATCCGAGATCACCGGCTACGTCTACAACGACGAAGGCGAGACGGCGGACGACGTGGAGCTGCGCATCACCGCGCTCGACGCCGCCGGCCAGCCGGCGGACTCGGTGATGCGGCCGGTGCGCGGGGAGGTGCCGGGTCTCGGGCGCGCCTACTTCGACGCTCGGGTACCCGCCCGCGCGTCGTTCCGCGTGCAGGTGGCCTCGTTCGAGCTCGAAGCCGGCGGCGGCGCGTAGGAGGTGGCGATGCTCGACCACGCGATCACGTGCAGCGATCCCGGCCTCACGATCCCGAGCCCGGGGCGCGAGAGCAGCCTGTGGGCGATCGTGCTCGCCGGCGGCGAGGGGCTCCGGCTGCGGGCCCTCACCCGCTACCTCTACGGAGACGAGCGGCCGAAGCAGTACGCGGTCCTGACCGGGTCGAAGTCGCTCCTGCGCCAGACCCTCGAGCGGGTGACTCGCCTGGTGCCACCGTCGCGGATCGTGGTGGTGGCGCAGGCGAGCCACGACCGCTATCTCGACGCGGAGCTGGCCGGCTTCCCGAGCGTGCACGTGCTCGCCCAGCCCTCGAACCGCGGCACCGCGGCCGGCGTCCTGATGCCCGCGCACTGGATCCGGGTGCGCGATCCCCACGCGGTGGTCACCGTCTTCCCGGCCGACCACTTCGTGCTCGAGGAGGACACCTTCATGACCCACGTGGGAGCGGTCGCGACCTACGTGGGCGCGGAGCCGGACGGGCTGGTGCTCCTCGGAGTGCCGCCCGCCGACCCCGACCCCGACTACGGCTGGATCGAGCGGGGCCCGCGCGTGGGATGGGCGGGCCCGGACCCGGTGTGGCGGATCCGTGGCTTCCGCGAGAAGCCCACCGAGGAATCGGCGCGGCGGCTGTTCGCGCTGGGCGCCCTGTGGAACACGCTCGTGCTCGCGGCGCGAGTGGACGCCCTGGTCGAAGCGGGCCGCCGGTGCCTGCCGCTCCTGCACGACCGGCTGGTGCGCATGGGCCTCTTCACCGGCACCCAGTACGAGACGTGGGCCCTCCGCCAGGCCTACTTCTTCGCCCCCACCGCGGATTTCTCGCGGGCGGTTCTGGAGTCGCCCGCGCTCGCCCTCTCGGTGGCCGAGGTGCCGGACCAGACCTGGTGTGATCTGGGCACGCCGGCGCGCGTCGCGTGGACGCTCCGGGCCCTCGGCGCCCCGCTTCCGGCCTGGATCGATCGCCTCGGAGCGACCTCGTGATGCGCGCGGCGCGCCCTGACCCCCGCGGTCCCCCGATCTCGGACTTCGTCGGGCCGAATGATCCCCCGGAGTGGTCCGTCGAAGTATGCTACAAGGCGGAGCCACGACGAGAGGGGGGCGGCATGGCTGGCGAAGCGCAGCAGTTCGAGGGGTTGCGTTCCGAGCCGACGAACGCGACCCGCCGGTCACGCGGCCGGGTCTGGATCATCGGGATCGTCCTGGCCGCCCTGCTCGCCGGTGGCGGCTACTTCGCGCTGAATCGCCCGGGGCGCGCGGCCCCGCCTCCCCGTCCCGCCGGCGCGCGGGCGATCCCGGTGGTGACCGTGCCCGCGAAGACCGGCGACCTGCCGGTCTACCTCACCGGCCTCGGGACCGTGACCGCCCTGAACACGGTGACGGTGCGGAGCCGCGTGGACGGCCAGCTGATGCGGACGCTGTTCCAGGAGGGTCAGCTCGTCAAGGCGGGTGACGTCCTCGCCGAGATCGACCCGCGCCCCTTCGAGGCCCAGCTCACCCAGGCCGAGGGCCAGCTCGCGAAGGACGAGGCCGCGCTCAGCAACGCGCGCCTCGATCTCGAGCGGTACCGCACCCTCGTCAAGGGCGGCTTCATCCCGCAGCAGCAGCTCGACACGCAGGCCTCCAGCGTCTCCCAGCTCGCGGCCGCCATCCGGGCCGACCAGGGCAACGTCGACGCGATCAAGCTCCAGCTCACGTACTGCCGGATCATCGCCCCCATCACCGGGCGCACCGGCCTGCGCCTCGTCGACGCGGGCAACATGGTGCACGCCAACGATGCGGGCGGCCTCGTGGTGCTGACCCAGGTGCAGCCGATCGCGGTGCTGTTCACGATCCCGCAGGACAATCTTCCCGCGGTGCTCGCGCGCCAGCGCGCGGCGGGGGCGATCGCGGTGGAGGCGTTCGACCGCGAGGGGCGCACTCGCATCGCGAGCGGCCACCTGATCGCGGTGGACAACCAGATCGACCAGGGCACCGGCACCGTGAAGCTGAAGGCGAGCTTCGAGAACGCCGACCTCGCGCTGTATCCGAACCAGTTCGTCAACGCCCGCGTGCTGGTCGACACCCTCAAGGGCACCGTGCTGGTGCCCAACGAGGCCATCCAGCGCGGGGCCCAGGGCCCGTTCGTCTACGCGGTGAAGCCGGACAAGACGGTGGAGCTGCGCAAGATCACGCTCGGGCCGGTCGAGGGCGGCGTCACCGCGGTGCGCGAGGGCGTGGCCGCGGGCGACGCGCTGATCGTCGACGGCGCCGACAAGGTGCAGGAGCGCTCGCGCGTGGAGCCGACGATGCGCGGCGACCGGCCGGCCGCCCCCCGCGGCGATCAGCCGGCGCCGGCGCGGGGAGACCAGTCGCCCGCTCCTCGCGGCGAGCGGCCGCCCGGAGCCCGCGGAGGCGGATGAACCCGTCGCGACCGTTCATCCTGCGGCCGGTCGCGACCTCTCTCCTGACCGCCGCGATCGTCCTCGCCGGTCTCGTCGCCTACCGGCTGCTCGCGGTGTCCGCCCTGCCCCAGGTCGACTACCCGACCATGCAGGTGCAGACGTTCTATCCGGGAGCGAGCCCCGACGTCATGGCCTCCGCGGTCACCGCCCCCCTCGAGCGCCAGTTCGGCCAGATGCCGGGGCTCAAGCAGATGACCTCGACCAGCTCCTCGACCAGCAGCGTGATCACGCTGCAGTTCGACCTGAACCTGGCCCTCGACATCGCGGAGCAGCAGGTGCAGGCCGCGATCAACGCGGCGACCTCCTTCCTGCCCACCGACCTGCCCAATCCGCCGATCTACAGCAAGGTCAATCCCGCCGACGCGCCGATCCTCACCCTCGGGCTCACCTCCGCGACCCTGCCCCTCACCACCGTGCAGGACCTCGCCGACACGCGCCTGGTGCCGAAGATCTCCCAGCTGCCGGGCGTGGGCCTGGTCACCCTGAGCGGGGGGCAGAAGCCGGCCATCCGCATCCAGGTGAACCCGGCGCGGCTCGCCGCCAACTCGCTCACCCTCGAGGACGTGCGCATCGCGGTGGCGGCCGCGAGCGTGAACCAGGCCAAGGGCAGCCTCGACGGGCCGCGGCAGGCCTTCACCATCGGGGCCAACGACCAGCTCGTCAGCAGCGAGCAGTACCGCAACCTGGTCATCGCCTATCGCGGCGGCGCGCCGGTGCACCTCTCCGACGTGGCCGACACGGTGGACGACGCGGAGAACCTGCGCCAGGCCGCCTGGATGGGGACGGAGCCGGCGGTGATCGTGAACATCCAGCGGCAGCCGGGCGCGAACCTCATCCAGGTGGTGGACCGGGTGAAGCAGCTCCTGCCCGCGCTCCAGGCCACCCTGCCCGGCTCGGTGAAGGTGGCGATCCTGAGCGACCGCACCATCACCATCCGGGCCTCCGTGCACGACGTGCAGCTCGAGCTGATGCTGGCGGTGGTCCTGGTGGTGACGGTGATCTTCCTCTTCCTGGCCAGCCCCGCCGCGACCTTCATCCCGTCGATCGCGGTGCCGGTCTCGATCATCGGCACCTTCGCGGTGATGTACGGGCTCGGGTTCAGCCTGAACAACCTCACCCTCATGGCGCTCACCATCGCCACCGGCTTCGTGGTCGACGACGCGGTGGTGATGATCGAGAACATCGCGCGCTACATCGAGGCCGGCGACGGCCCGCTGGAGGCGGCGCTGAAGGGCTCGGCGCAGATCGGCTTCACCATCCTGTCCCTGACCGTGTCGCTGATCGCGGTGCTGATCCCGCTCCTGTTCATGGGCGACATCGTGGGCCGGCTCTTTCGCGAGTTCGCGATCACCCTGAGCGCCGCGATCCTGGTCTCGGCCGCGGTGTCCCTGACGCTGACCCCCATGCTGTGCGCCAGGCTGCTGCACCACCGCGAGGCGCGCGAGGCGGGCCGGGTCGCCCGGGCCTCCCAGGCGGTGTTCAACCGGGTGCTGGACCTGTACGCGCGCACGCTCCGGGTGGTCCTGGCCCATCAGGGCCTCACCCTGGTGGTGGCGGTGGCGACCCTCGGCCTCACCTTGCTGCTCTACACCGTGGTGCCCAAGGGCCTCTTCCCCATCCAGGACACCGGAGTGATCCTCGGCATCTCGGAGGCGCCGCAGACCGTGTCGTTCCCGGCCATGGCCCAGCGGCAGCAGGCGCTCGTGCGCGCGATCCTGGCCGACCCCGCGGTGGAAACCGTCTCCTCCTTCATCGGCATCGACGGCACCAACGTGACCCTGAACAGCGGGCGCACCCAGATCACGCTGAAGCCCCTCGATGAGCGCGGAGTGGGGGTGCGGGAGGTGGTGGAGCGCCTCCGGTCGCGCCTCGCCGACGTGCCCGGCATCACGCTCTACCTGCAGCCGGTGCAGGACCTCACGGTCGAGGATCGGGTGAGCCGCACCCAGTACCAGTACAGCCTGGAGAGCCCGAACCTCACCGAGCTGAACCGCTGGGCCCCCCGCATGGTCGAGCGCCTGCGCGCGTTGCCGGGTCTTCGCGATGTCGCGAGCGACCAGCAGGACCAGGGGCTCGAGACCACGGTGCGCATCGACCGCGACACCGCCTCGCGGCTCGGCATCACCCCGCAGATGATCGACGACGCGCTCTACAACGCGTTCGGGCAGCGGCAGATCTCCACCATCTTCACCCAGCTCAATCAGTACCGCGTGGTGCTCGAGGTGCGGCCCGAGTTCCGGCAGGACCCGGCCGCGCTCCACCAGATCTACCTGCGCTCCAGCACCGGCGGCCAGGTGCCGCTGTCGACCTTCACCTCCTTCGAGGAGCGCGCCAGCCCGCTGGTGATCAGCCACCAGGGCCAGTTCCCGGCGGTGACCGTCTCGTTCAACCTGGCCCCCGGCACCTCCCTGGGCGAGGCGGTCGACGCCATCGACGCCACCCGGCGCGACCTCGGCATGCCCGCCTACATCGAGGCCCGCTTCCAGGGCGCGGCGCGCGCCTTCCAGGCCTCCCTCGCCAACGAGCCGCTGCTGATCCTGGCCGCGGTGGTGTGCGTGTACATCGTGCTCGGCGTGCTCTACGAGAGCTGGATCCACCCGGTGACGATCCTCTCGACATTGCCCTCCGCCGGGGTGGGAGCGCTCCTCGCGCTGCTCGCGGCGCGCCTCGACCTGAGCGTGATCGCCCTGATCGGCATCATCCTGTTGATCGGCATCGTGATGAAGAACGCGATCATGATGATCGACTTCGCCCTCGACGCGCAGCGCACCGAGGGCAAGCCGGCCCCGGAGGCGATCTACCAGGCGTGCCTGCTGCGCTTCCGCCCGATCCTCATGACCACCCTGGCCGCGCTCCTGGGCGGCGTGCCGCTCGCCCTGGGCCGCGGGGTGGGCTCCGAGCTGCGCCAGCCGCTCGGGGTCGCGATCGTGGGCGGCCTCATCATGAGCCAGCTGCTCACGCTCTACACCACGCCGGTCATCTACCTGGCCTTCGACCGCCTCGCGTCGCGCGCGGCCCGCCGCTCCCGGGCTCGCGCCGGAGCCCCCGCGAGCGCGCCCGCCGAGCCCTCGCGCCCGTGAACCTCTCGGCGCCGTTCATCCTCCGGCCGGTCGGCACCACCCTGCTGACCGTGGCCCTGGTGCTGGCCGGGATCATCGGCTTCCGGCTGCTGCCGGTGGCCCCCCTGCCCCAGGTCGACTTCCCGACCATCAACGTCTCGGCGGGGCTGCCCGGCGCGAGCCCGGAGACGATGGCCTCCGCGGTGGCCACCCCGCTCGAGCGGCAGTTCACCCGCATCGCGGCGGTCACCGAGATGACCTCGACGAGCTTCCTCGGCTCGACGAGCGTGGCCCTGCAGTTCGACCTCTCCCGCGACATCAACGGGGCGGCCCGGGACGTGCAGTCGGCCATCAACGCGGCGAGCGGCCAGCTGCCCTCGAACCTGCCGAGCAATCCGACCTATCGCAAGGTCAACCCCGCCGACGCGCCGATCATGATCCTGGCGCTGACCTCGGCCACCGCGAGCACCGGCCAGCTCTACGACATGGCCTCCACGATCCTGCAGCAGAAGCTGGCCCAGATCGAGAACGTGGGCCAGGTGTTCGTGGGCGGCAGCTCGCTGCCGGCGGTGCGGGTGGAGCTCAACCCCAACGCCCTCGCCCGGTACGGGATCGGGCTCGAGGACGTGCGCGCGGTGCTGGCCAGCGCCAACGTCAACCGGCCCAAGGGCCAGCTCCACGGCCCGGAGCGGGCGTGGGAGCTCGGCACCAGCGACCAGCTCCGCTTCGCCAGCGAGTACCGGCCCCTGCTGGTGGCGTGGCGGAACGGCGCCGCGGTGCGGCTGTCGGACGTGGCCGACGTGCAGGATTCCGTCGAGGACCTCCGCTCGATCGGACTCGCCAACGGCAAGCCCGCCGCCTTGCTCATCATCTTCCGTCAGCCCGGGGCCAACATCATCGACGCGGTGGACAGCATCCGGGCGGCCATGCCCGAGCTCCACGCCCTGCTCCCCGCCGACGTCACCCTCACCCCGGTGCTCGACCAGACCGTGACCATCCGGGCCTCGGTGTCCGACGTCGAGCACGCCCTGATGATCTCGGTGACCCTGGTGGTGCTGGTGGTGTTCCTCTTCCTGCGCGACGCCCGCGCCACCGCGATCCCCGGCGTCGCGGTGCCGGTCTCGCTCATCGGCACCTTCGCGTTCATGTACCTGATCGGCTACTCGATCGACAACCTGTCCCTGATGGCCCTCACGGTGGCCACCGGCTTCGTGGTGGACGACGCGATCGTGGTGGTGGAGAACGTGATGCGCCATCTCGAGGCGGGCATGCCGACGATGCAGGCGACCCTGACCGGGGCCCGCGAGATCGGCTTCACCGTGCTCTCGATGAGCATCTCGCTGGTCGCGGTCTTCATCCCGATCTTGCTGATGGGCGGCCTCATCGGCCGGCTCTTCCGCGAGTTCGCGGTGGTGCTCTCGGTGGCGGTGCTCGTGTCGCTCGTGGTCTCGCTGACCACCACCCCGATGATGTGCGCCCTCCTGCTGCGCTCCCAGCACGGCCGGCCCCGGGGCCGCTTCTACCGGGACGGCGAGCGCGTGTTCGGCTGGGTCGTGCACGGGTACGAGCGGACCCTCGGCTGGGCGCTGCTCTACCGGCGCACCGTGCTCGCCATCGCCGCCATCACCCTCGCCCTGACCGTCTACCTCTTCGTGGTGATCCCCAAGGGCTTCTTCCCGCAGCAGGACAACGGCCGGCTCAGCGGGTCGATCGTGGCCTCGCAGGACATCTCGTTCCAGGCGATGCGGGACAAGGTCGCCCGCCTGGCCGGCATCGTGCAGGCCGATCCGGGCGTCGCCACCGTCACCGCCTACACCGGCGGCGGCGGGGGCCGCGGCACCACCGTCAACACCGCGCGGATGTTCGTGGCCCTCAAGGACCGCCGGCAGCGCGACGCGACCGCGGACGAGGTCATCACGCGCCTGCGCCCCAAGCTCGCGCGGGTGCCCGGCGCGACCCTCTACCTGCAGGCGGTGCAGGACATCCGCCTCGGAGGCCGGCGCGGCAACGCGCAGTACCAGTACTCCTTCCAGGCCGACAGCCTCCAGGATCTGAGCGAGTGGGCGCCGCGGATGCTCGACGCCCTGCACAACCTCCCGGAGCTGCGCGACGTGTCGAGCGACCAGCAGGACGCGGGCCTGCAGGTGCCCCTCACCATCGATCGGGCCACCGCCGCCCGCCTGGGGGTGAGCACCAAGCTGATCGACGAGACGCTCTACAGCGCCTTCGGCCAGCGCCAGGTCTCCACCATCTACACGTCGTTGAACCAGTACCACGTGGTGATGGAGGTGGCCCCCGAGTTCTGGCAGAGTCCCGACGCCCTGCGCGCGATCTACGTCCCGTCGATCTCCGGCGCGCCGATTCCCCTCACCGCGGTGACCCGCTTCGAGCCGAGCGCCGCGCCGCTCCAGGTGAACCACCAGGGCCTGTTCCCCGCGGTGACCGTCTCGTTCAACCTCGCGCCGGGGGTGGCGCTCGGCGACGCGGTGGTGGCGGTGGAGACCGCGGCCCGCCGGATCGGCCTGCCCGCGAGCATCCAGGGCCGCTTCGCGGGCGTGGCCCAGGCGTTCCAGGACTCGCTCTCGACCCAGCCCCTGCTCATCCTGGCCGCGCTGCTCGCGGTCTACATCGTGCTGGGCATGCTCTACGAGTCCTACGTGCACCCGCTCACGATCCTGTCCACCCTGCCCTCGGCGGGGGTGGGGGCCCTCGTGGCCCTGATGATCTGCGGCATGGAGCTGTCGATCATCGCGATCATCGGCATCATCCTGCTGATCGGCATCGTGAAGAAGAACGCGATCCTGGTCATCGACGTCGCGCTCGACCTCGAGCGGCGCGAAGGCCGCGCCCCCCAGGACGCGATCTACGCCGCGTGCCTGCAGCGGCTCCGTCCCATCCTGATGACCACGATGGCCGCCCTGCTCGGGGCGCTGCCGCTCGCCCTCGGCGTCGGCACCGGATCCGAGCTGCGACGTCCGCTCGGGGTGTCGATCGTGGGCGGGCTCCTCCTGAGCCAGCTCCTGACGCTCTACACCACGCCGGTCATCTACCTGTTCCTCGAGCGCTGGCGCCTGCGCATGGCCGGGATCTGGACCCGGCTCGGCGAGCGCGTCGGAATCCGCCGGCCCGCGACCGGCATCAGCGGCGGCAGCGACAAGTAGCGCACCCCGATCCGAGAGGAGCTCCGCATGCAGCTCGACCCCCGGACCATGAAGCACGAGTCCACCTACAAGCTCCTGATCGGCTGCGTGGTGCCCCGGCCGATCGCGTGGGTCTCCACCCTGGGCGCGGACGGCGTGCACAACCTCGCCCCGTTCAGCTTCTTCATGGGTGTCTGCGGCGATCCGCCCACCATCGCCTTCTCCTCCGGCCCCCGGGCGAAGAACCGCAAGGACACGGTGCGCAACGCGGAGCACACCGGCGACTTCGTGGTGAACGTGGTGGACGACGACCGCGCCGAGCAGATGAACCGGACCTCCGGGGAGTACCCGCCCGAGATCGACGAGTTCGCCCTCACCGGCCTCACCGCCGCGCCCGGCGTGCGGGTACGGTCGCCCCGCGTGGTGGAGGCGCCGATCAGTCTGGAGTGCCGGCTGGCGCAGGTCATCCCGGTCGGGAACGGCCCCCACAGCCTGGTGCTGGGGGAGATCGTGTACTTCCACGTGCGCGACGACATCTACGACCCGGCCACCGGCCGCATCCACATGGCGCGCCTCAAGCCGGTGGGGCGCCTGGCCGGGCACGCCTACGCGCACGTGCACGACATCTTCGAGATGAAGCGGCCTTCGGAGAACTACGCGGGCTAGGCGCCGGGCCGGCGGCCCGCGGCCACGTCGCCGACCGACAGGGCGCGGGCGACCTTGGCGAGCAGGCTCTCGCCCCCGGTGATGTCGTCGACATCACCTCGCCCCCGCCGGCCGGTCAACCAGAGGGTCGGCCCGCTCGTCCCGTAAATGAAGGGGCCCCGACCGCCGTCGGACGAGGTGGCCCTCGAGGAGGGGACCCATGATGCGCCTGCGAATGCTTGCCCCCCGGATACTTGCTTCGATGGGGCTGATCGCGGCCGTAGCGGCCGGATTGGTGGCCTCCAGCGCCACCCCGGCCCTGGCCTGGCGGGCCCGGGTCTTCGTGGGTCCCGGGATCGTGGTGGGCCCTCCAGTGGTGGTGGGCCCTCCGGTCGTGGTGGCGCCCTCTTACCCGGCCCCGGTCGTCGTCGAGCCCGCGCCGGTCTACCAGGAGCAGCCCCAGACCGCGGCTCGGCAGTACTGGTACTACTGCCAGGATCCGGCCGGCTATTACCCCTACGTGAAGGAGTGCCCGCGGGGCTGGCAGCCGGTCAGCCCGACGCCCAGCGCGCCATGAAGGAAATGGCCGCCATGCGAGCCCTCGCGCTCCTGCTGGTCGTCGCGCTCGCGGCCGGGTGCGCCACCGTGCCCGCCGGGCCCAGCGTGTCGGTGCTGCCGGGCCGCGGG
>Ga0070696_100003180_pt1 | contig 10937 bp, 6 predicted proteins | sample KBSK1253metaG_FD_65474 | JGI IMG/M metagenome (GOLD analysis project Ga0070696, IMG submission 65474) | Corn, switchgrass and miscanthus rhizosphere microbial communities from Kellogg Biological Station, Michigan, USA - KBS K1-25-3 metaG | ecosystem: Host-associated > Plants > Roots >... | reverse complement strand
GTGTCCGGCTTTAGCCGGACCGACACGTGAGGACGATATGAGAAGCATTCTGCTCGGATGCGCCGGGGCGGCGCTTGCCATCGCCTCTCTCTTCGCGCAAACGAAGATCAACCCCACCGATCCGCAGCCGACGTGCAACATGTGCCCCGGCACCTACATCCCGCTCAGCGAGCTGCAGGCGTACACGAAAAAAGCGAACGCCGAGAATCTCATCGACCAGCAGGTGCGCGACGTCGAGATCGGCAAGGCGCACGTCGGCATCGGCATGGTCCATCGCGGCAAGCTCGACGCACCAGCGAAGGATTCGGTCGCCGAACACGACCTGGTGAGCGAGGTCTACCACATCATCGACGGGTCGGCGACCCTGCTGCTGGGCCCCGATATCACGAACATGGTGCGGCGTCCGGCGACGCAGGAGACGGTCCGCCTGTTCAACGGGCCCGGCAACAACGGCTCGGCCATCCGCAACGGCAGGTCCTACAACCTGAAGGTCGGCGACGTCGTCGTCATTCCGGCGGGCACCGGGCACCAGTTCACGAAAATCGACGACCACATTGACTATCTGATGGTCCGCATCGATCCTGACAAGGTGACCCCGCTGAGGGATGAAGCCGCATCCCAGCAGTATCTGAAGACCGGCAAGAACCCGTAACCGTCCAAATGACGCTCACATGAAGCTTTCTGTTCGCATCCGTCTGTCGCTGCTGACTGCCGCGCTCGCGGCGACGGTCGCCGTCGCCACGGCGCAGCAGTCCACCATTCCGGCGAACGTCCTTGCCGCAAAACTGGACGACGTCGTTCCCGTAGACCCGCAGATCACGGTCGGCATGCTGCCGAACGGATTCCGCTACTACATCCGCGTGAACCGGCTGCCGCAGGGACGCGCGGAGCTGCGGCTGGCGGTCAATGCGGGCTCCGTGCTCGAGGAAGAGGATCAGCGCGGGCTGGCTCACTTCGTCGAGCACATGGCGTTCAACGGCACGCTCCACTTCCCGCGGCTCGACGTCGTCAACTTCATGCAGTCGCTGGGCATGCGCTTCGGCGCGCACGTCAACGCGAACACCAGCTTCGACGAGACCGTCTATCAGCTGCAGATTCCGACGCAGAACCCGGCCGTGATCGATCGGGCGCTCCTCGCGCTCGAGGACTGGGCGCACAACGTGACGTTCGATCCGACCGAGATCGACAAGGAACGCGGCGTCATCCTGGAGGAATGGCGGCTCGGGCTCGGCGCCGACGAGCGCATCTCGAACGCGCAGTTCCCGCTGCTGCTCAAGGGGTCGCGGTATGCCGAGCGCCTGCCGATCGGCACGCCGGACATCATTCGCAACGCCAACCCCGTGCGGCTGAAGCAGTTCTACGCGGACTGGTATCGCCCCGACCTGATGGCCGTCGTGGTCGTCGGCGACTTCGACAAAGCCGCGATGGAGGAGCGCATCAAGGCGCACTTCGGCTCGGTTCCGACGACGCTCTCGCCCAAGCCGCGGCCGGTCTATTCCGTTCCCGATCAGCCGGGGACCGCGTACGCCGTCATCACCGATCCCGAGGCGACCAGCACCAGGATCGAAATCTCCAATCGGATGGCGGCCCGCCGGTTCGCGACCATCGGCGAGTACCGGCGTTCGATCGTCGAACGCCTCTTCAGCGCGATGCTCTCGGCCCGTCTGGATGAAGTCGCCAATTCACCGAACGCGCCGTTCCTGCGCGCCGTGACCGATCGCGGGCTGTTCGTACGGACGGCGGAAGTCACGTCGCTGGTGGCGCTCGTGCCTCCGGGAGGCGTCGAACGCGGACTGAGCGCGCTGTTCGCCGAAATCAACCGCGCGGCGCGCTTCGGCTTTACCGCGACCGAGCTCAGTCGCGAGAAGCTGAACACGCAGCGATACCTGCAGAGCGCGATGGCGGAACGGGACAAGAGTCCGTCCGGACCGCTCGCCGACGAGTTCGTGCGCAACTTCATTCACAACGAGCCCATCCCCGGCATCGTGTACGAGTTCGGCCTGAGCCAGCGGTTCACGCCCGAGATCACGCTCGCCGAGGTGAACGCGCTGGCGAAGGAGTGGGTGCCAGATCGCAATCGCCTCGTCGTCATCAGCGCGCCGGAGAAGGATCGAGCGACGCTTCCGACCGAGACGCGGATTGCGTCGGTCATCAGGACGGCAGAGACGGCGACCACGACCGCCTATGTCGATACCGTCTCCACGCAGCCGCTGCTCGCGCGGCTGCCGACCGCCGGCGCCGTCGCGAGGGCGACGACGAACGACGCGCTCGGGATTACAGACTGGCAGTTGTCGAACGGCGCGCGCGTCGTGCTGAAACCGACGATGTACAAACAGGACGAGATCCTGTTCCGTGCGATCAGTCCAGGCGGCACCTCGCTCGCGAGCGACGCCGACTTCATCCCGGCAGCCACGGCGGCGGACGTCGTCGAACAGGGAGGCGTCGGCGCGTTCCGGAACATCGAGCTCGAGAAGGTCCTCGCGGGCACGACGGCCGTGGTGCGAGCCGACATCGGGGCGACCGAGGAAGGACTCGCCGGCGGATCGTCCAGCCGGGATCTCGAGACGATGTTCCAGCTGATCTACCTGCGGTTCACGGCGCCGCGTGCGGATCCGGTCGCCTTCGGGGTGCTGAAGGATCAGCTGAAGGTGGCGCTCGCGAACCAGCGCTCGATGCCGGAGACCGTCTTCGACGAAACCCTGAGCGCCGCGCTGACGCAGAACCATCCACGCGCGGAGCCGCTCACGCCGGCGCGGGTCGAGCAGATGAATCTCGACAAGTCGCTCGCGTTCTACAAGGACCGCTTCGCCGACGCGAGCGATTTCGTCTTCGTGTTCGTCGGCAGCTTCGACGTGGCGAAGATGAAGCCGCTCGTCGAGCGCTATCTCGGCAGCCTGCCGTCTCTGCGCCGGAACGAAACGGTGAAGGATGTCGGCATGCACCCGCCCGCCGACGTTGTCGACAGGCAGGTGAAGGCCGGCATCGAGCCGCGCAGCGAGGTGAGCATCGTCTTCAGCGGGCCGTTCGAGGACGACGAGCAGCATCGCGTGATCGCCAACGCGATGGCCGACACGCTCGGCGGCAACCTCCAGCGCACGCTGCGAGAGGATCTCGGCGGCACCTACGGCGTGGGCGTCGAGCCGAGCTACCAGAAGCGGCCCACGCAGGAGTACCGGTTCACGATCAACTTCTCCTGCGACCCCGCGCGCACGGATGCGCTCGTCGCCGCGGCGTTCCGCGTGATCGATCAGTTCAAGGCGTTTGGCCCGGGCGTGAGCCAGGTGGCCGACGCGCGCGCGGGACTCGCGCGCGACTTCGAGACCAACAGCGAGCGGAACGACTACCTGCTGAACCGGCTCCTGTTCAAGTACGAGTACGGCGAAGACGTCAAGGACGTGTTCGACATGCGGGCGTACTACGACCAGGTGACGGTCGCGTCCGTCCGCGACGCCGCGCGCACGTATCTGAATACGAATCGCTACGTCAAGGTGACGCTGCTGCCAGAAACGAAATAAATGCCCGAGGTGGTCGAGCCTGGTGTCAAGGTCCGTCTCTCGCTGACCGTCAACGGCGAGCCGGTGGAGACGCTGGTTGACGGGTACAAGACGCTTCTCGAAGTACTCCGGGAAGACCTGCAGCTGACGGGCACGAAACACGGGTGTGAGCTGGGCGAATGCGGCGCCTGCGCCGTGCTCGTCGACGGCGAGCCGACCTTGTCGTGCCTCCTCCTCGGCCTCGAGTGCGAAGGCCGGGACGTCGTCACCGTCGAAGGGTTGACGTCGGACGGCCGGCTTCACCCGCTTCAGGATGCCTTTGCGGATCTCGGCGCTGCGCAGTGCGGCTACTGCACGCCGGGGATCCTGGTCACCGCCAAAGCGCTGCTCGACCGCGAGCCACACCCGACGCGCGAACACATTCGTGAAGCGCTGTCGGGCAACCTGTGCCGATGCACCGGCTACCTCCAGATCATCGAGGCGGTCGAAGCGGCCGCGGCCCTGACGCCTGATGACGGCGCAAAGGGGACTGCACGGTGAGCGCCGGCCCGCTGAAGGTGATCGGCGAACCGCGGCGGCGCGTCGACGGCCGCGCGAAGGTCACCGGTCAGACCCGGTTCGCCGACGACATCACCTTCCCGCGGATGCTGCACTGCAAGCTGTTGCGCTCCGCCATCCCGCACGCGCGCATCGTCAGCATCGACACGACGAAAGCCGAGGCGCTCGACGGTGTTCACGCCGTGCTCACCGGCGACGCGTTTCCGATCGCGTATGGTGTGCTGCCCGTCAGCCACGACGAGCATGCCTTGTGTCGCGACAAGGTGCGGTTCGTCGGCGACCCCGTGGCTGCGGTGATTGCGGCGGACGAGACGACCGCCGCGGACGCGACGCGGCTCATTCATGTCGAGTACGAGCCGCTGCGCACGTTCGCCGGGCCCGACGACAGCCTCGCGCATCCCGAGCCGCGCATCCACGACTACGGCGACGAAGGGAACATCCACAAGCTGGTGTCGCTGCAGTTCGGCGACATCGACGCCGCGCTCGCGGCGTCCGACCACGTATTCGACGACGTGTTCTTCTTCGAAGGGAGCACGCATCTCCCCATCGAGCAGCATGCGGCTGTCGGACTGAAGGATCCTGACGGCAAGCTCGTTGTCTACTCGAGCACCCAGACGCCCCACTACGTGCACCGCGCGCTCGCGAAATCGCTCGCGATGCCGGCAGCACACATCCGCGTGATTGCCACGCCGAACGGAGGCGGCTTCGGCGGTAAGAGCGATCCGTTCAACCACGAGATCGTCGTCGCGAAGGCGGCGTTGTTGCTCGACCGTCCGGTCAAGATCTGTCTGACGAGAGAAGAGGTCTTCTACTGCCACCGCGGGCGGCACCCGGTGCTGATGCGGTTTCGCACCGGTGTGAGGAAGGATGGCACGCTGACGGGTGTCGATCTTCAGACGCTGCTCGACGGCGGCGCGTACGGGTCGTACGGCGTCGCGAGCACGTTCTATACGGGCGCACTCCAGACGGTCACCTACGACATCCCGCGTTACCGGTTTCGCGGGTGCCGCGTGTTCACGAACAAGCCGCCCTGTGGACCGAAACGCGGCCACGGCACGCCGCAGGCCCGCTTCGGTCAGGAAGTGCAGCTGGACAAGATCGCGGAGCGCCTCGATGTCGACCCGGCGGAGTTCCGCCTCCGCATCGTCGCGCCGCCCGACAGCCTCACCGCGAACTTCCTGCACATCGGGACCATCGCGCTCGCCGACTGCATCCGCAGCGTCGTCCGGCACTCGGACTGGAAGAACACGTTCCGCAAGCTGCCGCACGGCCGCGGCGTCGGGCTCGCGTGCTCGTCGTATCTGTCGGGCGCGGGTCTTCCGATCAACTGGAACGATCTGCCGCACTCGGGCGTCCAGCTCAAGCTCGATCGCAGCGGCGGCGTCACCGCCTTCAGCGGCGCCACCGAGATCGGGCAGGGCTCCGATGACGTGCTGGTCGCGTGCGTGGCGGAAGTGCTCGGCATCGATCCGTTCGATGTGCGGGCGGTGACGGGCGACACCGACCTGACTCCCGTCGATCTCGGCTCGTACTCCAGCCGCGTCACGCTGATGATGGGCAACGCCGCCGTGCAGGCGGCCGAGCGCGCACGGGAGCTTCTCGCCGACGCGGTGTCGAAGCGTCTTGGCGTGCCGAAGGGTCGCCTGACGTTCGCGGAACGGCGCGTCTTCGATGCGGCCAGTCCGGGAACGGGCGTTTCGTTCCAGGAAGCGGTCTGCATGGCCGAGGCGCAGTTCGGCACGCTCGGAACGACGGGCTCGTATACGCCGCCAAAATCCGCCGCGCAATTCAAGGGTGGCGGTGTGGGCCCGTCCCCGACCTATTCATACACAGCGGCCGTCGTCGAAGTCGAGGTCGATCCCGAAACGGGATGGATTCTCGTGCCTCGCGTCTGGATTGCGCACGACATCGGCCGCGGCCTGAATCCCACGCTGGTGCGAGGCCAGGTCGAAGGGAGCGTCTACATGGGCCTCGGCGAAGCGCTCATGGAAGAGCAGGTGTTCAGACGCCTGCCGGCGCGCCTGTCGAACGCGCTCGTGCACAAGTTCCCGTCGATTCTCGAATACAAGAGTCCGACGACGCTCGACATGCCGGAGATTTTCACGGACCTGATCGAGCACCCCGACGCCGCCGGACCATTCGGCGCGAAGGAGGTCGGACAGGGACCGCTGCTGCCGATCATGCCGGCGGTTGCCAACGCGGTGTACGACGCGGTCGGCGTGCGCATCGACGAGGTCCCGATTACGCCGCAGAAGATCGTCAAGGCGCTGCAGGCGAAGGCCGCCGGGCGCGACGCGCGTTACGGCCCGGCGTCGTTTCCCGAGATCCGCTGGCCGGAACCGCTTCTCGTGACCCCGCCCTGGGAAGGCGGCGATGGCCGCGCCAGCAACGAGCCGGCCCGCAAGAAGCGGAAGGCCGAGGCCGGTGTCGAAGCCACCGCGGGGGTGCGCGCATGATGCGGCTGCCTCGCTTCCGGTTCGTCGCTCCTCGCACGATCGACGAGGCCGCCGCGGCGCTGGCGGAGGCTCCTTCCGACACGATGCTGCTCGCCGGCGGGACCGACCTGCTGCCGAACATGAAGCGCCGGCAGCAGGTGCCGCGGACGCTCGTCAGCCTTCGCCACGTGGATGCGCTTCATGCGATTGACAACGGTGATGGGTTGACGATTGGCGCCGGCATGACGTTGACCGGGCTCGTGCGAAGCCAGTTGGTGCGGAACTCGTGCGCCGGACTGTGGCAGGCCGCGGCGCAGGTTGCCACGCCACACCTGCGCAACATGGGCACGATCGGCGGCAACCTGTGTCTCGACACCAGGTGCACGTACTACGACCAGACGTACGAGTGGCGGCAGGCGATCGGCTTCTGCATGAAGAAGGCCGGCGACATCTGCTGGGTCGCGACGTCGAGCCCGCGCTGCCTGGCGGTGTCGTCGACGGATACCGCGCCGATGCTGCAGGCGCTCGGCGCGACGGTTCGACTCGTGAGCGCGGCGGGGGAGCGGCGCATGGCAGTGGCCGACCTCTTCGCCAACGACGGCATCAACTACCTGACGCGGCGCCCCGACGAGATCCTCACGCAGATCCACGTGCCCAGTCAGACCGGTTGGCGGAGCACCTACTGGAAGCTTCGCCGGCGCGGCTCCTTCGACTTTCCAGTCGCCTCGGCGGCCGTCGCTGCGCGCATGGACGGCGCCCGCCTCCTCGAGGCCCGGGTGGTGCTGGGCGCGGTTGCCTCGCGGCCGCTGACGTCTGCGCGCGCGGAATCGATCCTTCGCGATGTGGATCTCACGGACGCGGTCATCGCGTCGGCGGCCGATGCGGCGTTCGAAATCGCCAAGCCGATGGACAACACCGACTTCGAGCTGGTATGGCGCAAACGGATGGTCCGGACGCTCGTGACGTACGCGCTTCGCGAGCTGCGCGGCGATGACGTCACGCCGCTTCGCGTGAGCCTCGCCCGCCAGTCGCTGCTTCAGCCAACCGCCGGTTGAGTGGTTCGCCGATCGAGCCCCACCTCCGCGGGAACAGCGGCCGGCGGTGTGCGGGCGGACTTCCACCAACGGTAAAACATCACCGCCACGGGCGTCAGCACGAGGAGTTGACCCAGATAGACACCGTGCTCGATCCATGGTCCGCGGCTGGACACGTAGAACGCCCGCCAGTCGACCGCCCCGAGATAGGGCAGCGAGAGCGTTCGATCCATCGGAAGCCAGGCCTTCGAGCAGAGCAAGGTGACCGCGGCAAACACCGTCGCGCGCGGCCACGAGCTGACGACCTGCTCGAGCGACGGCGCGAGCAGCAGGAACACGAACGGCAACGCGTTGATCAACTGCCGCGACTCGCTGCCGATGCTCATCAGCAACGCCGCCAGGACATATGCGATCGCGCCGGGACCGAGCTGTCGCACGCGCGCCGCGATCTCCGGCCACGCGAACAGCGCGAAGATGACGACGGGGCCGAAGTACAGCACATGCGCGACAAAGAACGTGAACGGTTGAAACACCGCTGAAATCGCGTAGTTGCTGAGCGCCTCACGCAGGGTGATCTCCGGTGGAAGCGGCGCGACGACCCGAACGACCGCTTCAGTGCTCACCAGCAGGAGAACGGCCATGAGGAACCCGGAGCTGGTGACAAGCACACGCGGCTGAAGGCTTTCCCATAGCGCACGGGAATCGAGCAGCGCTCTCGCGCCGAAGAACAGGTAGACGCCCACGACAATCGCACTCACATTCCGCAGCCTGGCGATCGGATGGACCGGGGTGTTTCGAAGCTCGTATCCGGTGTGGAACAGGAGCTCGATCGCCACGACGACGCCGATCGCAATCCCAAGGGCGAATGCGACGGCGACCCCTCGCCGGGCAGGGACGTCGAGGCCTGAATCGGTCCTTGGAAACGCCAGCAACAGGCAGCCGAAGTACGTGAAGGTCGGCCAGATGAACCCTCCCGCAAACGCCATGAGCCAGAGCGCCACCGTGCGCCGCTGTACATAGAACAGCATCGCCGCCGCTCCTGCAGCGAGGGCCGACGTATCCGTGAGCGTGGGGTAGTACAGCGGCATTTTCAGATTGCCATAGCTGACGACGAGCCCGATGACGGCGATCCACTTTCCGTTTCTGCCGACGTGCAGCTCGTCGGCCGCCTTCAACCAGCACACCACGGTGACGACCAGCAGGGCGATGTTGAGGACCGTGAAGGCGAGGATGACGTTGGCCGTGCTCGATTCGACGCCCGTACCGGCCAGCAGGTAGTGAACCACCAGCGAAGGAAGGATCCGGCGCGCGTAATAGGTATCGAGCGGCCGCTCGGCGCCGGGCGGTGACGGCTGCCAGCGCGTCGCCGCCGAATCGATCAGCGCATCGATCCCCAGCGTCTTCGCCCACGCGGCGTAGCGTCCGCCGTCGTAGCCCGTACCGCTGGCCGCGGGGATCGTGTCGCGAACGACGAAGCAGGTGCACAGGAACAGCAGCGTGCAGACGGCGATGAGGAGGTTCGTCCTTCCGGGAGACATGGGGTGTCCCGGCACACGCACGCCCGCGCGCGTGCCGACGCGATATCTTAGCCCGGCTGACCGCCGTGGACCGGCGTCCGCTATCGATTACGCGTGGCCGGCGACCAGTTCGGCGCTGTCCGCGTCGTCGCCGTCCGCCGTCATGCGCGGCAGCGTGACGACGAACAGCGATCCCTGCCTGGGGCCGTTGCTGTACGCCTCGATGTGGCCTCGATGGAGCCGCACGAGATCCCGCACGATCGCCAGCCCCATGCCCAGGCCGCTGTGGGAACGGGTTGGAGACGAATCGGCCTGCCGGAACCGGTCGAAGACAAACGGCAGGAAGTCCGCCGGAATGCCGATGCCGGTGTCGCGTACGAAGATCCTGACGGACTCGGCGTCCGCTTCGACGTTCACCCAGACCACGCCGCCGGCAGGGGTGAACTTCACGCCGTTCGACACGAGGTTCGTGATGATCTGCGCGAACCGCGCCGGGTCGGCGACGATCATCGGGTCGTCGCCCTTCCCGCCCTCCATGCTGTGCAAGGTCACGCCTTTCGCGTCGGCATCCGGCCGCAGCATATCGACGACCGCGGTCGTCGCCGCGACGACCGCCAGCGGCTGCTTCTCGAGGCGCATCTTGCCCATCACGATGCGCGACACCTCGAGCAGATCCTCGATGAGCTGCGCCTGCGACTGCGCGTTCCGCTCGATGATCTCGAGCGCCTTCGCGCGCCGATCCTCGCTGACACTGCCGTTGCGCAGCATCGACAGCCAGCCGAGCATCGCGTTGAGCGGCGTCCGCAGCTCGTGCGAGAGGACGGCAAGGAATTCGTCCTTCGCGCGATCCGTGGCGTGCAGTTCGGCGGCGTGCATTTCGGCGGTGTGCCACGCGCGCACCTGGCCGCGCATGAGCGCGAAGAGCAGCACGGAGAGGAGCCCGCCGGCGGCGAGGATGCGTCGCGCTTCCGGCGGCAGGACGCGAGCGGCCTCGCCCGCGCTCGTCACGACGAGCCACTCGCGCCCGCCGATGAGGACGCCCGCTGTGGCCCGCCGCGTGGCCGGCGGCTCGCCCGAGGACACCAGCAGCGCATCGGCCGACGTCGTGCTGTCGTAGATCGCAATCGCCAGCGCACGTGACGCCGCCGCGGCGATGCTCTCCTCGAACATCGTCTGCGGGCTCAGCCTGCTGAAGACGAATCCGATCAGCGCCTGCCGGCGCTGGTCGACGGATGCCACCGGAGCGCCGCGCCGGTAGACGGGCAGGTACAGGATCAATTCCCGCCGGGCGTCGCCGAAGAGCGCCGACGTATCCAGCAACTCGGTGACCGCGGCCGCGTTGGAGTCGCGCGCCCGGTCCATTGCCGCACGCTGCGACGGTTCCGACGCGAGGTCGAAGCCGACCGCCGCTGTATTACCGCCCCCGCCCGGGTCCATCAACAGGACCGGGAAATAGATGGAGCGGGGACCCACGGGACGGACAGCGAGATCGACGCCGTCGAGCGTGGCCGTTCGAACGAAGTCCTGCAGACCACGGCGCGCGACGCGCGGCGCGAAGCCGATGCCCTGCAGGCCGGGATAGCGCGTCGACAGCTGCAGCTCCGAGACGAACGCGCGAAACTCGGTGAAGTTGATTTCGGGGCTGGCGGCGAGCAGCGCCGACGCGGCGTGGGTCACGCCAACCATGGCGTCGAACTGAACCTGGACCAGCCGCTGCACCGCGAGCGTATCGGCGCGGAAGGTACTCGCGGCCGCTGCTTCCTCGCGCGCCGCGATGTTGACGACCGCCGCCGCCGTCAGGCCGCAGCCCAGCAGCAGCACGGCGAACGGCACCCACTGATGTTGACGCGCGAGACGACGAACGGGTGTGCGAACGCTGAATTTCATAGCAGATTGGAA
>Ga0070696_100003179_pt1 | contig 10940 bp, 12 predicted proteins | sample KBSK1253metaG_FD_65474 | JGI IMG/M metagenome (GOLD analysis project Ga0070696, IMG submission 65474) | Corn, switchgrass and miscanthus rhizosphere microbial communities from Kellogg Biological Station, Michigan, USA - KBS K1-25-3 metaG | ecosystem: Host-associated > Plants > Roots >... | reverse complement strand
TCGAGGCGTCCTCGGCGTGCTCACGCCAGCGCAGATCGACACCTTGCGGGAAACCATCCGGCGCTGTCTGTAGTGGTGGGGATCGGTGCCTTGCATCGGCGTTGCCGCTAAGATGGCCGCTTGCCGCAGTGCGGCATGCCCGGCGCACAGCGCACACTCGTTGTGTGGCCAGGGATCTTCCGCGCAACGCGGTGCGCCTCCGCCGCCATGAACGACAACATGAGCCAGATTGTGGATTTCAACGCCTACCCGGATGCCCACGGCCGCTTTGGCGACTACGGCGGCAGCTACGTTGCCGAAACGCTGATGGCGCCGCTCGCCGAACTGACCGCAGCCTATCTGAGCCTGCGCAGTGACCCAGCCTTCGTTGCCGAGCTCGATCGCGACCTGAAGTATTACGTGGGCCGGCCCAGCCCGATCTATCACGCCGAACGGTTGTCGCGGCACATTGGCGGCGCGCAGATTTTGTTCAAGCGCGAAGACTTGAACCATACCGGCGCGCACAAGATCAACAACACCGTGGGTCAGGCGCTGGTTGCCAGGCGCATGGGCAAGCCGCGCATCATCGCCGAGACCGGCGCCGGTCAGCATGGCGTGGCCAGCGCCACGGTGGCAGCGCGCATGGGCCTGAAGTGCGTGGTGTACATGGGCGCGGTGGACATCGAGCGACAGAAGATGAATGTCTACCGGATGAAGCTGCTGGGTGCCGAGGTGGTGCCGGTGACTTCCGGCTCGAAGACCCTGAAGGATGCGCTGAATGAGGCCATGCGCGATTGGGTCACAAACGTCGCCGACACTTTCTACATGATTGGCACGGTGGCCGGACCGCATCCGTACCCACTGATGGTGCGCGATTTCAACGCCGTGGTCGGGCGCGAGGCGCGGACCCAGATGCTGGACCAGTTTGGCCGGCTGCCGGATGTGCTGACCGCTTGCGTCGGCGGTGGTTCCAACGCCATCGGGCTGTTTCACGCGTTCCTGAATGACCCCAAGGTGCGCATCGTCGGCGCTGAAGCAGCCGGCGAGGGCCTTGCCAGCGGACATCATGCGGCGTCGTTGTCGGCTGGTCGTCCCGGCGTGCTGCACGGCAACCGCACGTATGTGCTGTGCGATGACAACGGCCAGATCACCGAAACGCATTCGATTTCCGCCGGCCTCGATTATCCCGGGGTTGGCCCCGAACACGCGTTTTTGAAAGATGCCGGACGCGCCGAGTACGTTGGCGTCACCGATGACGAGGCGCTGGAAGCGTTCCATCTGCTGTGTCGTCAGGAGGGCATCCTGGCCGCGCTGGAATCCAGCCACGCGGTCGCCCAGGCGATCAAGCTGGCACGTGAATATCCAACGGATGCGCTGGTGCTGTGCAACCTGTCCGGCCGCGGCGACAAGGATGTGCACACCATCGCGGCCCGCGAAGGAGCGCAGATATGAGTCGCATCGATGCGCGCTTCGCGGCGTTGGCGGCGGCCGGTCGCACCGGCCTGATCCCGTTCGTCACCGCCGGTGACCCGGCACCTGCGCACATGGTGACGCTGATGCACGCGCTGGTGACCGCCGGGGCGGATGTGATCGAGCTCGGCGTGCCGTTTTCCGACCCGATGGCGGACGGTGCCGTGATCCAGCACGCCAGCGAACGCGCCATTGCCAGGGGCGTCGGGCTCACCGAGGTACTGGGGTGGGTCGCGGCGTTTCGCCAGCTCAATGACACCACGCCGATTGTGCTGATGGGTTACCTCAACCCGGTGGAAATCCATGGCTACGCGCGTTTTGCGCGGGAGGCCGTGGCCGCGGGTGTCGACGGCGTGTTGCTGGTCGATTGTCCGCTGGAAGAATCCGCCGTGTTGCAGCCGCTGCGCGACGTGGGCTTGCAGCAAATTCTGCTGGCGGCGCCCACCACGGCAGACTCGCGGCTGGTGCCGCTGTGCAAGGCAGCCGAGGGCTTCCTGTACTATGTGTCGGTCGCGGGTATCACCGGCAGCACCCGCTTGAGTGCAGCTGATGTTGCCGCGCATGTTGCGCAAATTCGTGCGCACACCAGCAAGCCGGTGGCGGTTGGCTTTGGTATCCGTGACGCGGCCAGCGCGAAGGCCATTGCCGGATTTGCGGACGCAGTCGTGATTGGCAGCGCGTTGGTTGAAGCGCTGAGCGGGGCGACGGAGGCTGACTGCGTTGGCGCTCGTGCCCGGGCGTTTCTTGCCCCCATACGCGCTGCGCTTGACGCGTGATGGGATACTGCGCCGCACCCGCGTTTGTCGCCCGAGGTGGTGTGGCAAACCTGATGAACGAGCAACGAGCGAGCGGCGAACTGACGGGATGAAACAATGAATTGGTTGCAGAAGATCATGAATCCCGCCACGCGTGCGTCGCACGCCGGTACCGGCAAGGGCTCGGTACCCGAAGGCGTGTGGGAAAAGTGTGGCGGTTGCGGCGCGGTGCTGTACCGCCCCGAGCTCGAGCGCAATCTGATGGTCTGCCCCAAATGCGGCCATCATCACGCGATCAATGCGCACACCCGACTGCAGGCATTGCTTGACGAGGGCAGCATGCAGGAATTGTGGGCAGGCATGGAGCCGATTGATCCGCTGAAATTCCGCGACACCAAAAAGTATCGCGATCGCATCGTCGCCGCGCAGAAAAAGACTGGCGCAAAAGACGCACTGCTGGTGGTGAGCGGCAAATTGAAAGGCCGTCCACTGGTGGCGGCGGCGTTCGAGTTTGCCTACATGGGCGGCTCGATGGGCTCGGTCGTGGGCGAAAAATTCACCCGCGCCGCCGAGCGGGCGCTGGCCGACCACAGCGCGCTGGTGTGCTTCACTGCCACCGGTGGTGCGCGCATGCAGGAGGCGCTGTTTTCGCTGATGCAAATGGCCAAGACCTCCGCCGCGCTGGCGCGCTTGCGTGCTGCCGGGGTGCCGTACATCAGCGTGTTGACCAACCCGACCACAGGCGGGGTATCTGCCAGTCTGGCCATGCTGGGCGACATCAATATTGGTGAGCCGAAGGCACTGATCGGCTTTGCCGGTCCGCGCGTCATCGAGCAGACCGTGCGCGAGACGCTGCCCGAGGGGTTCCAGCGTTCGGAGTTTCTCGTTGACCACGGCGCCATCGACCTGATCGTCGATCGCCGCGAAATGCGCGACAAGCTGGCCGATCTGTTCGGCATCCTGCTGCAGGCACCACGCGCCGCCTGAGGCGCCCAGCAGCTTCGTTGCGCAGTTGCCACGCACCGGTATGCGTGGTAGGGCGGGCACCGCCCGCCGGCCCTTCGATCCGTCACCGAGCGCGTTATGGGGCAGCGCCCGCCCTACATCGCCGGGCAGGCTTGCGTGTGCCAGTCGTACATCACGGGCGAGCAGTTTGCAGTCATGTGTGCGCAACGGCAGCATGCCTAAAATCGGTTGATCAGCCCGATGAACGCGTGGTTCGCTTCCGGTAGGCGCCGCATTTACACTGGATCGGCCTTCCTCGCTGGAGACTGACGATGAAACGTATCCTGCTTGCATGTGCGCTGACCGGGCTGGCTGGCGCGGCCATGGCGAGCGACATCCCCAGCCTACCGACCACGCCGGCTCCAACCGGGGCCGAGGCTTACATCATCTCGCCCCATGACGGGGCAACCGTTGGCCAGCATGTCGCCGTGCGCTTTGGTCTGAAAGGCATGGGCGTGGCACCGGCTGGCGTGGTCAAGGAACATACCGGCCACCATCACCTGCTGGTGGACGTGACGGACTTGCCGGCCGCCGGTCAGCCGATTCCGAGTGATGCGCACCACCTCCACTTTGGCGGTGGGCAGACCGAGACAATGCTGCAACTGAAACCAGGTGTGCACACGCTGCAGCTGGAGCTGGGCGACGCCAATCATGTGCCGTTTGTACCAGCAGTGACGTCAAAGAAGATCACCATTCACGTCAAGTGAGTGGCTGGTGGTGCACGGACAGCAATGTGGGCACCACCTGCGTGTGCTCCCGCTGTCCGCACCACACCGCCCCGCCGGGGTTGTTGTGCCAGTGCGGCGCTGTTGACCCGGTGCAATGGGGACGACCATCCGATAGGGCGGGCACCGCCCACCGGCCTTTCGCGCACGTGACTGTGCGAGTGGCTGGACGGCGGCTGTCGGCACGGTATCGGTTAAAATCCATGACTTCGCTCCGCTGTTGTTGAAGAGATCATGACCGTACGCACGCGTTTCGCCCCCAGTCCTACCGGTTTTCTGCATATTGGCGGCGCGCGTACCGCGTTGTATTGCTGGCTGGAGGCGCGGCGGCGTGGCGGTCAATTCGTGTTGCGCATTGAAGACACGGATCGCGAACGGTCTACGGACGCGGCAGTGCAGGCCATAATTGATGCGATGCAATGGCTGGGGCTGACGTATGACGAAGGCCCGTTCTACCAGACCACCCGCCTCGCGCGTTACCAGCAGGTGGCCACCGAGCTGCTCGCCGCCGGCAAAGCGTATTACGCCTATGAGACCAAGGAAGAAATTGGCGAAATGCGCGCGGCAGCAATGGCCGCCGGTGAAAAGCCGCGCTACAACGGCTATTACCGCGACCGCAATGAGCCGCTGCGCGATGATCCGAACCGCGTGATCCGTTTCAAGAACCCGCGTGAGGGTACGGTGGTGTTCGAGGATCGGGTCAAGGGCCGCGTGGAGTGGGCCAACAGCGAGCTGGACGATCTGGTGATATTTCGTTCCGATGGCTGGCCCACGTACAACTTCGCGGTCGTGGTCGACGACATCGACATGGGCATCACCGAGGTGATTCGCGGTGACGACCACGTCAACAACACGCCACGACAGATCAACATTTACCAGGCGCTGGGCGCCAAGGTGCCGGAATATGCGCACCTGCCGATGATTCTGGACAAGGAAGGCAAGAAGCTGTCCAAGCGCACCAGTGCGGTCAGTGTCATGGAGTATCGCGAGGCCGGCTTCCTGCCACATGCCATCCTCAATTACCTGGTGCGTCTGGGTTGGTCGCACGGCGATCAGGAGATTTTTTCAACCCGGGAAATGATCGCGTTGTTCGCCATTGCCGACGTCAACAAGGCGCCGTCGCGATTTGATGTCGAAAAGCTGGCGTGGATCAATCAGCACTATCTGAAAACCGATGATCCGCAAACCCTGGTGGCGGAATTTGAGTGGCACCTGGCACGTGCTGGCGTCGACGTTGCTCGCGGTCCCGCTCCGGTCGATGTACTCGTCGCATTGCGTGAGCGCGTGCACACGCTCAAGGAAATGGCCGAGCGCGCCAGGATCTGGTATGCGCCAATCGAGCAGTGGGATGACAAGGCGGTCGCCAAGCATCTGCGCAACGCGAACTCGGTGGCGATTCTGCAACTGGCGAAAACCCGACTGGAAGCGGCGGCCGACTGGTCACGGGACCTGGTGCATCAGGTCGTTGAGCAAGCAGCCGCGGAACTGGGCCTTGGTCTGGGCAAGATCGCGCAGCCGCTGCGCGTGGCCATGACCGGCACCCAGGTGTCGCCCTCCATCGAGGACACCGTGTATCTGGCCGGCCGCGCCGAAGCGCTGAAGCGCATTGACGCGGCATTGGCGATGGCGCAGGCCTAGGCGTATGGGCGGTAGCGACGCAAGCGCTTGCGGCCTCGCCGTTTTGGGCATTTTCCGTGCCGCTGTTCGGCCCATGGACCCATCAGGGGCCGGCAACCCGTCACGGAAACTGCCTCAAAACGACTTGGCCGCGCCTGCCTGGTTGCTACCGCCCAGGCTCCGGGCGCTGGTGCCCGCGCCGCTGGCGCCCGGTCATCATGGATGAGTTGCTGACGCACGCCACCCAAGGCGTGGACATGGACGCGCCAGGCGCGATCTGGCAGATCTACGCCAATTTGCTTGCACTGGTGCCGTGGGCCGCCTTGTTCTGGTGGAGCGTGGTGTTCATCGTGGTCGGCGGGCTGCTCGGATGGTGGCGCGGCAGCTGGCAACGGGGTGTGGTCTGGGCGGCAGTGCTCGGGCCGATCGGTTGGGTGGTGATTCTGCTCAAGCGGCGTGGCGCAAGCCATGCGCCGCCGTCGTTGCCGCCTGCGCGTGGTCAGGGCGGGTCGCATCGCGGTGTATAGTCAGCCGTGAGGTGAACGCTGTGAATCACGATGTCGCCGCCATTCCGCCTGCCCATCATCCGCATGTGCATGATGCTCGCGGATTTGTACGTGCGGTCGAGCAAGTCAGCGAGCAGCGTGGCCTGCGCCTGACACCGTTGCGCATGGAAGTGTTGCGACTGATAGCTGCCGCACGCAAGCCGGTCAAAGCCTACGATCTGCTTGATTTGTTGCGTGAAAAGCACGGCAATGCCGCACCGCCAACGGTATACCGCGCACTGGATTTCCTGCTGGAAAACCGCTTCATCCACAAGCTCGAGTCGATCAACGCCTTCGTCTCCTGTCATCACCCGGCCGAAGCGCATCAGGTACCGTTCCTCATTTGTGACATCTGTTCCAGTGCGCAGGAAGTGTGCGACGAGCGGGTTGCCGACTTGATTGAAGCCCAGGCCAAGTCACTCGGTTTTCGCGCGCAGGCCCAGACCCTTGAAGTGCACGGGACTTGTAAAGACTGCCTCAGGAATGCCAGCGCCTGACGGTCACGCTTCCGCGACGTGATGACTCTTTGCCGGAGGCAGGAGCGGACAGCGGACCCGCATCCGCGCCCACGCCCACGCCCACGCCCACGCCCACGCCCACGCCATTGCCGGCGCCAGCGCCGGCGCCAGCGCCGGCGCCAGCGCCAGCGCCAGCGCCAGCTGTGTGGCGCTAGGCAGCGCCACGATCTCGTCGCCCCACTGGCACCGCCGTCTGGCATCATGTGATGTTATAAGGTAACATTCGCGGTGCCGGGTGGCAGCGTTGCTGCCCGGGCATTGCGGGTGCAGGTCATGGCGTTCGAATACAAATCCCGGGGCTGGCAAGTGGCGGACCGCGTGGGCGCAGTCGCTTCGTTCCTGTGCGCCGTGCACTGCGCGTTGTTGCCATTCGTGCTGGCCTTGCTGCCGTTTGTCGGCCTGGGGTTCCTCGCCGATCACCGGTTCGAGCGCGTTTTTGTGTTGTTTGCGTGTGGCCTGGCGACTCTGGCGTTGGGGCGTGGCTTTCGCCGTAATCAGGAACCGCTGCCGCTGCTCCTTGCAGCACCGGGCATAGCCTTGCTGGTGCTCGGCGTCGTGTATCTGGAAAGCCATTCCATCATCACCCACAGTGTGCTGGTGACGTGCGGCGGGCTGCTGCTGGCCGCAGCACATTTCGTCAACTTGCGCAGTGACCGCCATCTGCATGGCGGGCCCGCGGGTACTGCCCGGTGTGCACACTGAGCTGTTCACGCACGGTGATTGTGTAACGTCGCCCGCGGTTCCTAGCATGCGCTTGTGAACATCACTTCTACCTCCACGCATGCGCATGTCGGGCATGAACACCCCGGCGATGGACGCAAGGGCAGGCTGCTGCTGGCCCTGGTATTGACCGTCGGGATGATGGTGGTCGAAGCACTCGGCGGTATCTGGTCCGGTTCGCTGGCGCTGCTGGCGGATGCCGGACACATGCTGGTCGATGCCATGGCGTTGCTGCTGGCGTTCATGGGTGCGTGGCTGGCGACGCGCCCGGCGGATGCCCGACGCAGTTATGGTTACGGCCGCATGGAGGTGCTGGCGGGCTTTGTCAACGCCGTGACGCAGCTGTTGCTGGTGGCGTGGATCATTTACGAGGCGCTGAGCCGCCTCCTGCACCCGCACGCGATCATGTCCGGCCCGATGCTGGTGGTTGCGACCATCGGCTTGCTGGTGAACCTGCTGGTGTTGCGCCTGCTGCGTGATCACGCGCACGACGACGTCAATATGGCTGGCGCCGCGTTGCACGTGCTTGGGGACTTGCTGGGTTCGGCGGCGGCCATTGTCGCTGCGCTGGCGATTCGCGGGTTTGGCTGGCTGTGGGCTGACCCGGCGTTGTCCATGCTGGTGGCGTTGCTGATCCTCAACAGTGCGTGGCGGTTGCTGCGACGCTCAACGCATATCTTGCTCGAAGGCGTGCCCGATGGCATGGACGCCGGCGAGGTGGAACAGGTTCTGCGCGGTGCCGATCCGTGCATTGGTGGCATCCACCACCTGCATGTGTGGCAACTTGCGTCCGGGTCGCGCATGGCGACCTTGCACGTCGAGTTGAGCCAATACGCGGATGCTGGGCGCGTGATACAGCTTGTCCACCAGATTCTCCGCGAACGTTTTGACATCCAGCACGTCACGGTGCAGGTGGACCCGGCTGGTTGCCCCGACCAGCACCATGGCTGTGGCGAGCGCGGCCTGCCATGAGCGTGGCGCTTTCGGTGGGCGCTGTTATCATCACCAGCCATTCGTTCCACAAATCAAGGAGTTCCCATGGGTAAGGGTGATCGCAAGACGCGTCGCGGCAAGACTTATCGCGGCAGCTACGGCAATACTCGCGCTCACGCCGCGGTGCCGGCCGTGGTCGGCACCAAGTCGACGGTGAGCCGACCGACCGCGGCCCGGCCCGTTGCCGCCAAGCCAGCAGCGACTCGCGCCACGGCGGCGAAGAAGCCGGCGGCGAAGAAGCCGGCGGCGAAGAAAAAGCCGGATTGACCGTCCACCGCATGCAGCAATTTAAGCCCCGCCTGGCGGGGCTTTTTGTTGGTGTGTGGACGGAACGCCGAGTGAGCCGAAGCGGCGTTGCGCTCTGCCCGCCGCGTGTGGAGCAAAGTTCGGTTCGAGCGTGGTGGGCCATGGCCGCCGGGTGGGCGTTCACTGGTTCTGGCCGTGGATGGCCCGTCGCGGTTCAGTTGCGCGCGGCGGCCTGTGCCAGAATGCTCAGCGTGCGCGTCACGACGACGCCATGGATGCAGTGATCGAGGCAAGAGATGGCGAAGCTGAGCTGGTTGACGATGAGTGCTGGCGCCTTGGCGCTGGCGTTTGGTGCTGCGTTGGCGCAGGCCGCGCCGCCCGCCGCCACGGCGGTGACACCGGTCGTCGCGGCGGCGAGTCAGGCAGTCTCGCCAGCGGCACAAAAGATGGTTGGCGCGGCGATCGCCAGGTTGTCGGCCAAGGCGCAGGTGGATTCGATCGAGCTGGCGCCGCTGCCGGGGTTTTACCAGGTGATTGCGTCGGGTCAGCTGCTTTACATCAGCAGCGACGGTCGCTATCTGCTCAACGGTGATTTGCTCGACTTGACGGCCAAGCGCAACGTGAGCGATGCCGCGTGGGCCAGGTTTCGCCAGCGCGAACTGGCACAGGTGCCGGCGTCGGCGCGCATTGTGTATGCGCCGAAGAACCCGCGGTACACGGTCAGCGTGTTCACTGACGTCAATTGCAGTTTCTGCCGCGCGTTGCACAAGCACATCGCGGCGCTCAACGCCGCGGGCATCGCGGTGGAATATCTGGCCTGGCCGCGTGAAGGCGTGACCACCACCGCCGGACGGCCGACCCCGACCTACACGGAAATGGTTTCGGTGTGGTGTGCGAGTGACCGCAAGGCAGCATTTGTGGCGGCGACCGAGGACCGCGTGAAATCTGCGACGTGCACGAACCCGGTAAAGGACCAGTTTGACCTTGGCCTGAAACTCGGTGTCAACGGCACGCCCAGCATCATCGGGCCCGACGGCCGCATGCTGGGTGGCTACCTTACGCCCGAGCAGTTGCTGGCGGCGCTGCGCCAGGGCAGTTGAGGCGGCTCACGCGGCCGAGTTGTCCACGACGACGCTGATGCCGTATTGCAGCATCGGTTAGAATTGGCGTTTTCGTCGGATGGCGCCGTTCCCGCATGATCGCACTCGACGGGCAAAGCGCCCTTTCACCATTTCGCTTCGATCGCCTTGATGCGCGCCTGGATGCGTTGTACCCGGGGGTGCGTGTACAAGCGGCGTGGTTGGTCTATTTTATCGATGCCGACGTGGCGCCTGCCGGTGAGTTGCGTGCGCGTCTATTGCGCGTACTGGAAGCGAAGGATGCGCTGCCGCAACCGGCTACGTTGTGGGTAGTGCCGCGACTGGGCACGATCTCGCCGTGGTCGAGCAAGGCGACTGACATCCTGCATGGCGCCGGGATCGATGTGCGCCGCGTCGAGCATGGCGTCGCCTGGCAGCTGGCTGGTTTGCCGGGTGACGGCACACCCGAGCACGCGCTGATCGTGAACGCCCTGCACGATGCGATGACGCAATCCGTGCTGGTGCGTCTGGACGATGCCCAAGGTCTGTTCCTGGCGGGTACGCCCGGGCCGCTGGTGCACATCGCGCTGGGCACCGATCCGCATACGGCGCTGGCCGCGGCGAACATGCGCTTGGGCCTGGCGCTGGCCGATGACGAGATCGAATATCTTGCCGCGTGCTATGCCGAGCTGGGTCGCGACCCGACTGACGCCGAGTTGTTCATGTTTGCGCAGGCGAATTCCGAGCACTGCCGGCACAAAGTGTTCAACGCCACCTGGACCGTGGACGGGGCCGAGCAGGAACAAACGCTGTTTGGCATGATCAAGCACACCCATCAGCAGGCGCCGGCGCATACCTTGTCGGCGTATTCGGACAATGCGGCGGTGATCGAAGGCAGCATGGGCCAGCGCTTTTTTGCCGACCCGACCGATGACGTGTGGCGCGGCCACGCCGAGCGCATTGATTTTGCGATCAAGGTGGAAACACACAATCACCCCACGGCGATTGCGCCGTGGCCGGGCGCGGCGACCGGTGCCGGCGGCGAGATTCGCGACGAAGGCGCTACTGGTCGCGGCGGCAAGCCGAAGGCCGGGCTGACCGGGTTTTCGGTGTCCGATTTGCGCATCCCTGGCCATCCGCAGCCATGGGAAGTGGCGCGGCCGCTGCCGCCGCGAGTGGCCAGTGCATTCGAGATCATGCGCGACGGGCCGCTTGGTGCGGCGGCGTTCAACAACGAGTTTGGCCGTCCTTGCCTGGGCGGTTATTTCCGCAGCTACGAACACGAGAC
>Ga0070696_100003175_pt1 | contig 10945 bp, 4 predicted proteins | sample KBSK1253metaG_FD_65474 | JGI IMG/M metagenome (GOLD analysis project Ga0070696, IMG submission 65474) | Corn, switchgrass and miscanthus rhizosphere microbial communities from Kellogg Biological Station, Michigan, USA - KBS K1-25-3 metaG | ecosystem: Host-associated > Plants > Roots >... | reverse complement strand
CGGGTGACCAGACAAGGACGAGGATCAACGCCGGGATGATCCAGCCGAGGTTGTACGCCACGTCGAAGAGGCTGAACCCGCGGCCGCGGAAGTTGTCCGGCAACGCGCGCTGCATGATCGTGTCCGCGGAGATCTTCCCGACGAAGAACCCGAACGCCGCGACGAACGCGAGCGCGGAGAAGCCGAGCACGGACGTGACGCCGCCGAACGCGATCACGCCGACGCCGGAGACCGTCATCGCGAAGATCAGCAAGCGCTCCGGACGCCAACGGGTCTTCAGCCGCTGGGCCACCACGAACCCGATCGCCGCGCCGAGCGCGGCGGTCGCGCCGGCGACGTACACCGCGGTCTTGTCGGCGCTCCCTCCGAGGATGTTCCGCGCCTCCAACGCGAACACGAGCCCGACGAACGAGACGAGCTCCATCCGCAACACGAGGAACGCGGTGAGGCCGAGGGAGGCCGCCGGACGGCTTGCCACCTCGCGGAAGCCGTCGATCATCCCGCGGAAGATCCGCTTGAAGTCGTCGAAGAAGCGGCTGGTGCGAGTCTCCGAGTCCAGGTGGGAGATCCGGCTCGCCACGATCGAGCCGACCGCGTAGACGCCGGCGCCGAGGAGGACGGGGATCGCGACCGGGAGCGCCTTCGTTCCGATGACGGCGACGGCCGCCCCGAGCAGCTGGAAGATCGCGCTTCCGGCCTGGGAGAGCGCGTTGCCCTGCATCAGGTCCTCGCTGGGGAGCACCGTCGGCATCCCCGCCGACTTGATCGCGAGCAGCAGCCGGGTGCACGCGAGCGTGAGGAGCAGAGCCAGGATCAGGACGGGATCCGGCAGCCGGTCGACGCCGCCGAGCGCCACCAGCGCGATCAGCCCGGCCCGGATCGCGTTCGAGACGACCAGGAGCTTCCGTCGGTCGTACCGGTCGATGAGGACTCCGACGAGCGGGCTGATGAACGTGTACGGCAGGTAGAGCAGCACCACGAGGCCGAGGATGTACTTCGCCGACGGGGCGTCCTCGAGCGAGAAGCCCGCCTTGCCGCCGAACGCGATCGCCTTCGCGAGGGAGCCCTGGACGATCCCGTCACCGGCGACCGCGAGGTACTGCGCTGCCATCAGGAACGAGAAGTCGCGGTTCCCGAACAGCGAGAACGCCGCGTTGATCGAGCGGTTGATCGCAGGGCCGACCTTCGACTTTCCGGCCTCGCGGCGGCGCGCGAGGACCGCGAGCCCGATCGAGATCAGGATCGCGATCGCGACCGTAGCCCATCCATCCGCGGTGGAGAAGGCGTTCCTGGTCACGGACACGACGAAGATCCCGGAGACGATCACGAGGCCGATGGAGATGCCCGGAATGAGCGCGAGCCTGTCGGGGAAGCCTCGGAGCTCGAACCACCGCGCGGAGATCAGCCCGGGAAGAACGACCAGCAACGCGAGGCCGAACAGCACGCGGAGGGTGTGGAGCGGGTCCGCGAACGCGCTCGGATGGTTCAGGATCGCCTCGGACTGCTGCTGCTCCGCCGCGCGCGCGGCCTGAAGCGTCGATGCCGAGGGCGTCGTGAGGCCGGGTCCGGTCAGAACGGCGACGTCCTTCCCGAGGGACTCGACCCCCGCTGAGCCAACACTTCGCGTGCCTGAGTTCGCGGGCGGCGAACCAAGTGCCTGTTGTGCGGTCGAGGGATCGAGGAGCTTCTCGTTGTCGGTGCCGGCGTTGAACTCCCGCACGACGAAGACGAGCGGATCGCCCGGATACCGGTTCTCTCCGAGCGTCAGCTCACCGAAGAAGCCGCGCGAGATCTTGTTGTAGTTCGGGTTCGTGAGCTCCGTCGGCTGGTTCTGGAGGAGCTGCTGCGCGTCGCCGAAGTAGGCGAACGAGCGCGCCTCGGCGGTGCCGGGGAGTCCCGTCCTCGCGACGTTCGTGTAGGTCTTCGCCCAGCCGTACGCCGTCGAGTCGTCCCGGTAGTTCTCCAGGAAGACGATCGGGTGGTCGGCGGACTCGTTCGCCACGACGGTCCCGACCGCCGCGAGGGCAACCCGGGTGTCCTGATCGATCCACTGGTTCTTCTGGCTGCTCCACTGCGACGTGTGGAAGCCGTTCCAGAAGACATAGCCGATCGAGGCGAACACGAGAACGACGCCGACCCAACCGAGCCAACGAGTGGAGTTCCGCGTCCTGTTGAGGAACCACCGCGCGATCACCCAGGCGCCGAGGCCTGTGAGCGCCATGACCGCCGCGGTGGCGTTCATGAAGCGGTAGTAGGGGTACGCCTTTCCGGCGATCCATCCGAAGATGCCGAGCAGCGGGAGCAGCCACAGGATGGAGAGCTGCCCGAACGCGTCCGCCGGCTGATGGTCCCTCCGCGAGCGCCAGATCACCCACCCGATCGCGAGCAGGATCAGCGGGAACGTGATGATCGGCACCATGGAGGTGATCCACCCTCCGAGCCGGTTCAGGAAGAAAGCCTCCGTGTACGGCGGCGGAAGGGCCGCGTCCGCGAGCGATCCCACCGGCCCCCAGATGCCGATGAGCCACATCGCGAGCCCGGCGATGATGCCGAGCCCGGCGGCCGTGAGACTGGGCGCGTCACGGTCCATCACCGCGCCGATGTTGAACCGGCTCGTCAAGAGGTGGAGGAAGAACCCGGCGAGGAGCACCATGCCGAAGATCGTGCAGGTCGTCGGGTGCGTGAATGCCGCGACGAAGCCGAAGAGGAACACCGCGGATCGCGCTCCCCAGGATGTTCGCGCGGCGCCGTAGAAGGCGAGAAGTAACGACAGGATGTAGAGGACGGTGATGTTGTCGAGGTAGCCGACGTAGGGCGTCGTCAGGAAGAACGCAGCAGAGGCGAGTAACACCAGCAGGTAGAGCATCGGATCCGGATGCGACCGGTACGCCCACGCCGCGAGCGCGAGCCCGGTCAGCAGCGGGATCCCGATCATCATGAACGCGCTGAAGCTGTACCGGTCGATGCCCGCGACGCGCTCGAGGATCGCTCCCGCCATCGGGACGCTCACGCGGTAGCCGCCCGAGAACATGCTGAACGGTCCCCATTCCCGGACGATCTCCCCGGGGTACGCATCGGTGATGAGGCCGACACGCCACGTGTACCAGGCAGGGTCGCGCGTCTGCGCGGAGCGGCTCGGGTCCTGGATGAAGCTGAAGCCGAAGATCGTGAGGACGATCAGACAGGCGAGGAGGAGGACGATCGGCTTGCCCATCCAACGGGTCGGCTCCTCCCGCTCGGCCGGAGCCTGCGTCGGAGCCGTCTTGGTCAGCGCCATGTCGTGTGGTCCCTCCTCGGACTCAGCCCGGACCTGCTCCGGAAGCGGAGGCGAGGCACGGAAGACGAGACAGGATAGACGACGGGAAGGCCGCTGAGAACACGCGCGTGCCGGCATCTCCCGCAGGCACGGTCACGTCTTTCTTGGCAGTCTGTTGCTCCGTGAGGCCGGAGACGAAACGGGCGACGTCGTCCACCGTGGAGCCGTTCTGCGCCAGCTCCGCCGTGTTCAGCCAGATCTGCGTGGGGCGAACCTTCTGAACCACGGGCGTCGCGTCACCGTCGTCGAACCGCGAGGTGATGTCGGCGGCGAGCCGGTTCACGTCGATCTGGAACGCTCCGCTTACCGTTGGGGAGTACTGATGGCCGTGGTCGGCGGTGAGCACCATCGCCCACTTGCCGGCTCCGACCTGCTGGTTCAGGAAGTCGATCAGCGTCTTCAGGGCGGCGTCCTGCCAGGAGACGGTGTCGCGCATCTCGGGTGAGTTGAGGCTGAAGATGTGCCCGATCGTGTCGATCGCCTTGTAGTTGATGAAGAGCATGTCGGGCACCTTGTTCGCCCCGAAGCCCTCCCGTGAGACGACCTCCTCGATCAGGCGCGTCTCGTACGGGATCCGTGCCGGCGTGTCGAAGCCGTTCGCGAGCGAGGCGATCTGGTCGTTCCCCCACTTCCCGTCGATCGCGCCGTCGGACTGATCGAGCTTGCGCACGTCGGCAGGGAACCCGGGGACATCGTTCACGTAGGCGGGTAACCGGTAGTAGGGAGCCATCGCGGGCGTGAGGTTCCACGTGTTCCCCTCCGCGCCGCCCGTGGAGGCGGTCGGGTTCTCGCGCGTCACGGCGATGTCGGCGTCTCCCCCTCCCCACATCGTGCCGTGGCCCATCATGCTGAGGTGCGCGGAGAGCGTCGCCACCTCCCCCACGACCGGCTTGTTGCCGAGATCTCGGTCGTAGAGGTCCGCGAGCGTCGGCTCCATCAGCATCGAGGGCCCGTGGTCGTTCGGCTTCTCGATGTTTCCGACCCGGACGTATTCGTCGAGCATGCCGTTGGAGTTCGGATAGGCCCCGGTTCCGATCGTGGCGTGGATCGGCGGCGTGTTGGAGGGCGAGGACCCGGCCGTCGCGTGGTCGAACCAGACCCCGTCCGGGATCAGGGAGTGCAGGTAGGGCCACTCCTTGTCCCAGGTGTTCAGGACGTCGAGGCCTCCCGCGTCCCAGACCAGCGTGACGAGCAAGCGCGGCGGCGGCCCGGGATCCGCCGAGACGTCCGGCATCGGCACTCCGTCCGGCGGATGGAACCGGTCGAACCCGAGGATCCGCGCCTCGGTGGGCGCGATGTCCGCCGAGGTCACGGGCGGGTCCACCTTGCCGGTCGCGGGGATCACTCCGGGGCCGTACCAGAAGACCGGAACCTGCTGGAGGTAGTTCCAGGGCCCCGCGTGGGAGTAGCCGCCGGCGACGTAGTTGGGCTGCTTCGGCACGATCTGGAGCTCTCCGCTGCGGTCGACCCGGGTGCCGCGGTCGATCCGGATCAGCTGCTCCCTCGGGAGCGAGCACGCCTCTTTCACCAGGTCGGCGTCACTCGAGCCCGATGCGGCCGCGGAGAGCGGCGCGGTGGCGCCAGCGAGAAGCGCCGCCGCCGCGAGGAACCGGAGGAGCCTCCACCTCACGCGTGCGCTTCTGGGAGGCACGGGAGCTGCGACATCACCGCGGAGGGGAACACGGCGAGGAACGCCGGGTCTCCGCCGTGCCCGGGCTGGATCGTGGTGCTCGGCGCCGGCACGTCCGACTCCGTCATCGAGTTCATGTACGCCGCGACGTCGGCGACGGTGTAGCCGTTCTGCGCCAGCACGTCGTGGTTCAGCCAGACCTCGGTCGGACGGAGCTCCTGAACGACGGGCTTTCCGGGCGAGCCGAACTTCGCGTTCAACGCCGCCGTGATCTGGTCGACGCCCGGGAGGTACGCGCCGGTGAGGTGCGGGTCGCGCTGCGTGCCGTGGTCGGCGGTGAGGACCATCATCCACTTGTCCTTGCCGACCTGGTGGTTCAGGAAGTCGACGAGGGCCTTGAGGTTCTGGTCCTGCACCTGGAGCGTCTGCTTCATCTGCGGGCTGTCGAGGCTGTAGAGGTGGCCGACCGTGTCGATCGCCTTGTAGTTGATCGCGAGGAAGTCGGGCGTCGAGTCCTGACCGAAGCCCTCGCGTTGGATGATCGCCTTGATGAGGTCGGTCTGGTACGGCGTCCTCGCCGGCGAGTCGAACCCTCCGTTCAGATCCGACATCGGCGTTCCCATCCACGCTTGGTCGATCTTCCCGTCGGACTGGTCGATCTGGTCGACGTACTTCTGCAAGTTGCTCACGTGGTTCACGTACGAAGGCATGCGGTAGAACGGCGCCATCGCGGGCGTCAGGTTCCAGGAGATCGCCTCCGCTCCGGCCGTGGTGCCGTGTGTGTTCTCACGCGTGACCGCGATGTCCTTGTCGCCTCCGCCCCACATCGACCCGTGCGACAGGAAGCTCAGGTGCGCCGAGAGCGTCGCGACCCCCCCGACGATCGGCTTGTTGCCCATCGCGCGGTCGTAGATGTCCGCGAACGTCGGATCCAGAAGGAACGCAGGCCCGTTCGCGTTCGGCTTCTCGATCGTGTTCGCGATGCGGATGTACTCGTCGTTCATGCCGTGGTGGTTCGGGTACGCGCCGGTCCCGATCGTCGCGTGGATCGTCGGCGTGTTCGACGGCGAGGAACCGACGGTCGCGTTCGTGAACCACGCGCCGTGCGGCATCAGCGACTTCAGGTACGGCCACTCCGTCTTCCAATGGTCGAGCACGTCCATGCCGCCGGAATCCCACACGAGCTGCACGAAGAGCCGCGGCGGCGTCTGCCGCTGCGACGCGGGCAGGAGCGCCTCCGTCATTGGCTTCCCGTCCGGAGCGTGGAAGCCGTTGAAGTTCAGGAACTGCGCCTCCGTCGGCGCGATGTCGGCGGAGGTCACCGGCTGCTTGTAGACACCGTCCTTCACCCAGGGCGCGCCGTACCAGAAGATCGGGACGTCCTGCGTGTACGGCCAGGGGGTCGCGTGGGTGAGGCCGCCGGTCACGAACGACGGCTGTTGGGAGATGATCTGGATGTCTCCGCTGCGGTCGAGCCGGAGGCCTCTCCACGTGCGGAGGAGGATCTCGTGCGGCGCCTGGCACGCGATCTTCGCGAACGGCGCGAGGTTCCCCTCCTGGGAGACGGTGAAGCCGGGCGTCGTGGAGCCGACCACGGCAAGCGATGCCACCAGCGCGACCAGGGCCGAGCGGCGAGCGACGGAGCGGCGGGGGGTGGAGGTCACGGAGTCTCACCCTGCGGCAAACAATGCAGCTTGTCGAACACCTGGAGCGGCACCACCGACTTGAAGACGGGCGTGTCCGCCTGGCCGGGGGCCGGAGTGATGCTCCGCTTCGTCGTGTCCTGCTGCGTCAGCGTCATCATGTAGGTCGCCACGTCCGCGACGGTGAAGCCGCGCTGGGCGAGGAGATCGGTGTTCAACCACACCTGCGTCGGGCGCATCTTCTCGATCACCGAGGCGTTGCTGCCGGGCACCGCGAAGTGCTGGTTGATGTCCTGCTCCATGTGCGTCACGTCGATCTGCCACGCGCCGTTCGGGCGCCCGGGCGCGGTATACGTCGGGGAGTACTGGTGGCCGTGGTCCGCCGTCAGCACCATCGCCCACTTGCCTTTGCCGACCTGCTTGTTCAGGAAGTCGATCAGCACCTTCAGATACGTGTCCTGATACTTCACGGCGTCGGACATCTCCGGGGAGTTGATCGTGAACGCGTGTCCGATCGTGTCGATCGTCTTGTAGTTGATGAACAGGAGGTCGGGGGTCTTGTCCGCTCCGAAGTGCTCCCGCTTGATCATCGTCTCGATCACCCGCGTCTGGTAGGGAACGCGCGCCGGCGTGTCGAACCCGCCGAGCATCTGGTCGATCGGGTTGGTCCTCCAGAGCCCGTCCTTCGCGCCGTCGGCCGCGTCGAGCTGGTCCTTGTCGCGCTGGAAGCCGGGAACCTTGTTCACGTATTTCGGGAACGTGTAGTACGGCGCCATGTGCGGCGCGAGGTTCCACGTCACGGTCTCCGCCCCACCGGTCTGGGCGGAGACGTTCTCGCGCGTCACCGCGATGTCCTTGTCGCCGCCGCCCCACATCGAGCCGTGCCCGAGCATCCCGAGATGCGCGGACAGCGTCGCGATCTCCCCGACGACCGGCTTGTTGTTCATCGCGCGGTCGTAGAGGTCCGCGAACGTCGGCACGAGCTGGAACGCCGGCCCGCGGTCGTTCGGCTTCTCGATCTCGTCGCCGATGCGGACGAACTCGTCCAGCGTGCCCGACGTCCGCGGATACGCGCCGGTGCCGATCGTGGAATGGATCGGCGGCGTGTTCGAGGGCGACGAGCCGATCGTGTCGTTCGTGAACCAGGCCCCCTTGTCCATGATCGAGTGCAGGTACGGCCAGTCCTTGTTCCAGTAGTTGAGGACGTCCATCCCGCCGCCGTCCCACACGAGCGTCACGAGCAGCCGCGGGAGGTTGTTGGGCCGCGGCGAGGGGAAGATCTCGGGGAGCGGCTGCCCGTCCGGCGCGTGGAACGGGTAGTTCAGCAGCGCTCCCTCCGTCGGCGCGATGTCAGTGGAGATCACCGGCCGGTTCACGACCCCGGGCTTGATGAACGGGGGGCCGTACCAGAACATCGGGACCTCCTGGAGGTAGTTCCACGGTCCGGCGTGGCTGATGCCGCCGCTCACGAAGTCCGGGTACTCGGGCAGCATCAGCAGGTCTCCGCCCCAGTCCGGCCGGGTGCCCCTCCACATCCGGACGAGCTGCGTCCTCGGGACGGTGCAGGCGGCCTTCACGAGCGCGTCGATCTCCTCCTTCTGCTGGGCGGAGGAGTCCGCCATCGCAGGCGAGCCACCCGGCGCCGCAGCCGCTCCGAGCAGGGCAAGCGCGGTCACGCCGATCCACACGCGGGAGCGGAGCGCGCGCCTCATGGAGCGCCGCTCGGCATGCACGGGAGCGTCCGAAGCATCGACGCGGGGAACGCGGCCTGGAACACCTGGTGGCTCGGATCGGGCGCGGTCTGTCCCGGCGGATTGGCCTGCCCCTCGGTGTAGCTGAGGATCCACTTCGAGACGTCCTCCAGTGAGTAGCCGTTCTTGGCGAGCTCCGACTCGTTCACGAAGATCTGTGTGTCTCGGACGTCGCGGATCGCGGACACACCGTTGTCGTTCGTGTCGAAGTGGGCGTTGAGATCGAGCTGGAGCTGGCCCGGCGACACGGCGTAGCCGCCGCTCACCTGGGTGGAGTACTGGTGCCCGTGGTCGGCCGTCACCAGCAGCACGTACTTGCCCTTCCCCACGTCCTTGTTGAGGAACTTCACGAGGTCTCCGAGCGCCTGATCCTGCCAGGCGACGGCGTCCTTCATCTCCGGAGAGTTGAGGCTCCACATGTGGCCGACATCGTCGATCACCTTGTAGTTGGAGTAGAAGAGGTCGGGCGTGGAGTCCTGGCCGAATCCCTCGCGCTTCAGGACCGTCTCGATCACGTTCGTCTCGAACGGGAAGCGCGCGGGCGTGTCCCATCCGTTGCGGAGCTGCGCGATCGAGTTCGAGCGCCACTTCCCGTCACGCGCACCGTCCGCCTCGTCGAGGGCCGGGATGTACGTGGAGAGCGGCGGCAGGTGGTTCACGTACTTCGGGAACGTGAAGAACGGGAGGTTCTCCTTGTTCAGGTTCCAGAGGTTCCCCTCCGTGCCCTCGCTCGCGAAGCCCTGGCGGAGGACCTCGATGTCCTTGTCCCCGCCGCCCCACATCGCTCCGTGGCCGAGCATGTTCTGGTGCCAGTTGACGGTCGCCACGTTCCCGACGAGCGGCTTGTTGCCCATCGCGCGGTCGTAGAGGTCGGCGAGCGTCGGCTCCACCTCGTAGCCGGGACCGATGTCGCCGCTTCTCGCCGGCGTTCCGTTGAGCTCGAAGTCCGCGTCGACCTGGCCGGCCTTGTCGGGATAAGCCCCGGTTCCCAGGCTCGAGTGGATCGCCGGCGTGATCGAGGGCGACGAGCCCGCAGTGGCGTTCTCGTACCAGACGCCCTTCGGGATCAGCGAGTGCAGGACCGGCCACTCCTTGTTCCACGTGTCGAGAACGTCGCGGCCGCCGGCGTCGTAGACGAGGTTGAAGATCAGTCGCGGCGGCGTCTGTCGCTGATCGGCGGGCACGAGCGCTCCCGGCATCGGCTTCCCGTCCGGCGCCGGGAAGTTGTAATGGAGGAGCTCCGCCTCGGTCGGCGAGACGTCGGCCATCGTGACCGGCGCGGAGAGCTTCCCCTTCGCCGGGATGTAGCCGGGCCCGTAGAAGAGCATCGGGATGTCCTGGAGGTAGTTCCACGGGCCCGAGTGCGGATAGTTCGCGCCGACGAAGTCGGGCTCGCGTGCGACGATCAGGATCTGTCCCGACCGGCCCGGCATCACGCCGCGATCGATCCGCACGAGCTCGTCCTTGGTGAGGGAGCACGCCGCTTTCACGAGGACGTCGTTCTCCCCGGAGGAGGAGCTCGCGGCGCCGGCGCTGTTCGACGCGAACGCGCCGACCAGCACGAGCACGGTCATCAGGACGTTCAGTCGGCGGATCCGCGTCACTGACGTGCCTCAGGGAGGCACGGCAGCTTCGTCATCATCGACGAGGGGAAGACGGCCTGGAACACCTTCGCGGTGGGGTCGGGCGGCGTCGTTCCCGCCTGTTTCGTCTGGGCTTGCGTCAGCCCCATCGTGAACTGGGAGATCTGGTTCAACGTGACGTGGTTCGCCGCGAGCTCGTTCATGTTCACGAAGATCTGCGTCTGATAGACCTGCTGGACGAGTGGGATGTCGTTGCCGTCCTTGTCGAAGTGGTCGTTGATCGCCGACGACAGCCCGATCGTGGCGATCTGGAACGCTCCGCTGCGGGCGGGCGAGGGAACCGCGCCGTGGTCTGCGGTCAGCACCATCGCCCACTGACCCTTTCCGACCTGCTTGTTGAGGAAGTCCACGAAGGTCTTCAGGTACTGGTCCTGGACCGAGACGGTGTCCTCCATCTCCTTGGAGTCCATGTTCCAGGAGTGGCTGACGTAGTCGATCGACTTGTAGTTGATGAACAACTCGTCCGGGGTGGCGTCCGCTCCGAAGCCCTCATGTTTCACGACGGCTTCGATCACCTTGGTCTCGTACGGGATCCGCGCAGGCGTGTCGAAACCTCCGAGGAGCGGACGGATCGGATTGCCGAGCCACTCGCCGTCCCGCCGGCCGTCGGAGGCGTCGATCGCGGGCGTGAAGGCGCTGAGCGGCGGGAGGTTGGAGACGTAGCTTGGGAACCGGTAGTACGGCGTGAGGTTGTCGGGAAGGTTCCATTGGGAGCCCTCCTGTCCGGCAGTCGCGTTCGGGCCGTCGAAGGTTCGAAGCACCACCGGGTCCTTGTCGCCCCCGCCCCACATCGCGCCGTGACCCATCATCCCGAGGTGGATGTTCACGGTGGCGACCTCACCGGTGACCGATCTGTTTCCGGTCGAGCGATCGTAGAGATCCGACAGCGTCGGTGTGATCAGCATCCCCGGTCCGTGGGTCCACGGTCCCTGGATCGTGTTTCCGATCTTGATGTGGTGCGC
>Ga0070696_100003173_pt1 | contig 10947 bp, 12 predicted proteins | sample KBSK1253metaG_FD_65474 | JGI IMG/M metagenome (GOLD analysis project Ga0070696, IMG submission 65474) | Corn, switchgrass and miscanthus rhizosphere microbial communities from Kellogg Biological Station, Michigan, USA - KBS K1-25-3 metaG | ecosystem: Host-associated > Plants > Roots >... | reverse complement strand
GATGGTGGCCAAGTCGGCGGCCGCCATCTGCCTCACCTCCGGCGCGTCCGCTCTGGCGCCCTGGTTTTGGAAAAGGTCCTGATCGTGTTGATGCTCCTGGATCATCTCGCGCATGTAGGCCTGGTCGAAGGCCGTGCCCGAGAGTTGCTCCAGCTGCCGCGCGGATTGCTCCTGCGCCGGGTCCAGGGTCGGTTTGACAGGGAGGCCACTTCGGAATGAGAACGTGGCCCACTGACTCTGCATTCGGGTGTGATCGGTGACCATCTGCTGGCCGAACTGCTTCACCGCGGCATTGCTCGCCTTCGACTGCGCCAGCTTGCCAAGGCGCACTTCCAGGACGCTGCCCGTCAGGGCCTGGCGAATGAAGGCGCTGTCGTTCTGCACATCCGATCGAGGCTTCGCGGTCGACGTCGCGGGCCCCGGCTGCCCTGTCCAGGTACGGGGGTCGTTTCGTGTTGACTGCGCATGCAGCGAGATCATTGGCGCGGCAACCAGGATGGCTGCGGCCAAGAAGGCTCGTATGGACATCATGGCTTCCCTCCTATGCTGTCGCATCTCGACCCCACGGAGGGGCCAAGGTGTGCTCAGGGCCACAACATAGGGGACTGGGCGCTGGGGGGATGTGACCCGAGCCACGACCGGGCGAGGATATTAGAACGTGATCGGCGGCACATTCCGCCTCACAGCCCTCTCACGGACTCCCTTGAGGCGAGCATCGGGCGACTGTGAATGGGATTCGTGCGCCGGGTGAGAAAGCCGGCCTGCCTTCCCACGTACACCGCCTGAACCTCCGCCACGATGGACAACGCGATCTCCTCCGGCGTCTCCCCACCGAGGTCCAGGCCGACGGGCGAGCGGATCCGTTGCCCTGCTCCCTCGAGCACCCTGCCATTGCTGTCCAACGTCGTGATCATCTGCTGAGTGCGGTGCCGCGGTCCCAGCATCCCGATGAACGGCACCGCTGAGCCCAGCCATGCCGCCAGAAACTCAAGATCGCGCTCATAGTGGTGGTTCATGACCACTGCAGCATCGCAGTCGGCTCGCTCGACCGCGACGGCGATGTCGGCCGGCGAGCGGATCAGAAGGCAGTCCACGTCGGGCCACTGCCCGGGGTTCAGCATCGCGGGGCGATGGTCGATCAGCGTCACCTGCCAACCCAACAGCTTCGCCATAGCAACGAGCGGAGCGGCCTCGGAGCCCGCACCGCACACGCACACCCGCATGCGGGGAGAGCGGACCTCATAGGCGATGTCCAGCTCCTGCTTCCCCCAGATGTGGTGCACGGGGGCCGAGCAGCGTGCCCGTAGCTTGTCTCGCGCTGTTGCGTCGATGATCGCGCGAAACGCAGCAGCGACCTCATCGAACCCGGTCAGCTTGGCGATAGCATGCGGAAGTACCGCCTGATCTCCCGGCCTGACTGAGACGCCCGACGCCCGGATGATGGTGGCCAAGACGCTTGGCCAACGCGACTCGGCGACCGTGCGGAGACGCTCTGCTTTGGCCTGTGCCTGCGCCGGATCGAGCGGCTCCAGCAGCAGCTCGGTCATGCCACCACAGCCGGTGCCGTATCCCCAGATCAGGTCGTCGGGCGAGCGGCTATCGTAGGTCATCAGCTCTGCCGCCCCCGTATCCCGTACCTGCTCGACCCGAAGCAGGACATCGCTCTCGATGCACCCCGCACTGACCGCACCGACGTGCGAGCCGTCCCCGAGGACCACCAGCCGCGCCCCGATCCGCCGGTAAGTCGAGCCTTCGGTCCGCACCACCGTCGCCAGCACGCTCACCTGGTCCTCAAGGGCGGCACGCGTCAGTGCCGCCGCGACCTGGAGCAGCTCGCTCATTGCCGCGTGAGGGCCTTCTGAATGGGCAGTTGTCGAATCCGTGTCCCCGTTGCGGCGAACACCGCGTTGGCCAGGGCGGCTGCCGTCGCCGCCGTACCCGGCTCGCCGATCCCACCGGGCGCCTCGCCGTTTCGCACCAGGTGCACCTCGATCGGCGGCGTCTCGTTCATCCGGAGCGCGCGGTAGTTGTTGAAATTGGACTGCTCGACCCGGCCGTTCTTGAGGGTGATCTCTCCCCAGAGGGCGCCGCTGATGCCGTAGACCACGCCACTCTCGATCTGTGCCTTCACGATGTCCGGGTTGACGATCATGCCGCAGTCCACCGCGCACACGATCCGCTGCACCTGCACTTCACCCGAGTCGGTCAGCTTCACATCGGCGACTTGGGCCAGGTAGGTACCCCAGCCGCTGTACATCAAGGACACCCCGCGCCCGTGGCCGGGCGGCACCGGTTTTCCCCATCCGGCTTCCTTCGCCGCAAGATCCAGCACGGCCCGGGCGCGTGGCGCCTTGCCCAGCAGGGCGCGGCGGAAGGTTACCGGATCCTGCTTCGACACGGCGGCGAGCTCGTCGATGAAGCTCTCGATCACGAAGTTGTTATGGGTGACTCCCACGCCGCGCCAGAAGCCGGTGTGGAGCACCGGCTCCTCATGGCGCACGTACTCGACTTGAATTGCGGGGATGTCGTAGACCAGCTGCACCGCCCCGTCCAGCGCGTCGCCATCGAGCCCGTCCTTGAAAGCCGGCGGTGCCCAGCGGGCGAGGATCGACGGGCCGACGAGACGGTGAGTCCAGGCGACCGGCTTCCCCCGCGCATTCAGACCCGCGGCGATCCGGTCATAGTAGTAGGGGCGGTAGACGTCGTGCTGGACATCTTCCTCGCGAGTCCAGACGATCTTCACCGGGCCTTCGACCTGCTTGGCGATGCGCACAGCCTGGGTCACATAGTCATGCTCGAGGCGCCGGCCGAAGCCGCCGCCCAGCATGTGGTTGTGCACCACGACCTTCTCCAGCGATAGACCAGTGACCTCGGCCGCGGTCGCTCGAGCCCTGCCCTGCACCTGCGAGCCGGTCCACACCTCGCACCCATCCTTCCGAACGTGGACCGTGCAGTTGATCGGCTCCATGGCGGTGTGAGCCAGGAAGGGTGCCTGGTAGATCGCGTCAAGCTTCCGGGTGACTCGGCCCATCGCCGCCGGCGCATCGCCTTCCTTCCGGGCTATCACGCCCGGCTTCTGTGAGGCCTGGTCGAGTCCCTTCACGACGTCGGCCGTTGCGACCTTGGCATTCGGTCCATCGTCCCACTGGATAGCGAGCGCGGCGAGGCCCTGCTTGGCGGCCCACATATGGTCGGCGACGACGGCGACGACATCGTCCAGCCGGACGATTTGACGCACCCCCTTGATGGCCTTGGCCTTGTTCTCGTCCAGTCCGGCCACCTTGCCGCCCACCACCGGGCTCGCCGCGACCGTAGCGATCTTCATTCCTGGCAGCCGCACGTCGATGCCGTACTGTGCGGTTCCGTTCACCTTGGCCGCCGTGTCCAGCCGCTTCGCCGGCGTGCCGACCAGGGTGAATGCCTTCGGGTCCTTGAGGGTGACCTGGGCGGGCACCGGCAGCTTGGCCGCCTTGCCGGCCAGTGCGCCGTAGGTGAGCGCGCGGCCGGTGGGCACGTGGGTCACGACGCCCTTCTCCGCCCGGCACGACGCGGCATCGACGCTCCAACTTTGCGCCGCGGCCGCGACCAGCATGGTGCGGGCGGCAGCCCCCGCCTGGCGCATCGGCTGGTAGAAGCCCCGCACCGAGCTCGAGGCACCGGTTGCCTGGAACCCGAGAAGCGGATTGGCATAGATCCGGTCGTTGCCGGGCGCGTGCTCGACCTTCACCTGGTCGAGCCCGACTTCGAGCTCTTCCGCCACCAGCATGGGCAAGGCGGTGTAGACGCCTTGTCCCATTTCCGCCTGCGGGAGGATCACCGTGACCACGCCGTCGGTCCCGATCCGCACGAAGGCATTGGGCGCGAACGCGGGCGGTGCCGAGTCTACGCTCTCGACGGAGGGCGGCAGCGAGCGACGTCCGTCAACCCGGCAGCCGAGCAGCAGTCCGCCGCCTGCCGCGGCGATCACGACCACGAAATCCCGGCGGGAAACGCGCTCTGGATCGATGGTCTTCATCGTCACGCTCCCTTCGCGGCGACGGCCGGTGCTCCGGCCGCCTGCTTGATGGCGGCCCGGATCCGCCCGTAGGTGCCGCAGCGGCAGATGTTGCCTGACATGGCCAGGTCGATGTCGGCATCGTTCGGATTGGGGTTCTGGGCGAGGAGCGCCGACGCCGACATGATCTGGCCCGACTGGCAGTAGCCGCATTGGGGGACCTCGAGGCTCACCCAGGCATCCTGGATCCTCTTGCCCTCCGCCGTCTCCCCGATCGCCTCGATAGTGGTGATCCGTTTGCCTGCGACGGCGCTCACCGGCGTGACACAAGATCGGATTGGTTGGCCGTCGAGCTGAACCGTACAGGCGCCGCACGCCGCGATGCCGCAGCCGAACTTGGTGCCGGTCAGGCCAATCACGTCGCGCAGCACCCAGAGGAGCGGCATATCCGCGGGCACGTCGACCTGTAGCGTTTTGCCGTTGATCGTGAGTTCCATGAGTACTCCCTCCGATGACTCCAGGTCGGCGTCGCCGCAGCCACCTCGGCCGCCTCCTAACCGGGGTCTTCACCTGCCATCCAGCGCCGGATGTACAGGGCGCAGTGTAGCAGTTCGATCCCGCGCTGTTCGCAGACATTGAGGAACCGCACCGCCCCGACGTCCACCAGCGTCACATCCTCGAGATCCAGGGCTAGACGCGGCACCGCCCCTTTGAGCTGGGCCTCAATTTCCGCGAGGCACTCCGATTCGAGCCGGCCGATCAGCCGGACGACCGTGCGTCCTTGGGCGGAGACCCTTTCGATGCGCAGAGTCATTCGCTCAACCCTGGCAACGGGGAGCACGCTGTCATCACGGTCTTCCGCGCGTCACGCCAAAAGGCTCAGCTCCGTGTTAGGTGAACGCGATCTCGCTGAGATCGATCGAGACGACGAGGGGCTCTGCCAGCGACCTGCCGTCGGGACCGCGCGGGAAGATCCTGTGCCTGGTCGGCACCCTGATGCCCGCCACCTCGTCGTAGTCGGAGATGTAGTGCGCCGCGCTCGTGCCCCCGCTGATCTCGACGTCATAGTCGTGGCGTACCAGGAGCCCGTCCTTGCCGATGTACAGCGTCTGCTCCGTGCTGTGCGTCGCGAGGTAACTCGGCCACCTGACGCGTAGGCGGCGCCAGCGCTGCCCCGCCTCATCCCACGGCTCCAGCTCGCTCGTCTGGAAACCAGACATCGCGAGCGTGAATGGCTGCGTCAGGTAGGTCCACATCGCGATGCCTACGAAGTACGCCAGCTGAGGGGCGCTCCACGGCGTCTCGAGCGTATGCCCGGCAAACGAGGGGCGCGGTTGGTCGAGGGCTTCGACGACGGCTCCGTTCCCGTTCAGTATCGCGACGCGCTCGGGGGCGAATGAACTGCGTCTGTCGGCCGCGCCAAATGGATGGTGCGACGCTCGCTCCTGATGCAGACTCGCCGTGACGACGACCTCGTCCAGGACTCCTGCCTGACCCTTGAGCGCCCACAGCGCGCCGCTCTGGATCAGGCGTGCTGAGACCTTGTTGAGCTGGTTCCAGCGTTCGAGACCCCCATGGGCTTCGATTGTAGTTGCGAGTAGATCATTCATCAGTGAGCCTCGTTGGGTTCGCGGTTTCGAGTGGGCTGCGGCGCAAGTGTGCTCATGAGGCTGCTCCCTGTCCCTGCTGGAAGACGCCCTGTGCCGCCCTCCACAGCGTATACGGATTGCCGAGGTCGCCGTGCAGGACCATCATCCTGTCGACCAGCTCCTGAGCCGAATGGCTCTGGGAGACCGAGCAGTCGAAGTCGCGGATGTAGGTCTTCGTGCCGCTCAGGATGGTGGCCGGGTCGTCGTCCCGTGCGTCTGGTCGCTTGTGGCCGGCGACCACGATCTTGGGATTGAGCGCCTCGATCTGCTCGACGCTACTGATCCACTGCATCCGCTTCTCGTGGTCGGTCTGTCCCATCCACTGGTGGATGCCGTTGTAGGCCACGTCGCCGGCGATGACAGCCTCCAAGCTCGGGATGTGGACGATCGTCGACGGAGCGGTGTCGGCCTGCCCGACCGTGATGACCCGCAGCTCGTGGCCCTCGAGGTCAATCACGTGACCGTCGAATGCTTCGGGTACGATCGGGTGCTCGGGAATTTGACCGGCGAAGATCGCGTTCCAGAACGCCATCCGCTCGGGGCCGAGCTGTCTCTGTGCTTCGGGGACGACGGACGCCGCGGTGACGGCCCTCGCGTCGGGGAACGCGCCGAGGATCGTGGGCAGGCCAAAGAAGTGGTCGCCGTGGCCGTGGGTGATGTAGATCGTGGTGAGGTTCTTTCCGGTCTTCCGGATCCAGTCCACGACCTGCCTCGCGTCCGCGGGAGTGAGGAGAGCATCCACCAGCACCGCGTCCCGTTCGCCGGTGATCAGCGAGACAGAGGTTGGCGGCCAGGTCGCCGGGCCCTCCCCCATCGGCGCTATCAGTCCGACGATCGGCTTGTACGGGGCGACGAATACGTCGAGACTCAGCGGACTAGACATGGCAGCTCCTTTCAGAACACTCAGGAGGCAATCGCCGCGCCACCGCTAAATGCTTTCGCAGCGGAGGGTTCTCTTCAGCGATGATGCCGACCGCTCGGCAACTGCCGGCCGGTCGGCATCCATGGTAGGAGAACTCGTCGAGGTGGAGGGTTTGTCAGCGCGGGAGTTCGTCCCAGTGCCGAATCGGGATAACGACGAACACCTCGGTTCCCTTGGGCAGGTGATTGATATACGGCATACCGCCGGCGCCGTCTCGAGTAAACCCCGTCAGCTCATCCTGGTTGGGGGAAACGACCATGATATGCGGACCAACATGGAAGTACTTATCCGGAGACTCGCTTGGCGCATTCTGGTGCGGCACCCACGCACCAGCGTACATGTAGGCGATGCCGATCCTGTCGATGTGGGCCGTTCGCCCCGCAAGGCCAGTCTGCAGCCACTCCAGGAAGATCCGGTCAAAGCATCCGGGCTCGTCATGCGGAAAGCCGGGAGGGCCGGGGAGGCAAGTCCATTCCGTCGTCCCCTGGCGGAGAACCCGGTACTTACCATCCGGAGTGGACGGCCAATCTAGAATCGTCGCGTTTTTCGTAATGAAGGTTGGTCCAGCTCTCAACGCATCGGCGACCTTAACGGCATCCGAGGGCGGATGCCGATGGGTCGCGGTCTGGGCAGACGCAGTCGCCACCGTGGCGAGCGCCAGCAACGCAATCAGCTTCATAGTCGAGATCTCCCGAAGACTGCCTGTGTGCCGCGCCATGGCTACAGACGGCCTTCTTCAACGAGGCGCGCCCGAATCGCCGACAGGTGCGTCTGGGCAGCGCGCAACGCGCCGGCCGTGGTGTGGACCGAGTGGGAGCCGAGGACGAGAGCGTACGTGTGCGGCACGGCCGAGCCGAGAACGAATTCAGCGTTGGTCCGCGCCTCGACCTCGACCGCTTGACTCGAGGGCTCGAAAGCCGCCAAGTCGCCGTGTCGTAGTTCGTCGGGAACCGATACCGTGCCGCACCCAACGGCAGTCCACAGGACGGTGTGGCCCATCGGGGGCTCGTAGCGCCATCGCTCGCCCGCCTTCAGGCGTACCGCGAGATAATTGATCGGCGAGGGGGGCACGATGGGGCTTGATACGGACCCATAGCTGCCGAGGAGGACGCGCGCTGGACCGTCTTGCGGCACCTCCTCCGGGGCCAGGTAAATGTTTATGGTCGGACCCAATTCGAGTTTCGGCGGCAACGCAATCCAGAGCTGGAAGCCGCGTGTGCGGCCTGCTTGGTCGAGCCCGCCGCCGTGCCACATGCCGCGTCCAGCCTGCATCCATTCGACCCCGCCGGCCGCCAGTGTGCCCTGGACGTTGTCCGGGTCGATGTAGCTGACGGCGCCTTCCAGGACATAGGAGAGGGTGGCGATGCCCGAGTGAGGGTGGAGGCCCGCGGTGAAAGGTGCGCCTTCATAGTCGAACAGGTCGAGAAACACGAACGGCTTCAGGATCTCACCGACGTCGGACGGGCTCATCAAACGCGTGGCGGGGCCATGCGGTCGGCCATGGGTACGCTGCACGATCGCCCGCGTCACGCGCGCGCCGCCTTCAAGGCTGCGGTCCACCACAGCAGATCGTCGATCAGGGTTCCGGCAGGTGTCTCCAGCTCGGCCAGCCCGCCGTCGACATCCCCACCCTGGTAGTGAGCCCAAAGGGTGGCAACGGGGATGTGGACCGATGAGCGAATCGGCACCAGCTGAACCTCGACCACCGTTTGGCGGAGCTGTTGGACGCCGCGTGCGCCCACCGCGGAGCCGTAACTCACGAAGGCGGCCGCCTTCCGATTCCATTCTGGATACACCCAGTCGATGGCGTTCTTGAGCACCGCGGGGGGGCCGTAGTTGTATTCCGGGGTAACGAAGACGAAGCCGTCGGACTCCGCGATCGCGGCGGTCCATCTCTGAACGACCTCGTGCTCGAAAGCCGGGCGACCTGGCGTAGCCGGCGTTACCGGCTGATCGAAGAACGGCATCGGGAAGTCCCGGAGATCGAGCAGCCGGGCATTCACACCATCACGCTTCTTCAGGTGGTTCAAAATCCACTTTGCGGGCTTTTCCGAGAAACGGCCCTGCCGAGTGCTACCGACGATCACTGAGATGACGGTCATGCCTTCTATTCCTTTGGTTTGCTCTCTATGGTCTGATCATCCCGCCAGGATGAGGTGCAGCCGGCCGGGTCCCGGCTGCCTGACCCATGCAGCCTGGTGCTTGCACTCGATCAGAACGAGTGCACCTCATCGCCGGGCGGCGGGATGTCGGCGACCCCATGCGGCAGTTGCGCCTGCGCCATGGCCAGTGGGTTGAAGGTCTCGCGCAGCAACTTGATCTCGCCTGCCTCTGCCACCAGGTACCCAGTGAACAGATGATGCAGCATTCGCCCGGTTGCTGCGGCGCGCGCGTGCGCCACATACTCGGCGAACGTTCTCTCCGGCGTCTCGATCAGGATGCGGGTCTCGGCCGGCGCGAAGGCGAAGGTCGGATAGAGCGTGAGCAACTGGTTGAGCAGCGCCGTGATCTCGCGGCGGCCAGTGTAGCGAGGTCCCACCCCGAGCGAACGCAGGAACGGCAGTTCGAACGCCCCGTCTTCCGCAAACAGCGATGCAGCGCGGTCCGGATCACGGATGGAGGCGAGATATTCCAACAGCAGAGCTTTCGAGTCTTTCATCTTTTTCTCCTTCAGGCAGAATGATTGAACCAACCCCGTGCTGCTTCCTCGCGAGGCATGCACGGTCGCGCAGTGGCAGGAAACAAGTTTCGCGCCACGACTAACTGCTTCACTCGCGCTGAGTTGGCTTCAGACCATGAGGCCGAGGGCTCGGCAATTGCCGAGCCCTCGGCGTGGGGTGGCGGGGGTCACAAGGACTTTCATAACTGTTCCACGTACTCGCCGAGCCGAAGTTCGACGTCGGATCGTTGTTGAAGGCCCTGTTCGAACGCTTTAGCATGTCGTGCCTGGAACGCTGGGCGCGCCGCTGCTTCCCAAAAGGCGTCTATTTGCGGCGGCAGCTCCTCGTCGGCCGGTAGGGAAACCCTGTTGATAAAGTGCTTGATGTCGGCTAGGGCCTGACGGTCGAACGTCGAGACTCGGCGCGCGAAGTGGTCGACGAAGGTTTCGAACTCGTCGTCTGGAATCGCGCGGTTGACATATCCGTACCGTTCGGCGAGTTCGCCATCGAAGTCCTCGCCCCCAAGCAGGATCTCGAAGGCCCGGCCCCGTCCGACCAGACGAGGCAGCCAAGACGCTGGGCCGCCTCCAGGGATTGCGCCGAAGCCGACTTCCATCTGACCCAGCACGGCACGTTCTCGGCTGGCGAAGCGGATGTCGCCGACGAGCACGAACTCACTGCCGGCGCCGCGGGCTCGCCCTCGGATGGCTGAGATCGTGACCGCGGGGAGTTTGCCCAGCCGAACCAGGATGTCGATCCAGGGGTGGAAGCCGGTCGGTCCCGGCGGGAGTGCGTCGACGAGAGACCGGTTGGCGGGAGTGATGTCGTAGTGCGCCAGGAAGTAGTCCCGGTCGGCACTGTCGAACACCAGGACGGCCGGCCCTTCGTTCCTCTCGACCGCGGCGAACAGGTCGCCCAGTTCACCGATCATCACGGAGTCGATCAGATTGATCGGCGGGTGGTTGAAGGTCACTCGCCATAGCGACGGTGTCGAGCGGTCCAGAGTGAAGCGCGTGTAAATCATGGGGGCGGTACGCTTCGAGGGGGAATTACTCATGCTCTTCTCCTTTGAGGTGAGGTGTCGATGTTTGCAGGTAGCAAGGCCTGCGGCCTCAGCCGCCAGCGGAGTGGCCCAGTGAATAGACGTAGGCTCCGACTGCGGCCCGTTGCGCTGCGGTGAGCTGAGGTCTCCTTCTAAAACTTGTGGATTCAGAGGCCCAGGAGCATCGCTTTGGCCGCCTGTACCCGAAGAGGATCGAGTCGGCGAAGCAGCTCCAGCTGCGCGAGGATGATCGATTGCTCGACCGAGGCGGCGGCCGGAAGACCGGGATAGAGGGCGGACATTGGCATATCCTCTCAGGAAATGACGCGTGTTTGAGTCACGTGTAGCCGACTCCTGTGCTGGCCGAACGCGGACGGCGATCGGCACTCGTTAGTGTTGGTGGCCACGGCCATGTGCGATGAGAGTGTACAACTTCCGCGCCACGACTAAATACTTCAGTCGCGCTGAGTTGGCTTCAAACGATGAAGCCGAGAGATCGGCGATTGCCGAACGCTCGGCGTGGGTCGGCGGGCACTGCGATGCTAGGATTCGCGGCCTGGTTCGCTCCGCGCTCTTCAGAAGCTCGTAGGCCTGGTCAGCTCGGCATCGCTGAGCTCGGCGAAACGCGGCATGCCCTTGGCTTCCAGCATGCCCCACTCCGATACAGAGGGTGTGTGGGG
>Ga0070696_100003172_pt1 | contig 10947 bp, 10 predicted proteins | sample KBSK1253metaG_FD_65474 | JGI IMG/M metagenome (GOLD analysis project Ga0070696, IMG submission 65474) | Corn, switchgrass and miscanthus rhizosphere microbial communities from Kellogg Biological Station, Michigan, USA - KBS K1-25-3 metaG | ecosystem: Host-associated > Plants > Roots >... | reverse complement strand
TTTTCGACTGACGCGATCATGTCGGTGCGAATCACGCCGGGGCGCACCTCGAAGACGCCGATTCGTTCGCGCGCGAGGCGGGCGGCGTACACGGCCACGGACATGCTGAGGCCGGCCTTTGAGATGCAGTAGTCGCCGCGATTCACTGACGCCGCAAAAGCCGACAACGAGCTGATAAAGACGATGCGCCCGGTCTGCTGCTCCGCCATCCAACGCGCTGCGAGTTGCGACAGGAAGTGCGGGCCCTTGAGGTTGGTGGCAATCAGCTCATCGAAACTCTCTTCAGTCGCCTCGAGTACATCCTGCCGCACTCGGGGAGCAATGCCGGCGTTGTTCACGAGCAGATCCAGGCGCGGGAATTTCTGGCGCGCAAATTCCACCAGGGCCGCGCGGTCGCCGGCCGAGGATATGTCGCACTGGAAAATTTCGGCGCCGGTTTCCGCTTTCAAACTCTCGGCGGCGTCGAGGCGTCCTTTATAGGTCGCGATGACCTGATGGGTGCGGGCCAGCTCGATGGCGATAGCGCGTCCGATGCCGCGGCTGGCGCCGGTGACGATCGCGGTAGGCTTGGACATTTATTGGCCGGCGAGTGCGTTGTCGATGGCTTTGGAGATTTCTTCAAATGGAAATTTTTCAACCAACGGTTTGCCGTTCACGAACACGGTCGGTGTTTTGGCTACGCCGCGCGCAACGCCGTCCTGAAGATCCTTTTCCACCAACTCCGCCAAATGCTGGTCTTCCAGGGCGGCCAGGGCTGGCGCGGCGTCGAGATGGCTCTGCTGAGCAAACGCCGCGACCTTCTGATCGAAGTTTTCCGGCGTGGTTTGCTTGATGGCAGCCAAGACGTGCCGTCGGTAGGCCAGACCAAGCTCCGGTTTGACGCCGGCGAAATAGCGCGCCGCGACCGCGGCCCTCCGCGCCCACGCATGTTTGGCTAAAGGAAAATCACGATGAATGAAAGCGACTGTTGCGGCGTACCGGGGCAGAAGTTTTTCGTCCATCATGCGGCGGAAGGCCGCGCAGTCCGGGCATTCGAGGTCTTCGCAAATCACCACCCGGACGGCGCTGTCTCGACGGCCCTCGACCAGCGACATTTCGGCGGATAGACTTGCGATGGTTGCCAGCAGTCCCAGAAGGAGGGGCCCGCTCATATTCGGACGGGATATTCCAGCGTGAATGTCAGGCGCGTTTCTGACGGAATGCGCACGCGCTGCCCTTTGGTCGCGACCTGGGCCGCGGTGCCGGCGCCCGCACCTGCGACTGCGCCAATCGCGGCTCCCTTACCGCCACCAGCGATGGCGCCGATGACCGCACCCAGCGCTGTCGTACCGCCGATTACCTTACCGCTTCGCGAGGTCCTGGATTCGCTCGCCTGCGTAATGGCCTGGGTGTTGATGTCCACGGATCTTCCGTTGATGTCGATCGAAACCAGATCGAGCGTCAACTCCGTGCGGCCGCTGATTTTGCCGGATTGCTTGTCGTCCACCAGCTTGACGACGACGTCCGCTCCGCGCGGAATCACCTGGTCGCTGCCGAGTGTCACGGGTTCATCCACGCTCGCCCGAAATGTTTCGCCCACGCGGTTGACTTCTGAATCGACAGAATCGATCATGCGCACGGTGATTACGGTTCCCGCAGTCAGCTCGACGCCCGAGGGGGGTGTATTTGTTGCGGTCTGGGACGGCGCATCAGGCCGGAAGATGGTCACACGCTCGCGCGGAGCGGGTTCAGTGGGCCGTTGTGGGGCCAGCGCCGGCGCAGTGGTTGCGACCGGTGGCGCCGAACCAAATTGAATACTCGAAATCCTTTCGATTTCAAACGTCTGAATGTTGTCGCCAACTTCCATACGAATCTGGCGGGCGTTACCCCCCAGGTAGGTCCCGTTGACTACGCGGCCGTCTTTTAACGTCAGGCTATCTGCGAAGGCGAGGCTTACCAGAGTTAACAAGCCGGCTACGCAGAGTACACCGGTGCGGTGAGGCATAATTTCCTCCTCCTTATATATACGATCCAATTGTATGATTGGTTGCGCTTCGATGGGAAGGCCCGTCAGGCCGCGCTGCGCCCTCTGATTCCGCGCAACACCAGCTCGACGATTCCTTTCCCCCGCTCGAAAGCAGCCTGGTAAGACTCGCGTCTTTCAGCGCGCGTCAGTCCGTAGCCCACGCGGTGGAAACGTTCGAGCCCCAGGCCGACCACATGCGTTCCGGCGAAAGCGATAGCGCCTTTTGGAATCAAGCCGCCGCCGAACGGAATCTTGCCGACCAGTTCTCGCGCCACCGCACGCCATCCGAACGCGCTCGTAATGATGCTTGCGATCTCCGCTTTTTGCGCGCTGTATCCGACTTCCTTATCGCTTGCCGCCGCGATCAGGAATGCCATGCGGATCTGATTGATGGTGATGAATGCAGTATCGCTGGCGAATTCGCCAATCGACCAGGGCAGCTCGATGATGCTTGGAATCACATCAGGAAGCGCTGTCACCACGGCGAATAGTGCGCTATCGCGCGAGACCGAGTGAATGATGTTATCGATCACCGGTGCACGGAATGGATGGAATGCGCGCGCCAGCGGAAGGCTAAGCTCCGAACGCTCGGCGAGAATCTCCCGCACCGTGCTCATGGGATTCTCCATGTAAAATGTGAACGCGTTTTGGGGGCAGGGAAGTCCCTGCTCATAGAGCACCAGATCGAAGCGGTCAGGAAGTTCACTGTTGCCGGCGCGGTGTAACAAGCGAAGCGACCCGATGCTCCGGAGATGGGACATTTTGTCGGGAGGCAGTAGATATTCTTCCATTGCCGCGTAGCTTGCATCGGTTGACGCGACCAAACCGATATCGAGAGGACGCTCCGCCGTCGCGCGCACTTCGTCGGGATTGAGATTCTTGACCGCTGTTCGGATCTCTTTCAGGACTCGCATGGGCATAGACACCTATTTTAGCGCCCCGCGAAAGCGCCGGCTTGAGAAAGTGAATGGTCGATTACCGGGGACGCTCGGCGCCGCGCAACCTGAACATGACATGCATGGATTTCCGCCAATCGAGTGCGAGGCCGATCCGCTCGATCTCTATCTCGGGTGAAAAGTAGCCGAGGATGCTTTCGGTCGTGGGATGAAACTCGAGAGAAGGACCGATGACCAGGATACGCGGCGGCGCGTCTCGAAGGTCGATACCTGGAAAATACCCGTGTGCGCCGAATTCGCGCCGACCGATGTGCCAGTTCACCCGCATCCAGTAATCGAGGGCCTGAACCGGGAGGTGGATGTCGGAGGATGCTTTGAGCTCCAGGATAGCCAGGCGTCCGCTTCGGTCCGTTGCGAGCAGATCGAGCACGCCACGCTCGCCACCGGCGAAAGCGGGAACCTGACCGTAGATCGGATACCGAAGAAGCGTAGCGTCGATCGTCTCGATATTGGCTCGCACCTGGGATTCAAGCCACGCTTCCGGATTCCGGAGATAGAGGTCGCTGCGCGCCGGCCGATGGGGAGACCGCATGCGGGCCAGTTCGCGCGCAAGCTGTTCGAGCTCAGCCAAATTTTGATGTCGCAGCGCGACCCGATCAGTAAGACCGAAAAGAATTTCGTTTCCGGAAGTATGTGCGAATTCGACGCCTCGCACGCGCAGGCTGGCCTCGCCATTATTTAACTCCACGCGCTCAGCGCCCAAAGCTTCGAGCCGCGTGAACGTCTCCTGGTGGAACGCGGCAGGTGTTCGGCGAACTTCGAGCGTCGTGTCCAGGTTTCCGGAATCGCGAAGATCGAGCCTGGCGGTGTAGCCCTCTTCCGAGTAGGCAAACACTTCGAAGCGGGCGACCGAGGTATTGAGATGCGCTACGCGCAGGCACGTGGTTCGCTCCTTGCCCAAAGGCAGAAACAGCATCAGTCCCTCGATTGCCATCCGGCGTTCACGCTTGCGGAGGTAATCCAGCCAGATCAGGCCGAAGCTGAGAATTCCGGACGGGTCGACTACGTCCGGTGGGGCGGCAACTGCTGCCAGGCCTATGGCGCCTTTTCGAAGCAAGGCGCGCGGAAATGCCGGAGAGAGACTGTGCTCAAGATCCTGTTCGGCGCTGAGCTCGGTGATTTTCCAACCTGGAAACTCGCGCGACAGGAATTGCCGGAATTGTTCGCGAAAGACCAGGCGAGTGCTGCGGCGTTCCCAGTCCTGAGCGGCCGGTCGCGCAAGATCGATAAGAAACAGCGGGCCCGGCTTGCGCGCGAAGCGTTCGGCTACAAGCTCCAGCCGTCCGCGCGATTCGTGGCGGATGTCGATAATGCGGCGCACCAGATTCCGGCGTTCGTCCCATGCCTGAATCGTAAGGCGCGCGTTGCGTGAATCGAGAACGAAATTATCCCGATGCAGCTGAAGCAATTCTTCGCCGGGTTCGAGGAGCGCGGGTTTTGGGGAGGCTTTGAGAAAACGCTCAATGGCCGCCTGGACTTCGCTGGCGCTGCGGCTGGAAGCCCGCCGGGCGGCGGGTTTCATTCCAATTCGTATTTTACTTCACCAAAGAGTGGCTTCTCAATTGCAGTACGTCATCTCGTGAGATTTTCCGGCCTCGTATTAATGATCCCTCTTGCACTCGCAGCCGCGGGTCCGCCGAAAATTGAATCACCTTCGGTCATGTATGATTCGGCGGCGATTAACGATCCAGCGCTGATGGAAATCGTCGGGCCGCAATCGCGGGGCTCGGCCGTGGTCCGTGCGCAAATTCTGCTTGACCGTGCGCACTTTTCCTCCGGGGAGATTGATGGCTCCTATGGGGGCAATTTGCGCAAGGCCATCGTCGCTTATCAGACTGCACACGGCCTGCATCCAAACGGAGTGGTTGACGCGGAGACGTGGAGGGCCCTCAACGCCGACCAGGGGCCTGCGCTAACCACGTATACAATCGCCCCGCCGGACGTAACGGGGCCTTTTTATGCGATTCCGAAGGACATGATGGAGAAGGCGAAGACTCCGGCGATGACGTATGAATCTCCGCTTGAGGGAATGAGCGAAACTTTTCATATCAATCCAGAGCTGCTCGTCCAGTTGAATCCTGGAAAGGATTTCGGCAGGCCCGGCGAGCAGATCAGCGCCCCGAACGTTTCGGCGCCGTTGTTCGCAAAAGCGGCACAGATCGTCGTGGATAAATCCAATTCGAGCGTCGAAGCCCTCGATTCATCCGGAAAGATTTTGGCGTACTATCCCGCCACCATAGGGAGCGGGCACGATCCGCTGCCCGTTGGCAACTGGAAAGTGACGGGTATAAACCGGGATCCGATCTTTTTCTATGACTCCGATCTTTTTTGGGATGCGGACGAAGCGCATTCGAAAGCGCGGATTGCGCCGGGTCCTAATAATCCGGTGGGCGTTGTGTGGATACGGATTTCCAAGGAACACGTGGGAATTCACGGATCGCCCGAGCCTTCCAAGATCGGCCATACGCAGTCGCATGGATGCATCCGGCTGACGAATTGGGACGCATCCGAACTGGCATCGATGGTGGCGGCCGGTACACCCGCGATCTTCAAACCGTAATGGCACGCCAGCGTTCACGATGGAATCTGTTTTTTTGGGGCTACGGGCTGGGGCTGGTCATGACGGTGCTTGCGCTCTGGGCGGCCGGTGTACTCCATCCGGCTTCTGTTTCGGCGGGCCGCGAGGTTTCCACACCACCTCAAAAGGCCGGTTCGACCGCTCCGGCGCCAGTCGAGCCGCAACGAGCCGCCATCGAATCGTTACCGGAAATGCGAGCGTCGTCGGACGAAGATCAATTGATCCGCCGTCACCTGGGGTTGCCGATAGACGGCCTGCAACTCGAAAGCATCGAAGATACGTTCAATGACACGCGCGGGGGCACGCGCCGGCACGAGGCCGCCGATATTCTGGCGCCGCGCGGAACACCGGTCCTGGCCATCGACGGCGGCGTGATTCAAAAGTTGTTCACAAGCCAGGCGGGTGGTATTACCATTTATCAATTCGATCACGAGCAGACCTATTGTTATTACTACGCGCATCTGGACCGCTACGCGGACGGAATCCACGAGGGCTTAGCGGTGCACCGCGGGCACCTCATCGGGTACGTGGGGACTACCGGCAACGCGCCCCCAAATACTCCGCACCTGCATCTTGCGATCTTCCGCCTGGGCCCGGAAAAGCGTTGGTGGCAGGGTAAGCCGGTCAATCCTTTCCCCATACTGATGGGCCATTTCAAAGTAACGGAGTGAACGAAGCTTGCGCCGCTCAACGCCTGTTGTTAAGTTAGCGGCATGCCAACTCGCTCGCTGACGTTCGTACTCTCAGTGCTCGCGGTGCTGGGCGCCGGTGAAAACGCGATCAAAGGACATTACGCCGGAGCCTGGAGCGGGACATCGGGCGCGAGCGGCGCCTTTGAGCTTTCGGTCGCGATAGCCGCCGATAAGCCGAAGTGCGAAATCAGCTTCACTTACGGAGGCGAAAAAGTTAAGACCACGGTCACGCTCTGCAAAACCAGCGCGTCCAACATCGAGGCGCAATACGATTTCGACGTGGACGGCAATCGGCTGCAATCGACGATTCGCGGTGAGCTGAAAGACAACGCACTGACCGGGAAGTATCAGACCAAAGCGTTAGCCGACGGGTCGGCGGTGGATGAAGGCGACTGGAAAGCGGCGCCTGCCCAATAGAACGCCGTGAGCGTGCGCGAGCGATTGGCTGAGGTTCGGGATGGCATTGAGCGCGCCTCGGCAAGGGCCGGCCGCGACCCGGTCTCCATAACACTTGTCGCGGTGACCAAAGTTTTTCCAGCCGCGATGATTCGCGACGCCTACGAGGCGGGCTTGCGTGACTTCGGCGAGAATTACGTGCAGGAGTTTGAAACCAAGGCGCCGGAACTTGCAGATCTAACCGAGGCGCGGTTTCACCTTATCGGCCATCTCCAGTCCAATAAAGCGAAGAAGGCCGCGGAGCTGTTTCAGGCCATCCAGACGGTGGATTCCGCGAAGCTCGCGCGGCGGCTCAATGATACCGCCCGTCCGCTGGATGTCATGATCGAAGTAAAACTTGCGGGTGAAGCCGCCAAGAGTGGCGCCGATCCCGCCGAGATCCCGGCCCTGATCGATGCCGTGCGTGGCTGCAACCATCTGCGCCTCTCCGGTCTCATGACCATGCCACCTTGGTCGGAGGACGCGGAGCTGTCGCGCCCTTATTTCCGGCGGCTCCGGGAACTGGCGGAAAAGCTCGCGCTGCCTAACCTCTCCATGGGCATGTCGCACGATTTTGGGGTCGCCATCGAGGAAGGCGCGACGCACATTCGCGTCGGCACGGCGCTGTTCGGCAAGCGCAGGAAAACGTGACCGTCGGGTTCGAATCTCCCCTGCCACCGGCGCGCACTGGCGTGGCGGATTATTCGGCGGCGCTGCTTGGTGCTCTCCGGAAGCGCGGCACGGTCGAAGTGTCGCCCCGGCGCGCGGACATCCGTTTGTATCATCTCGGCAATAATCAGCTTCATCGGGATATCTATCGGCACGCCGTCGCCGAGCCTGGTGTGGCGGTACTGCACGACGTGATACTCCAGCACCTGTTTCTCGGTTCGCTCAACGAATCCGCATACATTGAGGAATTCATTTACAACTACGGCGAATGGCATCGCAATCTGGCACGCGAGCTTTGGCGGGAGCGCGCAAGCTCGGGCGCGAATCATCGCTACTTCAAGTACCCCATGCTGCGTCGGATTGCCGAGCGTTCCCGCGCGATCGTGGTACACAATCCGGCGGCGGCACGCTTGGTTCTTGAGCATGCGACTGCGGCCCGGGTTATCGAGATTCCGCTGCTGTTTGCTCCGCCCCCGTTGCCCGCCGATTCGGAAGCTCTTCGATTCCGGCAAACTCTGGGCTTAACCGCTCGTACTTTCCTGTTCGGAGTATTCGGCTACCTGCGGGAATCGAAGCGCATCATGAACATCCTGCGCGCATTCGACGAAATTCACCGCCGAGCTCCGCATACCGCGCTGCTGCTGGCTGGAGAATTCGGATCGAGCGATCTGGAGCGCGCGGTCAAGCCTCTGCTGGACCGGCCGGGCATCCGTCGGCTCGGCTACCTGGCGGAGCGCGAGTTCTGGATTGCGGCCTCCGCCATCGACCTCTGCATCAATTTGCGATTTCCGACTGCGGGCGAAACTTCCGCCATTTGCATCCAGATGATGGGCCTGGGGAAGCCGGTGATGCTGACGGCGGGCGAAGAGACTTCACGGTTTCCCGAGACCGCATGCCTCAGGATTGAGCCCGGAGTTGCCGAAACGGCCAGTTTGACGGAACATGGTATCTTAACTGCTCTGTTCCCGCAGACGTCTCGCGAGATCGGCCGACGAGGCGCCGAACACGTTCACCTGCACCATTCACTGGAACGCGCCGCCGAGCAGTATTGGGATACCTTGTGCGCCTGCGCTGCTTCGTTTCAATCTTCTGCTGTAGTCTGAGCATCTCCGCGTCTTCTGCTGAAATCGTCAGGCATCTGAACGTGCGGGTTCCCATGCGTGACGGCATTCGGCTGGCCGCTAACATTTTTCTGCCATCCGATTCCGCCCGTTTCCCCACGCTCCTGGTGCGCACGCCGTATGACAAGGGCGAGGATCTAGTGCCGAACTATAAATTTTTTGTGGAGCACGGTTACGCCATGGTGGTGGAGGACGTGCGCGGGCGTTACGAATCGGAAGGCGCCTTCGATCCTTTGATGCAGGAGCCCAGGGATGGCGACGACACGCTGAACTGGATCGCGCGGCAGTCGTGGTCGGATGGCAAGATCGGCATGATCGGAGGCTCGTATCTGGGAATCGCTCAGTGGAAAGTAGCGTTGATGCAGAATCCACACCTGAAGGCAATCGCGCCGGTTGTTTCGGGGTACGACGATTATCGCGACCGCTTCTATTCGCCCGGCGGCGCGTTCCAGATCGGCCACCGTCTGCTATGGATGGCGGAGAATATGCGCTCCCCGGGTTACACGGTCCCGGATTTTAACCAGTTTGTCCGTACCTTGCCGCTGCGCCGCGCCGACCTGGCTGCCACCGGGCAGCGCAACGAGTCCTATCGGAAAGCTCTCGACCATCCGGCGGAAGACGCATTTTGGCGCGCCATGAGCACGCGCGCGCGTCTCGACCAAATCCGCATCCCCGTATTTTCCGTGGGCGGGTGGTACGACAATTTCGTCCAGAGCGATCTCGAAGCGTTCCAGAGCCTGCGGCGCAACTCGGGCGCGCACCGCATCATCATCGGGCCGTGGCCGCATAACATGTCGATCAAATTCCAGAACGCGTCGTTCGGAACAGACTCGGGCGCGCCCATCCGGCGCATGCAACTGGAATGGTTCGATCAATGGCTGAAATCGAAAGACACGCCGATTATGTCGCGGCCGCCGGTGCGAATTTTTGTCATGGGCGCGAACCGCTGGCGTGACGAGCATGAATGGCCGCTGGCACGTGCGAAGATGACGCCCTACTATTTCGCGAGTAAAGGCCATGCCAACTCTCTAACAGGCGATGGTGCGCTGGCGCCGAAACCGCCGCGTCGCGAACGGCCCAGCCGTTTCGATTTCGATCCGCGCAACCCAGTGCCCACCGCCGGCGGGGCAATCTGCTGCAATCCAAAAGTCTTCGCATGGGGACCGATGGATCAGCGCGCGGTGGAACGCCGGCCGGATGTCCTGGTATTTACTTCGGCGCCGGTTGCGCAGGATCTGGAAGTAACGGGACCGATCAAGGTCGTGCTTTACGCTTCGACTTCGGCGCCGGACACCGATTTCACGGCCAAGCTGGTGGATGTCTCTCCCGACGGAAGCGCCCGCAATCTGACCGACGGTTTGTTGCGATTACGCTATCGCAATTCGCTCGCGAAGCCGGAGCGCGCCCGGCCCGGAGAGATCTACAAAGTCGCCATCGACGCCGGTGTAACCAGCAACGTTTTTCTGAAAGGACACCGGGTTCGGATCGAGATATCGAGCAGTAATTTTCCGCGCTTCGACCGCAATCCGAATACAGGACGGCCGATCGCGGACGAAACGGAACTGCGCAAGGCGTCGCAATCCGTCTATCACGATCGCGCGCGGCCCTCTCACGTGTTGTTGCCGGTCATTGCGAACTGACGGGGCGGGTAAACCACTCCCAGCGGACGCGAGCCTGCTCGATTAATTTTTCGACGTCCTCGCTCAACAGATACCCGCCCGCCACCAGCTTTCGCGCGGCAGCGCCGATCCGGTTGAGATAATCCTGGCGGCTCGGATAGCGTTCCTCGATCGATTGCCGTGGATCCCCGGCGCTTTCCCGCGCTTGTTTCGTCCGGCTGAACATAAACATCGAACCGATGTTTTGCGCGAGCGTCCCGGCCGCACCGGTGGATGGATGGCGCAGATTCCATCCGGCATAGGTTGCGAGAGGCGCTTCGATCTCCGGCATTCGAATGCCCGATGTTTCGTTTCCATCCGGGTCGACCTGCGGGACGAGCGACGGAAAGAATTCGCCTGTCTCCGGCGGCTCAATCGTGATGATGCGTGCTTTGCGAAAGTCCGGTCCGAAGTTCAATCGGCGAGCCTGGTACACATATCGCGGTGGTTGGACATCGGGAATTTTCGGAAAGTCCACAGCGCTGAGGGGCACGAGAGTTTTCCGGCTGAGCTGCGGGTATTGGGACGGCGGCGGAGGAGTCCCATTCGTGATCCACCCATTCAGCGCCACCAGCAGCGCCCGCAGATTCCAATGAAAATCATTCGGATTATGCGGGTACAACGTATTCGCCGCCGGCGGCGGAAGTGGCGCCGGTACATGCTGGCTGCCGGCGAAAAGATAGATGCGCGTATCCGCAAGTGGGGCGACGTCATGCGCGCCATCCAGGGTCGTGTGAATTAAAGAAGCGTTGAAGGCCCAGTACTCGTAAGAAGTATTCGTGAAAAAAACCTTTGGTGCGGTACGGGCGCTGCGCGTGAGCAGGCCTTCGGTG
>Ga0070696_100003171_pt1 | contig 10948 bp, 11 predicted proteins | sample KBSK1253metaG_FD_65474 | JGI IMG/M metagenome (GOLD analysis project Ga0070696, IMG submission 65474) | Corn, switchgrass and miscanthus rhizosphere microbial communities from Kellogg Biological Station, Michigan, USA - KBS K1-25-3 metaG | ecosystem: Host-associated > Plants > Roots >... | reverse complement strand
GCGCGCGCGCGCATCGAAAATGTTCAAGATAATGAGAGCGGCATCGATGCTGAGTGCGGCGCTGTGCGCCGGGGGGACGGCATGGGCGGCCGATCCGGTGCCCCGGTCCGCGGAACAGCAGCAGATCGACCAGTTGCGCCAGCAGCTGCAAGCCGTGCAGTCGCAAATGCAGCAAATCGCCGACCAAAACCAAGTTCTGCTGCAGAAGATGCAGCAACTATCGCCGCCGGCGCCGTCGACGGAACCGATATCCCCTGCCACGCCCCAAAACGGTACTCAGGCCGCGCCCTTCTCGAACGTCAGGCTCTGGGGCTACGGCGAGCTGTACTACACCGATCCGACGCATGACCGGCAAAAAGCGCAGGCCGACCTTGCGCGCGCGGTGTTTGGCATCGGGTACTCATTTGACAGCCGCACCGAATTCAACTCGGAGTTCGAGGTCGAGCATGCGGTCTCCTCCGCCACCGATCCCGGTGAATTCGAGGTCGAACAATTCTACGTCGATCGCCGGATCAACGATGCGGTGGCGGTACGCGCCGGCTTGTTCCTCATGCCGTTCGGCCTGCTGAACGAACATCATGAGCCCACGAATTTCTATGGCGTACAGCGCAATTTCGTCGAGACGCTCATCATCCCCAGCACCTGGCGCGAGGGTGGCTTCAATCTTCACGGCGACACGCCGGCGGGCTTGAGCTGGAACGTGGGGCTGACGACCGGTTTCAACCTCTCCAATTGGGATTACGCGCCCGGGTTTCCCCAGTACTCCACCGCCTTGGACCTCGCGAACAACAAGACCGCGCCGCTGCAAGCGACCCATCAGGAACTGGCGCTCGCCAATGCGCATGACCTGAGCCAGTACATCGCGCTGGGTTATTACGGCGTGCCGGGTTTGACGCTCGGAGCGGCAGTCAGTACGGGCAACGCGGTGAAAGTATCGGCGCCGCCGGACGCGCCGATTCCCGGCGATCAGCGCGTGACGCTGTGGGAAGCGCATGCGCGTTGGACGCCGGCGAAATTCGATCTGTCAGCTCTCTATGCTCACGGTTCGATCAGCAACCTCGCACTGGCCAACGCGTCCAATCCGGATTCGCCCAATCCGATACCCTCGCAGTTCTATGGCTATTACCTGCAGGCAGCCTATGACCTTTGGGAGCAGGACGTCTATCGGCTCGCGCCCTTCGTGCGGTGGGAACGGTACGACATGGGTTCCCATTACCAGGGCGTTGCAGGTCCCGTGGTCCCGAAGGGTTTGGTGCCGCTGTCGGGGACGCCGGGCGACTACGGATACTGGCCGCAGAATCGGGATCGGGTGTGGACCGTCGGCGCGAATCTCTACACGACCCCCCATGTCGTCTTCAAGGCCGACTACCAATGGTTCCATCTCAATAGCGATTTCAGCCGGTTCGATCTGGGATTGGGAGTAAGTTTCTAAATGCCGGCACCGGTGCGCCCCATCTCCGTCCTCAATACTCGATCCGCTTGGCACCAAAGGCCGCGAGCAGTTCTTGGTTCGATCCGCAGTCGCCGAGCAGCAGACATTTCGTCAAAGCGTCGGCGACTGCGGCCCGGGCAGCCGTGACCGTGGCCCTGCCGGATACCCTGACGGTGCGATCGGCGCCGTGATAGTAGCCGCGATGCTCCGGCGGCCGCGATTCACTCGCGGCATCGCTGGTAGCCAGAGCGGCATCGTGCAGGTTGAGGGCGGCACCCGCCCCGCACGGCTCCCGGCAAACGACTTGGTGGTGGCGTATGCCGAACACGGCAAGGTCGCCTCCGGCATTGACCAAACCACCGTCGCAGCCCGCGGCCCTCAGCGCATCGATGGCACGATCGACCGCGTAGCCCTTGGCGATTCCGCCCAGGTCGATGCGCAGCTTCGCGTGCGGCACGACGCGCTGACCCTGTGTGAGATCCAGGTCCTGCATCCTTCCCGCTGCGGCAGCCAAGCACGGATCGAAAACACCACGCGACAGTTCATGCACGCGCCGGCACAGTTCGAGCACCTCCCACGTCCAGGCGTGAACCGTCAACGGCATACCGGGCGGGCACGCGTTCAATGCGGCCAATTCACTGCCGGCACGGCTGGGATGCATGAGCCGTTCAACCGTGGCGATGGCATCGAACGCCGCGGCGATCCCGCGCTGCGCGATCACCGGCGAGTTCGCTTCGGCATCCACGGCTACAAAGGTACCCAAACCTACGCGCAGCCTCGAGATGACGTGCGGCGATTCCTGCATCTTCGGCATTCTTGCACCGGTTGTCATTATCGTGAAACTAAATGATAATTATTCCCATTAGTATTATCCATCGCAGGTGCCAATGGCCCATCATTACCCAATTCCGGGGCTGATTCTCGCGGCGATGCTCCCCATACCGGTCGTGGTGGCCGCCGATTATCTCAGCATCGATGCGGCGCAAAAGGCGGTATATCCGGAAGCAGACGCTTTTCAGGAAGTATTGTTGACGCGCAGCCCCGACCAGCTGCGGGCAGTGCTCGAACAGGCCGGCCCGCAGCCGCGGCACGGCATGATTCGCATTTGGAAGGCGACGCGAAACAATGTGCTGCTGGGTCACGTCTTCGTCGATGAAGTGATCGGCCGGCAGAATCTCATTACCTATGCAGTGGGCATCGACGCCGGCGGGACACTGCGTAACCTGGAAATCATGGCGTATCGCGAAAGTCATGGCGGTGAAATTCGTAATCCCGCTTGGCGCGGGCAGTTCTCCCATCGCAGCACTCTCGATCAGCTGCGTTTTCGCGTCGATATCAAGAACATCTCCGGCGCCACTCTGTCATCGGAACACGTGACCCAGGGCGTGCGCTGGCTGCTGGCGCTGTGGCAGTCGGCACTGCGGCCCGCCGGTGCCGCAGGTTAACCCTTGATACCGGTTCATGAGCACATGCGGGATCCGTACCGGCACGAAACCTCTCATCGCCGCATGCTGCGCAAAGGCCACGATACGGTCCGCGGCCGCATGCCTGAGCGCCAGCGTCTGGCAATCTACCTCGTGTTGGGCACGCTGTGGCTGTCCGGTTGTCTGTGGTTGTGCTTGGATCGGTTCTTCGCGCGGCGCGGCGAATTCGGCATGACACCGCATCCCTGGCAGCCGGCGATTCTGTTGCTGCATGGGGTGATCGCGATTCTCAGCATGTACCTTTTGGGCTGGATCACGGCACGGCATGCCTTGCGCTGGTGGCCCGGGCGCCGGCGGCGGCTCAGCGGCGCAACGCTCGGCGCATTCCTCGCCCTTCTGGCCGTCAGCGGCTTCGCACTGTTCTTTTTGAGCGACGACCAGTGGCAGCACGCCGCAGCGTCGACTCACGATGCGCTCGGATTGGGCGTCACCGTGTTCGGAATTCACCACTGGTTATTTGCGAAACGGCGCAGCACGCGCGACGCTCGCTAGACTCATGTCTTATGGAATCCGCATGCCGCTCGCCGCCACCGCCGCAATTGCCGTTGCCGCAGCCGCGGCGCTGTGTTCGTCACCGGCCAGAGCGGCGTCGGCGGCGTCCGGCGCGAAACCCTCACTCGATGCAAAATCGCCTCAGGCCGTGAAATCACGGCTCGACGGAATCTACGACGCCGTATGGCAGCGTTGGCTGCGCGAAGACCCGACCATGGCGACCAGCGTCGGCGACACGCGGTACAACGATCGCTGGCCGGATCTGTCCCTCGCAGCCATTGCGAAAGCCAACGAAGCGGATCTGGCCGCGCTTGCCGCGCTCGGCGATGTCGACCCGTCGGTGCTGGCGCCGCCCGATCGCTTGAATTATGACATCGTCAAACTCGAGCTAGGGCGCCGCGCGGCAGTTGCGCCCTTCAAACCCTACGTCTATTGGATCAGCCAGCTGGGCAGTGTGCAGACGCCGAACAGCTTGCAAACCGCCAGCGAAATCAGCGAAATTTCGCCGTTTGCCGGCGTCCGAGACTACGAGAATTGGATCGCCCGCCTGCGCAGCTTCGGTGCCTACCTGGATCAAGGCACTGCGTTGCTGGCGCTGGGAATCCGGGAAAAACGCACGCAACCGCGCGTGATCATGGAGCGGGTCAAGCCGCAAATAGCGGCGCAACGGGTCGCCACCCCCGAGGCCAGCCCGTTCTTCGCGCCGTTCACGCATATGCCAGATTCCATCCCGGAAGCCGACCGCGACCGCCTGACCGCTGCGGGAGTTCAGGCGATAGCCACCGTGGTGCTGCCGGCGTTTGCCCGCTTCGACCGATTCTTCAACGGCACGTACCTGCCCGCCTGCCGCGACGACATCGGCATCTCCAATACCCAGGATGGTCGGGCCTACTACCGCGCTCTGATCGCCTATCACACGACCACTCAGCTGACCGCCGACGCAATCCATCGCATCGGCCTTGCCGAGGTCAAACGCATCCGCGGCGAGATGGATCAAATTATCGCAGGCGTCGGTTTCAAGGGAAGCTTCCAAGACTTTGCGCACTACCTGCGCACCGACCCGAAGTTCTTCTACACCGACCCGAATGATTTACTGCGCGGCTACATGGTCATTGCGAAGTCCATCGATCCGAACCTCGTCAATCTCTTCGGTAAGCTGCCGCGCACCCCGTACGGCGTGCGCCCCATACCGGAAACCAGCGCGCCGAATTCGACGACCGCCTACTACCAGCCGCCGGCCGGCGACGGCTCCCGCCCCGGCTACTACTACGTGAATCTATACAAACCCGAGGCACGCCCGAAATGGGAGATGGAGGTGCTCACCAGCCATGAGGCCGTACCCGGGCATCATCTGCAAATCGCACTGCAATACGAGAACGCGGCGGGCGTGCCGATGATCCGGCGCATGGCCGACTTCACCGCCTACGTGGAAGGATGGGGTCTATATGCGGAAGGCCTGGGCGATCGGCTGGGCCTGTATACGGATCCCTACGGCAAATTCGGCCAGCTCACCTATGACATGTGGCGCGCCGTGCGGTTGGTCGTGGACACGGGGATACATGCTAAGGGGTGGACGCGCCGGCAGGCGATTGATTACTTCATGGCCAATGCACCGAAGAGCGAGCTCGATATCACCAACGAAATCGACCGCTACATTGCATGGCCGGGCCAGGCGTTGGCCTACAAGATCGGGCAGATGAAATTCCTCGAACTGCGCGAAACCGCCCGGCGGCAATTGGGTTCGAAGTTCGATATCCGCGAATTCCATGACGTGGTGCTCGCCACCGGTGCGGTGCCTCTGCCGGTGCTGGAGCGCATCGTCCAGAGTTGGCTTGCGGCCAAAACACACGAAGCCCCCGCTACCCTCCCGACTTCTTCGCCGGCCAGCCCATTTTGATCAATTCCGCGACGATGACGTCGCGGTGCTCGCCCTGGATTTCAATCACGCCCTCGCGCACGGTGCCGCCCGATCCACAGCGCTTCTTGAGCTTTGCGGCAAGCGAGGCGAGGTCGGACGACGCCAGCGGCAGTCCGGCAATCGTCGTCACCCCTTTACCGGCCCGACCCTTGATTTCCCGGCCGACGCGCACGGCCGCGGGCTTGGCAGCCCCGGGAACGCCCTTCGGGCACACGCACTCACGCACCGGTCGACGACAATTGGGACAGAGGCTTCCAAGCCCCGTATAGACGATTCGTGCGGTCACGCCCCGGATTGTGGCCGCCTGCGGCCGTGGTGCCAAGGGCACTTCGCTGGTGTGAGGGTCATCCGGGTATAATGGCGCGCATGATTTCTCGTAGAACCTCTCTGGGCGTGAAAGTGGGCGCCGTGACCATCGGCGGCAAGGCACCGATCGTGGTGCAGTCCATGACCAACACCGATACCGCGGACATCGAGGGCACGGTGGCGCAGGTCAAAGCGCTGGCGCGCGCCGGATCGGAACTGGTGCGGGTCACGGTCAACAATGATGAAGCCGCCGCCGCCGTACCCGCCATCCGCGAGCGCCTGGACGCCATGGGCGTCCATACACCATTGGTGGGCGACTTCCACTTCAACGGCCACAAGCTGCTCAAGGCTCATCCGGCGTGCGCGCAGGCGCTGGGCAAGCTCCGGATCAATCCTGGCAATGTCGGCCGCGGCAGTAAGCGCGACCCGCAATTTGCGGAAATGATCGAGACCGCCTGCAAGTTCCAGAAGCCGGTACGCATCGGCGTGAATTGGGGCAGCCTCGATCAGGACCTGCTCACCCGCATGATGGACGAGAACTCGAAACAGGCATCGCCCCTGGCAGCCATCGATGTGATGCGCGAAGCGATCGTGGTTTCGGCCTTGGACAGCGCCAAGCGCGCGCAAGCGTTGGGCTTGGGGCCCAATATGATCGTGATCAGCGCCAAGGTCAGCGGCGTGCAGGACCTGATCGCCGTGTATCGCAATCTGGCAGCGCGCTGCGCCTACCCCCTGCACCTGGGACTCACCGAAGCCGGAATGGGCAGCAAGGGCATCGTGGCCTCCACTGCCGCAATGGGCGTACTGCTGCAGGAAGGCATCGGCGACACGATTCGAGTGTCCTTGACGCCCGAACCCGGCGGCGACCGAACGCAGGAAGTGATCGTCGCCCAGGAAATACTGCAGACCATGGGTCTGCGCTCCTTTACCCCCATGGTCATTGCCTGCCCCGGGTGCGGCCGCACCACCAGCACCTACTTCCAAGAGCTGGCGCAGAAGATTCAAAGCCACATACGCCATCGCATGCCGGAGTGGCGCAAGCGGCACGTGGGAGTCGAGGACATGTCCGTCGCGGTCATGGGGTGTGTCGTCAACGGCCCGGGTGAGAGCAAGCACGCCAATATCGGCATCAGCTTGCCGGGCACCGGAGAGCATCCGGTCGCCCCGGTGTACGAGGACGGCGCAAAGACCGTAACGCTCAAGGGCGATCGGATCGCCGAGGAATTTCAGGAGCTCGTCGAACGCTACATCGAGCGCACCTACACCAGGAACCTGCCATGAAGGAATTGTCGGCCGAAAAATGCGTGCCCTGCGAAGGCGGCATGCCGCCGTTGACGCCTGCCAAAGCCGGACTCCTGCGCAAGCAGCTGCACCAAGACTGGCAGGTCGCAAAGGACGCCAAGAGTCTGAAGCGCTCGCTCAAGTTCAAGGATTTTTACCGCACCATGAGCTTCGTCAACGCGGTGGCTCACATTGCCAATATCGAAGACCACCATCCCGACATGGAAGTGGGCTATGGGTACTGCCGCATCACCTTCTCGACGCATTCGATCGGTGGATTGTCGCCGAACGATTTCATCTGCGCGGCCAAGGTCGATCGACTTTAGACTCCGCCCGGGCTCAGAAAATCGGCGATCGCCGCGCCAAGCTCGGGCTTGGTGACCGCACTCATATGATTGCCGGGCACCGTGGCGCCTCTGCCGTCCGGCAGCGCGGCCACCAGCGCCGCGGCGGAGCCATTGTCCTCATCCTCGGCACCGACCAGCACCAGTGTCGGCATCCCGATCCCGGCGAGCGCCTCGCGTGGCGTATCCACGAAGGTGTCGAGAACCAGGAGCAGCGCCGCCGGATCGCCGCGCGTGGCCTTCAGGAATGCCTCCGCCATCCATTCCGGCGAGCCGTGTTTGAACGTGCCGAGATGGGTCAGGATGCGGCGGAAATGGGCACTGCGCCCGCCGGCGTGCACGATCCCTTCCAGCCCCATGCCGGCGACGATCGCGCGGCCCGGGGTCGCACCGCGCGCCAGCATTCGCATCGTCGTGCGCCCGCCCAGCGAATAGCCGCCGAGATCATAGTCGGTGAGCCCGAGTTGCTCGATCATCGCAAAGCCATCGTCGGTCAATACATCGGGTGGATAGGCGGCAGCGTCATGCGGCTTGGCGCTGTCGCCGTGGCCCCGCAGATCCGGCATGATGATGCGAATGCCGCGCGCCGCGATCTTCGCGGCATGGCCATAGCGCACCCAGTTGACCATCGCCGTGGAAAAATAGCCGTGGATCAGCACCAACGGGCGGCCCGCCCCCAACTCACGATACGCGAGCTGCGCGCCGTCGCGGCCTTGGAAATAGTGGACGGGAAGATCCATCACGGGCCCTTGAGGAAGTCCGGAATATCGCCCGCGATGCCGAGGGCACGTTGGGCGAAACGGCGCTTGATGAACGGCAGCCTGTCGACGACGCCCAAGGCCGCGCTGCGCACGCGGGTCTTGAGCGGATCCTCATTGGTGAATAATCGATCCAGGCCATCCAGAGCGGCGGCAGCCAACAGATTTTCGCTGCGGCGCCAGCGTTCGTAGCGCCGCAACAGCCTGTGCTCGCCGAGGAAGGCCGCGCCGCCGGCATTGCCGAGAACGTCGGCGAGCGCCGCGCAATCCAACAACCCCAGGTTCAAGCCCTGCCCCGCCAGCGGATGCACCGTATGCGCGGCGTCGCCGAGCAATACCGCGCGCGGCCGCACGTACTCCAAAGCGTACTGCAGCTTGAGCGGAAAACTCGCCACTGCAGTCGTGAGCTCGCATGCTCCCAGCACTTCGCCGCTGGCCGCCGTCAAGGCCGCGCCGAATTCCCGGCCATCGAGCGCAGCCAGCCGTGCCGCCTCGGAGCGCGCGGCGCTCCATACCATGGACGAGCGGCCGTCGGGAAGCGGCAAGAACGCGAGCGGTCCGGTGGCCAGGAAGCGCTGCCACGCGGTGTTGCGGTGGGGTGCGGCGGTGCGCACATGGGCCACGAGCGCGTCTTGATGGTAGGCATGTCCGGCGGTGCCGATGCCGAGAAGTTCCCGAGTTCTCGACTCCGCCCCATCGGCTGCGATCAGCAGCGCGCCGCGGATTTCACGGCCATCGGTCAAGCGCACCGAGATGCCGTCATCGCGGCTCGAGATCGACGCAAGTCCGGCCTCGATCAGGACGGCACTGCTTCGCGCGGATGCCAGGCATTGTATTTGCAGGGCGCGCCCTTCGACTATGTACCCTAGATTAGCCTCCCCGATCTGTGCGCAATCGAACTCGATCGAGCCCGAACCCTGAGGCACGCCGCTTGCATCCCACACGCACATGCGCTCATACGCAAAAACCCGGTTGCGCGGCAGCGAATCCCACACGCCGCAAATACCGAGCAGTCTCTCCGAGGCGCGGCTGAGCGCAAATACCCGCAAACCCCAATCGGCAGCCGTGGGCCCCGCACCCGCAGCGCCGGTCCCGGTGCCGGGTTCCGTTGCGGGAGGGAAACGATCCGCGATGATTGCCACCCGGCCCGGCGCGCATACGCGGCGCGCCACGAGCAAGCCGGCCATGACGCTGCCGATCACGCCGGCGCCGGCGATGACCGCATCGAAGTCGTGGGCGGATGGACCAGAGTTCATGGATTTGGACTCATGGGCACGCTCATTGCAGCGCGACGCCGCGCGCCAATTTTGGCACGCGTGCCTGGCCGCCGGCGCCGGTGCTGAGCCGTGACAACGATGCCTTGGCCGGAGGCAGCAAGTCGAAAACCAAGAGTCCGAGATTGCGCAGACGCTGTACCGCGCCCAATGGATTGGAAAACAAGCGGACGATTCCATCGGTGAATGCAATGACCCCGCCCCGATCCGCCGCGCGCCATGCGTCGTATTCGGCCAGCAGCCCGCAAGCTCCCGCATCGAAGTGCGCCTCACCGCGGCGTTCGGCGACGAGCTCGGCGAGGCAGGCAACGTCGCGCAGCCCCAAATTGAAACCCATGCCGGCGACCGGGTGCAGCCCCTGCGCGGCATTGCCGATGATGGCGCAGCGGCCGGCACTGGTGCGCGTCGCGCGCGACAGCGACAGCGGGTACGGCACGCGGCGGCCGGCCTTGAGGAAACGGCCGAGGCGAAATCCGAACCGGCGCTGCACTTCAGCAAGAAACTCCTGATCCGACCACGCCATGGCCGACTCGGCCGCCTCCCGCTTCAACGTCAACACCAACGTGCAGCGGCCTCCCTCGAGCGGCAGCAGTGCCAGCGGCCCGCTGCGGGTGAAGCGCTCGTAGGCCACGTTGTCGTGGAAGCGCTGCGGCAATACCGTGGTGATGACGGCGGTTTGCTCATAGTCGCGGACCTGCGCATCGACGCCGAAGGCGCCGCGAACGGCCGATTGCACGCCGTCGGCCGCCACCACCAGCCGCGTGTCGATCACCGATAGGGTCCCATCCCTCTCCTCGATCTCCAGTTCGACCGCGTCAGCGCCCGGCGTGACGCGCCGCACCTGCGCCGGGCAGAAGATTTGCATTGCCCCGCCGGACTGCAGCCGTGACCACAGCGCGAATCCCAGCGCGCGATTCGGCACCACGTACCCCATCGCCTCGAGGCCCTGTTCGGCCGCATCGATACGCGCAAAACCGAAGCGTCCCTGGTCCGAAACGTGGATTTTGCGGATCGGCGTCGCCGATGAGCTGACCTGGGGCCACACTGCGAGCGTCTGGAGTATCCGCCGGCTGCCGTTCGACAGGGCCGTGGTGCGCTCGTCGAAGCTGGGTTGGGCGGCGGCATCGTGCGGAACGGCTTCCACGAGCGCGATCTTGAGTCCAAGCGGCTCGAGTGTGACCGCGAGACTCGCGCCCACCATGCCGCCGCCCACGATGGCAATGTCGAAGGACCGCGTCATCATGCCCCCTGCACCAGCGACTCGATTGCTTCCGGAGTTTTCTCGAGCGCGGCCGTCAGCACCTCGGGCGCATCGCGCGTCACCAGCACGTCGTCTTCGATGCGGATGCCGATGTTCCAGAACTCCCTCGGCACCTTCGGTGACGGTCGAATGTATATCCCCGGCTCGACGGTCAACGCCATTCCCGGCTCCAATACACGCCACTCGCCGCCGACCTTGTAGTCGCCCACGTCATGCACGTCCAGACCCAGCCAGTGACCGGTTCGGTGATTGAAAAACGGCAGGTACGCCTGGTCCTTGATGAGTTTGGAGAGGCGCCCCTTGAGCAATCCCAGCCTCACGAGACCCGAAGTCACGGCGCGTACCGCGGCCTCGTGGGGCTGGTTCCAGTGGTTTCCGGGACGGACTCTGTCGATGGC
>Ga0070696_100003169_pt1 | contig 10950 bp, 12 predicted proteins | sample KBSK1253metaG_FD_65474 | JGI IMG/M metagenome (GOLD analysis project Ga0070696, IMG submission 65474) | Corn, switchgrass and miscanthus rhizosphere microbial communities from Kellogg Biological Station, Michigan, USA - KBS K1-25-3 metaG | ecosystem: Host-associated > Plants > Roots >... | reverse complement strand
GTCATCGACCATCAGGATCAAACCGTCCCTTTCGACGGTGGGCCGCTCGGCAGCGAAATAGAGCGGGACGATCTCGATCTTCTCCTTGAGCACATATTGCCAGACGTCGAGCTCGGTCCAGTTGGACAAGGGGAAGACGCGCATGCTCTCGCCCTTGTTCTTGCGGACGTTGTAGAGCGACCACAGCTCGGGCCGCTGGCGCTTGGGGTCCCAGCGGTGGTTGCGGTCGCGGAAGCTGAAGATCCGCTCCTTGGCGCGGCTCTTCTCCTCGTCGCGGCGGGCCCCGCCGAACGCGGCGTCGAACCCGTGCGCGTCGAGCGCTTGCTTGAGGCCCTCGGTCTTCCACACGTCGGTGTGGCGCGGGCCGTGATCGAACGGGTTGATGCCGTCGCGCTCGGCCTCGGGATTCTTGTGCACGATCAGCTCGATCCCCGGCTCGGCCGCGATCTTGTCGCGCAGCGCGTACATGTCCCTGAACTTCCAGGTCGTGTCGACGTGCAGCAGCGGGAAGGGCAGCGGCCCGGGGAAGAAGGCCTTCTTCGCCAGGTGAAGCATCACCGACGAATCCTTGCCGATCGAATAGAGCATCACCGGCCGCGCCGCTTCGGCAACCGTCTCGCGCAGGATATGGATGCTCTCGGCCTCGAGCCGCTCGAGATGGGTCAGCGCGCGCATGCTGCAAACAGCGTTAGGCAATCCGCTGCTTGGGAGTAAAGCACCTCCCGAATTCACCCTGAATTCACGCTGCAGCAATCTGCGCGGTTCAAAGAGCGTCGCGGACTCACTCGAGGAGAGACTAACCCGTGCTTATTCGAATGATTCTAGCCACGACCATGATCGCCATGGCCGCCGGCCTGGTCCCTGCGGCCGCGTCCGCGCAGGCGCCTGCCGCGGCACCGGCGGCTGCCCAGACGCTGACCCGCGCGCAGCTGGCCCAGAAGATCGAGGCCGACTTCAAGGCATCCGACACCAACGGCGACGGCAAGATCAGCAAGGCCGAGATCCAGGCCGCGCTGCAGCGGCGCGCGACGCAGGCGACGACGGCCATCCACCAGCAGCAACAGGCCGAGTTCAACAAGCTCGACACCAACAAGGATGGCAGGCTGAGCCTCGCCGAATATCAGGCCGGCACGGCGATCACTCTCCGTCCCGAGGCCGTCGACCGGCGGATGCAGCAGCTCGATACCAACAAGGACAACGTGGTGACGCCCGCCGAATTCCGCGCCGTGATGCTCGGCGAATTCGACAAGCTCGACACTAACAAGGACGGCGTGCTGTCGGCTCAGGAAGCCGGCGCTCAGCGCTAGCGCAGCCGCGCCCGAGCGCCTAAGGACAATTCTTCCCTGGGGGAGCGCTGACCTGCGCTTGAGAGGCTCGTACGAGCGAGCGACCCATCGAACCTGATCCGGCTGACACCGGCGGAGGAAGAGGAGTCAGACATGGCCGACGCGCCTGCACGCACCGAGCTTCAAGTCACCGCAGGGCCGATCCGCGGCTCGCGCAAGATTTACGTCGAGGGACGCGGCGGGCTGCGCGTCGCGATGCGCGCGGTCGACCTCGAGCCGTCGTCCGGTGAAGCGCCGGTCACGCTCTACGACACCAGCGGTCCCTACACCGACCCGGCGGCCCGGATCGACATCATGGCCGGCCTGCCCGAGCTGCGCCGCGATTGGATCCGCGGTCGCGGCGATGTCGAAGAGGTCGCCCAGCGCGAGGTCCGTCCCGAGGACAATGGCCAGCTCGGCCCCGATCGCTCGGGCGGCGTCCAGTCCTTCCCCAAAGTCCGCAAGCGCGTGCTCCGCGCGAAGCCGGGCGCCAACGTCACCCAAATGCACTACGCGCGGCGCGGCATCGTCACGCCGGAAATGGAATATGTCGCGATCCGCGAGAATCTCGGCCGCGAAGCCGCGCTGGGCGCCGCCCGGGACGGCGAGGATTTCGGGGCGTCGATTCCCGACTTCGTCACCCCCGAGTTCGTCCGCGACGAGGTGGCGCGGGGCCGCGCGATCATCCCCAGCAACATCAACCACCCCGAAAGCGAGCCGATGGCGATCGGCCGCAACTTCCTGGTCAAGATCAACGCCAATATCGGCAACAGCGCGGTCGCGTCCGACGTCGCGGCCGAGGTCGACAAGATGGTGTGGGCGATCCGCTGGGGCGCAGACACGGTCATGGACCTCTCGACCGGCCGCAACATCCACGACACGCGCGAATGGATCGTCCGCAATTCACCGGTGCCGATCGGCACCGTGCCCATTTACCAGGCGCTGGAGAAGGTCGGCGGGGTCGCCGAGGAACTGAGCTGGGAAATCTACCGCGACACTTTGATCGAGCAGGCCGAGCAGGGAGTGGATTATTTCACCATCCACGCCGGCGTGCGCCTACCCTACATCCCGCTGACCGCCGACCGCGTTACCGGGATCGTCAGCCGCGGCGGCTCGATCATGGCCAAATGGTGCCTCGCCCACCATCGCGAGAGCTTCCTCTACGAGCGCTTCGCCGAGATTTGTGAGATCATGAAGGCTTATGACATCGCTTTCAGCCTCGGCGACGGCCTCCGTCCCGGCAGCATCGCCGACGCCAATGACGAAGCCCAGTTCGCCGAGCTCTACACTTTGGGCGAACTGACCAGGATCGCGTGGGCCAACGACGTCCAGGTGATGATCGAGGGCCCCGGTCACGTGCCGATGCACAAGGTCAAGGTGAACGTCGAAAAGCAGATCGAAGCGTGCGGCGAAGCGCCCTTCTACACGCTCGGCCCGCTCGCGACCGACGTCGCGCCCGGCTACGATCACATCACCAGCGCGATCGGCGCGGCGATGATCGGCTGGTTCGGCACCGCGATGCTTTGCTACGTCACGCCCAAGGAGCATCTCGGCCTCCCGGACCGCGACGACGTCAAGGTCGGGGTCGTCACCTACAAGCTCGCCGCCCACGCGGCGGACCTGGCCAAGGGCCATCCGGCGGCCCGCGCGCACGACGACGCGCTGAGCCGCGCCCGCTTCGACTTCCGCTGGCGCGACCAGTTCAACCTCTCGCTCGATCCCGACACGGCCGAGGCGTTCCACGACCAGACGCTGCCGGCCGAAGGCGCCAAGACCGCCCACTTCTGCTCGATGTGCGGGCCGAAGTTCTGCTCGATGAAGATCACGCAGGAAGTGCGCGAATTCGCGAAGGCCAACCCCCGAACCGCTCGCCCTGAGCTTGTCGAAGGGATGCTTTCCCCTTCTGGCGACCGGGACAAGGACAGGGCTTCGACGAGCTCAGCCCAAACGGAATTGGGTGAGGCTGAGGCGGAAGCAGGCATGGCGGAAATGTCCAAGCGCTTCCACGACACAGGCGGCGAGCTTTACGTGCCCGCCGCCGACTGAGCCTCAGCTCGCCTTGCCGTAGGCCGGGCCGGCATCTTCGGCCCGGCCCGGCGGAGCATGAAGTCGCCGCCGGAGACCGTCGGCCGATGCGCGGGTGAAACGACCAACCATCCCTCCGTCGAACGGCCCATCCGTGCGCCGATATTGCTTAGGAGACTCGCCGCGACTGGCGTAAACTGCGCGCGTGTCACTCGAGCGGGGGACTGAAGTGCCCAGGCCGCGCAGCGTTTTGATCCTCGCCTTCGGGCTGATGCTCGCGAGTTTGACTCCCGCACTGTGGGCCGGCGTCGAGCCTCCGCGCCTCGGCAAGCCGCGGCCCGCGCCGCCGACCCCGCCGGACATCCCGCCGCTGCCGCCGGCGATCTACGACCCTAATCTCGCCGTCGGCGGCGACGACGTCCGGGCCCGGAAGATCGAAAGCCGCCTGGCCGTCGATGTGCACGTCAACGGCCAGGGCCCCTTCAAATTCATCGTCGACAGCGGCGCCGATACGTCGGCGGTCGGCCTGCGCATCGCGCGCAGCCTGCAGCTGCCAATGTCCGCGACGCCGGTGATCGTCAACGGCATGACCGCCCGCCACATTGTCGACCGGGTGCGGGTCGACGCCCTCACCGTGGGGCCGAGCACTATCCGCAATCTCGATCTGCCGGCGCTGCGCGAACTCGACCTCGGCGGCGACGGCATGCTCGGCATCGACGCGCTCGTCCAGCAGCGGCTGATGATGGATTTCGAAAAGCGCATCATCAAGGTCGAGGACGCGCGCATCCCGGTGAAGCGCGTTCCGGGGGAGATCGTGATCACCGCGCGGCGCCAGCGAGGCCAGCTGATCCTGACCGCGGTCAAGGCCGCCGGGCTCCCGCTCGACGCCATCATCGACACCGGCAGCGAGATCACCATCGGCAACCTCGCGCTGCGCGACAAGCTGATCCGCGGGAACCGGAACAAGTTCACGACCGTCTCCATCATCGGCGTGACGGGGGTGGCGATGGACGTGCAAATCGCCCGGATCGGTGAGCTTCAATTGGGCCCGGTGACGCTGCGCGATGTGCCGATGGCCTTCGCCGACGTGCCGCCGTTCAGGATGTTCGGCCTGGCCGACGAGCCGGCGCTGATGCTCGGCACCGACATTCTCGAGCAATTCCAGCGCGTGTCGCTCGATTTTCGGGCGCGCAAGGTCCGCTTCACGCTGAGGAAATGCGAGGCGTTCGTGACCATCGCCACCATTCCAGAGAACATCACTCGGATACGGGGCAATCCGGAGACCTGCCGGACTTAGCGGTGCGGGCTAGGTTCTCGTGGCGGGTGCGACGGCTTCGGCCGGGGCGGCTTCACCGCTTTCGGACCGGTTGATGTAATCGAGGATCTGCCGGTTCAAGGCGATGGAATCGGGCAGCTTCGAGCTCTTGCACTGATTGCCGATCGCTGGCGTTCACATAGGTTTGAGCGGACCTGAATAGTGGGTTCAGCCGGACCACACGGAACCGCGCTTACCGTTCATTCGTCCAACGCCAACTTGTTAGGAGAAGACTCATGAAACGCCCGCTCATCCTGGCCGCGGCCGGAGCCGCTGCTACGCTGGTCGCCTTCGCCCCCGCCGAGGCGCAATTCTTCCGCAACTGGCGCACGATCGCCTACACCCAGGTCAACGGCCGCGACACCGACACCATCCGCTTGCCTGGGACCGCCCGCTATCGCCAGCTGCGGCTGTGCGTGTTCAACGGCCCGATCGAGATGCGCGACCTGGACGTCCGCTATCGCAACGGCGGGCACCAGGACGTCAACGTGCGTCAGCTGCTGCGCCCGGGCTCATGCACGCGCAACATCGACTTGTCCGGCCATCGCCGCGACGTAACCGCGATCCGCCTCAAATATTCGCCGCTTGCCCGCCGCATGGCGCGGCCGATCGTCCGCGTCCAGGTCCGCTAAGCATGTTTTCGGGGTGGCGCCGCCGCGGTCACCCCGACTCCCTCTGCCAACCATTTGTTCACTTCTCCGTGGCCTCATGAGGGCGAGAGGTAGGACTCGCATGGGGCAACAGGCGGAAATCCAGCCCGACCGGAGGCGGGTGAGCCGCACGGCGCTCAGCCTGAGCGCAACCGTGCGCGATAGCGCCCAGACCAAGGCCAAGGCCCGCGTGATCGATATGTCGACCCACGGCTGCCGGGTCGAATGCCCAGCCGCGACCGCGGCCGGAAGTTGGGTCTGGCTCAGCATTTCCGGGCTCGAGTCGCAGCATTGCCGGGTCGTCTGGCACTGCCACGAGTTCGCCGGCCTCGAATTCGAGAAGCCGCTGTCCGATGCGGTGTTCGAGCGGCTGCTCCAGGATCAGAAACCGCTGCCCAGGACCGAGATCGACGAATTACGGAATATCGCCGGCCGGGCGCACGGCCTGGCCCGCCAGGCGGGTGACGACGAGATTCACCTGATCGCCGAACTGTCCCGGCAGTGCGCCGTCGACGCGATTGTCGAGGGACTGCGCCTGAGCCAGGACGCGAAGAAGGCCGCACCCAAGGCCTGACTCGGCGCCCGCGGCGTCAGGCGGCCTTGGCGTCCCCGTTCAAAATCCGCGCAATCCCCCCGGCAGTCTCGATCCGCTCGGCCAGCGAGCCGCGCGGCAGTTCGTTGTCCAGCGCCCAGGCGAGCACCGCTTCGAGCTGGCGGATGGTGATGTCGTCGCACAGGCCATCGAACGCCAGCTTGACCACCGGCTTCATCGGCGAGCGGAGCTGGATCTTCAGCCCCTGCGCCTCGACCAGCCGCAGATACTCCTCCGGGGCATCTTCGGCGTCGAGTGCGAAATCATACGCCGCCCCCAGCCCTTCGTAGAGCGCGATGTTGGCGCGCAGCTTCGCCTGGCGGGCCTCGTCGGCCTTGGCCCGGACTTCGGTCAGTTTGCTCTGCAAGGTTCCCTCCATAACGTCGGCGGGTTCGTGTTTGGCCGCCGGCTCTTCCACCGGCGGTTCCTCGATGGTCGGAGCATCGCCTGCCGGTTCGACCGCCCGCTCCTCGATGGGCGGCGCGTCCTCGGCGACGGTTTCGACAGGCCTCTCTTCGACCGGCGGGTCCTCGATGACTGCTTCTGTCGCCGGCTCGTCGGCTGGCGGCGTTTCGTCGGCCGGCGGCTCATCCCCGGCTTCGGCCGGCTCATCCGCCGGTGTCTCGGCCACGGGCTCTTCGATGCCTTCGGGCGGATCTTCGGCCCGTGCAGCCGGAAGCGGCTCGAACTTATAGCCAGAGCCGTAGAATCCGGTCAGCCCGGCGAGATTATCGAGCAGCTTGGAAAAACCTGCCTTCGGCGCGGGTTCGGGCGGCGCTTCCGACACCACATCCGCGGGTTCGGGCTCAACGACCGCCCCAACCGGATCCGGCTCCGGTTCGGGCTCTGGTTCTGCAGCCGCTTCGACCGGTTCAACCGGCTCGGGCTCGGGCTCAGTGGCGGCCTCCGCCTCGACCGGCTCGGGCTCGGCCTTGGGCTCCGCGACCGGCTCGGGGGGCTCCGCCGCTTCCTCAACCGCCGGCTCGGCATCGACGACCGGTTCCGGCTCCGTCGCGGCAACCGGCCCGGCATCGGTCGGCTCGGCCTTTTCCTCGACCTTCGGCTCTTCGGCTCTCGGTTCCTCGGCCTTGGGCTCGGCGGCCTTGGCTTTCTTCGCCGGCGTCTTGACGGCATCGGCGCCCTTCGCCGGCGCCGCGTCGAAGCTGACCAGCGCGTAGACATAATCCACCCATGCGCCGCCGGCGCTCAAGGGCAGCAGCGTCACCCAGCAGCGAGTCGTGCCCTCCGCGGTTGGGAAATCGTCCTCGAACGCGAGGAAATCGCGCGAGATGGCCACGATCGGCAACTTGTTGGCGATACAGGCGAGGATCGAGGGCCGCGGCGCGTCGATCAGCCGCTCGGCCTCGCCGTGCGCCTTCAGCATTTGGCCGATATGCCGGATTTCGGCGTCGTGACCGCCGCTGATCAACTCCAGCAATACGGAGTTCGGCGCGGCATCCGACAGCTTGAGCGGGTCGAGGTCGTGGAGCGACGGGAATTCCTTGTCGCCGCGAATCGAAAGCCAGTAGTTCAATACGCGAACATGCTTGCCGCGGTCGGACGCGCTGATTCTCTTGAACGCGCCCAGCAGATTTTCTGCCGCAGGCTGTTCGGCCGCCTCCATATCCGAGCTGGGCGCCCCCATGTAGATCCCTCCGGGCAATGCGTCGTTGGTTCTGTCTGCGCCCCTGAATCTTAGAAAAGGTTAAATCCGCGGCGACGAATCGATCGCCACCGATTCAGCTGTGCTATTGCGGGACGGAAGAGGTGACTTCCATGACCGGCAGAAGCCCGGACAAGCTGTGAACGCGGGAGGCGAAGGCGGTTGCCTGTGCGGGGCGGTCCGCTACCGCGTCACCGGCGAGCCCGTCGCGGCGACCTTGTGCCACTGCCGGTCGTGCCGACGGGCGAGCGGCGGCACCAATGTCGCCTGGGCGGTATTCGCGCTGACCGACTTCGAGTGGCTGTGGGGCTTTCCGGCGGCTTACTCCTCCTCGCCGGGGCTCGAATGGCTGTTCTGCCGCAATTGCGGCAGCCTGGTCGGTTATCGCCGCGCGTCGCGGCCGGACCATATGGACGTGACCATCGGCACGCTCGACCATCCGGAGCATTATCCCCCGACGGTTGAAATCTGGCTGGAACACCGCATCCATTGGGAGCCGCTCGACCCGGATCTCCCCAAGCGCGAACGCAGCAGCCTCAACGAGAACGACGCCGCCTGAGTTCGACGATTTGGCCGCGCCGGCCGCGATCGAAGAGTGATGAGCCTAGCGCGAGTTGCTTCCGCCAGTCGTCGCCGTTGCCGCCGCCGCGATCCGGGGAGTCGCAGACGGGACGCGGCGGCCGTGGATCCAGAATCCGCCATAGCCGAAGGTCATAATCGGCCGGAACTCGGGACGCCGATCGGTGGTGAAAGGAGCGCCGCCGGTGTCGTCGAGCACATAATAGCGGCTCTTGTACCGCACGATCAGCACGACGACCTTACCGCCGACCTTGTCGTGACCCATGGTCAGGTAAAGATTGCGGGCCGAAAAACCCAGCGCGAGCAGCGCCTGCATCTTGACGATCGCGCGGTCTTCGTCATCGCCATAGCCGTGGCGCAGCGTCTCATCAGCGCTCGCCCAATAATCGTGAGCACCCCATTCGGTCGCATCGGATCGCCAGTGGATCAGCCGCGGGACCGCCGCCTGGACATAGAAGATCTGCTGGTCGGGCAGCAGGTCGCGAGCCGGGGCGATCAGCTGCCGCAGCTGCGGATTTCTCGACGCGTCGCGCCGGGCGCGCTCCCAATCGTCGTAATATTGGGCAGGTCTGATCGGCACGGTATCCATGCCGAACAGCCGGGGGCCGGGGGCATTGACGATGATCGGCGACGCAACGCCCGCACTATCGGCGGCGCGCGCCACATTCGACAACAGAACCACGCAGCTGGCCAGCCCAAGGCCGCCAAGCACCGCGCGCACGATTAGCGGGTGTCCCAAAATCCCTCCTTCCGGCACAGAGCCGGAGCCCCACGCGCGATGGGAACACGCAGCGGGGGCAAGCGGAAGCGGGCCGTTAACGGCAATTCTACCGTCAACGGCGAACCGTTACGGTTCCGGGACGAAGTGAGTACGGACCTTAACTTTCGATGGGGGAAGAGGGCGCCTGGGCGGCCAGGCGCCCTTCCGTCAACGCGTGCTCTCGCGCTGAAATCGGCCGATCAGTAGCTGTTGGCGGCGCTGTTGCGAACCGCGTCGGCCTTGTTCTCTCCGGCGTTGCGGACGGCGTCGGCCGTATTTTCGGCATTGGCCTGGATATTCGCTGACATGTTGTCGGCATTCGCCTCGATGGTATCGGCGGTGTTCTCGGCGTTCGCCTCGATATTGTCTGCAGTATTTTCTTGCGGACTTTGCTTGCAGGCGGTGAGGGCCGCGAGGCCCACGGCGATGGCGATGGTGGTGGTGATTTTCATGGCAATTCCCTGATTGATTCGAACGGCTGGCAAAGCGCCCGAAGGCGGCAACGGTTCCCTGTCCAGCAGAAAGAGGCGCAGTTTCAGCGGCGCTTTGCCCGGAGCGCCCGCACAGCGGCCAGCGTCAGGGCCACGTGCTGGCTGTAATCGAGGTCGTCATGGACCATCACGATCCGCCCGTGGCGGTCGATCACATAGGACGTCCGCGTGGTCAGTTCGGGATGTTCGGCCCAGGCGACGCCATACGCCTTGGCGGTGGTGGCGGTGGCGGTCGCGACGGGAAAGGCATTGCGGCATTCCTCGACCGAGAAGCGCTTGAGCGTGGGCAAGTCGTCGCGCGACATGCCGATCACCCGCGCGCCCAGCTTCTTGAAGTCGGCAGCTGCGTCGCTGAATGCATGCGCTTCGAGCGTGCAGCCCTTGGTAAATGCCTTGGGGAAGAAATAGAGCACGACTGGTCCGTGCCGCAGCTGTTCCCTGAGGTGCAGCCGGAAGGGCTTGCCGGCGAGCGCGCCTTGAGTGACGAAGTCGGGCGCCCGAGCCCCGACTGGGAGCGCCGCCCAGGCAGACGTCGCGACGAGGATGGCGGCGGACAGACCGAGCAGCAGCTTGCGCATTACGAGTCTCCTCTTGGGCGAGGAGCCGCTTACCGCAACCGCCGCTCCGGCGCCACGCTCAGCGTTGCGGGGCGAGCCAACCGGTCAACAGGTAGAAGAAGATCATCACCGGGCCCGTGATCAGCGTCGCGGCGACGAACGCCAGGCGGATAAGCAGCGGGTCGACTCCGGTGTAATCGGCGAGGCCGGCGGCGACGCCCATGACCTTGGCGTCGCGCCGGTTGATGAGAAAACGTCCGTTCACGGTGCTGTCCTTGGGCTTGAGTCGTTACGCGATCGGCAGCGAGGTGGCGGCCGAAACGAACAGCAACGCGGTAATGAAGGCGCCGGCGATCGCAGTGACAGTCTGGCTGGCATGGTTGGCATAAGTGAACATGGCTTGATCCCTCTTTTTGTATCGTTGGACCCGACCATCGGGCCCGTGCCATATTCAATGCAGGGACCGTGCCAATCAGTAAATTACCTTATTTTTCAGTGCTGCAGATTGGTATAAGGGATAGATTCCCAGCCATTGACGCCACTATTTGGGAATTTGTGCCGGCTCAGTTGGAGGAATAGCCGAGCCGTTCTGCCCACGGCATCAGCACCGGCAGCACCGGCTCGAGCTGTGCCTCGTAGCGGCGCCAGCGGCCGCTCGGCGCCTTGCTGAGCGGTTGGACCACCTGATCGTAGCTCGGCGTGATGATCGCACCGCGCGCTTGGGCCGTCGCCCGATGGTCGAGCAACTCAGGCCGCCAGTCGAGGCCGAGGAATGCAATCAGCGGCTGGAGCGCGGCGGCCGGATCGGCGACCAGCTCCTCATACACCAGGGTGTGGACGCCAAGTTGAAGGGCGTCGCGGCTGCGCGTGAATAGCGACATCGCCGAATCGTACAGGTCGGCCGCGTCGACGATGGTCAGGAAGCAGGCCATGGCGTCGTTGAGTGTGAAGCTCTGCATGAAGCCGCTCAGGACGACGTCGCACGGATGGCGC
>Ga0070696_100003168_pt1 | contig 10951 bp, 9 predicted proteins | sample KBSK1253metaG_FD_65474 | JGI IMG/M metagenome (GOLD analysis project Ga0070696, IMG submission 65474) | Corn, switchgrass and miscanthus rhizosphere microbial communities from Kellogg Biological Station, Michigan, USA - KBS K1-25-3 metaG | ecosystem: Host-associated > Plants > Roots >... | reverse complement strand
TCCGGCGGGACGACGGTGAGCACGACGCTATTCCTTGTCGTCTCGACCGCGGTCTCTTCGGTGACGCTGACCCCGAGCACCGTGACCGGCGGTGTCTCCTCGACGGGAAGGGTGACGTTGCAATCGGCCGCTCCAACGGGGAATGCGGTCGTGTCGCTCGCGAGCGGCAACACCGTTCTGGCGACCGTGCCGTTCAGCGTCACCGTCCCCGCGGGCCAGACGAGCACGACCTTCACGGTCAACACGGCGCAGGTGACGGCGGTGTCAACGGTCGTCATCTCGGCGACCTATCAGAACGTCACGAAGAGCGCGACGCTGACGCTCAACCCATCGGGACCGACCGGACCAACGCTCTCCGCGGTGTCGGTCAATCCCACCAGCGTCGTCGGCGGCAACTCGTCGACGGGAACCGTGACGTTGACCGCCGCCGCGCCGGCGGGCGGAGCGGCGGTGTCGCTCTCCGATAATTCGACCGCGGCAACGGTGCCGGCCAGCGTGACAGTGCCGGCCGGCGCGACGAGCGCGACCTTCACGGTGACGACGACGTCGGTCACCGCCGCGACGACAGCGACGATCTCGGCGGTGTGGGGCGGGGTGACGCGGACGTCCACGCTGACCGTGAATCCATCGGCGCCGCCGCCGCCACCTCCGGGTCAGCCGGCTACGCTGACGGTCACCGCAACCGGCAGGTCTGGCGAGCGCGTGACCTCGAGCCCTGCCGGCATCAACGTCGCCGTCGGGACCTCGGGTTCGGGATCCTTCACCACGGGTACGTCGATCACCTTGAGCGCCACGAACGGCCGGGACACGGTCTGGTCGGGCGCGTGCTCGAGCGGCGGGAACAAGACGAAGACGTGCACGTTCACGATCACGGGCACGGCATCGGTGACCGCGAACGTGCAATAACGCGCGACCGCATATCGGTCGCGAGCGGACTACATTCGCATCTGGCGCGCGGGGAGGAGGTCCCACGCGCGCCAGAACGCGGCCATCTCGGGCGGCGTTCCGAGCGACACGCGGATGGAGGTGTCGAACCCGGGAATCGGCGCGATCAACACGTCGTTCTTCCTGAAGTGCTCGATGACCCGAACCGCCGGCGCTCCCGCGTCCATCATCAGAAAATTCGCGGCGGAGTCGACCGGTTTCAACATCCGCGCGTGACACTGATTGATGAATTCCTGGCGGTCGTCGCCGTTCCGGACGACGCTCAGGCGCAGGTGCTCGGCGTCACCGAGGGCGGCGGCGGCGGCGTTGGCCGCGACGACGTTGACGTTCTCCACGAGCCTGCGCGCCGCCAGCAGGGGGGCCGTCTCCGGCGAAGCGACGGCATAGCCGACACGCAGTCCGGCCATGCCGAAGATCGTGGAGAAGCTGCGCGCGACGACGACGCGGCCGTCCTTCAGCGGCCGATCGACGAACGAGGCGTAGTCCGCTGATTCACCGACGTAGTGATGGTAGGCCTCGTCTACCAGGACGAACGTGCTCGCCGGCAGGTCTCGAATGAACCGCTCGAGGTCCTGCCGGTTCGTCAGGGTGCCGGTCGGATTGTTCGGGTTGCAGATGTAGACCAGGCCCGTTGACGCATCGCACCGCGCGAGCATCGCAGCGAGGTCGTGCGCGTAGGCGCGCGTCAGCGCGACGCTGACGGCTTCGCCGCCAGCGCGGCGCGCACATTCGCTCATCAGCTCGAACGATGGCCGCGCCGCGACGAGGGTCCTGCCGGTCCCGAGGAACGCCTCGGCCGCCATCCGCAGAATCTCACTCGACCCGCAGCCGAGGACGATCTGGTCCGGTGAGACACGATGAGCACGGGCGATCGCCTCCCGCAGCGCGTCCGCCGCCGCCTCGGGATGCCGATTGGCCATGTCTCGCGCGGCCTCCTGCATCGCGGCGACCGCCTTGGGCGACGGGCCGTACGCGTTCTCGTTCCGGTCCAGGCGAATCGGACCGTCCCGGGCGACGCTCGGCGACGCGCCGGCCAGCGACGGGAGCGCCGCGGCGCCCGCGGCCGCCGCGCCGATCCGTCGAAGGAGCACCCTGCGCGAAATCCCCATGTCGCGCTACTGGACGACCATGGTGACGCTCGTCGAGTGGACACGATTGCCGCTGGTGCCCGTGACGATCAGGAGATACGTGCCTGCCGCCACGTTCCTGTTGGTGTTCACGGTCAACACCGACGTCCCCGAATTCACCACGGAAATCGGGGTGAACTTGGCGTTGGCGAACTTCGGCAACCCGCTCGCCGACAGCGTGACGGTGCCCGTGAATCCCGCGCCGGCCGCGATCGTCACCGTGTAGTTGCCGCTGCCACCGCGTGGCAGCGTCAGGCTTGTGGGCGTCGCGGAGATCGAGAAGTCGCCGTTGACCACGAGCGTCACGGTGACCGTGTGGGACAGCGATCCGCTCGTGCCGCTGATCGTCAGCGGGTAGCTGCCGGGAGCCGTCGTTCCACTCGTCGTCACGCTGAGCGTCGTCGAGCCGGACGCCGTCACCGACGCAGGATTGAACGACGCCGTGGCACCTGCCGGGAGACCGCTGACGCCGAAGGTGACCGTTCCGCCGAATCCCGCAGTCGGGGTGACCGTTGCCGTGTAACTCGTGCTGCCGCCGGGCGAGACCGACTGCGATGACGGGGTCGCGGAAAGCGAGAAATCCTGGACCGTGACCGTTCGCGTCGCGGCGGCACTCGTCAGCCCGCCGTCATCGGTGACCGTGAACGACGCCGTGTACGTGCCCGCGGTCGAGTACGTCACGTTGCCCGGGGTCGCAACCGAGCTCGAGGCGGGCGCGCCGCCGGGGAAGCTCCACGAATACGCCGCAATTGTTCCGTCCGGGTCGCTGCCGCTTCCCGCGAACGAAACGGACTGGCCCGCGTTGATGGTGACGTTGGAGGCCGGACTGGTGATCGTCGCGGTCGGCGCCTGGTTGGGCCCGCCGGCCGACAGGTGCACGAACGTCGCAACCGACGGGACGCCGGCGGAGGTGAGCGCGAACAGCATGTAGTAGCCCGGCGGCGCGATGTTGCCGTTTGGCGGCGGCGTCACGTTCAGGACGCCGGCGCCCGCGGTGAACGACAGGCCGACCAGGCGCTGCTCCATGTCGAAGGCGTGCGTCTGCGCGCCCGGCCGCACCAGCACGACCGACCCGATGCTCGCCGCCGCGGGCGTGAACACCTGGAACGTGCCGCCGTAGTTGAACGCTCCCGGGCTCACGCCGGTAATCACGGGCCTCGCGGCGGGCGTGCCGTCGCCGTTGAACAGGTAGGGCGGCGAGTAGATCTCCGTCCGCTGCTCGTACGACCCGCGCGCCGGGTTGCCGCCCGTCAGCATGACGGTCGCGTCTGGCAGCAGCAGCGAGCCGGAGTGATAGAGACGCGGAAACAGGTTGCTGCCGGCCGGCGAGAACGTGTTCGTGGCGGGGTCGTAGAGATCCGCCCTGAGACTTGCGGTGGCGGCGTCTTCGTCATTGACCGATCCGCCCATCGCGAGCACTTTTCCGTCGGGCAGGATCGTCGCGTTCATCTCGATGCGCGCCAGCGACATCGAGGGGCCGAACTGCCACTGCGGGGTCGGCGCCGACAGGTCGATGATCTCGGTGGTGGCGGTGGCGGGGCTCCCGCCTCCCATGATCATCACGCGCGGCGTGTAGCCGTTGCCCGGCGTGAGCGGCAGCAGGACAGAGGTCCCGTACGTCCGGGTGCCCGTGTATTTCGTCGTCGCGACGACGCCGGTCCATGCGTGCGTCGCCGGATTGAAAAACCTCGAACCGGTCCCCGATCCCGAGTAGAAGACGCGTCCGTCCGGCAGCAGGTGCATGCGCGGATAGAGCGGCGGCGTCCAGCCAGCCGGGAATTCGGCGCTCCACCCCGCGCCTGGCGTGTAGAACTCGACCGCCGTGTTCGTCCCGCCCGTCTCGTTGAGGCCCGAGAACGTCATGATGCGTCCGTCGCCGAGCGCGGTCACGGTCGGATACCAGCGCCCGTGCGCCATGTTCTCGAGGTCGCTGAAGACGCCGAGGTCGGGATCGAACGCCGAGTTGCGCGGCTGCCCGTGAAACGGGTCGTACTGCAGGGTGCCGCCGTTGACGAGCAGACGGCCATCCGGCAGCGCGATCATCGCGTTGCAGAACATGTCCCACGCCACCGGTTGCGCGTCGATGGTGCCCGCCGCGAGATCCCAGACGGCGGCGCGGAAGTTCGTCTCGGTCGCGACGTTGCCCGACCCGGCGACGACGAGCACCTTGCCGGTGTGGGTCACCGCGATGTGAACGGGATTGATCGGCATCAGCACGGGATGCGTCTGCCACCGTCCCTGCACGCTCGCCTGCGCGGCGACGTTCTGACCGCCGGACACAGCGAGGATGGCAGCGGCGAGCGCCGCGCCCGCGATGCGCCACGGTGTTCGGATTGTTCGCTCGGTACGGACCTCGCGCATATCTCCTCCAGGCTGGCGCGCCTCGACGTCGCCGCTCGCGCTGATGTGTGCTCGATGAACCGGGCGGATGGTGCAAGCCGTGAACCACTCGAATTGCGGCCGGAATCCACGAATGGCGTGGGAATATTTCCCGCGGGCGCAGACTGAAGTCGCGCGCGGCGAGGCGACCGCCACGCTTGGCGGGCCCCGCAGAAACGGTCTACTATCTGCCAACCTTCCGGGACCCCCACGGCAATCAGACTGGAGAGTGAGACAGATGCGAGCAACGCGCATCGCGCAGGTCGTGTCCGCTTTTATCGGTGTCGTGCTGATGTCGGCGCCGCTCGCCGCTCATCACTCGTTCGCAGCGGAGTTCGACGAGAGCAAGCCCGTGACCGTCAAGGGCACCATCACCAGGATGGACTGGGTCAACCCGCATTCCTGGCTGTACATCGACGTGAAGGCGCCCGATGGGACCGTCCAGAGCTGGGCGCTGGAATTCGGCTCGCCGAACCAGCTCTATCGTCGCGGGTGGAAGAAGGAGTCGCTACCCGTTGGCGCGGAAGTGACCGTGACCGGCTGGCTGTCGCGGACCGAGGCGTCCAAGGCGAATGCGAAGGATGTGATTCTCCAGGATGGCAAGAAGCTGTTCGCAGGCTCGGCAGGCACCGGCGCTCCGGGCGAAAAGTAAAAGGAGCGCCTCCAATGACGATGAAGCCGCGGCTGGCGACAGTACTGCTCATCACGGGCCTCATCCTCGCGCTGCCGCTCGCCGCGCGCGCGCAAGAGGCCACGCTCACCGGAACCGTGACCGACGCCACAGGCGGCGTGCTGCCGGGCGTGGCGGTCGTCGCGACGCATCTCGCATCGGGCAATACGTTCGAGGCCGTGACCGACGATCGCGGGACCTTCCGGATCCCGTTGCGGGTCGGCGGCTACCGGGTGACGGCGCAGCTCCAGGGATTTGGCAACGTGACGCGCGGCATCGAGCTGCTGGTGGGACAGCAGGCCGCAATGAACATCCAGCTCTCTCCCGCGACCGTGCAGGAATCGGTGCTTGTCACCGGCGAGGCGCCGCTCATCGACACGTCGTCATCGACGCTGCCGGGCAACATCGACCCGCGCCAGGTCTCGGAGCTGCCGGTCAACGGCCGCAACTGGCTGGACCTATCAATGCTGGCGCCGGGCAACCGATCGAACGCCGTCACCGACGCTCCGACCGACACGACGACAACCGGCACGTTCCAGCTCAACGTGGACGGCCAGCAGGTCACGCAGACGCTGCGGGTCGGCAACGGTGAGCCGCGCTTCAGCCGCGACGCCATCGCCGAGTTCGAGTTCATCGCGAACCGGTTCGACGCGACGCAGGGCCGATCGGCCGGCGTGCAGGTCAACGCGGTGACCAAGTCCGGGACCAACACGTTTGCGGGCACGACATCCGCCTACTTCCGATCCGACCGCTTCAATGCGCCAGACCTGGTCGCCAAACGCGTGCTGCCGTACCAGGACCAGCAGTTCAGCGTCACCTTCGGCGGCCCAATCCGCAGGGACCGGATGCACTTCTTCGGCAACTACGAGTACGAGCGCGAGCCGCGCACGATCGTCTTCAGCACGCCGTATCCCGCGTTCAACCTCGACATGCAGACCGTCAGGGCTGAGCAGAAGGGCGGCGGCCGCTTCGACCTGCAGATGTCGACCAAGACGCACCTGACGGTGCGCGGCGCCGGATGGCGCGAGATTCTGCCGGTCACGTCCGCCGGCGGCGCGACGGTGACGCCGATGACGGCGGCCGGCTCCAACCACTACAGCGCCGAGCTGTCGGCGTCGATGGTCAAGGCCGTCAGCAACCGCACGTTGAACGAGCTGAAGGGGGGCTATTTCAATTTCTGGTGGTCCGAGTATTCGGATATTCGCAACGCCAACGCGACAGCCGGCGGCTATCGAGGGGCGGGCTGGGGCGCGCCGAGCATCGTGCTGCGCGGCCTGACGATCGGCGGCGCGCAGACGAGCCCGCAGGACTTCAACATCAAGATCTACTCGCTCCGCGACGACGTCACGCGCAGCTTCGACAGGTTCGGTCGCCACGACCTGAGGCTGGGGGGCGAGGTGCTGCACCAGAACATCGACAACTACGTCTGCCGTTCGTGCTTCGGCGTGCTCACCGCGAACACCGCGGCGGTTCCGGCCAGCATCGAGTCGCTCTTCCCGAATCTGTTCGACGCGGCCACGTGGAACCTGCGGCCGCTCTCGCCGATTACGACCACCTACAGCATCGGCGTCGGCACGTTCAACTTCCCGCTGCCGCGCAATACCTTCAGCGGCTGGGTGCAGGACGACGTGCAGGCCACCTCGCGGCTGACGATCAATCTCGGCGCGCGGTACGACTTCATGATCGGCGCGTACCTGACCGACGTGACGCTTGGGCCGTTCTTCACCTCCGGGCGGAAGGACGACACGAACAACCTGGCGCCAAGGCTTGGCGCCGTCTACAAGCTCGACGATCGCACTGTCGTCCGCGGCGGGTGGGGGCTGTTCTTCGGCGAGCCGCAGGGCAACCAGGCGGCGAAGGGTCAGTCGCTCGGCGGCGCCATCCAGTTCAACAACGACGGCCGCGCCGACTTCGCGGTCAATCCGAACAACGGCCGGCCGCTGCCGACCTTCGCGCAGGTGATCGCGCCCGGGTCCGGATACCGCCGCGCGATTACGACGCAGATTCCCGACCCGCGCGACCAGGTCATTTACAGTCACCAGGCGTCGGTGGGGTTCCAGCGGCAAATCGGCGGCGCCGCGGCGGTCAGCGCCGACTATATCTACACCGGCATGCGGAACATCGACAGCCGGGCGCAGAACATCAACCTCGGGTACGACCCCGCCACGGGCGCGAACTATCCCAACACCGACACCGCGCACCTCCCGTACCCGGACTGGGGGCAGGTGAGCATGGCCGTCTCGGACGGCGCGCGCTCGAACAACCATGGGCTGCAGACGGTGTTCACCAAGCGTCTCAGTCACCGCTGGCAGGCCTCGGCGAACTACACGCTCTCGACGCTGAGGGACGCGGATGCGTATCCGCACAGCGGCCTCGTGCGGGTGCCGTTCCGGACCGCGCCCGATCTCGGCGGCGAGTACACGCTCGCGGCGACGGACCAGCGTCACCGCGCGGTCTTCAACGGCATCTTCGACGCCACCCACGGCCTGCAGGTGAGCGGACTGTACTTCTACGGATCGGGCCAGCGGTTGTCGACCAACTACGGCGGCGATCAGCGGCGGGCGCTCGTCGGCTCGGGGCGTCTCCGGCCCGACGCGACGATCGCGCCGCGCAACAACCTCGCCGGCTCGCCCATCCATCGCGTCGACATGCGCCTGCTGCAGCGGATTCGGCTCGGCCGGCGATCGATGGACGGCATCGTCGAGGTGTTCAACGTGTTCAACCACGCGAACTACGGCGCCTACACGACGGCGGAGAGCAACGCGGCGTACGGGAGACCGGCGCAGAGCAGCAATGTCGCCTACGCGCCCCGCGAAGTGCAGCTGGGATTCCGCGTCGCGTTCTGATGGACACGTCGATGAAACCGTTGTCGTCGCTCGCGCTGGCTGTGGCGTCGATGCTGATGCTGGTCGCCGCCGCCACGGACGTCGCCGCGCAGGGGACGAACTACCGGGCCCCGCGTACGGCTGACGGCAAGCCCGATCTGCAAGGCGTCTGGCAGGTGCTGAATACCGCCGCGTGGGACATCCAGGATCACGCCGCCCGGCTCGGGGTGCCCGCCGGGCGGGGAGTGGTCGAGGGCAACGAGCTGCCGTATCAGCCGGCCGCGCTCGCGAAGAAGAATGCGAACTTCGCGAAGCGCGACGCGCTCGATCCGGAGACGAAGTGCCTGCTCGCCGGCGTGCCTCGCAGCACGTACATGCCGTTTCCGTTTCAGATTATCCAGTACCCGGACTACGTCGTCATCGCGTACGAGTACGTGCACTCGACGCGCGTGATCAGGACGGACGGGAGCCCGCATTCGGATACCCCCGACTTCTGGAACGGCGACTCGCGAGGCCGCTGGGAAGGGGAGACGCTCGTCGTCGACGTCACGCACTTCAACGACGAGACGTGGTTCGACCGCGCCGGCAATTTCCACAGCGACGCGCTGCACGTCGTCGAGCGGTATACACGCACCGGCCCCGATCACCTGCTGTACGAGGCGACGATCGAGGATCCGAAGGTGTTCACCCGGCCGTGGAAGATGAGCATGCCCATTTACCGGCGCCAGGAGAAGGACATCTCGCTCCTCGAGTACGAGTGCTACTCCTATGCCTACGATGAAGACGTGCAGTACTTCATCAAGCGTGAGGGCCAATGAGCACGCGCATCGTGATTGCGGCGGTGGCGGTGGCCGCCGGTCTCGCGCTGACGGCCGGCACGCTCCGGGTGTCGGCACAGGAAGGCGGGCGCCGGCCGGCCGCCGTGGCGGGATGCTCGGCAACCGACTTCGCGCGGTTCTACCCGTGCGCGCTGGAAAAGGCGAAGACGTTCAACCCGCCGCGTACGAAGGACGGGTTGCCGGATATCACCGGCTTCTGGAGCCGCCTGGTCAGCACCGAAGACATCCAGGATCGCCCGGAGGTCGTCGGCCAGAGCGCGCAAAAGAGCCTGATCGTCGAGCCCGCGGACGGCAAGATCCCGTACCTGCCGTGGGCGGCCTTGCAGAAGAAGACGAACCTCGAGAAGTACATCTCGCCGACCGCCTTCTGCGACGTCCCCGGCGTCCCGCGCATGACGTACAACTTCGGCAAGTGGCAGGTGCTCGAGGGCCCGACGCAAATCGTCTTCATGCCCGAGGCGGCGGGTGCGGTCACTCGCCGAGTGATCCCGACCGACGGCCGCGCGCACGTCCCCTCGTCCATCAAGCTCTGGATGGGAGATCCTGTCGGCCGCTGGGAGGGCAACACGCTCGTCGTCGACGTCACGAACCTCAACGGCAAGACATGGTTCGACGCGGCGGGCGACTTCCAGACCGAGAACGTCCACGTCGTCGAGCACTTCACGCTGATCGACAAGGACACGATGCTGTACGTCGCCGACGTCGAGGATGCGTCGATGTATTCGCGCCCGTGGAAGATCGCGTTTCCGATTCCGCGCTACCAGGGCGACGACCTCGAGATCTGGGAAATCGGCTGTCACGAGGGCAACAGGGCGGTGCCTCCCCTGTTGAAGGGAGGCTACGCACGGTTCCCCGGCGTCAAGCCGCCGGCATCGGCTCGTTGAAAAAGTGTAGGGGCCGACCTTCAGGTCGGCCCAAGCCACGGAGATACGAATGAAGACTCGAATGCGTGTGCTCGGAACGGTACTTGCCGTGGCGACGCTGATTCCAGCCATCGCACACGCCCAGGGCCGGCTGCCGCTTGAAGGCGCGTGGGAAGAGATCTCGTCGGTCAACCCGAACCGCGCCGGAGGAGCCGGGAACGCGGGGCGTGAGGGACGGGCTGGCGCGCCGGCCACGCCGTCGACGACCACGCCGAACGCGATGCGGAGGACGTTCGTGGACGGGTACTATTCGCTCTCGAACGCGGCCGATGGCAGGAAGGTGCTGACCACGCCGGTGCCCGAGATGACGAAGGAACAATTGCTCGATCGGTTCCAGAGCCTGCAGGTGCAGGATGGCACGTATGAAGTGATCGCACCGAACCGGATCCTGCTCCGCCGCCGCGTCTCGCAGTTCCCGCAGAACCACAAGACCGAGCAGGTGATGGAGTGGAAGGTGACCGGCGAACAGCTGTCGCTGACGATCATTTCCGACACCGGCTCGGCGCCGGTCGGACAGATCAGCACCTACAAACGCCTGAAGAAGTAGGGGAGCGCACATGAAGAAGTGGATGTGGTCGGCGTCGGCGCTCGCATGCGCCTCGGTGTTGATGACGGGCGCGAGCACGTGGCGATTCGCGGACACGGCGTTTGCGCAGGAACCCGCCCGGCAGGGACGCGGCGGCGGCGCCGGACGCGGCGGCGCGCCGCAGGGCGTGCCGCTGCTGCCGAACGAACGCGAGCTGGCGATGAAGATCAAAGGATCGTTCACGCTGGCCGGCGCGGGCGACCTGATCATCCGCACGCCCATCACGCAGCTCGCGGAGCCGGGCCTCCAGGGCCTGATGAAGCCGATGCGCGACGCCGACGTGACGTTCGCCAACATGGAAGGGGCGCTGCTCGATCTCGACACCTTCCCGTACGGCGTCTTCGACGCCGCGCCAAAGGGCGCGCTGACCGACCTCAAGAACCTCGGGGTCGACATGATGAGCACGGCGAACAACCACTCGCTCGACGCCGACGTGCCCGGCCTGCTCGAAACCATCCGCCTGCTGAACGAGGCCGGCATCGTGTACGCGGGGACCGGCCGGAACCTGCAGGAAGCGCGCGCCGCGCACTATCTCAACTCGCCGAAGGGCGTCATCGGCCTGGTCTCGACGTTTTCGGTGGACCCGACGAGCGGTCCGTCACCGGCTTCGACGAGCGGCGCGACGTATCGCAACGGCAACGTCGGAGGACGGGCGGG
>Ga0070696_100003167_pt1 | contig 10952 bp, 7 predicted proteins | sample KBSK1253metaG_FD_65474 | JGI IMG/M metagenome (GOLD analysis project Ga0070696, IMG submission 65474) | Corn, switchgrass and miscanthus rhizosphere microbial communities from Kellogg Biological Station, Michigan, USA - KBS K1-25-3 metaG | ecosystem: Host-associated > Plants > Roots >... | reverse complement strand
CACCAGGTCGTCCGGCCCGCCGACGCGGTGCTGTACGACGTCACCGCACGCGACGGAACTCGCCTGCTCTACGCGACCGACACCGGGCCGCTGCCGGCCGCCACCCGCCGGGCCGCGGCGGACGCGGCCTACGAGCTGCTGCTCGTCGACGGGACCTTCGGCGACCGGGCCGGACCAGGCCACCCCGACCGCGACGGCCACCGCGACCACCTCGATCTCGCCGATCTGCGCGACGAGCTGGCGGCGCTGCGCGCCGTCGGGGCCGTGACCGAGCGCACCGACGTCGTGGCCGTGCACCTGTCCCACCACAGCCCGCCCGACCTGGCGGAGCGGCTTGCCGCGTTGGGGGCCAGGGTCGTCGACGACGGCACCCTGCTCACCTCCCCGGGGCCGGACGTCGGCGAGCCGGCGACGCCCGGACCTCACCGAACGCTCGTGCTGGGCGGCGTCCGGTCGGGCAAGTCGCACGTCGCAGAACGCCTGCTTGCCGGCGTCGCGTCCGTGACCTACGTGGCGACGGGCCCGCTGCCGTCACCGGACGACCCCGAGTGGGCGGAGCGGGTGCGCCAACACCGGGAGCGTCGGCCCACTGGCTGGACGACCGTCGAGTCGACCGACCTGGCCGGCGAGCTGCGGCGCGCGACCACTCCGGTGATCGTGGACTGCCTGGGCACCTGGCTGACCTCGGTGCTGGACGACGTCGGCGCCTGGGACGCTCCAGGTGACGCGGAAGCGTTGTGGCGCAAGCGGTTCGACCAGGTTATCGACGAGCTCGTCGAGGCCTGGCACGCCGTGCGCGTGCCGGTGGTCGCGGTGACCAACGAGGTCGGGTCCGGTGTGGTGCCGGCGACGGCGTCCGGGCGGCTGTTCCGCGACGAGCTCGGGCGGCTCAACACCCGTCTGTCGCTCGCCAGCGAGCGGGTGCTGCTGGTCGTGGCCGGTCGGGCCATCGACGTGTCGAGCCCGCGGGCGGCCGTCCCGCCGGCGACTGCTCGTCATGGTGACCGTCGTGAGTGAGCGGTTCGTGCTGCCGGAGCGACCGGATCCGCTCACCCATGCCCGTCCCCATGCCCGTGCCCGTCCTGATGCCGGCCGACCGCAGGCCGGACCCACACCGCCCCCGTCCACGCAGGAGCACGCATGACCGAGATCGACCTGGACGCCCTGCGCGAGGCGGTGTCGCGCCGTGACGACGACGCCGTCGACCGCGCCCGCGAGCGGCTCGACACGCTGGTCAAGCCGCTCGGCGCGCTCGGCCGCCTCGAGGACCTGGGCGCATGGCTCGCCGGCGCCCAGGGCACGTGCCCGCCCCGCCCGCTCGCCGACGTCCGCCTCGTGGTGCTCGCCGGCGACCACGGCGTCGCGGCCCGCGGCGTGTCGGCCTACCCGGCCGAGGTGACCGCCGCGATGGTGCGCACGTTCGTGTCCGGTCAGGCCGGCGTCAGCGTGCTGGCACGGCAGCACGGCGTGCACGTGCGGGTGCTCGACCTCGGCGTCGACAGCGACGACCTGCCGGCCGAGGTGACGCAGCTGAAGGTCCGGCGGTCGTCCGGCAGCATCGACCGCGAGGACGCCCTGTCCTACGACGAGGTGCGCGAGGCGTTCGCGGTCGGCATGCGGGTGGCGGACGACGAGGTCGACTCCGGCGCCGACCTGCTGGTCGCCGGCGACATGGGCATCGGCAACAGCACGATCGCGGCGGCGCTCGTCGGGGCCACCCTCGGACTCGGGCCGCTCGACGTCGTCGGCACCGGGACGGGGATCGACGACACGGCCTGGGCGCACAAGGTCGAGGCGCTGCGCGACGCGCTCTACCGCGCGGACGCGCACCGTCCACGCAGCCTTCGGCTCACGCCGCTGGACCTGCTCCGCACGGTGGGCAGCGCCGACACGGCCGCGATGACCGGTTTCCTGCTGCAGGCGGCGGTCCGGCGCACGCCGGTGCTGCTCGACGGGCTGGTGTCGTGCGCGTGCGCGCTGGTGGCCCACCAGGTCGCCGAGGACGCGGCCGACTGGTGGGTGGCCGGGCACCGGTCCACCGAGCCCGCGCAGCACCGCGCCCTCGACGCGCTCGGGCTCGAGCCGTTGGTCGACCTGGGCATGCGCCTCGGCGAGGGCAGCGGCGCGCTGGTCGCCCTGCCGTTGCTGCGGTCGGCGCAGGCGATGCTGGCCGAGATGGGCACGCTCGCTGAGTTGGGGCTGAGCGCCGAGCCCGAGGGTCCGGCCCTGGACGACGAGGCCACATGACGCGGGTCTCGGACGTCGAACCCTCCGTGGTGACCGCCATGGGTGAGCGGTTCTGGCCGCTGGACCAGCCGGTTCGACTCACCCATGACGGGCGTCATGCCCGCTGACGCCCGCGCCCCCGCCGGCGCCGGTGGGTGGCCCGATGCCGTCCGGCTCGCGGTGGGCACCCTGACCGCCATGCCCGTGCCGGCACCGCACGTCGTCACCTCACGGGTGGCCGGACAGGCGATGCTGCTCGCGCCGGTCGCGGCCCTGCCGCTGGCTCTCCTCGCTGCCGGCGCGGTGCTGGCCGGCGACCTGGTCGCCCTCCCGCCGCTCGCGTGCGGCGCTCTCGCGGTAGCAGTGCTCGCCTTGACCACCCGCGGCCTGCACCTGGATGGCCTGGCCGACACCGCCGACGGCCTGGCCAGCGGCTACGACCGCGAGCGCTCCCTCGCGATCATGCGCTCCGGCGACAGCGGTCCCGCCGCGGTGGTGACCGTGGCGCTGGTCCTGCTGGTGCAGGTGGGCTGCCTGGCCGCGCTGCTTCCGGCGCCCGGCTGGCACAGGTGCGCGCAGCTCGTGGCCGCGGTCGCCCTGGCGGTGCTGCTGTCGCGCTGCGTGCTGCCGCTGGCCTGCGCGCGCGGCGTGCGCTCGGCGCGACCGTCCGGGCTGGGCGCCACCGTGGCCGGCTCGGTGCGGCCGCTCGCCGCCGCGGTGCCGGTCGTCGTGGTCGCGGGTGCGGGTGCCCTGGTGCTCGCGTGGGCCGGACTGCCCTGGTGGCGCGCGCCGGTCGCGGGGCTGGCCGCGGTCGTGGTGACAGCCGGGGTCGTCGTCCGGTGCGGGCGGCGGCTCGGTGGGATCACCGGCGACGTGCTGGGGGGGTGCGTGGAGCTGTCTTTCGCGGCCGCCCTGCTGACCCTGGCCGCTGGCTGACCCGTCCCCGGAAGGACCAGTGCAGACTGGGCCAATAGTTGGGGAGCCAGCCATCACCAGAGCGAAGGCGTACACCCCAACGACGCCCCCGTCATCCATAGCGCTCTGAACCCCGCCGACAGCGCGGGAGCCAGCTCGCGCGGTGCCAGCTCCCCGAGCGGTTCAGCTGGTCGAGACCTCGACGAACGGCGGCTTGACCACCCGGCAGCGCAGCCCGCGGCCGCGCACGTCGACGACGACCTCGTCGCCGTCGACCACCGACCGGTCGAGCAGCGCCAGGGCGATGCCCTGCTTCAGCGTCGGCGAGAACGTGCCGGACGTCGTCACGCCGACCTGGGCCGCGGCCGTCAGGTCGCCAGAGTCGGCGGCCGCGTCGAGCACCCGGCACTGCGCGCGCGGGATGCCCCGGTCGAGGGCGAGCAGCCCGCGCAGCAACCGGGACGACTTGGCCTCCCGCTCGGCCGCGAGCGCCTCCTTGCCCCAGAACTGCGGCTTGCCCCAGCCAACCGCCCAGCCGGCGCGCGCTTGCACGGGGGTGATGTCGAGCGAAAGCTCGTGCCCGTGCAGCGGGTACCCCATCTCCGTGCGCAGGGTGTCGCGGGCGCCGAGCCCGGCCGGCAGGCCGCCGAGCGGGGCCGCGGCCTCCATCAGCGCGTCCCAGAGAGCGCCGGTCGCGTCCCAGGCCGGCATCAGCTCGTAGCCACGCTCGCCGGTGTAGCCGCTGCGGCACACCACGACCGGGCCGCCCCGCCAGGACGCGTCGACGAAGCTCATGTACCCGTGCCCGGTCGGCAACCCCAGGGCCTGGAGCACCTCGTCGCTGCGTCGGCCCTGTACGGCGATGACGCCGAACGACTCGTGCTCGTCGGTCACGCTCACGCCGTCCGGCGCGCGCTCGGAAAGGCGCCGCACCACCTCCGCGGTGTTGGCGGCGTTCGGCACGAGCAGCACCTCGTCGTCGCTGCGCAGGTAGGCGATGAGGTCGTCGACGACACCGCCGGCGGCGTCGCAGCACATCGTGTACTGCGCCTTGCCGGGCTCGATCTTGTCCAGGTCGTTGGTCAGGGCCGAGTTCACGAACGCCGCGGCGCCCGGACCTCGCACGAGCGCCTTGCCCAGGTGGCTGACGTCGAACACGCCGACCGCGTCGCGCACGCTGGTGTGCTCGCGCACGACCCCGCCGCCGGGGTACTCGATGGGCATGTCCCAGCCGCCGAAGTCGCTCATCTTGGCGCCCAGCGCCACGTGCCGGTCGTGCAGCGGCGAGCGTCGTCGCGCCGGTGCCTCGTCGGCGCCGGTCGGGTCGGAGGGCGTATCGGCCATGACGGCAACCTATCGGCAGCGCCGACCGGCCCTGCGCCCCATCAGTGGAAACAACCTCCCTGTGTGCGGGAGCTTCTTTCCATCGGCTACGTCGAACGGCTGGCTCTTCGTGCGCCTGGACGCCGGTGGGCTGGCTGGGCGTCGGTCGCTGGCTGTGGTGCAACTGGCCTCGCGTTCCCGCGGGAACGTTCCTGCGGCCCTGACCCGGCGTGCACTTCGGCTACAGAGTGCACGCCCCGACGTCCCCCTGCGTACACCTCGGCTACGAAGTGCACGGCCACGCAGCACGCACCTTCTCGGGACCGTGCACGCCAGCCGACGGGTGCCGGGCCCACCAGCGCGTCTAGCATCGTCAGCGCCGTGCCCACGAGGCAGCCGTCCACCGAAGGGACTCCCCCGTGACCTCGCTCAGCCTGTCCGACCACGACGTCAAGGGACTGCGCGCCGACGCCCTCGTGCTGGGGGTCGCCCGGGTGGACGGTGAGCCGGTCCTCGTCGAAGGGCCGGCCCTGCCCAAGGACCTGCGGTCGACCCTGCGCAGCAGCCTGCAGGCGCTGGGGGTGACGGGCCGGGCCGACCAGGTCGTCCGGCTGCCCAGCGGCGGCAAGGTCGCGGCACCGGTCGTCGTCCTGACCGGGCTCGGCGACGCGACCGGCACCCGGCGCAGACAGCCCCTGGTCACCGGCGAGGCACTGCGGCGCGCGGCCGGCGCGGCGACCCGCTCGCTCGCCGGCACGGCGTCCGTCGCGATGGCGCTGCCCACCGACGGCACGGACGACGTCGCCGCGGTGGCCGAGGGCGCGCTGTTCGGGGCCTACTCCTTCCGCCGCCACCGCGGGCGCACCGCGGACGACCTCAAGGCCCCGGTCAGCAAGGTCACGGTCGTGACCGAGCACGCGAAGGACAAGAGCACCAAGGCCGCCGCGACCCGCGCGGAGCAGCTGGCCACGGCGATCCACCTCGTGCGCGACCTCGTCAACACCGCCCCGGGCGACCTGCCGCCGGCAGCGTTCGCGCAGGAGGTCGTCGCGGCCGCCAAGGGGACGTCGGTCAAGGTGACCGTCCTCGACGAGAAGGCCCTCACCAAGGGCGGCTACGGCGGCATCATGGGCGTCGGCAAGGGGTCGTCCCGCCCGCCGCGCCTGGTGAAGATCGAGTACGCGCCGCGCGGCGCGAAGGGCCACCTGGCGTTCGTGGGCAAGGGCATCACGTTCGACTCGGGAGGCCTCTCCCTCAAGCCGCCGGCCGGCATGGAGACGATGAAGTCCGACATGGCGGGCGCGGCCGCGGTCATCGCGGCCGTGCTGGCGATCGCCCGGCTCGGCGTCAAGACGCGGGTCACCGTGTGGGCGCCGATGGCCGAGAACATGCCGTCGGGTGCCGCCCAGCGCCCCTCCGACGTCCTCGTCACCTACGGCGGCCGCACGGTCGAGGTGCTCAACACCGACGCCGAGGGGCGCCTGGTGCTGGCCGACGGCCTCGTCGCGGCCAGCCAGGAGCAGCCGGACGCCATCATCGACGTCGCGACCCTGACCGGCCACCAGGTGCTGGCGCTGGGCACCCGGTGCGCGGCGATCATGGCCAACGACGACGAGCTGCGCGACCGGGTGCACGAGGCCGCCGACCGGGCGGGCGAGCAGATGTGGCCGATGCCGCTGCCGCCGGAGCTGCGCTCCAGCCTCGACTCGCAGGTCGCCGACATCGCGAACATGGGCGAGCGCATGGGCGGCATGCTCGTGGCCGGCCTGTTCCTCAAGGAGTTCGTGGGGGACGTCGGCGAGTCGGGCGAGCAGATCCCCTGGGCGCACCTCGACATCGCCGGGCCCTCGTTCAACGACGGCAAGCCGTGGGGGTACACGCCCAAGGGCGGCACCGGCCACGCCGTGCGCACCCTCGTGGCGCTCGCCGAGGAGCACGCCGCCCGCTCGTAGCGCCGCAGCCGCGCACCCTGCCGCCCACGTTCGTGCCGCCGACGTCGTGATGACAGGATGAGGCTGAAAACCATCGAGCACGACGCCCTCACGAAGGAGCACCACAGTGGCGGACAGCACCGCGGCCGGATCGAGCGCTCAGGCGGGCGAGGGCGCGGGGACCGACCAGGTCTTCGACGTCGTCATCCTTGGCGGAGGCAGCGGCGGCTACGCCTGCGCGTTCCGCTCGGCGGAGCTGGGGCTGAGCGTCGCCCTGGTCGAGAAGGACAAGCTCGGCGGCACGTGCCTGCACTACGGCTGCATCCCCACCAAGGCGCTGCTGCACGCCGCCGAGGCCGCGGACACCGCCCGTGAGGGCGCGCAGTTCGGCGTGAAGAGCACGTTCGAGGGCATCGACATGGCCGGGGTGAACGCCTACAAGGACGGCATCATCTCGCGCCTCTACAAGGGGCTGCAGGGCCTGGCGAAGGCGCACCAGGTCACGGTCGTCGAGGGCGAGGGCCGGCTCGTTGCCGCCGACACCGTGCAGGTTGGCGACCGCCAGGTCAAGGGCCGTCACGTCGTCCTGGCGACCGGCTCGTACGCCCGCTCGCTGCCCGGGCTGGAGATCGGCGGCCGCGTGGTCACCAGCGACCAGGCGCTGACGCTCGACCACGTGCCGGCCAGCGTCATCGTGCTCGGCGGCGGCGTCATCGGCGTGGAGTTCGCGAGCGTCTGGAAGTCCTTCGGCGCGGACGTGACGATCATCGAGGCGCTCCCCCGGCTCGTCCCGGTCGAGGACGAGTCCGCATCCAAGGTGCTCGAGCGCGCCTTCCGCAAGCGCAAGATCAACTTCAAGACCGGCGTCCGCTTCAGCGGCGTCACGCAGGACGACAGCGGCGTGCACGTCTCCTTGGAGTCGGGCGAGACGCTCGACGCCGAGCTGCTGCTCGTCGCGGTCGGCCGCGGCCCGTCGTCCGCCGGCCTCGGCTACGAGGAGGCCGGCGTCACCGTCGAGCGCGGCTTCGTCACCACCGACGAGCGCCTGCACACCAGCGTGCCGAACGTGTTCGCGGTCGGCGACCTCGTCCGGGGCCTGCAGCTGGCGCACCGCGGCTTCGCGCACGGCATCTTCGTCGCCGAGGAGATCGCCGGGCTGAACCCCGTGCCGGTTGTCGACAGTGGCATCCCGCGCGTCACCTACTGCGACCCGGAGGTCGCCTCGGTCGGCCTCACGGAGGCCCAGGCCAAGGAGCAGTACGGCGACGACAAGGTGGAGTCGTTCGAGTACAACCTCGGCGGCAACGGCAAGAGCCAGATCCTCGCCACCACCGGCTTCGTCAAGACGATCCGCGTCAAGGAGGGCCCGGTCGTCGGCTTCGTGGCGGTCGGTGCTCGCATGGGCGAGCAGATCGGTGAGGCGTCGCTCATCGTCAACTGGGAGGCCTTCCCCGAGGAGGTCGCCGCGATCATCCACGCGCACCCCACGCAGAACGAGTCGCTCGGCGAGGCTCACATGGCTCTCGCCGGCAAGCCCTTGCACGTGCACGCCTGAGGCGTCGGCCGGGGCCTTCGGGCCGGACGGCGTAGCCTCACCAGGCATCGCGCCGGACCCGAGTGCCTCGACCGTCGCCCGTCCCCGACCGCCGCAGCCGACCGCTGCACCCGAACGAGCAGCATCGACGTACGAGTCCCGACGAAAGAGAGCGCATCCCATGTCCGAGCGGGTGACCATGCCGGCCCTCGGCGAGTCCGTGACCGAAGGCACCGTGACGCGTTGGCTGAAGTCTGTCGGTGACGCCGTGCAGGTGGACGAGCCGTTGCTCGAGGTCTCGACCGACAAGGTCGACACCGAGATCCCCAGCCCGGTGGCCGGGGTGCTGCAGGAGATCCTCGTCGGCGAGGACGAGACGGTGCCGGTGGGCGCCGACCTCGCGGTGGTCGGTGACGGTGCCGCGAGCGCCGGTAGCGCCGAGCAGTTCCAGCAGGCGCCCGCTGAGGCGCCCGCGGACCAGGCGAGCCAGGACGCGCAGCCGGAGCCCGCGCCGGAGCAGCAGCCGCAGAGCCAGCCCGAGCCGTCCGCGCAGCAGGCCGAGCCCGCCGCGGCGCCGCAGGCCGGTGCGGCTGGCGGCGACTCCGGTGGTGCCGGCACGCCGGTCACCATGCCGGCCCTGGGCGAGTCGGTGACCGAGGGCACGGTGACCCGCTGGCTGAAGGCGGAGGGCGACACGGTCGCGGTCGACGAGCCTCTGCTCGAGGTGTCCACGGACAAGGTCGACACGGAGATCCCGAGCCCGGTGGCCGGCACGGTGCTGCGGATCCTGGTCCGTGAGGACGAGACCGTGCCCGTCGGCGCGCAGCTGGCGATGGTCGGGACGGCGTCCGGTCAGGGCACCGCCGAGCCCGCCCCGGCCCCGCAGCAGGAGCAGGCACCCCAGCAGCAGGCACCCCAGCAGCAGGCACCCCAGCAGCAGGCACCGGCACCGCAGCCGGAGCCGCAGCCAGAGCCCGAGCCGGCACCGCAGGAGCAGGCACAGCGGCAGGCGCCCGTCCAGCAGCCCGCGCCCGCGGCGGCCCCCTCCCCCGCACCGCAGCCCGACCAGCCGCGCGAGCAGCCCGCCCAGCAGCCGCAGGACGCCTCGGCGTACGTGACGCCGCTGGTGCGCAAGCTCGCCAGCGAGCACGGCGTCGACCTGGCCTCGCTCACCGGCACCGGGGTGGGTGGCCGGATCCGCAAGCAGGACGTGCTCGACGCCGCCCAGTCACGGCGGCAGAGCCAGCCGACCGAGCAGCCCGCCGCCGCCCCGGCCCCCGCGGGCCAGGGCGCGGCGACGCTGTCGGCCAAGCGCGGCACGACCGAGAAGATGACCCGTCTGCGCCGGCTGATCGCCCAGCGCATGGTGGAGTCGCTGCAGACGTCGGCGCAGCTGACCACGGTCGTCGAGGTGGACGTCACGAAGATCGCACGGCTGCGTGAGCGGGCCAAGGGAGACTTCGAGGCGCGCGAGGGCGTCAAGCTCTCCTTCCTGCCGTTCTTCGCCCTGGCCGCGGTCGAGGCGCTGAAGAACCACCCGGTGGTGAACGCCAGCGTCGAGGACGACCAGGTGGTCTACCACGCGCAGGAGAACCTCGGCATCGCCGTCGACACCGACAAGGGCCTGCTCGTGCCGGTGATCCGCGACGCGGGCGACCTCAACATCGCCGGGCTGGCCCGCAAGGTCGCCGACCTGGCCGAGCGCACGCGCACGAACAAGATCGGCCCGGACGAGCTGGGCGGCGGCACGTTCACGCTCACCAACACCGGGTCGCGCGGTGCGCTGTTCGACACGCCGATCATCAACCAGCCGCAGGTCGGCATCCTCGGCACCGGCGCGGTCGTCAAGCGCCCGGTCGTCGTCACCGACACCGACGGCGGCGAGACCATCGCGATCCGCTCGATGGTCTACCTGGCACTGAGCTACGACCACCGGGTCGTCGACGGTGCCGACGCGGCACGGTTCCTCACCTCGATGAAGGAGCGGCTGGAGGAGGGCGCGTTCGACGCCGACCTGGGGCTCTGAGCCTCGGGCGCGCGTCCTGAGTCTCAGGCGCGCGCGTCCTGGACGCGCCAACCTTCGCCGGTCGCCACGAGCACCAGGCTGGACGTCGTGCCCGGCCGGGCCGCCTCGCGTCGGCGAACGTGGCCACGGCCGTCGACCACGTCGTACGCCGACACGTCCGTGACGACGTCGACGACCAGGGTGCGATCGTCGGTGGTCCGCACATGCGCCGACCGTGTGCGCAGCGCCAGCCCCCGATAGCGAAGTCCGTGCTGCCGTAGCGTCGCCACCGCGACACGGGCCGCTTGGTCGGCCGGCGATCCGGGGACGGTGACGCCGTCGAGCAAGGCCGGGTCGGCCGCGGCGAACACGGCGGCGCGGGCCGTTGCGAGCTGTTGCACGACCGTGGTCACCTGCGCGTCCGAAGGGACGGTCCATCGATCGGCTGCCGCCGCGGTGGCGACGGCTGCCGCTGGCGCTGGTGCCTGGCGGCTGGCGGGCCGATGCACCGAGGACCCCGCCGAAAGCAGCTGCAGGGCGGCCAGGGCCACGAGCGCCGCCACGATCCCCGCCCCGAGGACGGCCGACCAGGTGCGCCACCGGCGCCCGCCGGGCGAGGCGGCCTCGGTGGACGACGGGTCGCTCTGCTCGCCCCGCCGGCGCCCTTGCGGCGAGGCGGCCCCGGTGGACGGGGGGGCGCCCTGCTGGCCCCGCCGGCGCCACCGGCCCGCGCGCAGCCGATGCCGAGCGGGCGCGACGTCGGCGTCGCTCGCGGCCAGCTGCCGGATGCGGCGGGTGAGGCCGCCGTCCGCCGGCGTGCTGCCGACGAGCCACACCGGCTCCGCGGGTGCCGCGTCGTAGACCTGGCGCGCCAGCAGGGCGGGATCGGGGCGGCGAGCCCGGTCCGGGTCGAGCGCCGCCTCGACCGCCGCGACGAGCGCCGCGGGAAGACCCGGCACCACGTCGTCCAGCGCCGGACGCAGCACCGCACCCGGCGGCGTCGCACCGGTCAGCGCGA
>Ga0070696_100003165_pt1 | contig 10956 bp, 10 predicted proteins | sample KBSK1253metaG_FD_65474 | JGI IMG/M metagenome (GOLD analysis project Ga0070696, IMG submission 65474) | Corn, switchgrass and miscanthus rhizosphere microbial communities from Kellogg Biological Station, Michigan, USA - KBS K1-25-3 metaG | ecosystem: Host-associated > Plants > Roots >... | reverse complement strand
TCGGGCCCGACGACATGCGGCTTCTCGAGACCAAACGCGTCCGCGACGCGAACGAGGAACTCACCCATGGCTCGCGGCGTCATCAGCGCATCGCGACGCTCGGACCGCCCAAACCCCGGCAAGTCGATCGCGACGAGATGCGTCCTTTCGGCCAGACGTGTCCAGGTGGCTTCGTAGGCGAAGACGCTCTCCGGCCATGGACTCAGCAGCAGCGCGTCGCCGTCGCGCCGATCGCTTTCAGCGAATCGTATCGGCACGCCATCGATCGTCCGGAAGGTCAGCTTACCTGCGATGTCGCTCAAGGATTGTCCGTGTCGGTGCGTCATGACCTGCTCTCCTCGCCTACCTACGGTCATGACACCAGATCCCTGCTTCGGCATCCATTAGACGAAGGTGTCGGTCACACCGTTCCAATCGGCGGTGAGGTTGGCGCGTGGTTTGCGACCGGCGATCAAGGGAGGCGCACCGTGTGTCGATCGAATCGCAGCCTCGTCGCCGTCGGCCAGGATTCGGATCTGGCGGACCTGCTGGACGCCTTACTCGACGCCGCCAACGTTGACGACGTCGTCGTCGTTGAATCGATGGCGCGCGGATATTCACGCATCAAGCAGCTGGCCCCCGACGCGATTATCGTGTTCGTGGACATGGAGGATCACGCTGTCTGTCAACTGCTGTCGATGCTGACAGCCGATCCCGATACGGTCGACATCCCGATCGTCACGTGGACGAAGAGACCTTCACTCCTTCACCCGCCATCTCAACCTCGCCTCACCGCCATGGCCGCCTGACACGGCGCGTGCGGTGACACATCCCTGTCTGATCTCACGCACGCGCCGCTCGGCCGATCGCAATTTGCTCGGACATTCCGTCGGCACGATCGGCGTGCCGGTTGCACTTCGACCGAACCGTGCAGCGAACGAACGTTCGACTGCGTGGAGACAGAGCATGGCAAGGATGTTTCGGGCAAGTCTGTGTGGACTGGTGATCGCCGCGACAACCACCGGCAACGCACATGAATCGGTTTCCATCCATGTGTCACCCGCCGTCGCTTTCGCGCCAGCGGAGCTCATCATCCAGGCGAGCGTTGACCCCGATCCCGACAACCGCATGCTCGACATCGTCGCCGATTCGAGTGAGTTTTACCGTTCGAGCGCGATTCAGCTCGAAGGGGATCGCGCGCCGCGAACGAGCATGGTGCGGTTTCACGGCGTGCCCGGCGGCGAATATGACGTGACCGCTGCGGTTATCAGCGCAGACGGTCATCAGCGAGCCGTCGCGCGAGCACACGTCACCGTCATCGGCGTCGAATGAACTCTCTCCTTCACGTCTCTCTTCGGAAGCCTGCCTGAGCCCCACCGTCCCCGGATGGCTTCGACGCAGAACACGTTGAAGCCGTCCGCCCGCCGTCTCGCGGGCGATCCATGGCCCGCGGAACAGAACGATACAAAGGTATCGCCGATCCCTTCGTCTAATAGATCTCCGCGCGCCGCCGACCGACAATCCGCGGTGTGAGGTGGCCATGAATGCCGTATACGCGTCAAGCGATGTCCTCGGCGGTCAGCACTCGCACGCTGGACGACGCCTCGACTCACGCATGGACGAGGGCGGCGGGTCGGAACGGACGTTTGGCACGTCGGCCGCCTGGCGGGCCGTGCTGGCGCGCGCGGCGCGCGTCGCCGCCACCGAAGCGACGATCTGTCTGCAGGGCGAGTCGGGCACGGGCAAGGAAGTCGTCGCCCGGTTCATTTACAGCCAATCGCCACGCCGCCGCGGGCCGTTCGTGGCCATCAATTGCGCGGCGCTGCCCGAGTCGCTGCTCGAATCGGAGCTGTTCGGCTTCGAGCGCGGCGCCTTCACGGGTGCGCAGCAGGCCAAGCCGGGACAAATCGAGCTGGCGTCGGGAGGCGTGCTGTTTCTCGACGAAGTCACCGAGATGACGCCCGCCGCGCAGGCGAAGTTCCTGCGCGTGCTGCAGGAGCGGGAGTTCGTGCGCCTGGGCGGCACGCGCCCGGTGCACGCCAACGTGCGTGTGATCGCGGCGACCAACCGGGACTTGCGCGAGGCGGTGGCCGAGGGAAAGTTCCGCGCCGACCTCTACTATCGGCTCAACGTGTTCGACATCTGCATTCCCCCGCTGCGACAGCGGCTCGAGGACATTCCGGTGCTGGCGGCCGGCTTTCTGCGCGAGTTCGATCGTACCGCGGGGCGCCGCGTGGAGATCACCTCCGAGGCGATGGCCGCGTTGCTCCAGCACGATTGGCCAGGCAACGTGCGCGAGCTGCGCAACGTGATCGAGCGGGCGACCATCCTGTGCGAGGAGGGGGCGATTCGTCCCTCTGACCTGTCGCTGCGGTCGGCGCGGCTGCCCGTGCCAGTCGACGGCACGGAACTCGACATCCTCGAGCGGCGCACCATCGAGCGCGTCATGGGCGAGACCAAGGGCAACAAGATGCAGGCATCGCGGAAGCTGGGAATCTCGCGAATGCAGCTGTATACGCGGCTTCGCAAGTACGGTCTCGACACGCAGGACGCACGGGCCGTCGCGGCGACGGTCGCCAACTGAGAACGGAACTACCCAGGCGCAGGTGTTCGCCTAAACAGGATTGATTCGAGACGCGGCGTTACCAGGAGTGCGTGACATGGACAAGCGCCCGGCGGCCGAGGAGGTCGCCGCCAAACGCTTCATAGTGGTCATTGTCGACCAGGTTCGCAACGTCGGCGCCAACTGTGATGTGCTCCGTGACCCTATAGCCGCCGTTTAGATCGAAGACGCCGTAGCCCGGAACCGGACCGACATAGATCCCCGCCAGCCATTGGAACGAATCCACCCAGCGGTACTGCAATGCGCTGCTAAACCGACCGCGCGCGTACGCCGTCCCGGCGCCGAACTGATGGCCCGGGGTGTTGGGTAACAGCGGATTCTCGGGTATGTCGGTGACGTTCGAATGGAATCCGGTGTACGAACCCTGAATCCTCCAGCCTGCTGGCAGGAGGTAGGTCGCGCCGAGTTCCACGCCGGCGGTCGTCGCCGAGCCGAAATTGCTGAAGGACAACAGTGCAATGATCGGGCGACCGGTGGCATCGTTGGACAGCGCAGCAAACAGAGGCGGCGGGAGTACGGTCTCGAGCGTCCTTGTCACGATTGCTGCAGCAGCGGGCGAGAGGCTCGATGGGGGTGTGTAAGGCCCGAAGGAAGGGTTGAGCCGCCCGAGTGACGTGCCGACCTGCGGCAGGAGGTAGGTGATGAAATCGCTTAGCTGGTTCCGATAGACACTGGCGCTCACCAGCAGATGCCCGCGTATGATGCCCTGGTAGCCGACTTCAGCGCTGTCGATCTGTTCGACCCGCAGATGGTCATTGCCTTGAGCGAGAATCGGGATGTTCTGCAGTTCGAGCGATGTATTTCCGATTACTGGCGTCAACGCCGCTTCAACTTGAGACAAGTCGATCGGAGGAGCCACTGGGAGGCTCAGAAAATACTCCGTTAGATTCGCCGCCTGAAACGCCCTCCCGTAGGTCACACGCAGCGTCTGGGATGGCGCCAGCGTGTACACCGCTGCCACGCGGGGCGATACCCTCCCGGCGTGAAGCGTGCTGCGATCCCAGCGAGCGGAAGCGACGCCATTCAGTCTCTCGGTGAGCCGATATTCGATTTGGCCAAATACCGACCCGTATGTTGTCGAGCGTTTGCGGTCGTACGCGGTTTGTGCGCCGTCTGGACCGGCCGAATCCACCGTCTGACCGCCGATCTCCACGCCGGCGATCACGCGCCCTCGTGCGCCGGCAAACTGTCGATTGGTTTGTGCCTCTATGGCGCGCTGAGATGCCTGAAGATAGATCAGGGCGTTCGCCGTCAGGTTCCGAGTGGCGTCCATACGATTGCCGGTGTAGTACCCGAGGACGTTCCAGCGTGGCGCCGCGAGATTGACTCTGAACCACGGGCTGTCAACGTCAGTGGCTTGGATCCGCCCAAGGGGCGACACTTTCACCGGACCTTCTTCGTGTGCGGTGCCGAGCTCGAACGTCAGGAGGCGCTCCGGAGTCGCGTACTTGTCGATCCGAACGCTCCCAAACGACAGACGAACCTTGTCCAGCGTAGGTGCGACGAGATCGGGCGGCAGCGTTGCTGGCGCGTACTCCCGCGTCACCACGCGCGATCGTGTGAAGTCGCCGCTGCGGTGGTACCCACCGACACCTTTCAGGTACCAGTCCCTCCCGAGCGCGGCGGCCTCGCGGAACTCGATGCGCTGAGTGCCGAGCTCTCCCGCGGTATAGCGTGCTCTGCCTCCGAGGCTGTCGCGCGGGGCTTTCGTTCTCAGGTTCATGATGCCGTTGAACGCGCCCTCACCGTAGAGCGCAGCACCTGGCCCACGCACGAACTCGAGCTGGTCGATGTCATCCAGCGGTTCCGATAGCGTCGCCCAATCGACATGGCCGAGCAGCGTCGGCAGCGACGGATCGCGGCCGTCTATACGTGTCAGGACGTGCCGGTTGTAGAAGGTATTGAAGCCGCGGCTATTCACGTTGAAGTCGTACAGGCCGCTTTGTACCAACTCCACTCCAGGTGTTGACGCCAGCAGCCGCGGCAGCTGTCCGTGGAGCGCGTGCGTCTCGAGTTCGTCGCTCCCGACGACAGTGACCGCAGCGGGCGCCTCCACCAGCCGCGCCGGCAGGCGCGTCGTGCCGTTCACGACGACCGATTCAAAGACGTTAAGCGGCCAGTCCACGACGGCGCGCAGCGTGGTCGTGGCGCCCGCGTTGACGACCACGGCGGACTGACGCAGCGATTGCGGACCGAGCGTTGAGAGCACCGTGTAGGTGGCGGGTGGCAATCCACCAAAGACGTATTTGCCGGTGGTATCCGTCAGCTCACTTCGGCCCAACTCCTCGATGAGCACCAGGACGCCTCCAACTCGTGAGCCGTCCTGGCGAACCACGACCCCCTCGAGCCGGCCGGAGCCAGGTGCGGGCTGCGCTGCAACGCTTCCAGCGACCGCCACAGCACACAACGCCAGAGCAACGACACCTAGTCGATTCAGCATCATCGAACTCGGGGGCTTGTGAACACCTTCAGCGGAAACTCCAGTGCTGAAGCGCCGGAAGACGCCTGCTCGAAGTTCTCCGTTCTTCCTCTCCAATCGAGATTGGCGACATGACACCAAAGCCCCCGAAGAAAGTCCATTAGACGTTGGTATTGGATACGAAACAGAAAGACGCGGCGAACCGCGAGAAGCTGAGAGCGGCCGCGTCAGGCTGGAAATTGCGGCTTATCGAGCGCCAACGCAAATGCTCGGGCATGCCAAATCAACGATCGGTTGTGCTGTCCGTGGGCGATAGACATAATCGTCCTCTGATGAACCGGTGCAGAAGAAGACCGGCGGCACGCCGTTCTTCGCCGATCAGTTCACTGAGGACCTGGTCGAGGAGGGCCTGAGACCACATGACGCCGGTCGAGCACCTCGATCTCGCGACCGTACTCAAGGTGTCGCGAGCGCTGTCAGGCTTTCAGCTGGGTACATTCGGGCTGCGAAGAATGACTTCCAAGCTCATCGCATCATGCGGCTGCTAGCATTGGTGCGGATCGACATCCCCGTCATCGCCTCCACCAATCGCGGCTTGCAGGCAGCCTCTATTGGCGCTGGGACGTTTCGCGACGACCTTGACGATCGGCTCAACATATTTCCGATCGACGTGCCACCTCTGTGACAGAGGAAGGACGATGTCTGTGTTTGACGTCGAGTCATTTATCAATGAGTACTATGAGGCTTGGTCAGGAACGGACGAGGATCGCATGATGTCCTACTACGCGGACAATGTGGTGCTTCAAATTCCTGGCATGCTCATCGAGGGGAAGGAGGCCCTCCGTAATCAGTTCGTTCGGCCATTTGTCACGGCGTTCCCGGGGAATCGCCACCTTGTGAAGAACATGATTTTCGGACCAGGTGTGGTCACCGTTGAATTTAGTTTTGAGGCCGAGCATAAGGGTCCATTCGGCGGCCATGCAGCGACCGGTGCTCGAGTGAAACTCCCTGGGTGTGGGGTTTATGAGTACGATTCAGTCAAACGGCAGATCACCGCGGGTCGCATCTACTTCGACGTAGGAACCTTATTGCAGACCATCACGGATGTGCTGGTAGAAGATCGCGAAAAGGCTGAAGAGGATCTGCAAACGGACGAGCGCAAGTTGAGTTCAATTGCCAATGTCGTCCCCACGTTTATTCACGTGTTGCGCAGCGATGGATCCGTGCTGTATGTGAATCAACCGATGTTGGGCTACACCGGTCTCACTCTGGATGATGTGCGGAAAGAGGACTATCGCGCTCGTGTGTTTCACGCGGAAGATGTGGAAAGGCTGCGCGAGGAGCGCGGAGAGGCGCTCAGATGCCCCGTACCGTTCGAAAATGAGGAACGTCTGCTAGATAAGGATGGCAAGTATCGCTGGTTCCTGATCCGCTACAACCCTCAGCTCGATAAGGAGGGAAGAATCGATCGCTGGTATGCGGCGGCGTTCGACATCGAGGATCGAAAACGGGCGGAGGAGGCGCAGGCACGCCAAACGGGTGTTCGGGCTGACGTGAACGCTGCCTTTTCCAGGGCAACCGACTTGGGAGAGATCCTGCGCGGATGCACAGAGGCTATCGTTCGTTACCTCGACGCTGCCTTCGCCCGAATCTGGATGGTGAACAAGGATGAAGGCATGCTGGAGCTCCAGGCGAGCGCGGGAATGTACACGCGTTTGGACGGGTCATACAGCCGAATCCCCGTCGGAGACCTGAAGGTTGGCTGGATTGCCCGGGAACGGAAGGCGGTTTTTACCAATGACGTTATGAACGATCCACGCGTAAATGATAAGGGTTGGGCACAGTCTAACGGAATGATGGCCTTCGCCGGATACCCGTTGGTTGTCGAGGATCGGCTGATCGGCGTGGTGGCGCTGTTCGCGCGTCGCCCACTTCCGGAAACCATTCTCGACACGCTTGCATCGGTGGCCGGCACGATCGCGCAAGGGATCGAGCGCAAGCGGGCTGAGACGGAGCTCAGGCGGGCTTACGACAGTTTCGCCGATGCCCAGCGATTGAGCAAGACCGGCAGCTTCATTACGGACTTGGTTGGAGACGACCACAACTGGTCTGAGGAAGCCTACCGTATCTTCGAGTTCGGACCATCGACGAAGATCACGGTGCAGCGCATTCGAGAGGTCATACATCCCGATGACCTGCCGGCCTTCGAATCTGTCATCGCGCGCGGCATGACTGGCGAGAACGTCACGTTTGCCTTTCGCATTGTCACCGCCCACGGCCCCGTGAAGCATGTGCGCGGTGTCGCCCATGTCATCGAGAATGTCGAGGGCCGTCCGATGTTCGTCGGCGCACTTCAGGACGTGACGGATAGCGTCGTCGCCGAGGAGGCCCTGAACAAGGCTCGTTCCGAGCTCGCGCATGTGGCACGGGTTGCGACGGTAAGCACCTTGACGGCCTCGATCGCTCACGAGATAAGTCAGCCGCTCTCGGGCATCATCACCAATGCTGGTACGTGTCTTCGAATGCTGGCGGCGGATCCGCCCGACGTCGACGGCGCACGCGAGACTGCGAGGCGTACGATTCGCGATGGCACCCGCGCTTCGGATGTAATCACGCGATTGCGTGCGCTCTTCAGCAAGAAGGAGTTCGCCCTGGAGTCATTCGATCTCAATGACGCCGCGCGAGAGGTGATCGCGTTGTCGTTAAGTGAGCTTCAGAGACACCGCGTCATCGTTCAATCGGAGCTCGCCGACGACCTCCCGAAGATCGCTGGGGACCGCATCCAGCTGCAGCAAGTCATCATGAACCTCGTTCGCAACGCCTCCGACGCGATGACCGCTGTGGACGATCGGCCGCGGCAGTTGTTGGTCAGAACCGAGCGAGAACACGGCGATCGTGTGAGATTGACCGTGCGGGATGACGGCGTGGGCTTCGATCGGCAAGGCCTGGACAAGCTGTTCGACGCGTTCTACACGACCAAAAGCGGTGGCATGGGTATCGGGTTGTCCGTCAGCCGCTCGATCATCGAGAGCCATCATGGCCGTCTCTGGGCAGAGCCCAACGACGGACCGGGTGCCACGTTCTCGTTTTCCATTCCCTGCGCTCAAGAAAGCGTCAGCAATGCAGCGCCCGCGATCTACACGGCGTAAGTGACGTCGATCGATACCAAAGTCTCATAGACGCTTGCTGGAACCATGGCGCATCCTCGATTGGGGACACTGTGCCACCTTCTCCTTTTCTACATCAGCGGTCCATAGCGCGTGACGGACGCGGGACCGCGATGAGGCACTCCTGATGGCCACGCGTTCACTCGTGTCGATCGTCGATGACGACGAGTCCGTGCGCGAGTCGCTGCCAGACTTGGTGCGGCAGTTCGGGTTTGCCGCCGCGGCGTTTTCATCCGCCGAAGCATTCCTCGCGTCCGACGTCGTCAGCGAAACGAGGTGTCTGCTCCTCGACGTCGCGATGCCCGGGATGTCTGGCCCCGACCTTCAACAGGAACTGATACATCGGCGCCGGACCATTCCGATTGTGTTCATCACGGCCAACGGAGACAGGACCATCCGCCCGAGTCTTCTCGCGCAGGGCGCAATGGAATGCCTGTTCAAGCCGTTCAGCGAGGCGGCCCTGCTCGACGCGCTCAATGCCGCGCTGCGGATGAAGTAGCTATGGCGGCGCATCCCATTCTGGTCACCGGTGCGGCGGGCCGCATCGGCGCCATAGGCCGCAACGTCACCGAACTGCTGTTGAAGCACGGCCGAGCGGTGCGTGCAATGGTGCGAACTGACGACGAACGCGCGCAGGCATTGCGCGACATGGGTGCGGAGGTCGTGGTCGGCGATCTGCTCGATCTCGATTCGATGCATCGGGCAATTGCCGGCTGCGAGACGATGTACTTCGGCATGTCGATTTCGGATGCCTATCTGGCCGCGACAGTCAATACGGCGGCGGTGGCCAAACATCACGGTGTAAAGGCGTTCGTCAATATGTCGCAGATGACGGTCTCTCAAATGAGCATTACCGAGACCACCGCGAGTCCGCAGCACAAGCTGCAGTGGCTGTCAGAGCAGGCGCTGAACTGGTCCGGTCTGCCGGTCGTGCACGTGCGACCGACCGTGTTTCTCGAAGGATTTTTCCTGACGCTCACTCCGGAATCGGTCAGGCAATCAAATCAGATCAGACTACCGTTCGGCGAGGGGAAGACGTCGCCGGTCGCAGCGGAAGACGTTGCACGTGTGGTGGCCACGCTGCTTGAAAGCCCGCAGCCGCACATCGGCAGGATCTATCACCTGACCGGTCCGCAGGCCGAGAACATGCACTTCTATGCACAAGAGTATTCGAAGGCACTTGGCCGCACGATCAGCTATCAGGACATTCCGGTCGGGCCGTGGCGGGACGCGCTGCTCGAGCGCCGCTGGCCGGCTCACGTCGTGAACCATCTCGCCGCGATGGCCGATCTGCACCGCGCGGGCCGGTTCGACAGGATGTCGGACGAGGTGTTGATGCTAACGGGGCAACGGCCAATCAGCGTGCAGGGGTTCGTCAGGAACAATGCGGCGGCATTCACAATGCCAGCTCCGACGATGGCGAGCGCGTAGCAGCGTAATTCGGCAGGCGAACGGCAAGCGATTGGGAATACTGGTTGCTACGGCTCGTCCGATTCGTTCGCATAGAGGATCTGGCCGGCAGGACTCATCGCGACGATGAGCTGAGGAATCAGGCGCAATCCGCGCCGGCATCAACGAATCTCGAGAGAGGCGATCTTGTCGCCGTCGAGCCGGAAGATGTGGTCGAGCGTGACAGGACTGCCAGGAAAGTCGCCGGCGACCCGGCCGCTTACGATCGTCGTGCCGTCGCGGTCGACCGCACGTAGCGGTGTCACCGTGTGATGGTATTTCTGACGGGCGGCGGCGTTCCAGTCTCGAATCGCCGTGGTGCCAGTGAAGGTTCCGCCTTCATCGTGCACGACGCCATCTTTTACGAAGCACCCCGCGAGCGCATTCGCGTCACGGGCGTTCTCGGCCGCAAAGTACTCGGCGATCGGTTTTGGGAGGTCGAGGCGCATCACGGGATTCCCTCTTCGGAGAGAGTAGGCGCTGCGGCCGGTCGATGCAACCGTCGTACGTTGGCGCGTTGCTGCTCAGCCGGCGGATCACCTCCCCGTGCGGAACTTTTCGTTGAATACGCGACGCTGTTCCTGAACGCATGAAGCGATCGGAAGTGTCTAAAGCCACCCCTGATCGTGATTGAACGCGTTCAATGGATCATCTATCCGTTCGCAGCCCTCATCCTGTTCGCCGCCTGGCGGCTGCTGTTTGGTGGTGAGCGTGAGCGAAAGGTCGTCGCAGAGGCGTGTGACGTGTGCGCGACCTGGATCGCTCGAGTGGTGCGCGTCAGTCCTGTGCTGCACGGACATGACTTCTGGCGCCGCGATGGCGGCCGGCTCGTCGCGACGCCGCTATTGGTGGCGCTTGTCGTCATCGAAACGACCGACATCGTGTTTGCGCTCGATTCGATCCCTGCCGTGTTGGCCGTGACCCGGAATCCGTTCATCGTCTACAGCTCGAATATCATGGCGATGCTCGGACTCCGCTCACTGTATTTCGTGCTGTCTGACGCGGTCTATCAGTTGCGATATCTGCGCAGTGGTCTTGCGGCGCTTCTCGTGTTCACCGCTTCGAAGATGCTGGCGAGTGAATGGGTGCCTATCAGTGCTGGCATGTCCGTGGCCGTTATCGCCGTCGTGCTTCTCACGACGATCGCCGCATCCGTGCGGCAGAAGAGCAATGCGTCGGCCGTCTCCTCATAGGGTCGAGGATGCACATTGATGGAGGGGATGATGACTGCGACTCACAACGCGAGCATCGGGACATGAACCTCGTGACCATACCCGCCTTCGCCGCTCCCGGCATTTTCCACGTCGTCGTCGAATCGC